>JGI24140J50213_10000781_pt1 | contig 14575 bp, 11 predicted proteins | sample BarGraIncu00222A_FD_50213 | JGI IMG/M metagenome (IMG submission 50213)
CTAGTACCACGATGACTACCGACAGAACTGCCAATACGCTACGGCGCACGACCATGACCATGACCATCCTCCACTGGCATCTGAATCAGGTCAGACCCTGGACACCAGTAGACACTAGCGGCGACCTCAAAGCCAGAGTCCAACGTCACAACTGGCAAGGACCGCCCGATCGGCTGGCCGCAATAATGGACGGCCCATCTGGCGACGCAACACTGCCAGCTCATGGCGCAGCAATACAACCTCGATGGCAAGCTCATCTCGTTCCCTCCGACGGAGCCGGAGTAACTGGAGCAGGCGGACGAACGCCACTAGAGGAAGGACAATGCCAGAGCCCATCTTCGCCGGCCCACTCCCCATGTGAAAGTCCAGCTGGACGGCTTGGATCGAGTTTTCGGCACCCACAGGCTTGGATCGAGTTTTCGGCACCNACAGGGAGCTATCGCAGACCAGCGGCCGTCGACCACGCCCAATTGTTGAACAGTGTGGGCCTGAGCGAGTACCGAATCGACGTTCACGTGGTGGCTCGCTCGTCTCGCCTGCACGCCGCTGAGGCACGAGTGGTCACGGCCACCAGCGGTCGATCTCGTTGTAGACCTCGGGCCTGTGGGCCAGCGCGATGTGGGTCACCTTCGGGAACAGGCGCACGGTCGAACTAAGGAAGAGCCCTTGGCCCGTCGTCTCGTTGAGGGTGCCCGACGCGCTCGACGTGGTGACGAACGCGTCGCCGAATACTCGTGCCAACGGATGGGCGGGGTTGGAAGTAACGCCGCCGGCGACAATCAGGTAGGCCGCTCGCCGCAGCATGGCCACACGATGCGGCACCGGTCGTTCACGGGAGTCGGGGTCCTGTTCTAACCAGTCCTCATCGGTGATCGCACCGAACCTGAGATCCTTTATTCCCGCGCTGCGCGCGTCGAGACCTAGGCCGACAAGGCGCGTCGCAGGGATCGGGATCGACCACAGTGCGGCGCTGGTCAGGTTGGCAAACACTTCGAGCGGCGCGCCGGTGTTCGGGACACCGACGAGCACGACCCGCCGGGCCTTCGAGGTCCACGATCGCTGGGAGCAGGCGAAGCCTCGCCACGGTCGCGTGGCGGACGCGTAGTGACACGCGGACCTGATCACAAGGCCACCCATGCTGTGGCCGATGAGAGTGATGTCGCGCACGGGCACGGGCCACGCCGCAACGAGGTGGTGGAGCAACCGGGCGAACTCCCGCCCGTTGGTCGAGATGTGTCGGCCGGTGTTGTAGCGCAACGAGACGGGTGTGACACCGTGGTCTCGGGCGAGCAAGCTGCCGTAAGTCGTGTCGGGATCGCCGGGGAAGCCCCACACCGATTCGGTCGACATCAGCCCNTGGACGAGTAGGGCGATCCGGCCGGTCGCATGGGGGAGCGCCTGTGTGAGCCTGTCGCGATCGAGAGGGAGGACGTCGGTTCCCGAGTGCAAGGTCATAGGCATGGCCAAGGTCGATCCCAGATCGGCGAGCCTGTCACCGAAGAACCCGTTGACCACCGCGAGCGCCTCGTCGCGCCGGCCAGGCAGGGCCGTTAGAAGGCGAAGGAGTCGGTCGGCGCCGACCAGGATCAAACCGCGTTCGTCATCGGCCTCATCCGGCTGCGCAACCCGATTGCCGACCATGGGTCGAGCCTACGGCCCGCCAATAGGTGACACCCCTTCCCGGCGATCTGCATCTCGTTGGCTAGCCCACAATGCGCGCCCGAAGGAGCGCCAGGGGTCCCCTCAAAGTGCCGCAGTGAGGCAGGGTCGGGCGCCTCCCTGGACCACGCCTCGGGTACCACCCGGACGCCTCCAGCCCCTTCAGGTTGCCGACCGAGACGGCCTCCGCCAAACGCTGCGAAACGGTCGGGGGCACGAAGAAGTCGAACACCGCGTCGAACATNAGGTTGCCGGCATCTTCGCCAAGGGCTCCGAGGCCACCAAGGTCCAGTCGATGAGCACGATCTGGCCGTCTGTGGCGAAGAGGTTGCCCGGGTGGAGGTCCAGGTGACAAAACGTCCGAGGCCCCAACTCCATCACGGCCAACAACCGCTCCCGACGATTCAACCATTGACAACACCCTGGTGAGGGCGTCAGGTTCGTCGCCGCCCATCGGGGCGTGGGCNTCGGGCAGAGTATGGATCATGGCCAGCAATCNTGTAATAGTCGACCGGCTCCGCGAGGTCGTCGGCCCGCAGGTGATCGTCGATCGTGACGTGGTCGCCTCGTACACGACGGACTGGACACGGCGATTCGAGGGCCGCTCGGTGGCCGTGGTGAGGCCCGCTTCCACCGAGGAGGTGGCGGGCGTTGTCGCCGCCTGCCGGGAGCTCGGCGTCGCCCTGGTTCCCCAAGGTGGCAACACCGGTCTGGTGGGTGGCGGCGTGCCACTGCACGATGAGGTGGTTCTCAGCCTTCGGCGCCTTCAGACCCTGGAGCCGATCGACACCCTTGCCGGTCAGGTCACCGCCGGTGCCGGCGTCGTCCTCTCCGCGCTACACCAAGCTGCTCGCGCGGCTGGCTGGGCGTACGGGGTGGACTTCGCGAGCCGAGACTCGGCGACCGTGGGGGGCATGGTCGCCACGAACGCCGGCGGGACGCACGTCCTGCGCTACGGGGACACGCGGGCACAGTTGCTCGGGTTGGAGGCCGTGCTGGGAACGGGCTCGGTCGTCTCCCACCTCGGCGGGTTGGTGAAGGACAACACGGGCTACCACCTGCCCGGCCTGGTGTGCGGAAGCGAGGGAACCTTGGCGGTCGTGACCGCTGCTCGATTGCACCTCGTGCCCGCGATGCCGTGTCGGACCGTCGCCGTGCTGGCGTTCCCCACGGTCTCGCACGCGCTCGACGCGTCGGCGGTCTTCCGACGGTCGCTCCCCGCGCTCGAGGCCTCCGAGCTCTTCCTCTCGTCGGGACTCGAGCTGGTGTGCTCGGTGACCGGGATGCGGGCGCCGTTCTCGGGCTTGCACCCGGTCTACCTACTCGTCGAGGTAGCCGACCACGCCGACCCCACGGAGGCGCTGGCGGAGGCGACAAGCTCGGTCGACCACGTGATTGAGGTAGTCGTCGCCACCGATCCGTCGCGACGCGCCGAGCTGTGGCGCTACCGCGAGGCGCACACCGAGGCCATCAACACCCTCGGTCCACCGCACAAACTCGACGTGGCGCTGCCACTCGGGTCACTGGCCGAGTTCATTGACCGGGTCCCGGAAACGGTGCAGGCGATCGCTCCGGCGGCACGTACCTGGCTGTTCGGGCACGCCGGAGACGGCAACGTCCACGTAAACGTGAGTGGCCTCCCCCCTGACGACGATCGAGTGGACGAGGGGGTGCTTCGTATGGTCGGAGACTTCGGCGGAAGTATCAGCGCCGAGCACGGGATCGGTGCGGCCAAGAGACGGTGGCTCTACCTCTCGCGGACTACCGACGAGATCTCGGCATTCCGGGCCCTCAAGCGGGCTCTCGATCCCGACGGCGTCCTGAACCCCAATGTGCTCTTGCCGACAGACGGGGCGTGACGCCCTGCTATCCGAGGCGTACGGTCTTGTCTGGGCGCCAGACGAGGACAACGGCACAGTGACTATCCCGGCCTCCGTCCTCGTGGCCCCCACCATCGGCCGCCGATCCCAAGGGCACGGACGAGCCAGCGAGCCATGGGCACCCTCTGCCGCCATCGGTAGATTCCCTTCTTGCTGGACATTCAGTAAACCCATGTCTCGCTCAATGGCAGTTTCAAAGAGCGCGTCGGGCTCCGTATTGTCTCGTTGTTCCTGGTCAGATCTCGTTTCNGCTCAAGGNAAGACAAGTCGCGATGTGCTGGTGGGAAGGACTATTGCTCCGATGCTTCGTCTGTTNGTGGTCACCCGGTACTGCCGAAGCGTGTTCGGTCGGACCCGACNAGCGACGAGTTCGAATTGTAAATCGACCAGTGAGTCACCCTCTGCGAAGCGGGTTTCCACGGTCGGTGNCAACGATCGGATCATGCATGGGATGTGGCTCACCCGAGCATGCTTCCTGCNAGAAATGAAAGACACTGAGATACCAAAAGAATCACATGTGTAGTAGGCGATCTGGGACACGCCAACGGGTGGGGAACCTGACAAGCGCTATGGGGAGGTCGGCTGCGTCTGGCGGCGGTACTCCCCGGGACCGCTTGACCAGCGTGGATGGCATTCTCGGCACCCACACCCTGATCCCGATGNGCCCCACCCCGGAACGGGGTGTATCCGGTGGCACCCGTTCGACGACGACACCGATGAAGGGCACGTCGCCGGTGTCGTCGACTCGCGAGGCCTCCTGGTCGGCGCGAAATGCGGCATCAATCCCCAATCCAGCCACATCGCCCGGCTAGCCTCCAAGGTAGGGCCCGCCACGGCCCAGCCGACAGGGACGTGCAGACAAGGGCCATGGAACGCCAGACACGCAGCGCACGCCGCCTGCGGCGGCGCCGACACCGGATCGCCGCNATTGGCGCGCTCGCCGTGCTGGTGCTGGCCGGCGTCGTTTTCGTGTCGTGCTCGGGCGGCAGTTCGACGACGTCAACCACCACGACGAAGCCCAGCTCCGGCACCACCAAGCCAGGCCACAGCACTGGACCGCCCTCCATCGAAGCCGGTGTCGAGCCATGGCAACTACAGGCGCCNCTGTCGCGCGAGGCGGTGGTGGCCAANGGGTCGGGCCTCACCGTGCTCGGCGGTATCACCCCGGCTGGCTCATCGGTCACCGGCGTCTACACGCTCGATCCGGCCACGGGCGCCCATACCGCCGCCGGGACGTTGCCCGACGCCGTGCACGACGGCGCCGGTGGCGCGCTCGGCTCCTCCACCTTCGTCTTCGGTGGCGGGTCTCCGACCACGTTCGCCACCGTGCAGTCGATCGCCACCCCTGCCATCCCGCCGAGCGGATCCCCGACGGGGGCGGTCGCCGGCCAGCTGCCGCAGCCTCGTTCCGACCTGGCGGTGACCACCGTCACCGTCGGGAAGACGACGACGGCCTATCTCGTCGGGGGATACGACGGGACGACATACCTGCCCGGGGTGCTGTCCACCACAGACGGCTCACACTATTCGTCGGTGGCCAACTTGCCCGTGCCGGTCCGGTACCCGGCGCTGGCCGCGCTTAAAGGCAACGTCTATGCCTTCGGAGGCCAGACGGCGGCACCCGGGAGTGCCACCACGGCCACCGACGCCATCCAACGCATCGACCCCGTCACGCATCGGGCCACCGTGGTCGGGCACCTGCCCCAGACCCTCTACGGTGCGGCGGCGTTCGCCATCGCCGGCACCATCTACGTCGCCGGGGGCCAGATCCCCGCAGGGCCGACGCTCACCCAGATATACGCGTACGTCCCCTCGACGGGCAAGGTGCTCAACGCCGGGCTCCTCCCCCAGGCGGTGGCCTTCGGGGGCTTTGCCACGGTCGGATCGGGGACGTCGGCCATTGGCTACATCGTGGGCGGCGAAGTAGCCGCCCAATCCGGGAACGACCAGGCTGGGGTGCCTTCCGGCTCGCTTCAGACCGTCCTCTCCCTGCGGCCCAGCTCCTACGGGGGACCGGCCGGCGGTTCGGCCGCGGGTGCCCCGTTCTCGGGCAAGCTGCTGGTGGCCGATCGGGGCAACGACCGGCTACTCGTCATGGACCCGGCCCGCAACCTTCAGTGGCAGTATCCCTCGGCCACCATGCCAGCACCTCCGGGTGGCTTCTACTTTCCCGACGACGCATTCTTCTTCGACCACGGCAAGGGGATCATCTCCAACCAGGAGGACAACCACACCATCATGGAGATCGGCTACCCCTCGGGTGCGATCCTGTGGCAGTACGGGCACCCGGGCCAGTCCGGCTCGGCGCCGGGATATCTGAACCAGCCCGACGACGCCTTCCTGCTGAAGAACGGCACGATCACGGTGGCCGACGCCTCCAACAACAGGATCCTGTTCCTCTCTCAGCAGAAGCAGGTGACCGGCCAGATCGGCAATGGTGCTGACGCCCACGTACCCGGCACGTCCGTCGCCTATCCCAACGGCGATACCCCGCTCGCCGACGGCAACGTCCTGGTTTCCGAGATCCACGGCTCGTGGATCGACGAGTACACCCCGAGCGGACATCCGGTGTGGAGCGTTCAATTCCCGACTGTGAACTACCCGTCGGACCCTCAACAACTGGGACCCGACCTGTACCTAATGACCGACTACAACCCGCCGGCAGAGGGACGGGTCCTTGAGTTCGACCGCGAGGGGAAGATCTCCTGGTCGTACGATGTCGCGGCGGGCAACAGCATGCTGAAGAAGCCGTCACTGGCCGAGCGGCTCCCCAACGGGCTCATCCTCGTTAATGACGACTACCGCGACCGTCTCGTCGCCATCGACCCGGCCATCAACTCGATCGTGTGGCAGTACGGCCTGACCGACAAGGCGGGCACGGCACCGGGGCTGATCTCCATTCCCGACGGCTTCGATCTGCTCCTGGCCAACGGCACCACTCCGACGCATCTCCAGACCGGCTAACGGGCCAGGAAGTCTGGGGATGCTGTTGGTCACCAGTGCCGTCACGGCCACAATCCCTTGAGCTCGCTCCAGTAGGGGTCAATCGTTCGGCGTGACCTATCCGGACATGGTTGACGCCTGCCAAATCGAGGTTCTCGAGCGCCCAGCCTTCGGGCGTTGTCGGCACCGCCACCAACCCGGTGGTGGAGTGGGTCACCCAACAGGCTCTTAATCTGAGCTTCGACCTGGCCGAGCAGGGTCGCCAGGCGAAGTTCTTGATCCGGGACCGAGATGCCAAGTTCACCGCCAGCTTCGACGAGGTGTTCGCCCCTGAGGGCATCCGGAACATCGCCACGCCGATCCGGTCTCCTCGTGCGAACGCGTCCGCCGATCGGTTCATCGGGATCGTCCGCCGGGAGTGCCTCAACCGNATGTTGGTGTTCCATCGCCGTCAGCTCGAAACGGTCCTCAGCTAATTCTTCGATCACTACAACGAACATCGTCCTTCTCGCTCCCTTGGACAGCAGNCCTGCTCGCAGCAGAGAAGAAGCCGCTGCGCATCGGCGATCCGGATCCAGTCCAGTTGCGACGGCGCGACAAGCTCGGCGGTCTTGTTCACGAATATCGACTCGTCGCGTGAGCTGCTCGGACGGGTTTCTCGGCACCCACAGGGTAGGAGGTGGCATGTCGGTGATCGAAGAGGGAGCGTTGCAAGGACAAGGGATCTAAAAGCCCTGCCGGATCAGTTTCTCCGCTCATATCGGCCCTCGCAGCAGTTGGAAGTTGAGTAGAGCACCCGATCCCCGTTAGTTCGTGGGACGGACGTTTTCGCNTGAATGGGCCGTGGGCTCTGGAATGACGGGAGTTAGGGCCTTAGCAGCCCACGCTTCCGGTCGGGTCAGTTCCTCCGGNCCGTACGTCCCTGGGACCGCAGCATGGAGAGCTGCACGAACCGGGCAATGTCGCTCGGCGACACGATACCCACGAGANGGCCGGTGTCATCGACGACGANCGCCCTGCCATCGGGTGACGCCTGCATGCGCTGGAGGAGTTCGGGGATCGGCTCACTGGGCGCCCCCACGGGGACATCGGACAGCGGGCAGGCAGTGTCGATCAACCGGGTCGTCTGGCGGAGGTTGGCGGGGACGTGGCGGATCCTGCCCATGGTGGTCAGGCCCTTGAGCTGCCCGTCCGGCCCGACCAGCGGGTAGGAGCTGAACCGGTAGCGGTGAAGCTGGTTGTCGACCAGGTCAGCGAGCGTGGTCGTCGAGGCGAACGTGGTCGGGTCCTGGGTCATGATGTCGCGGACGTGGACGTCGGCCAGCGAGGACCGCATGACGACGGCGTTCTCCTCAGCGCGGGCCGCCGACAGGAGGAACCACCCCAGGAAGACGAACCACAGGCCGATGAGTCCCACCGTGAGGAACTCCAGNATTCCCAGGACCACCAGGATGTAGGCGAACACCTCGCCAGCGTGCGCCGCCGTGGTGGCGGCACGGACTCGGTCGCCGCTGCGCCGCCACAGGGCGGCGCGGAGTACCCGACCACCGTCCAGCGGTGCAGCAGGCATCAGGTTGAACCCGCCGAGGAGGAGGTTGATCCACGCCAGCCACCCAAGGGCGGAGACCAGTACCCCCTCACCACCGCCAGCCTGGTGGAGGAGGAGCCCGAGCGCGCCGTAGACGCCGGCAAGTACGAAGCTGGTGACGGGCCCGACCACGGCGATGCGGAAGTCGGCCCCGGGCGTCAGAGCGTCGCTCTCGAGCTCGGATACCCCGCCGAACAGCCAGAGGGTAATGCGCCGGACCCCGATCCCGTTTCGCTTGGCCACCACGGCGTGGGACACCTCATGGGCAAGCAGGGACGCGAAGAACAGGACTGTGGTGACGATCCCGACGACCCAGTAGATCGCCGCGGCGTCATGGGGGTGGTCGCCGGGTAGGACCAGTTCAGCCAATTCCCAGGTCAAGAGGAAGAAGATGACCAGGACGCTCCAATTGACGCCGACCGGGATGCCGAAGATTCTGCCGAGCCGAATGTTCTGGTTCATGTTCCTTCCACTGCTATGCCGCCGCTATTACTGCCCGCCGCACACCGGGTGACATCGCAGTACCAGCATGAACGGTGGGCGTCTGTTGCCGGTAGGGCCGAAGTGCTCAAGCTGAAGGTGTTGGGGGTGCAAAGCTCAAACGCCAGATCGAGCAGGCAGAATACCTCGGCAAGCCTCTCCGGTTGTGGCGTGCCCTTTCATCTACCGTCTGGTCCGTCGATCCATCGAGTTGCTTGATGTTCATCGTTTCAACGACACCGAACCGGCGCCAGGAGGAGTGCCAGGGGTCGCACCGAAGTGTTGCAGTGGGGTAGGCCTCGATCGCGAGCAATGCCATCCAGGATCGGGCACTGATTCCGAGGGCACGGACCAGCCACCGGGGAGAATCCAATGGCCATTGACAATAGCGGGTGGACCATTCATTGGGGTCCGGTCATACCCAGGCACACTGCCCACCAGTGACGACTCACGGTCAGTTGTGAAGACGGACTGTGTCAGTTATTCACACCAAGATCACAGGGGGGGCGACAGCAAACACTCCTGGGTTTGGGCCGCGGATAGCGCGACCCGAAGCCGGCAGCGTTTGGGGTCACACTTTGGCAGTCGTGGGTCGGGAACGACGAAGTCTGCGGTCAAGCGACTCTAGATCCCGTCACGGTGTTCCCCCTATGCGGCGTCGATCCAGCTGACGCCAATGATCTGGGGACCGCCGTGAGCGCCGATGACGGCGCCTAGTTTCCCAACCCGAAGCGCGTTTCGGGGAAAGTGGGGAGCGATGAGGTCGAAGAACTCGTCGATGTCGGGTGCCCCACCGTGCATCACCGCCACATGCTCGATCGCCCCAGCGCCAATCATGCGTTCGTAGAGCATTTGCATAGCCCTCTTGCGGGTACGAGCCTTGCCGGCCTCCTGGACCACACCACCGCTAATGTCGATCAGTGGCTTGATCGACAGCATCGACCCCACCATCGCCTTGGCCCCCCCAATACGCCCACCCTTCTTCAAGTTCTCNAGCGTGTTCAGGGCAGCGAACACGTGCGTCCGAGGGATGAGGTCGTCGACTCGGCGCAGCACGGANTCGACACCGGCGCCACTACCGGCCGCCTTGGCGGCTTCAAGTACGAGGGTGCCGAGTCCGCTCGACACAGACCTGCTGTCGATCACGTGTATCGGAAGTCGTCCCTCACACGCTGCGGCCGCGGTTTGGGCTGACTGCAACGTGTTTGACAACGCGCTTGAGATGTTGAGACAGACCACTGCGTCAGCACCAGCGTCATCCGCGTTGAGTAACGCCCGTTCGAATGCACCGGGCGACGGGCAAGCTGTTTGGGGGAGAACGTCGGAGTTCGCCATTCTGTTGTAGAAGTCTTCGACGCTCAGGTCCCGACGGTCGGTGAACTCTTCGCTCCCAAACCGGATGCTCAGAGGCACGATCTCTATGTTGAGCAGGTCTATCTCATCTTGTGCGAGATCACANGAGCTGTCGCTCACTATGTAGACACCGGGCATGAGAGCATTCTCCTCGCAGTCGCCACCCACTCCGGCACCNCAAATGGGCNCGGATTTCACGATTCNGACACCGCGAAAGAGCGCTCGAGCGCCTATGTGCCGCGATGCCACGCTCGCGGTAACCCCCCTGTAATTTCAGTGTGAAGAACTCAAACCGAGGCATGAGCATCACCGCAGGTCAGAGGGCCGCAGCCCAGCGAGTTTATCTCACCGCAATCACAGGGGGCGCNGTAGCAAGCGCTCGCCGAGCCGGACAGCGGAACTCTGGACCCGAGCCGGCGTTCGCGGGCAGGACAGCACCGAACTCGAGGCCGCGTTGTTGGGGCACCCCTGGTAACCGCCGGCGCAATATTCCCGGGCCGAGCCACTCGGCGGATGCAAAGCTGATGGCATGAGCGCTTCAGATCTCGTCACGTGGGCTAACTCGGACCGTCTCCGGTGAATCTGGCCTCCATGCGTCAACTGCTGGATGAAGCCGGCGTGCGCCCAGACGCATATCCGCTCGAAGGTGGTCTCCCTGACAATCGCCACTCGATTGAACGAAGGGGACACACTTGGTACGGCTATTACTCAGGGGAGAGAGGAAAGATCACCTGGGAGCGCCTGAATGTGAACGAGGACGAAGCGTGCCTGCTGCTCGTGGATGAACTCCAGAGCGACCCAACCACCAAGTGGCGTACCTGAGGCTCCGCATGCAGGGCAACGGACAGGACGTGGCATTGCCAGAATGATGCCGTACGGGTCGGTCGGGACGCCGCCTACCCGGTGACGGATACCCCGGCGGCGATGTTCGAGTATGCGCAAAGCGTGACGGGCCCAGCTTCGAGGCGATCAGAACGAGACCGTTCCTAGCAAGGCGCGAGGGTCGCTCGTCGGGACAATCTCCTTGCCGAGCGGTGCGACGGCCACTGCGGCCAGCTTGAAGTTCCCGAGTCCGAGCGGGATTCCGACGATGGTCAAGCAGAGAAGGAATCCGAGAATCAGGTGAGCGATAGCCATCCACAATCCGACGAGCAGGAACCAGAGAACATTCCCGACCGTGGACGCAGCACCGGCGTCGGGTCGCCGGACCACCGTCCTGCCAAAAGGCCACAATACGTAAGCGGCGAGGCGGAACGACGCGATGCCAAAGGGAATTGTGATGATGAGTAAGCACATGATGATGCCGGCCACTGCGTAGCCCAGAGCAAGCCAGAACCCTGACAACACGAGCCAAAGCACATTGAGAAGGGTGCGCACGGGGTCAGTTTCCCATAGGGGGCAACCCGACGAGGAAGGCGCGGTCGGGGATGAAAGCGGACACCGTCGAGACGGTCAGCGCTTTTTAAAATCGCAATTCCGTCGGAGGCAACGCCGTTGACCCGGTCTGGGACAGTCGAACCCCGGATTCAAAAGGGTTCCCCGATCTCAACCATCGGATTGAAGCGACGGAGTTCAATGAGAAATTGAAATAGTCCGCACAGTCGGGGGGCTACCTTTACAACTCCGTCGTGGGCAGTGCGGACCCGAATGGGCATGAAGTGACTCAAGTCACCCCGGCTTCTTCGAAATTCCTCAATCTCGGTGGCGGGCACCACCACGTTCTTGCTGGCGAGAACGAAGGTGACGACACCCTGTTGAAGCCGCACCTCGCGAGCCGTACTCCGTCCCTGAATCAGGGCAAATACACCCACGAGTGCCCACCATCCGCCAATGATCAGAAGTGCGATTGATGCCGCATCATGAACAACGGCCGCTAAAGCGAGCATGATGACTCCGCCGACGATGGCGACCGAGGCGACGCCTCCCCAGCACCACTTCCACCATCCGACCGCCGTGCACGAAATTACATGTCAAGTATGCATGGAAGGGATTCTGCCAGGGTTCCTTCGGTCACCAGAGCGGTGCTGGGTGCGGCTGAAAGTGCCCCAATAACACGTTGACGAACCACGAACGAGGTATCACCGTATAAGTGTGTCAGTGTGACTTGGGGATTCCAGCTGGTGGTCCTGTTGTCGGCGAATCGGCGGTTGAGCGGCGAGACGCGCCAGACCTGGTCATTACCAGAGCCGGTAGGCGACGTGGTGTTGTCCGCTGCGGGCGAGACGTTGCAGGATGCTGGGGAGCTCACCTTTCGAGGGTGTGGATACGCCACCGAAGGGGCTGCGCAATCAGCCGGCAAGTTCTTCCGGGGACTGGGTGCGGGTGGCGAGCGCGCTGTTCATCCTCGGGTTCGACGTCGGNAGAGACTTACAGATGTCTTGGCTCGGTGACGAGGTGAAGGCCGCATTGGAGGCGAAGCTGCGTCGGGAAGNAAAGTTCCTCGTGGACGATGTCCACGGTCTCCTCGTCNATGAGGAGCAGGGTGAACCCGTGCGACCGGCTTTGAGCGCAGCTCCGATCGTCGNGCAGCAGAGCTCGATCGCGCTCGAGAACGTATTGGCGATTGCAAGTGGTTCTACGTTGACCGATGAGCAATCCTTGGCCTGCGATCTCGTGTCCCTGGCTGAACACGAGGGATCGGACAGGGCACGGTTCCTGATCCTGGTGACTGCCATAGAGGTCCTTGCCGAGCGCTCGGAACGGGCTGGAGGGTTCCGCACCGTGGTCGAGCGCTTCATCGAGGAGGCGAAGCGCTCACAGACGGAAGCGGGACCGGACGAAGAGGGTCGATATTCGTCGCTTCTCAGCGGGCTGACAGGCCTCCGGTCAGAGTCGATCTCGTGGTCTATCCGTGACCTCGCCGTCCGGTCGCGCCCCGACGACTCGGGGGTGCGGGGACTAGCGAGCCGTATCTACCAGTGCCGGAGCCAGCTCGTCCACGGAGGCCGATCCACCGAGGACCCGAGGGGCCTGCTGACGACGACACAGGAACTGGTCCGCGACATGATTAGTCACACGCTCTCGCTGGGCGCCGTGCCGGAGCGGGCCGTGAGCGCGGCCGGGAGACGGGGGGAGGGACCGCCGGAAGCTGACGCACCGAAAGGGTCGACATCGGGTTCCTGCCACGGATAACTCCTTCGACGACGGCGTTCGCAGGTCGCGTCGGGATCGAGTGGGCACCCCCGGTACGCCCAAGGACGGTGACGCATCGGGTGCAAGGAGGGCCGGCGGCTGACGCGGTGACCGATCGCCAACACAGAACGTCCTTCAGCAGATCGCAGCAACCTTCATGCGCGGTACGCCCTATTCGACGATCCGTCGCTGCGTGCAGGTGAAAGGCAGCGGGCGGGTTGGTCAACACTCCCCCACTGACCTTTCCCACCTTCGGCCGGGGTCGCTGCGATCCACAGTCGTGTCCGNTGAAGGGATCGCCTTACGGTGATCATCCCAGTGGAGTCGGGTCAACCGTGGCCGCCGGNTTCGGCGTGCCGTAGCCCGTTGGATGATTGGGAAGGTGGTGCTCATACGTCGGGTATGCCCATGTCCAGGTTGGGAGCTTCGGTACCCCCGTCGACCTCGAGGACCTTGCCGGTGACGTAGGACCCGGCCTCCGAAGCCAGATAGATCACCGCGGCGGCAATGTCCTCGGGGTCGCCGATACGGCCGAGCGGCGTGCCGGCCTCCATGGCCGTCCGCAGTTCGTCGGACTGCATGACGATGTCGAGCGCCGAGGTGGCCACCGATCCCACCGCGATGGCATTGACCCTGATGTGTGGGGCGAGGTCGGTCGCGGCCAGCCGGGTGTAGTGGGCCAGCGCCCCTTTGGCAGTGCCGTAGGCCAGAAATCCCCGGCCGGTCAACCGGCCCATGGCCGACGAGATGTTGACCGCCGATCCGCCGCCGCCTTCGAGCATCAGCGGCACTGCTGGCCGCAGCAACGCGTGGGCGGTGGCCACATTGAAGTGAAAGGCCTGCTCCATCACGTCCGCCGAAGTGTCCATGAACGCTTGGGGCATGGTCCCACCCACGTTGTTGACTACCAGGTCGAGACGGCCGAACGCCTCACGGGCGTGCTCCACCAGGGCCGCCACCGCTTCGAGATCGTTCAGATCGGCGGGGACCGCCACGGCCTTACGTCCGACGGCCTCGATCCGCTTGGCCACCTCGCCAAGCTGGTCAGNGGTGCGGGCTGAAATCACTACATCAGCGCCNGCCTCAGCCAAGCTCACCGCAGAGGCGGCACCAATGCCGCGGCCTGCACCGGTGACGATGGCCACCTTGTCGGTCATTCCGAAGCGATCGAGAATCATCTGGAAGTTCCCCCTTTGTCAGCNACAGTNCTAGCAGCCCGAGACAGGATCCGCTTGAGGGACGGCGGAGCGGCCAGCTTCGAGCGATGCCCTCGAACCGAGTTAACGCTCCCTGGGCACTATCGCGAGCAGTCAAGCCTGGAACAGGGCAGCCCTCCGGTCCGACCCGCACATCCGGCGACACCTCCCTGAGCGCCCCTAACATCCGGATCGGGGCGCAACCGCCTGTCGCTACACGAGTAGGACCCACGACAAGTATTCGGCGTTCGGTGCCCTCCCGTCGGTGATGTTGGCGTTCCGAATGGCCCAACAGAACCTCGGGCCACGACTCCGAGGCCGCGTAGCCAACGACCCCATGCGAG
>JGI24140J50213_10000782_pt1 | contig 14556 bp, 16 predicted proteins | sample BarGraIncu00222A_FD_50213 | JGI IMG/M metagenome (IMG submission 50213)
TTGATCATGGGCAATCGCCCATGTGGATCAAGGAAAGCGGGCCATTTGGCCATGATCAACGCGGTACGGGCGGGGCGGGGCCCGGGGGCGGGACGTACGGGACGGGCGAGGGGCGGCTAGTCGAGGCGGCGCAGCTCGGCGGCGTAGCGGCGCCCGTTGGCGACGTACCGCGCCGCGCTGTCGTCGAAGGCTCCCGCGGCGACCTTGTCCGGGGTGATCCGCGCGGGTACGCCAGCTGCCAGCGCCCGGGCGGGTACCTCGGTACCCGGGGTGAGCACCGCACCGGCCGCGACGAGGGCCCCGCTGCGTACGACGACGCGGTGCAGCAGGATCGAGCCGGAGCCGACGAGGCAGCCGTCCTCGACCTCGCACCCCTCCAGGTGGGCCAGGTGGCCGACGACGCAGTCGGACCCGATGAGGGTCGGCAGGTGCGAGGAGACGTGGACGACGACGCCGTCCTGGATCGACGTGCGCTCCCCGACCACGATCCGGTTGGCGTCGCCGCGGAGGACGGCCTGCGGCCAGACCGAGGACCCGGCGCCGATCTCCACCGACCCGATGACCACCGCATCGGGGTGCACGTACGCCTCCGGATGGATCACCGGGACGAGGTCGCCGAGTGCGTAGACGGCCATGCGTTCCTCCAAAGTTCACCGTGCCGTTGCTGTGGGTACGCCAAGAGTCGGCGCGTCCACTGGCGGGAACGCCGTCGATGCCGTATGTCTATCGTCCCGACGCGCGAACGGACCAGCCCGGTCCGCTCGATCGACCGGGGGAAGACCGGGGAAGACCGGGGGAGATTGCCGGCCAGACCCGGGCACAAAACAGCCGTCCCACGCGTTGCGACACCGAAACCTCGACACTCACACATAACCCCCTCGGAGGGTTCTCCAGTGGCCACCGATTACGACACCCCACGCAAGACCGACGACGAGCTCGCCGAGGACAGCCTCGAGGAGCTCAAGGCACGGCGCGTCGATGCCTCGTCCGGCTCTGTCGACGCCGACGAGGCGGAGGCCTCCGAGAGCTTCGAGCTCCCCGGCGCAGACCTGTCCGGCGAAGAGCTGTCGGTCCAGGTCATCCCGCGCCAGGCCGACGAGTTCACCTGTTCGCGCTGCTTCCTGGTGCACCACCGCAGCCAGCTCGCCAAGGAGGTCGGCGGCCAGTTCGTCTGCCGCGAGTGCGCGGCCTGATCCGTGCGCGTACGCGGCGCGTGATCCGGGCATGATCGGGTCATGAAGATGCGACCCGGTACGAGGACGCCTCCGGCCACGGATGCAGACGACCGGCTCTCCGACCTGCTGGGCGAGATCGCCGGCGGGGAGCAGACGCCCGGCACCCTTGCGGCGCCGCTCGCGCTGGCGCTGGTGTCCTCGGCTCGCCGCGCCGGATCCGCGGCGGTGGCCAGCGGTCGGTGGTTGGCCGACGTCGTCGTCGATGCCGCCCCGCGCATCCCGGTACGCGACCTCGCCACGCTCAAGGAGCACCACAAGGGGCTCGAGGGCGAGGCCCTCGCCGATGCGCTCGTACGCAACGCGGTGCTCGCCACGGCCGCGGTCGGGGTGGCCGGCGGCGCGGTCACCGCCGCCAAGTGGACCGTACCCGTCACCCTGGTCACCATCCCGCTGCAGCTCGCGGTCGAGACGGCCGCTGTCGCAGTGATCGAGATCAAGCTGGTCGCCGAGCTGCACGAGGTCTACGGCGTCGCCGTCGGGGGCACCGGTACCCAGCGCGGGGCGGCGTACGCGCTGTCGTGGGCCAACCGGCGCGGCGTCAACCCGTTCGAGCCGGCCACGATGACGGCGGCCCTCGGCGTGGTGGCCCGCCAGCGGGTGCAGCGCCGCCTCCTCGGCCGGGCCGGACGCGGCATCGGCACGCTGGCCCCCCTGATGATCGGCGCCGCCTACGGCGCGTACAGCAACCGCAAGCAGACGATCGCGCTGTCCGACTCGCTGCGCGGCGACCTGCGCAGGCACCGCCCGCTCGTCGGCGGGCTCACCGGCCTCGCCGTGAGCCACCTGCTCGACCCCGGTACCCGACCGCGACGGGTGTTCAGGCGCCGCGAGCGTCCTTGACGTCGCTCGACTTGAGCGCGGTGGCCTTGCGCGCGACCAACAGCTTGGCGGTACCGACCATCGCGGCGCTCGCCACGGCGAACGCGACGGCCTCGCGGGTGGACACCTCGGGGTCGTTCGGGTCTTCGGGCACCTCGCGCCCGGTGACCGCCACCCACACGACGTTGACGACCTTCTTCGCGGCGGCGGCCGCTGCGAGCCCACCGACCACGAGGACCGCCTGGGCACCGAGGTTCGAGCCGCGTCCCGCCATGCATGCACCCGCTCTCGTCCGGCGACCACCTCGATGGGTGGCCGTGCAGGGCCCCAGCCTGCCTCATCCGGGCGCCTGCCGTCAGGGCGACCTCGTCGCAGCGCTCCTCGCCCGTTCCAGCGCCTCGGCGACGGCCGCCGGCCGCCGCGTCGACACGTACCAGTACGGGGTGGGGTCGGCGGGGTCGGCGACGTCGACACGTACCGCCTCCGGCACCCAGGGCCGCAGCAGCAGGTAGGCCCGCGGGTCTGCGTGCCGCCCGCGCAGGAGGCCGGCGGCGGTCGCGTCCAGCGCCGTCACCGGGCCCATCGCGTCGTAGCCGAGCGTTGCGCGTCCGGCGACCAGCGCGGCGGCCCTCACCTCGACGACGGCCGATGCTGTGACGAGCACCCACACGACTGCCCCCTCGGCGACGACGCCGGCCGCCACGCCTGCGACCCAGCCGAGCGGGAACCCGAACGCGACGCCGAACGTCGCCACGATCACCGTGCAGATCGCCCAGAGCCACCATGGGGCGTACAGCCGCTCGCGGTAGGTGGGTGCGGCGATGCTCACGGCCCTCAGGGTGCCACCTGTGCGTACCCTCGCTCGCAGTAGGGTCGTGACCATGGACGAGCGCCGGTCAGCCACGCCTCCGGGCAACGCCGTCCCCGCCGTCCGGCACCCGGAAGCGCCGGCCGTCGGCGAGCAGATCATCAGCCACTACGCCAAGTGCTTCGGCTGCGGCGTCGACCACCCCACCGGGCTGCACCTGCTGGTCTACGCGGGGGAGGGAGTGTCCAACCGGGCCGAGCTGGTCGTCACCGAGCACCACCAGGGCGCTCCCGGCCTCGCGCACGGCGGGCTGCTGGCCGCAGCCATCGACGAGGCTCTCGGCTCGCTCAACTGGCTGCTCCGNCGGCCCGCGGTGACGGCCCGGCTGGAGACCGACTTCGTCCGGCCGGTACCCGTGGGGACCCGCCTGTTCATCGCCGGAGAGGTGGTCGGCGTNGCCGGACGCCGTATCTACACCCGCGCCGAGGGCCGGCTCGACGCGCCCGACGGGCCGCTGGCGCTGACCGCGGCCGCCGTCTTCGTCGCCGTACCGCTCGAGCACTTCAGCACCCACGGCCGCCCGCAGGACGTCGAGGCGGCGAGAACCACCGCCGCCCACGCCGAGGTCCGCTCGTACGAGGTGAACCCGTGACCGTGGAGATCTTGATCCAGCGGCTCGACGAGGGCGTGCCGCTGCCCGCCTACGCGCACCCGGGCGACGCGGGAGCCGACCTGCACACGACGGTCGACGCCGTGCTCGAGCCGGGGGAGCGCGCGTTGCTGCCGACCGGGATCGCGGTCGCCCTGCCCGACGGCTATGCAGCCTTCGTCCACCCGCGCTCGGGCCTTGCCGCCACGTACGGAGTGAGCATCGTCAACGCGCCAGGTACGGTCGACGCCGGCTACCGCGGGGAGATCAAGGTGAGCGTGGTCAACCTGGACCCCCGCGAGCCGGTGCGCTTCCGCCGCGGCGACCGGATCGCCCAGCTGGTGGTGCAACGGGTCGAGCGAGCCCGGTTCCACGAGGTGCAGACTCTGCCCGGCTCGGCTCGTTCCGAGGGCGGGTTCGGTTCCACCGGGGGTATGCCGGCCGTGCCCCCTGCAGAAGGGGAGTGACCGTGTTCCGTCGCCGCAAGGACCGTAGCGAGGGGAGCGCCGAGAGCGCCGACGAGGTCGACGACACGTACGAGGACGAGCTCGACGACGACGCCGAGGACGACTCGGACGCCGACGACGTGGAGGACGACTTCGACCCGGTCGAGCCGGATCGGCCCACCGGCCCCTGGGACGTGGAGGACGCCCCTGAGGACGAGGTGGTCCGCCTNGACCTCGGCAGCATGCGCATCCCCGGTACCCCGGGTACCGAGATCCAGGTCAACCTGGACGAGGCCGGCGGCTCGGTCATCGCGGTGACCGCGGTGCACGGCGAGTCGACCCTCCAGCTGCAGGCGTTCGCCGCGCCGAGGCGGGAGGGCATCTGGGCCGAGGTGCGCCGCGAGCTGGCGGCCGAGATCACCAAGGACGGGGGCCTCGCCGACGCCGAGGAGATCCCGATCGGCACGTCGCTCAAGGCGCAGCTGCCGTTCCCGCAGCCGGGCGGCGGNGCCGCGCTGGCATCCGTGCGCTTCATCGGCTGCGACGGCCCGCGCTGGTTCTTGCGCGGCGTGCTCACCGGGCCCGCTGCGGCCGATCTCGCGCTCGCCGAGCCGCTGCTCGGGGTCTTCACCGGCACCGTGGTCGTGCGCGGCAACGAGGCGCACGCGCCCAGGGAGGCGCTGCCGCTCCGGCTGCCCGACGCCGTGGCGCAGGCCACCGATGCGGACGGCCGCCCGATGGACCGCGACCCGCTGGACATCAGCGGGACCGGCCAGCAGATCACCGAGATCCGCTAGCCGGCTGCCGCGGTGCCCAGCGGACCGCTGAAGATCTATCTCGGGGCAGCGCCCGGCGTCGGCAAGACCTACGCGATGCTCGCTGAGGGGCATCGCCGCCTGGCGCGCGGGGCCGACGTCGTGGTGGGCCTCGCCGAGGACCACGGGCGGGTGCACACGGCCGAGCAGCTGCGCGGCCTCGAGGTGCTGCCGCGACGGTCGTTCACCCAGCACGGCGCGACGTTCACCGACCTCGACCTCGACGCCGTGCTCGTACGCGCACCCACGCTCGTGCTCGTCGACGAGCTGGCGCACACCAACCCGCCAGGGTCGAGGAACGCCAAGCGCTGGCAGGACGTCGAGGAGCTGCTGGCCGCCGGCATCGGGGTCATCTCCACCCTGAACGTGCAGCAGCTCGAGTCGCTGTCCGACGCGGTCGCGGCGATCACCGGGATCGGGCCCGACGAGACCGTCCCCGACGAGATCGTCCGCCGGGCCGAGCAGATCGAGCTGGTGGACATGTCCCCCGAGGCGCTCCGCCGGCGCCTCGCGCACGGCAACGTCTACGGGCCGGAGCAGGTCGACGCCGCCCTGGCCAGCTACTTCCGCATCGGCAACTTGACTGCGCTGCGCGAGCTGGCCCTGCTCTGGCTGGCCGACCGGGTCGACGAGGGCCTGGCGAGGTACCGGTCCGAGCACGGCATCGAGGGCACCTGGGCCACGCGGGAGCGCATCGTCGTGGCCGTGACGGGCGAGGCCAGCAGCGAGGCGCTGATCCGGCGCGGCAGCCGGGTCGCCGGGCGGGTCAGCGGCGGCGAGCTGCTGGCCGTCCACGTCGCGGCGTCCGACGGGCTCCCGGGCCCGGCGACGGAGCGGCTCGAGTCGCACCGAGTCCTCGTCGAGAACCTCGGCGGCTCCTTCCACACGGTGCTCGGCGAGGACGTCGCGGAGGCTGTGGTCGACTTCGCCCACGGCGTCAACGCCACGCAGCTCGTGCTGGGGGCGGGGCGCTCGGGACGGATCCGCCGGCTGGTCGAGCCGGACATCGCCACCAGCGTCGTACGCCGGGCCGACGACATCGACGTCCTGCTGGTACGGCTCGACACGGGGCCCCTCCCGAGGAGGCGACCGCGCCGCCGGCTGGCGCGGTGGCGGCTGGTCGTCGGAGGGGTGATCGGCGTTGCCGGCCCGTTCGCCATGGTCGGCCTGCTCACGCTCCTCGGCGACCGGCTGTCCCTGTCCAGCCAGCTGCTGCTCTCGCTGACGCTGACGGTCGTGGTGGCCCTGGTCGGCGGTCTCTGGCCGGCCCTCGTCAGCGCGGTCCTCGGCAGCCTGCTCATCAACTACTTCTTCACCCCGCCGATCCACACGTTCACCATCGAGCGGCCCGAGAACGCGTTGGCCCTGCTCATCTTCGTCGCCGTGGCCGTGGCGGTGGCCAGCGTCGTCGACCTCGCCGCCCGCCGTACCGACGACGCCGCCCACAGCCGCGCGGAGGCAGCCACCTTGAGCACCCTCGCAGGCAGCGCCCTGCGTGGCGGCGACAGCGTCGAGTCGTTGCTGGAGCGGCTCCGCACGACCTTCGCGATGTCCTCCGCGGCGCTGTACGAGCGGGCCGACGACCGGGCCGAGTGGGCGTTGCTCTCGTCGGCGGGCGCCGAGCCGTACCCGGAGCCGGGCGCGGGCGACGTCGAGGCCGCGGCGTCGGACAACCTCGCGGTCGTCCTGCGCGGGCACCCGCTCCCTGCGGACGACCAGCGGGTCCTCCAGGCCTACGCGGCGCACGTGGGCGTCGTCCTGCAGCGCGAGCGGCTGACCGCGCGCGCCCGCGAGGCGCAGCGGCTCGAGGAGGGCAGCGCGATCCGTACCGCCCTCCTCGCCGCCGTCTCGCACGACCTGCGCACCCCGCTGGCCGGCATCAAGGCGGCGGTGAGCAGCCTGCGCCAGGAGGACGTCGACTGGTCCGACGCCGACGAGGCGGCCCTGCTGGCGACCATCGAGGAGTCCGCCGACCGGCTCGACACCCTGGTGGCCAACCTGCTGGACATGAGCCGCCTGCAGACGGGGTCGCTGCGGCCGCAGCTGCGCTCGGTCGCCCTCGACGAGGTCGTCCCCCCGGCGCTGGCCGGACTCGACCCGGCCGCCGAGATCGTGTCCACGGTGTCGGACACGCTGCCGCTCGTGCTCGGCGACGCGGGCCTGCTCGAGCGGGTGCTCGCCAACCTCGTCGAGAACGCGGTACGGCACGGCGGGCTCGGGCACCCGGTCCACCTGTCCGCCAGCGTGCTAGGCGACGAGCTCGAGGTGCGCGTCGTCGACCGCGGTCCCGGCGTCCCCGACTCGGCGAAGGAGCGGATGTTCGCCCCCTTCCAGCGGCTGGGCGACACGCCGTCGGGCACCGGTGTCGGGCTCGGCCTTGCCGTGGCCCGAGGATTCACCGAGGCGACCGGCGGTCGGCTCTGGGCCGAGGACACGCCGGGAGGAGGGCTCACGATGGTGCTCGCGCTGCCGCTGGCGGGCGAGGCGGCATGACCCGCGTCCTCGTCGTCGACGACGAGCCGCAGATCGCGCGCGCCCTGGCCATCAACCTGCGCGCGCGGCACTACGAGGTCGACGTGGCGCCGAACGGCCGTACCGCCCTGGCGCTGGCGGCCGAGCGGCTGCCCGACGTCGTCGTCCTCGACCTCGGCCTCCCCGACCTGGACGGCTTCGAGGTCATCCGCGGGCTCAGGGGCTGGTCCCAGGTACCGATCCTCGTCCTGTCGGCGCGCCAGGACTCCTCGGACAAGGTCGAGGCGCTGGACCTCGGCGCGGACGACTACGTGACCAAGCCGTTCGGCATGGACGAGCTGCTCGCCCGGCTCCGGGCGGCGATCCGGCGAGGCGCACCGGGCGAGGACCTCCCCGTGGTCGAGGCGGCGTCCTTCACCGTCGACCTCGCCGCCAAGCGGGTGACCCGCGACGGGGTCGACGTGCGCCTCACCCCGACCGAGTGGCACCTGCTCGAGGTGCTGGTGCGCAACAGCGGGCGCCTCGTCACCCAGCGCCAGCTGCTGCAGGAGGTGTGGGGTCCCTCCTACCAGCGCGAGACCAACTACCTGCGGGTCTACTTCGCCCAGCTGCGGCGCAAGCTCGAGCCGGACCCGTCCCGCCCCCTGCACCTCGTGACCGAACCCGGCATGGGCTACCGCTTCGAACCCTGACCCCCACGCCCGCGTCGAACCCTGACCCCCACCCGCGTTGATCATGGAGTTGTTGGGGGTTTTCCTTGATCAAGACCCCCAACTACTCCATGATCAACGCGGAGGGTGCGGAGCGGGGGTGGACGCGGGACAGGGCGCGGAGGGCGGCGCGGCCGAGCGCGGCCCGGTCCGCGGCCACCTCGCTCGCGTCGACGACCTCCAGTGCCGCGCGGGGTACGAGCTCGGCCCACCTGCGCGCGACGTCCAGCGGGTGGTACGGGTCGCCGGGCAGCGCCACCGCGGCGGCGGGTACGGAGAGGGCGGACAGCTCGGCCTCGGACGGGCCCGCGGACCTGGCCGTGGCCCGCAAGGCGCCGACGAGCGCCTCCTGCCCGTACGAGGGCCAGGCCACGGCGAGCTCGGCGCCGACCCAGCCGCCTGGCTCGAGCCGGGCCAGGACCGGAGCCAGCCCGTCGGCCTCGACCTCATCCGCCGCGAGGGCGGACAGGGCGGCGACGGCCCCCGCCGGGCCGGTCCACGCGGGCAGCACGAGCAGGACCCCTGACAAGGACGGGCGGGCCGAGGCGACGCGGACGGCCGCATGGGCTCCGAGGGACACCCCGCCCACGACGGTCGCGCCGGACGCGGCGGCCAGCTCACCCATCCGCCCGGCCACGGTGTCGACGTCGCCACTGCGGTCGTCGAAGGTGACCAGCTCGTACCCGGCGGCTCGCAGCGGTCCGTCGAAGACCCGACGGACGAAGTCCGCGCTGGATCCGCTGCCGTGGGCCACGACCGCCGTACGGAGCATGGGCCGATGCTCTCATCGGGGCTAACCTGGACCCATGACCGATGGTCCCGGGACGACGTCGACGCCGAGCAGGAACGTGTTCAAGCGCGCCCTCGACCGGCTGACGTCCACCAGCGAGGAGATCGACGCGCGCGAGCTCCTCGAGGAGAGCATCGAGCGCGGGTCCACCCCGGTCATGCGTTGCCGCTCGGGGGAGCGGGTGACCGTCTCCGGGTCGATCCGGGCCCTGACGCTGCGCCCGGTGGGCGGCGTGCCGGCCCTGGAGGCCGAGCTCTTCGACGGCAGCGGGACGCTCGCGCTGATCTGGCTGGGCCGTCGCCGCATCCCCGGCATCGACCCGGGCCGTGGCCTGACCGTGCACGGTCGCATGACGCTCCAGAACGGCCACCGGGTGATGTACAACCCCGCCTACGAGCTGCGTACGTGACCGAACCGGGCTCCGGCCACGACAAGGTCGCGGCGTTCGTCGAGGAGTGGGACCTGCGGTCCGCCGTGGGCGGGGTCCGGGGTCTGGTCGACAACGCGCTGGCCTCCACCGGCTTCGTCGTGGTCTACGTCTTCGACAAGCACCGGCTCGCTCCCGCACTGTGGGCCGCGATCGGCATCACGGTCGTCCTCGTCGCGTTCCGGGCCGTGCGTCGCGAGCCGTTGCGGCAGGCGCTCACCGGTGTCCTGGCGGTCGGCATCAGCGCGATCATTGCCGTCGCGACGGGTCGGGCGGCCAACTTCTTCGCCGTGGGCATCTTCGTCCAGATGCTGTACGCGCTCGCCTACCTGGTCTCGTTCGCGCTGCGCTGGCCGCTCATGGGGGTCATCGTCGGGCCGCTGCTCGGCGAGGGGATGAGCTGGCGGTCCGACCCGCCGCGGCGGCGGGCGTACTGGAAGTGCAGCTGGATCTGGTTCGGCGTCTTCGTCCTGCGGGCCTCGGTGCAGCTGCCGCTCTACCTGAACGACAAGGTCGTCAAGCTCGGTGTCGCGAACATCTTGATGGGCTGGCCGCTGTTCGCCCTCGCGGCGCTCGCCTCGTGGCTGATCCTGCGGCGGGTCCCGACGACGGTGCCGGTGCTGCCCGAGCCCGACGCCGGAGCCGAGCCAGCCGGCGAGCTCGAGCCGGAGCCGGAGCTCGAGGCAGAGCTCGAGTCGGAGCCAGCGGTCAGACCTGATGCGGGCTGAGCATCTCCTGCAGGCCCGCCTCGGACTCGGCTGACGCGACGAACAGCAGCTCGTCACCGGACTCGATCGGGTCGTCGGTGGAGGGCGCGATGACCCGCCCGTCGCGCAGGATCGCGACGAGTGCGACGTCCTCGGGCCAGTGCACCTCACCGACTCGCTTGCCGACGTAGGGCGACGACGTCGGCATCGTCAGCTCGACCAGGTTGGCGTTGCCCTGCCGGAAGGTGAACAGCGTGACGAGGTCGCCGACGCTCACCGCCTCCTCGACGAGGGCGGACAGCATCCGTGGCGTGGACACCGCGACGTCGACCCCCCACGACTCGTTGAACATCCACTCGTTCTTCGGGTGGTTGACCCGGGCGACGACCCGCGGGACGCCGTACTCGGTCTTGGCCAGCAGCGACACCACGAGGTTGACCTTGTCGTCGCCCGTCGCGGCGATGACCACCTGGCAGCTCGCGAGGTCGGCCTTCTCCAGGACCGCGAGCTCGCAGGCGTCGGCCACCAGCCACTGCGCCCCGGGGATGCTGTCGGTGCGCACCGAGGCCGGGTCCTTGTCGACCAGCATCACCTCGTGGCCGTTCTCGGTGAGCTCGGCGGCGATCGAACGGCCCACCTTGCCTGCTCCTGCGATGGCTACCCGCATCAGTGCTCCTCGTGGGGTGGTGCCTGGTCGAGGAAGCTCTCGATGGCGGGCATGTCGGTGGCGCGGGCGAGGACGTGCAGCAGGTCGCCCTCCTGCAGGACGGTCTCGGGTCCGGGGATCATGCCCTCGCCGAGGCGGGTCAAGAAGGCGACGCGGGCCGGCGTCAGTACCTCGATGCGGGTGAGCAGCTGGCCGATCCACGTGGGGGAGACGTGGACCTCGGCGAGCCGTACGGTGCCGCTCGCATCGGTCCACTCGCTCTCGGCCCCCGCCGGCCGGATGCGGCGCAGGATCTGGTCGGAGGTCCAGCGCACGGTCGCCACCGTCGAGATGCCGAGCCGCTGGTAGACCTCGGCGCGGCGCGGGTCGTAGATGCGGGCCACGACGTTCTCGACGCCGAAGGTCTCGCGGGCCACGCGGGCGGCGACGATGTTGGAGTTGTCGCCGCTGCTCACCGCGGCGAAGGCCGACGCGCGCTCGATGCCGGCGTCGACCAGCACCTCGCGGTCGAAGCCCACACCGGTGACGGTACGGCCACCGAAGGTGGCCGAGAGGCGCCGGAAGGCGTCCGTCTCCTGGTCGACGACGGCGACGGAGACCCCCTGCGAGTCGAGCGTCTCGGCCAGGCTCGACCCGACGCGGCCGCAGCCCATGATCACAACATGCACGGCCGATAGCGTACGCACCCCGAGCGGGGCGTGCGTACGCGGCTGACCGCTGCGCCTACGATCGCCCCCGTGGTGAACTTCGCGGGACTCGGCAAGCGCGTCCTCCTGGGACGGGCGATGCGCTCCGACCGTCTCGGCGAGACGCTGCTCCCCAAGCGCATCGCGCTGCCGGTGTTCGCCAGCGACGCGCTGTCCTCGGTGGCCTACGCCACGCAGGAGATCCTGATCGTCCTGGCGCTCGCAGGGACCGCCTTCCTGCACCTGACCTGGTACGCCGCTGCGGGGGTCGTCACCGTGATGGCGACGGTCGTGGCCGCCTACCGGCAGAACGTGCACGCCTACCCGAGCGGGGGCGGCGACTACGAGGTCGCCAACACCAACCTCGGCCGCAGGTTCGGGCTGGTCGTCGCCGCCGCGCTGCTCGTCGACTACGTGCTCACGGTCGCGGTGTCGACGTCGGCCGGCGTCGAGAACCTGGCGTCCACGCCGCTGTTCTCGTGGATGGCCGGCAACCGGGTCGCGGCGACGCTCTCCGTGGTCGTGATCATCGTGCTGCTCAACCTNCGCGGGATCCGCGAGTCGGGCACGGCGTTCGCGATCCCCACGTACGCGTTCATGTTCGGGATCATCGCGATGATCGTGGTCGGCGTGTTCCGGCTGGCCACCGGCGCCAACCTCGTCGCGAGCTCGGCCGGCTACCCGATCAAGCCGGAGCTGCACAACCTCGGCACCGCCGGGATCATGTTCCTCGGCCTGCGCGCCTTCGCCTCGGGGTGTACGGCGCTGACCGGCGTCGAGGCGATCAGCAACGGCGTGCCCGCCTTCCGGAAGCCGAAGTCCAAGAACGCCGCGAGCACCCTCGCGCTCATGGGCGGCATCGCCGTGTCGATGTTCGTCGGCGTCACCTACCTCGCGATCCGGCTCAAGGTACGCATCACCGAGAGCAACGACACGCTGGTCGGCTTCCACGGGAAGACGCAGCCGACCGTGATCGCGCAGATCGGCGAGCGCGTGTTCAACGGGACCAACAACCTGCCCTTCTACTTCGTGCAGCTGGTCACGGCGCTGATCCTGGTGCTGGCCGCGAACACCGCCTTCAACGGNTTCCCGGTGCTGGCCTCGATCCTGGCGCAGGACCGGTACATGCCGCGGCAGATGCACAACCGCGGCGACCGCCTNGTCTTCAGCAACGGCATCGTCCTGCTGGCCGTCTTCGCCGGCGTCCTCATCTACGCCTTCAACGCCGAGTCGACCAAGCTGATCCAGCTGTACATCGTCGGNGTGTTCGTGTCCTTCACCCTCAGCCAGGCCGGGATGGTGCGGCACTGGAACCGGCTGCTGCTCGTGCAGACCGATCNGGGGGAGCGGCGGGCGACNTTGCGCCGGCGCGGGATCAGCGCCTTCGCCTTCGTCACGACCGGCACCGTCCTGGTCGTCGTACTCGTCACGAAGTTCCTCTCCGGCGCGTGGATCGCCATCGTGGCGATGACCCTCCTGTGGTTCCTGATGAAGGGCATCCACAGCCACTACCAGAGCGTCTCCGACGAGCTCACCGTGCGCAGCGACGAGCCGACGATCCTGCCCTCCCGGGTCCACTCGATCGTGCTCGTGTCCAAGATCCACAAGCCGACGCTGCAAGCTCTCGCGTACGCCCGCGCCACCCGGCCGTCGACCCTCGAGGCGCTCACCGTTGCGATCGACCCCGACGAGGCCCGCGCGTTGCAGGACGAGTGGGACCGCCGGCAGATCCCGGTACCGCTGAAGGTCCTCGACTCGCCGTTCCGCGAGATCACCAAGCCGGTGCTGGACTACGTCCAGTCGCTGCGCAAGGCCAGCCCGCGCGACCTGGTGACGGTGTTCGTCCCCGAGTACGTCGTGGGCAAGTGGTGGGAGCAGCTGCTGCACAACCAGAGCGCGCTGCGGCTTCGGACGAGGCTGCGGTTCACCTCGGGCGTGGTGGTCACCAGCGTCCCGTACCTGCTGGCCTCGGGCGAGAAGGCGAGGGACGACGCCGAGTCGACGGAGCCCCTGCTCGCCCTGCTGCGCATGGAGACGGGCGCGCCGGTGGCCGGCGACTCGCAGCCCGTCGCGTCCAGACCGTCCGGTGATGCGTGACGCTCGTCGGCGGGGAGATCGAGCTCGAGATCGGCGCGGTCGCGCACGGTGGCCACTTCGTCGCGAGGTACGAGGGCCGCGTCGTGTTCGTCCGGCATGCCCTGCCGGGTGAGCGGGTGAGGGCGCTCGTGACCGAGGGCGCCGAAGGAGCCCGCTTCCTGCGCGCCGATGCGGTCGAGGTGATCACCCCCTCGCCCGACCGGGTGAAGGCTCCCTGCGCGCACGCTCGCCCCGGGGGGTGCGGCGGGTGCGACTTCCAGCACGCCAGCCTTCCGGCGCAGCGGGCGCTCAAGGCCGCGGTGGTCGCCGAGCAGCTGCGGCGCCTCGGCGGCGTCGAGGTCGAGGTGGAGGTCGAGGCCGTACCGGGCGAGGTCGACGGCCTGGCGTGGCGTACCCGGGTCAGGTTCGCGGTCGACGCCGAGGGTCATCCAGGGCTCCGCCGCCACCGGTCGCACGACGTCGTTCGCCTCGACGGCTGCCCGATCGCGCACCCGCTGGTGCTCGAGACCGGGGTGCTCGGCCGCGAGTGGCCGGGGGTGTCCGAGCTGCAGGTGGCCGTCTCGACCTCGTCGGGCGAGCAGGTGGCGCTGGCCGACGGCGAGCCGCTCGGCCGTGGCCGCCTCACCGAGCGCGCCGCCGGGCGCGAGTGGCGGGTGAGCGGCGCCGGGTTCTGGCAGGTGCACCCCGGAGCGGCCGACCTGCTCGTCGACGCGGTGCGGGAGGCGTTGCGGCCGCAGCCCGGTGAGCACCTGCTGGACCTGTACGCAGGGGTCGGCCTGTTCGCCGGGGCTCTCGCCGCCGACCTCGGACCCACCGGACGCGTCGACGCGGTCGAGGCCGAGGAGTCGGCCGTCCGCGACGCTCGCCGCAACCTGCACGACCTGCCGGCGGTCCGCCTCGTCCATGCGAGGGTCGACGCCTGGCTCCGCCGCGGCGAGCTGGAGCGGTGCGACCTGGTCGTCCTCGACCCGCCGCGTACCGGAGCCGCCAAGACCGTCGTCGCCGCCGTGGTCGCCCTGCAGCCTCGGGCCGTCGCCTACGTCGCCTGCGACCCGGCGTCCCTGGCCCGCGACGTCGGCGCGTTCCGAGGGCTCGGCTACCGGCTGGCGGGCCTGCGGGCCTTCGACCTGTTCCCCATGACCCACCACGTCGAGTGCGTCGCCCTCCTGGAACCCGACCCCACCCCGCCCGACCCCACCCCACCCCACCCCGCTAGCGTTGATCATGG
>JGI24140J50213_10000783_pt1 | contig 14556 bp, 15 predicted proteins | sample BarGraIncu00222A_FD_50213 | JGI IMG/M metagenome (IMG submission 50213)
CCCTCGTGCGCGAGGCGCGCGAGGAGCTCGAACATCGCCATCTCGTGCGCGATATCGAGAAAGGTCGTCGGCTCGTCGAGCACGAGCGCCTCCCCGCCCTGCGCGAGAGCACGAGCGCCTCCCCGCCCTGCGCGAGAGCGCGCGCGATGCGCACGCGCTGCCATTCGCCGCCGGAGAGCTCGTCGGTGGATCGATGCGCGAGCGCACCGATCTCCGCGCGGTCGAGCGCGCTCACGACCGTGGCGTCCGTGCGCGACGGCGCCGCCGCCCACGGTCCCTCGTGCGGATGCCTGCCGAGCGCGACGTACTCCCACACGGGGAGCGGAAAGACGAGCGATTCGCGCTGGGCGACGACGGCGATGCGCTGCGCGACGGTGCGCCGCTCGAGCTGCGCGAGATCGGCGCCGTCGATCGCGATGCGGCCACTCGAGAGCGGCAAGAGTCGCAAGAGCGCGCGCACGAGCGTGCTCTTTCCGCTTCCATTCGGCCCTACCACTGCGGTCACGGCGCCACGCGGTGCCGCGAGCGTGACCGTGTCGATGGCGGCAGCACTCGCCCTCGGGTAGCGGATGACGACGCGATCGAAGTCGATCACGAAAGTCTCCGCAGCTGGAGGAGAAAGAATGGCACGCCGAGCAGCGCCGTCACTGCGCCGAGCGGCAGCTCCGCAGGCGGGCGCGCGAGTCGGGCGACGAGATCCGCGGCGACGACGAGCCCCGCGCCGACGAGCGCAGCGCCGGCGATGAGCGGACGATGCCGGCGCACGCCCAACGATCGCACGAGATGCGGCACCACGAGCCCCACGAAACCGACGAGCCCCGCGGCCGCCACGGTCGCCGCCGAGAGGAGCGCCGCGATGAGGAAGATGCTGCGGCTCGAGCGCGCCGCGTCCACACCGAGCGCCGCGGCGGACTCCTCGCCGAGCGCGAGGATATCGATATCGCGCGCGAACCAGAGCAGGAGCGCGCCGCCGAGCGCGACGTAGACGGCGAGCCAGCCGACGGTCAGCCACCCTGCATCGCCGACGGAGCCCATCATCCACCAGAGCGCATTCCGGATGGCATTTGGAGGCGCGTTCGAGAGCAGCACCATAATGGCCGCGTTCGCGAATGCGCCGACGATCACCCCCGCCATGAGCAGCACGCGCGGATCCGCCCGGCCCCCGCTGGCGCGCGCGACGAGGAGCGCCACGGCGATCGCGAGCGTCGCTCCCGCAAACGAGGCGAGTGGAAGCGCGAAGGCGCCCGTTGCCCCGAGCGCCACGGCCGCGACCGCGCCCACCGCCGCTCCGCCACTCACGCCAAGGAGATATGGCTCTGCGAGCGCGTTGCGCAGCGCACCCTGGAGCGCGGCGCCGGCCATGCCGAGCCCCGCGCCAACGAGCAACGCGAGTACGGCGCGGGGAAGTCGGAGCGTGCGCACGATCGCGACGGTGACGGGATCGCCGCGCCCCGCGATCGCATGTACCACCGCGCGCGCATCCAGCGGCACTGCGCCGTACGCGATCGCGGCGATGGCGACGATCAGCACGACGAGCGCGACACCGCTCCACAAGAGCGAGGCTCTCAGCGCAGCACTCACAGCGCGATGCCGGGATGCAGCAGACGCGCGATCGACGCGGCGGCTTCGCCGGCGCGCACCGACGGTCGCCCGATGAGATTCGTGTCGACGACGAAGACGCGGCCCTCGCGCACCGCGCGGACGCTTTGCCAGAGCGGACTCTCCATGAGCGATTTCTGCCCGGTCGCGCCAGCGAGGATGACGCTCGGATTTCGCCGAATGATGTCCTCGAGCGACACCTGCGGAGACGGCTCGGTGCGATCGGCGTAGATGTTCGTGCCGCCGCCGATGGTGAGCAGCTCATCGAGAAAGCTGCCCGAGCCTATGGTGTAGATGGGAGAGTCCCAGACGTGCCAGAACACGGTGGGATGATCGAGATGCAGCGTTGCCGCACGCACACGCGCGAGCGTGCGCTGCATGGTGTCGACGACAATTGCGGCGGCCGCATCCTCACCGGTCGCGCGTCCGAGCTCGCGGCTCGCACGAACGAAGTCAGCGATCTTGTCGGTGCGGAGCGCGATCACCTTGATCCCCGCCGCGCGCAGCTGCTCCGCCGCCACGCGATTCTCCGCGCTGGCATAGAGGACGACGAGATCGGGATGGCGCGCGAGCACCGCCTCGACATTTGGCCTGAGGCCGGGTCCGACATCGGGAACCGCGCGCGCGGCGTCCGGCCACACGTCCCACGTGGTGCGCGCGACGAGGCGCGGCCCAGCGCCGAGCGCGAAAAGCAGCTCGGTGGTGGCAGGATTCAGCGATGCGATGCGCGCAGGAGCGGTGACGGTGCCGGCATCGATGACCGCGCCGAAATCATCGACATGCAGCTCGGTTACCGCACGACGACTCTCGCTGCACGCGAGCAGCGTCGCGATGGCGGCGGCCGCTGCAAGACGAATTGGCGTGCGAGTGAAGCGCGGAGCTGGACGCAAGAACGGGCACCTGTCTCCGCGGAGATGGTGCCCGGCTGCGACGGAGCGCACGGCATACGCGCACCGATCGCCACCAGCCCTTGCTCCGAGGGACTGAACGTGTGGCGCGGACGCGAGGCGTCTCCTGGCTTCGGGATTCGCGCTCGCCTTCCCGGCACATGCCAGTGGCTCTCGAGCGCTCGACTTTTCCCGTTACAGTGGCGGGACCGCGCCGGACTCACACCGGCTTCCGTGACCCGTATCCGCGAATCGACTTCTGCGGACGAAGCTAGGAGAGAGGACTCGTCGAGTCAAGCGCGGTCGCGAGTTCGGCTGAGAGCTCGCGCTTGAGCTCGCGCCGCCGCCCCTCGTACGCCGCGCGCGCATCTGCATTCGCGGCGCCCTTGCGCTCGAACTCCGCATCGAGCGAGGCGATCGCGCGCGCGAGCGTCTCCGTCGCGCCCGGCGCCGCGGGATTCACCATCGCCGCGCGCGGGGCACGCCGCCTGCGCGCACGAACCCACCACGCGCCAAGCCCCAGCGCCATCAGCGCCGCGAGCGCACCCGCGATCTTCCAATACACGCGCACGTTTGCCGCGGCGATGATCACCGGCACGCGCACCTCGATCGACGCTCCTGCCGGCGCGTCGGCGCCAAGGTAGCGCTGGAAGATGCGGCGCTCGATGGTCGCGGGCTCCTGCGGCTTGAGCGTCGCGCCGCGCGCCTCTGCGCGCGGCTCCTCGAGCAGCAGCTCGAGCACCGTCGTCGCCGCCTCGACGGGGATGTGCACCGGAAAGGCCGACTGTGGCAACGTGTACGAGAAGGAGAACTGCTTGAGCCCCGGCGCGAACGGCGCCGTCACGCGCACGCGGCCGAGCGCGGCGCTCACCGCGGCGGCGGAGATGTCGCTCTCGCCCACCTGGATCTTCGCCACGCCCGCGGGCAGCGGCGCGGTGAACGTCGGATGCGCATCGTCCGGCGAGATGAGCGTCTGGTCGCTCTCGTTCGCGATCTCGTACGCTTCGACGATCTCGCGCGAGCCATCCACCGCCGGCGACGAGATGATGATGTGCCGCCCCTTGATCGCGAGCGGAAAGTGGATCGACGTCGTATCGAAGACGACGATGCCCGCATCGTCGCCGGCGACGCTCGTGGTCTGGAGCGGGCGTGAGAAATACGCGATGCCAGCGTACGATGCCGACACGAAGTAGACGGCGTCGCTCCGCCCCGTGCGCAGATAGCGAAAGCGGAATCGTCCATCGCCGTTCGTGCGCATCGAGTCGAGCGGTCCCGCGGTATCGGAGCCGACGCGATGGATCGTCACCCATACGCCGCTCACGGGCCCGAGCGCCCGAAGCCGCGGGCGAGTGACGCGACCGGTTACGGTGCTCGGGATCGGCACGGCGATCGTCGCGCTGTCCTGCGCGCGCATCGCGCTCGCTGGTGCGAGCGATAGCGTCGCAACGAGCGCGCCGAGCGCCACACGCGAAGGGCGGCCGCTTCGCGCGGCCGCCCCTGCTGCATCCCACGCCCTCGACGGCGCGTCGATCACAAGTGGAACTTTCCGAAATCTTCGGGGCGCATCTTCTCCAGATATTCCTTGAGCGATTCGGCGCTCACATCCCGCGGCTCCTCGGGAATCATTGGTGTGTCGTCATCATCATCGTCGTCGGTCGGGCCGCCCAAGTCCGCATCCTCGACCTCGATCGCCGTGAGGAGCGACTCCTGCGCAAAGATCGGCGCGGAGAAGCGAAGCGCAATAGCGATGCTGTCCGACGGGCGCGCATCGATCTGGAAGAGATCCTCGCCGCGCAGCAAATGCAGCTCGGCGAAATACGTATTGTCCTGCACCTTCGTGATCTGCACGCGATGGAGCACGGCACCCATCCCCGTGATCAGTCGCTTGCACAGGTCGTGCGTGAGCGGCCGCGGCGGACGGATGTGATTCATCTCCATCACGATGCTTTCCGCCTCCGGCTGTCCGATCCAGATCGGGAGCAGCCGGTCCCCGCCCTTCTCCTGCAGGATCACTACGTACGAGCTCGAAACGCTATCGAGCCCGAGTCGGGCCACGCTCACTTCGATCATCTCATCTCCCGCTCGAGGCCGTTTCGCGCCACTACGGCACCGCGCTACGCCGCATTTACGTGCCCATGTCCCACGACGCAAGATACTTCTGCTGCGCCGGCGTCAGGATGTCCACGTGCGAGCCCATCGCCTGCAGCTTGAGCCGCGCGATCTCGCGATCGACGGCTTCAGGCACGCGATGCACTTCATTCGAGAGCGACTTGCGCTCCTTCACGAGATACTCCGCGCCCAGCGATTGGTTCGCGAAGCTCATGTCCATCACGCTCGCGGGATGTCCTTCCGCTGCCGCGAGGTTGATCAGGCGTCCCTCGCCGAGCAGGAAGACGCGCTTCTTGCCGATGACGTACTCCTCGACAAACGGGCGAACGTCGCGCGTCTTGCCGCCGGCGAGCTTCGCCAACGCCTCGATGTCGATCTCGACGTTGAAGTGCCCCGAGTTGGAGATGACCGCGCCATCCTTCATCGCCGAGAAGTGTTCGCTGCGGAGCACACCGATGTTGCCCGTCAGCGTGCAGAAGATGTCGCCGATCGGCGCCGCATCTTCCATCGTCATCACGCGGAAGCCGTCCATCACGGCCTCGAGCCCCTTGAGTGGATCGATCTCCGTCACGATCACGTTCGCGCCGAGCCCGCGCGCGCGCGAGGCGACGCCGCGTCCGCACCAGCCGTAGCCGGCAACGACGAACGTCGAGCCCGCGAGCAGGAGATTCGTCGCGCGAATGATGCCGTCGATGGTCGACTGTCCCGTGCCGTAGCGGTTGTCGAAAAGATGCTTCGTGAACGAATCGTTCACGGAGATCACGGGGAAACGGAGGATCCCTTCCTTCGCCATCGCCTTGAGGCGGATGACGCCGGTGGTCGTTTCTTCCGTGCTCCCGATCACCTTGTCGAGGAGCGCCTTCCGCGCCTTCGCATCCATCCCCTCCACCCACTTGCGCACCGCAGGCGGTAGGTCGTCGAGGCGGCCGAGCGCGATCATGTGGAGCGCGCTGACGACATCGGCACCGTCGTCCATCGTGATGTCGGGGCCGTGCGCGATCGCCGCGCGGATGTGCTCGTAGTACGTCTCGTTGTCCTCGCCCTTGATCGCGAAGACCTTGATGCCATGGTGCTTCACCATGTGCGCCGCGACGTCGTCCTGCGTCGACAGCGGATTCGACGCGCAGAGCGCGACGTCCGCGCCGCCCGCCTTGAGCGTGATCATCAGATTCGCCGTCTCGGCCGTCACGTGCAGGCAGGCGGACATCTTCAGCCCGGCAAAGGGCTTCTCCTTCGTGAAGCGCTCCTTCACCTGCCGAAGCACCTGCATCGAGCGCTCCGCCCACTCCGTGCGGCGGCGTCCGTCTTCGGCGAGACCGAGATCCTTCACGTCGTAGGTCGCGTCCGCCGAATCCTTCGTGATCGTAGCCATCAGTGAGTCCGGGTAGAAGTCAGGTGTGTGGGGCTAGGCGCGCGAGCTTTCAGCGGCGGTGCGCAGATCGTCCACACGATCGGTGCGCTCCCACGTGAAGAACGATAGAGACGTGCCGCCGGCCTTCTCGGTCACGGGCGCGCGACCGAAGTGGCCGCCGGATGCCGTGCGACGATAGATGGGCGAGCGAAGCCCTAGCGCCTTGATGATGCCGCGCGGGCTGAGATCGAAGACCTCGCGAATCGCGTGGCGAATCTGCGCCTCGGGAATCGTGCACGTGTTGAAGGTGTCGACCATGATACTCACCGGCTCGACGACGCCGATCGCATACGCGAGCTGCACCTCGCAGCGCTTCGCGAGCCCGGCGGCGACGATGTTCTTCGCCACCCACCGCGCTGCGTACGCGGCCGAGCGATCGACCTTGGACGGATCCTTGCCGCTGAACGCGCCGCCGCCGTGGCGCGCCGCGCCGCCGTACGTGTCGACGATGATCTTGCGTCCGGTGAGTCCGGCATCGCCCTGCGGTCCGCCCACAACGAAGCGCCCTGTCGGGTTGATGTGATACTTCACATCACCGGCAAGCAGCTCAGGCGGAATCGAGCGCTCGATCACCTCGGAGATGATCGAGGCGCGCAGCTCATCGTTCGAGACGGTCTCCGCGTGCTGCGTCGAGACGACGACGGTGCCGACGCGAACGGGGCGTCCATTTTCGTACAGCACGGTGACCTGCGCCTTGCCATCCGGACGCAGCCACGGNAGCGCGCCGGACTTGCGNCGCTCGGCGAGCGTTTGCGTGAGGCGATGCGCGAGCTGAATCGGCATCGGCATGAGCTCGGGCGTCTCGTCCGACGCGTAGCCGAACATCATCCCCTGGTCGCCCGCGCCGCCCGTGTCCACGCCCTGTGCGATGTCCGGCGACTGGCGATCGATCGTGCTCAGCACCGCGCACGTCTTGCCATCGAAGCCGAAGCTCGCGTCGTTGTAGCCGATCGACGAGATCGTGCCGCGAACGATGTCCGGGATGGAGACATACGTAGTCGTCGTGATCTCACCCGCCACGCACGCGAGGCCGGTGGTGACGAGCGTTTCGCACGCGACGCGCGCATCGGGATCCGCCGTGAGGATCGCATCGAGCACGGCGTCGGAGATCTGATCCGCGATCTTGTCTGGGTGACCTTCGGTCACCGATTCGGATGTAAAAACGAAGCTGTTCATTGGGGGCGGCGAGGGTGCGCGCGAAGGTCAGCCAAGGCGGTGCGTACGTGCCTGCGAGCCGAGGCGATCGAGTTGCATTTTACCCGGTTCACATGACGTGGGGCAAGCCGTCGAGAAGCTCGGCGACCTCACCGAATGTCTGGGTGAAGGCGTCGAGGATGATGGCTTCGGAGGCCACTGCCGTGCGAGCCCCCATCGCCTTCGTCGCGCAGGCGGCGGCGACCGTTGCAGTCGTGCCGCGCACGAGTCGCTTGAGGAGCGTAACAGAACGTGGCGACACACTCATGCTGCGCACGCCGAGGCCGATCAGCGCGAACGCGGTGAGTGGCTGCGAGGCCATCTCGCCGCACACCGTAACCTCGATGCCGTTCGCGTCGCCCACCTCGACGGTGCGCTGAATGAGCCGCAGCACCGCAGGGTGCAGCGGCGTGAAGCGCGGCGCCAGATTCGCATTCCCGCGATCGATCGCGAGCGTGTACTGCGTGAGGTCGTTCGTGCCGATGCTGAAGAACGATGCGTCGCCCACGAAGCTGTCTGCGGACACCGCGGCCGCCGGCGTCTCGATCATGACGCCGACCGGGATGTCCTTGCGATGCGCGACGCCGCGCGCCTCGAGCTCCAAGGAGCCCTCGGCGATCAGCGCGCGCGCCTGCTGCACCTCTTCCTGCGAGACGACGAGCGGAAGCATGATGCGTACATCGCCGAACATCGCCGCGCGCATGAGCGCGCGCAGCTGCACCTTGAACATCTGGGGCTCGTCGAGGCACATGCGGATCGCGCGCCAGCCGAGAAAGGGGTTCGCCTCAGCGGCGTGTCCGCCAACGGGAAGCTTGTCGCCGCCAATGTCGTAGGTGCGGATGACCACCGGCGCCCCGTGGAACGACTCCGCCACCTTCTTGTAGGCGCGGAACTGCTCGTCTTCGTCCGGCATCGTGGTGCGGCCGACGACGAGGAACTCCGTGCGCATGAGCCCCACGCCTTCCGCGCCGCTGCGCGCCGCGAAGTCCGCCTCCTCGGGGAAGTCGACGTTCGCGCGAAGGGTGAGCCGCTGCCCGTCGAGCGTCACCGGCTCCGCGCTGCGGAGCAGATCGAGCTCTTCGGTGAGCTTCGCCTCGCGCTGCGAGCGCTCGTTGAAGTGGCGGATCTCGTCGGCGGTCGGATTCACCGAGATGGTCCCGGCCGCGCCATCGAGAATCGCCATCTCGCCAGTGCGGAGCCGGCTCGTTGCGTCGCGCAGTCCGACGACGGCCGGAATGCCGAGCGAACGCGCAAGGATCGCCACGTGCGACACGCGCGTGCCGGCGTCGGTCGCAATCGCGGCAATCGCCTCGCGATCGAGCTGCACGGTGAGGCTCGGTGTCAGATCGTGCGTGACGAGGATCGCGTTCGCGCCCTTGGGCACGTCCACGGGATCGTGATCGGGAAGTCCGAGCAGCAGCGAGAGCACGCGAATCTGCACGTCGGCGAGATCCCCGACGCGCTCACGCATCATCGCCGACGCGTGCCGCGCGAAGTGGTGCCGCAGGTCGAGCATCGTGATCTCGAACGCCGACTCCGCCGCGAGATTCTGGCGGATGAGGCCATCGACGCGGCCGATCATGTCGGTGTCCTGCAGGATCAGCATCTGCGCCTCGAAGATGCCGGCCTCCTCCTCGCCCGCGTGATGCGCGGCGCGACGGCGCACGTACTCCAGGCGGTCGCGCGCGCGCGCGAGCGTCTGGCTGAAGCGATCGATCTCGGCAGGAATCTCCTCATCGGACACGATCCGCTGCGGCACCTCCGGGACTTCCCAGTGGAGCACGTACACAGGCCCGGCAACGATGCCGGGTGAGGCGGAGATGCCGGTGAGGCGGCGGTCCACTACCGCTCCCCGAACCTGGCTGCGACCAGCTCGGCGATCGCATTGATCGCCGCTTCCGCATCGTCGCCAGTCGCACGCACGACGATGTTCGACCCGAACTCCGCCGCGAGCATCATCACACCCATGATGCTCTTGCCGTTCACCTCGAGGTCATCGCGCACAATGGTGATCTCGGATTTGAACTTCGACGAGAGCTTCACGATCTCGGCGGCGGGGCGCGCGTGCAGCCCGTTCTTGTTCACGATTTCGACCGTTCGTTCCATCATCATGAGGCGACCGAGTGAAGAGCGAGAAGAACGACGATCAGGAGTGCGACGCGCCAGCCATCGACGCGGCCGTGAAGCTTGACGAGCGCGAGGCCGAGGAGCGCGGCCATCGCGAGGAGGAAGAAGACGAGCGCGTGCGGGCCGAGCACCGTTCGGCGCGCCTCATCGGCGATCGGCATTGGGGAGCGTCCGAGAATGCGCGCGGCGGCGAGCGGGAGCGCGAGGCCGCACAACCCCATCACCGCTCGTGCCAGATACTCCGGTCCGCGGCGAAGAAACGGCGTCGCGAGCGAGCCCGCGACGCGTTTGCCGTGCGTCCAGCCAGTGTGCAGCCCCCACGCGCGCAGTCCGAAGTGCCCGGCGTTGTACAACACGAGGAAAAGTGTCACGACGAGCACGGGTCCGGCGCCGAGTCCGTACGCGAGCAGCGCAACGAGCACGGTGAACGGCAGCCATCCCGCCCACACGAGTCGATCGCCGACGCTGCCGAGCGGGCCGCAGAGCGCGATGCGGAAGCGCTCGATCTGCGCCGGAGGAAGGCTCTCGTCGAGCTCCACGCGCGCCAGCGCGCCGACGGCGACCGCGGCGAGATACGGATGCGCGTTGAAGTAGTGCGTCTCGCGCGCGAGCGCCTCGTGATAGGGCCGGCCGCTGCGCCCACCCGGAAGCGCGCGAAGCGCGGGCTCGACGGAGAAGCCGATGCCGGTGCCGAGCATCGTCTCGTAATTCCACGAAGACTGCACGGCGAGCATGCGGATGAACATCCGGCTTGCGGTGAGCAGCGGGAGCGGGCGCACGGTTTGATTTTCCATCAGGCGTGCAGCAGCATCGCGCAGCCGATCGCGAGCCCTCCGACGAAGAACCACGGCCCGTGCCTGGAGCCGTGCGAGAGCTTCCACGCCGCGCTCCCGGCGATCGACGCCGCGACAGCGACGAGCACCGCGCGAATGGTGGCCGAGTCCCCGCTTCCGTTCGCGATCGCGATGGCGGTGAGCGGGACGAGCAGCGCAAGCGCGAGCGCGGTGAGCACGAAGCCGCGCAGCAGGTCGGCGCCGATCCCCCGCATTTGCAGCCACGTCACGACGCTCGCGTCGCCGGCTTCGAGAGCGGGCAGCGCGCGCTTGGTCCATCGTCCATTCAGCCTGCGCAATGCATACATGCTCCATCCCCCGACCCACGCGGTGATCATCGCGCCGAGCATCGCGAACAGCAGCGCGCTCGTCGCATCGCCTTTGCGCGAGACGTAGAGCGCACCTCCCACTACGGACGCCGTTCCCCACTCCGGATAGCGCGAGGCGCCAACCGGCAACGTCTCGAGCGCCATCATCTCCAGGAACACGCCCGCGAGCAGCCCGTCGCTCGCGCTTCCGCCGAGCGTGCCGGCGAGCGTCGAAGCCACGATCGGCCGCGAGAGCATCGCCTGCGGAAAGCTCACGACGTCGAGTCCGAGCACGGCACCGAGCAACGCGAACAGGAGGATCGTCGTGATCGTCATGCGGCGCCTGCCTCGCCCTTCCCCTCGAGCAGCGCGCTCAAAGGCACCGGGCGCGATGCCGGAACGTCGCGCGCCGTGACATCGACTCCGCGTCGCTCGAGATCGAGCAGCGCATGCACCTCGTCGCCCGTGAGATAGAGATAGCGCAGCCGCTCGACCCGGCCCGCACGATGATGGATGCCGCCGAGGTTCACGGCGCGAATGGATTTCTTTGCGGCGACCAATCGCACCATGGTGTCGATGTCCGACGTGAGTAGAATTCCCGGCCGCTTGTCATCGTTCCACTTGTCGAGCGCCACGGTCGCCTCCGCAACCGATGCGAAGAACACGTCGAGCTCCGGCGGCACGCCCATGCGGTAGAGCTCCTGCTCCCACTCACTGCGCGCAACCTCATCGTCGACGAGCACGAGAAAGCCAAGTCCCATCGGCTGTCCCCAGCCGACGATCACCTGTCCGTGGATCAGCCGATCATCAATGCGGTACAGCTCAATTGCCACGTGGCGTCCCGAGCGTCACCCTGAGCGTCGGCGCGCCGCGCTCGACGGCTTCCGTCGCCGCCTCTTCAGCCGTCAACTGCGGATGCGTGACGAAGTGCAGCAACGTCGGCAAATTCACTCCGCTCACCACTATAACATCCTTGTCGCGCAGCAGGCGGAAGGCGGCAATGTTGCAACTGCCCGCCGGAAGATCAGTGAACACGACCTTCGCTCCCGTTTTCTCCACGAGCGCGCGAAGCTGTTGCTCGAGCTCCGCGCCGCTCAACCCGGTATTGGACATCGCCAGAAAGCGGCTGCCCATCCCCGTGATCTGCTCGACGGCCGAGACGAGCCCCGCCGCTAGCTGCCCATGCGCGAGCACGATCGATACCGAATCACTCATCGTCTTCCGCCAGATACTGGCGCACATTCGCGGCCGTGCGCATGCGCCCGATCAGCCGCTCGTTGAACGCCTCCGCGGTGTTGACGCCGCTGAAGCGAAGCAGGTGGGTCATCGCGACGACTTCGGCGACGACCGTGATATTCTTTCCCGGATTGAGCGGGATGACCGCCGTCGGAATCGGCACGTCGAGAATGCGCGTCGTCGTCTCGTCTAGTCCCGTGCGATCGATCCCTTCCGCCTTGTCCCACGCCTCCAGCTTGACGATCACCTCGATGCGCTTCTGCAGACGCACGGAGCGAATACCGAAGATTCCTTGCACATCGACGAGCCCGACCCCGCGAATCTCCATGTGATGCCGCTGGAGCTCGTGGCCGCGCCCGATGATGATGTCGTGGCCGCGGCGCGTCGCGATCACGAGATCGTCGGCGACCAGGCGATGCCCGCGCTCGACGAGATCGAGCACGCACTCCGACTTCCCGATGCCGCTCTGCCCGACGAACAGCAGTCCGACGCCGTACACGTCCGCGAGCGTGCCGTGCAACGTGGTGGTCGGCGAGAACTCCTCGGCGATCGCCGGCTTGACGCGCGCGAAGAACTCCGCCGTCTTGAGCGAGCTTCGGAGAATCGGCACGCCGCGATGCCGCGACGCCGCCATCATCTCCTCAGGCACGCTCTGCCCCTTCGTCACGACGACGCACGGCACTTCGAAGGAGAAGAAGAGATCCATCACCTTGCGACGGCGCGTTGGCGAGAGTGAGGCGAGATACGTCATCTCGGTCTCGCCGAACACCAGCACGCGATGCGCCGGAAAGCGATCGACGTAGCCCGCGAGCACGAGGCCCGGGCTCGACACCTCGCTACTCAGAATCTCGCGCGCGAGCCCGGCATCGTCACTGAGCAGCTCGAGCTGGAGCGGCTCGCGCATGAGCTCGAGCACGCGCTCGACCGTGAAGGCCTTTCTCATCTCGGCGTGCTCCGCATCACGAGACTTCCCCCGCAACGACGCGCGCGAGATGCGCCTCCGTCTGCTCGGCCGCCGCCGTCCACGTGAAGCGCGACGCGAAGCGACGCCCCGCCGCGCCGAGCGAGGCGACGAGCGACGGATCGCTCACCACGCGCGCGAGCGTAGCCGTGAGCGCGGGGAGATCGCCGTGCGGCACCAGAAAGCCGGTCTCGCCATTCACGACGGACTCCCTGAGCCCAGGCGAGCTCGATGCAACGACCGGTGTGGCGCATGCGGCAGCCTCGAGATTCGTGATCCCCCACCCTTCCTTTGGAGATGTGAACGCGAGCACCCACGCGCTCCGAAGCAGCGAGAGCTTCTGTGCCTCGGAGATGAACCCAAGAAACTTCACGCGATCACCAAGGTCAAGCGAGTGGGCGAGCCGCTCCAATGTGGCCCGATGGTCGCCCGTCCCCGCAATCGCGAGCTGGGCCGTGGGGTGACGCATCGCGGCGAAGGCGCGAATGATGAGATCCACCCGCTTGTAGCGCTTGAGCCGCCCCAGGTAAACGACGAGCGGCACAGCCGATCGTTCCGCTGGATTTGGGGTGTACGCCTCGGTGTCGATGCCCGGATGAATGACCGTAATGCGCGAGCGCGCGATGCCGCGCGCTGCGAGATCCTCTGCCGTACTCTCGCTGATCGCCTCGAAGGGCACGCGGCCGTACACGAGACCGATCGCTCGCTCCTGCAGCCACACCGCCGCGGCGAGCGGCGCCGGCACTTCCTGGAAGGCCGTCGTGCCGAAGAGATGCGGCACCAGTGCGACGGTGTGCCTCGCGCCCCAGCGCGGCGTCCAGAGCGGCACCTTGTTGATGTCCTCGACGAGGACGTCGGCGTTTTGCGACGCGAGCTCGCGCCGGTAGTAGCCGCGCGCGACGAACTGGAAGGAGGAACGCGTGCCGACGCGATGCACGCGCATCCCATCGAGTGTCGCCTGCTGCGGCGCGCCCCTCCACCCGCTGCACAGCAGCGTCACCTCGTGGCCGCGCGCCGCTAGTCGCCCGAAGATCTCGTGCAGATGAATCTCGGCGCCCCCAGCCTGCGGATTTTCGCGGTCCTGCCAGTTGACCACGAGCACGCGCACTAGAGCTTGCCCATCTGCCGCGCGAGAGCATCGAGCACGCCGTTCACGAATCGTGCGCTCTGCGCGCTCCCGTATCGCTCGGCCAGCTTCACCCCTTCCTGAATGACCACGCGCGGCGGCGTGTCATCGAGCCCGAGCTCGGCGCTGCTCAGACGGAGCACCGATCGCTCGATGGCGCCGATGCGCTCGAGTCGCCAGTTCACGGTGACCTCGCGCAGCGCGCGATCGATCTCGACGCCTTCGTCGATGACCTGGCGCACGAGCACCGCCGCGCGCTTCCGCTCGTCCGGCGGCACGTGGAGATCATCCCAGATCTGCGCGGCGACGCGCTCGAGCTGCTGGCCCGGCCGCATGTCCCACGCGTACAACGCCTGGAGCGCCCGCGCGCGCGCCCTCGTCTCAACCTTCGCGCGCACGCAGCCTTTCGAAAAGATTCATCATCTCGAGCGCGGCGAGTGCCGCATCCCATCCCTTGTTTCCGTGTGCGCCACCGGCGCGCGCCTCGGCCTGCTCGAGCGTATCCGTCGTGAGCAGCCCGAAGCCGATCGGCACATCGAAGTCCGCACCCGCATCGGCGATCCCGCGCGACGCCTCGCCCGCGACGAAGTCGAAGTGCGGCGTCTCGCCGCGAATCACGGCGCCGAGCACGATGAGCGCATGGTAGCGCTCGGTGGCGAGCAGGGCGCGAGTGGCTGCCGGAAGCTCCCACGCGCCCGGCACCCACACGACATCGATGTTCTCGCGCGCCCCGCCATGCCGGGTGAGCGCATCGATCGCGCCGTC
>JGI24140J50213_10000784_pt1 | contig 14540 bp, 14 predicted proteins | sample BarGraIncu00222A_FD_50213 | JGI IMG/M metagenome (IMG submission 50213)
CAGGTCGCGGGCAAGACGGGAACCGCCCAGCACGTCAAGGGCGGCAACCCGCACGCCTGGTTCACCGCGTTCGCGCCCGCCANCGACCCCCAGGTTGCCGTCGCGGTCGTCGTCGAGGATGGCGGGAACGCTGGCAGTGAGGCATACGGCGGCGCGGTCGCCGGGCCGATCGCCCGTGCGGTCATCGAGGCGGTGCTGAAGCCATGAGCCCTTCCGCAGGTACGGTTCTGACGAGCAGTTACGCCCTGACCGATCGCGTCTCAGCCGGCGGCATGGGCGAGTTCTGGGCGGCCACCGATACCGTCCCGGGTCGCGCCGATGCGGTTGCCCCCACGCTCACAGGCGTCGGCGTCTCCTGTCTGGTCAACACCGCGGCGCAGACCCCGACCGACCAGGCCTTCGCAACCGCCCCCCATCCGTGGCCGATCCAGGGCGCAGGCCAGAGCGCGACCGCATCCAATGACATCCACGCCCTGGGCATGGTTGGAGATGAGATGCTCACAGTTCAGCCCCCGTTCATACCCGACTCGCTGCTAGCCACTGCTGTGGCTCCGCTCAACATGACGCCACCAGCCGACGTGGCCCGTGGCCCGGGTACAGCCGATGCCACCGATGTCTCAAGGGCACGAGCCGTCAGCCCAGTGGCAGCGGTCCCACGCGCTGGCATCGGTGGCGCCAGAACGCCCGGGGCGATGCCAGCCACCACCACCGAGATCACGTCTCCGTCAAAGGACTCACACATGCCCGGCCAGCCCACCATGTCCCAGGCCGCGGCCATGGACCACCACGAGAAGAAGGATGGCAAGCAGTGAACAGCTCAACGCGTCTGCTTGGCGGTCGGTACCAGGTCGGCGAGCTGATCGGCCGCGGCGGGATGGCCGAAGTTCATGCAGGTCACGACACCCGGCTCGGCCGCACCGTCGCCATCAAGATGCTCCGCTCCGACTTGGCCCGCGACCCAGCGTTTCTGGCCCGGTTCCGTCGCGAAGCCCAGTCCGCGGCGGGCCTCAACCACCCCGCCATCGTCGCTGTCTATGACTCCGGCGAGGACGAGGACACCGAGAGCGGCGGCGGCAAGGTCGCCCTGCCGTACATCGTGATGGAATACGTCGAAGGCAGAACCCTGCGTGAGGTCCTCAATGAGTTGTCGGTCATGGAGCCCGACGATGCAGCCAGAGTCACCGAAGGAGTCCTGGACGCGCTGTCCTACAGCCACCGGATGGGGATCGTCCACCGGGATATCAAGCCGGCCAATGTCATGCTGACCCCCGCCGGTGCTGTCAAGGTGATGGACTTCGGGATCGCCCGTGCCATCGCCGACACCGCCGCCACCATGACCCAGACCCAGTCCGTGATCGGTACGGCCCAGTACCTCTCGCCCGAGCAGGCACAAGGCAATCCGGTCGACGCCCGCTCGGACCTCTACTCCGCCGGGTGTCTGCTCTATGAGCTACTCACTGGCCGTACTCCATTCGTCGGAGACTCGCCGGTCTCCATCGCCTACCAGCACGTTGGCCAACTGCCCCAGCCCCCGTCGGTCTACCAGCCGGCTCTCAGCGCCGACATGGACGCCGTCGTGCTGCACTCGCTGGTCAAGGACCGGGACGCGCGTTACCAGGACGCGGCAACGTTCCGCTCCGACCTCTCGGCAGCCCGCAGTGGACGCCCGATCAGCACGGCTGCCCGCGAGACGGCCGCCGGTGCGGCGATCGGTGCGGCTGCGATGGCCGGCGACCCGACCATGGCCATGGGCCAGTCCGACCCCACCCAGGTCGTCGGAACCCAGGGTGGCACCCAACACAACACCGCAAGCTTGCCCGCGATCGGCAAGGACCCGGCTGATGAACCGCCCAAACGCCACAACACCACCTATGTCCTGCTCGGCGTCGCCGTCATCGCCACCCTGGTCCTGCTGGGCCTGGCCGGCAAGGCCATGTTCAGCGGCAGCCCAGCAGCCGAGCTGAGCGTGCCCTCGGTAATCAGCCTCACCCAGGACCAGGCGGTCACCAAGCTTCAGTCCGCGGGGTTTCTGGCCAAGGTCACCACTGCCACGAGCCAGACGCAGAAGGGCAGGGTCATCGATCAGAACCCCCTCGCTGGCGAGAAGCACCCTGCCAAGACCGTGGTCACCATCACCGTCTCCAGCGGTCTGGGCGAGGTAAGCGTGCCAGACGTCACCGGTTTCTCGCTGGAGTCGGCACAAACCTCGATCAAGACGGTCGGGTTGAATGCCGGACAGGTGGAGTATGTCGACAACGTTCCCACGGTCGACAAGGGCACAGTGATCGAGACCATTCCCAAGGCCAACTCCACCGTGCCCGCAGGCTCGTCAGTCTTGATCCGGGTTTCCAGTGGCAAGGTCAAGGTGCCCAATGTCGTGGGCGCCGCCCGAGCTGACGCCCAGCAGATCCTGACTGACGCGCGGCTGAAGTACACCACGCAGTTCGCGACCAGCAACCTACCTGAGGGAACGGTACTGTCGCAGACACACATTGGAGAAACCGTCGACATCGGCACCCAGATCGTCCTGACCGTCGCACAGGTGCCCACGCCGACGCCCACACCAACCCCCACACCGACACCCACCACACCCCCCACCACACCCTCCCCGACGACAACGCCCTGAGCCGGGGCTAGTGCTGTGTCTGTGACAGAGTACGGAACTGTTGTGCTAAACCAGTGATTAGCCCGCCGGCGTTGCCGGTGACCCAGATACGTGCCTGGCGTCGCGGTAGGTCTTGATGTCGTGATCGACTCCGGCCGTGACGACAAAGTTGTCGGCTCGCCGCCCGGTTACCTCGTTCCGGGTCCTTGGGCGCCCATACCCTGCGACGACGGGGCAGGCGCCGGTCAGAAAGTTCTCTGAGCAGTTGTCTCTGGAGGCCGTGACGTGGTTCACACCCGCGGCAGCGAAGTCACCGGCTGGGGCAAACATCAACGCGCAGCCGCCCCGACCCGAAGCAGATCACCCCAATCCGAGGCGGCACAGCCCCGACGGGGCCGTCAGCCGAGTTCCCACCGCGTCACTGTCATCAGGGGTGGGACCGGGCCAGTGCCGGGCGTCATGGGTGATGCCGCACATACACACACGTCTTCGGCCGGCGCGATACAGGTCCGGCGCGCGACGCGCCTAGGCCGTGGCGACAATGCGGGCGACGCCAGCTGCATCGTGGACCATGGGGCTCAGACCGTGCGACCGGGTGACTGCGTCCGTCTGGCCGCAGGTCTGTAACCAGTTGGCAAACAGCCGGTGCCCACCCTGAGTCAGCACGCTCTCGGGATGAAACTGCACCCCCTCCAGCGGGAGGGTTCGATGGCGCACCCCCATGATCACCCCGGAGTCGGTGTGCGCCGTGGCGAGTAGGTCACCGGTGAGGGTGATGGGGTCGATGGTGAGCGAGTGGTAACGCGTGGCGGTGAACGGCGACGGCAGGCCGCGAAGCACGCCGGTGCCGTCGTGGTGTATCAGCGAGGTCTTGCCGTGCAGGAGTTCGGGTGCCCGGTTGACCGTTGCACCAAACACAACGCCGAGGGCCTGATGCCCCAGACAGACCCCCAGCATGGGCTGGCCACGCTCGGCGCAGGCCGAGATCATCGCTATGGAGACTCCGGCGCCCTCAGGGGTACCGGGACCCGGCGAAACCAGAACTCCATCGAAGTCGGCACCGTCGCCAGCCGAGAGAGCGTCGTTGCGCACGACCTCACAGGAGGCGCCGAGCTGCTGCAAATAACCGACGATGGTGAACACGAAGCTGTCGTAGTTGTCGACCACCAGGATGTGAGGGCCGTTCAGACCGCCGGGCGTCGAACCGTGGGCTGTTGCTGGGCTTCGGGTCATCGCGGTTCCGCCGTCATATGACCGAAGTGACAGGTCCAGGGAAAGGTAGTCCGGACTGGACCGAGTTTCCGTTGAACGGCATGTGCGGTGCGATCGCAGGAAACAGCCACAGGAAACAGACCACGACCACCAGGACGATCAGTGCCAGGGACAAGAGGAGCTTGACCGGCCACGGACCAGGCATCAGGCGCCAGAGGGCTCCATACATCTCAGCCCACCGTCCCCGCCGGAACAGCCATGTAGGACGCCGGAAGACCACTGGCCCTGGGAATACTCCGTACCAGCTTGGCGAACACGACATACCGCTGGGTCGCACTGAACCTGGGATGGCAGGAGGTCATCGTCAGCCAAGCCTGCTTTGGCTGGACACCCGGGTGCAGGGGCACGGGAGCAATCACCGCCACCTGGTCAGGGGTCACAATCACATGGCGGTCCACGGTGTACACGACGTAGTTGGTCTTGGTCTCGACCACGATGGTGTCCCCGCTCTGAAGTAAGTCGATGTTGGCGAAGGGCTTGCCATAGGTCGTACGGTGGCCGGCCACCGCGAAGTTCCCCACCTGCCCGGGGAACGCCGTGCCGGAGTAGTGCGCAATACCCTGCGTCAGGTTCTCGGAGTCGGTGCCCTGCAGCACCGGGATCGCATAGTCGGTGCCGAACCGCGGGATTCTCATGATGGCGAAGGCCTGTCCGAACGGGACCTTGGTCAGAACTGCCTGAGGATCGGTCACACGGGGTTGGGGCGTTCCTGCCGGACCGAATCCTTTCTCGAGGGCATGAATGGTGACCGCCTGCGCACGGCTGGCAGTCACGTCCGTCCACCAGAGCTGCCAGGCGATAAACAAGAACAGAAACAGACTGACAGTGATCAGCACCTCACCGAGGGCGCGAACCCCCCACCGCAACCACTTCATCGATATCCCGTCATGGCTGAATCTTCCCTCATCGCTGAATCTTCGCGTTTTGCAGACTCAGGCTTCCCGCATAGGCGGGGAAGGTCACCGTGCCCATGTTCTTTACGTCGTAGCCCAGTCCGAGCAGTTTGACATACTGACGGTAGATCGTGACCTGCTGATTCTGGTTCAGTGCTGCGCTCATGGCTGAGGGGTTCCCGATCGCCCGTATCACGTACGGGGGAGAGTAGACCCGGCCCTGCAGGATCAAGGTGTTCCCTACGCACCTCACGGCGCTGGTTGAGATGACCCGCTGATCCATCAGCATCATCGCCTCCGCACCCCCGGCCCACAGTGCGTTGACCACGCTCTGAACGTCCTGCTGGTGCACGACAATGTCGTCGGCGGTGAAGTCCGGGGGCAAGCTCGAGGCGGTGCGTTTGGCGTCGTCCAGACTCACGGACAGTGCCTGACCGGTCACCGCCTGGCTGCCGACGATGGGCGCCAGAGCGCTGGCCTCGGCCCGCAGTCGGGCAACCGTCGCATTCCCCGGCGCTGCATGCGCGGTCATGGCGTCTACCTCGGACTGCAACCGCTGCACGGCCGCCTGACGTAGGCGAACGGTGAGGTCCTGGGCACCAACAACGTCGACCAGGTCTGAGCGTCCGGAGGAGCGCAGATCAGTGCCCTGAGAGGTCTGGGCGCTGGTCGCGAACAGCAGGCCAGCGCCGACCGCGACCAGAGGCACAATGGCAGCCCAGCCGACCAACTTGCGGGGCGAGCCAAAGTGCCGGCGCTGCGACAACGGAGACCTCCTGCCTGCGACTCGTCCTGTAGAGCCTCTACGCTAGGGCAAAGACGTGAAGCGCGTTGAACCATCCATCGAAGGAGCCAACCGGTGCCCGAGTCCAAGGGACGCGCGAAACCCACGCACACCGCCCCACCACAGCGCCGATCCAAGAAGACCACGATGGCCAACCCCCCGTGGTTTGTACCGCTGATGCTCGGACTGATGCTGGTTGGTCTGTTGTGGGTCGTCACCTTCTACATCACGGCGGGGGCTTACCCGATCCCCAAAGTCAACTACTGGAACCTGATAATCGGCTTTGGCCTCATGATCAGCGGCTTCATGATGACCACTCGCTGGCGCTGAACCAGCAGAGCCCGCTCCTGCCACGGCTTCGCTGAAGCTAGGGGGAATGAGCCGGACCTGGCCGCATCAGCGAGGGTCTGCAGCATGATCAGCCGACGCGGCAGGGCCATCCCGGGACGTGCAACCGTTCAGCTCAGCTGCCACAGGGACGAGATTCCGTCCTCGGGACTTAGCCCGTCTGCGCCCACCGGCTCCCGGCAGCTGGGCAGGCAACAGAGTCAAGGCGAGATGCGTCGATGGACTCACTGTACGCAGCCAACCAGGTCCTTGGACAGTGCCATACCAGGGTCGTCAGGGCCACTCCGGTTCGGCCGGTGGAGGCGACGGACGCGTCCGTGCGTGCCTGAGAACCGCCGCTAAGTTCCCTTGGTGTTGTTGGACGAGCGATGTGAATGATACAACATGTATGTCGTATCATTCACATCGTGAACACAGTGATGCAACCGATACGCAGGGTGTCCGTGGTGAGCACTGGGACGGTGCGAACCAGGCCACAGCACGTGGAGTCGACGGGTTCGCCGCTCCTGTGGTGGCTGCTGACATCCCAGAAATGGACTCCGCCTCGCCCCATCAACGTCTACGTCATCGAGCACGAACGCGGGTTGGTGCTCTTCGATACAGGCCAGGACCGGGGATCTGTGACCGCCCCAGACTATTTTCCCGGAGGTCTGAGCGGGCAGCTGTACGCCAGGCTGGCGCAGTTCGCGATCCGTCCGGGGGAGACGCTGAGCGAGCGCCTGCGGGGGATCGGCTACGAGCCGAGCCAGGTCCGCACGGTGGTGCTCTCCCATCTTCACCAGGACCACATCGGCGGCCTGGCTGAGTTGAGCAATGCCGAGATCCTGGTGAGTGCGAGGGAATGGGCGGAGCTTGATACGCGGTGTCCCGAGGTCAAGGGTCTGCTCCAGCGGCACATCAAGCTGGCTGGGCTTCGCTGGACCCAGGTGAGCTTCACCTCGGTGGACGCCATGGCTGTCGCTCCCTTCGCCGGTGCACATGACGTCTTCGGCGACGGCAGCCTGCTTCTGGTGCCGACCCCGGGACACACCCCAGGTTCACTCTCGATGCTGCTACGTCAGGAGGGGATGGCCCCCATCATCTTCGTGGGCGATCTGACCTATGGCCTCGAGAAAATTGCTGCCGGACGTGTTCCCGGGGTTGGTAAACGCCGCGCCCTGCTGGAGTCAACGGACGCGGTCATCAAACTGCAAGGGATGTACCCCGATCTCGTGATTCTGGCGGCTCATGATCCGGGCGCGGCACCGCTACTCGCTCGGACGGTCAACGCGCACGACGGCGCGTCGTGAGACAGGCCAAGCTTGTCCACTACCTCGTTGCTCGCGGCCTGACGCCAGCGCAGCAGCCGGCTCGCCTGCGACCTTCAGAAGGTCACCCACCCCCGAGGGGCCGGCGGGCAACGCGCGAGCGCCGAATCCCTGAACAGGCGGGCGCGACACCCGCTCCTCGTCTGAAGCTTCGTGAGCAGGTGGGGGATTACCGTCAGTCGGTTGAGCACAAATTGAGCTCCGCAGGGGCGACAGAGGACTGGCGTGGAAAGAAGTTATCCACAGGCGTTGTCCACATTGGGGACAAATGACAGTAGTGTAACTCTGTTCCCGGGCGCGGACCGCCGTCAGGCCGCGGCCGGCCTGGGGTGCAGCCACAGGAGCCAGACCAGCTCAACCAGGACCGTCACCCTCTCGCCAAGACCAAACTGCAGGATCGGCCACGAGGCGAATGAGGCGCCCATCACCAGGAACCACCCGATGCGGAACCTCGTGGAGGACACCAGAACTGCTACCGGAACCGCAACCAAGGAAATGAGCGCTCCGAGGAAGTGTGCAACCGAGCCTGGGTGAGTCAGACCAGCCAGCAGGACGCCGACGGAGTAGGCGAGCAAACTGGCGGACAGTCCTGCGCGTAACGGTTCGCCCGAAGCCCTGACGGCGGCAGCCAGCAATGCCCCACCGGCGCTCAGCAGGACGAAGGACAGCACGGCCAGCCAGCGATAGTCGCCGACCAGGTAGCTACTGATCTCGTCCTGGCGAATCGAGAGGTCGCGTCGCACGTCAATCAGAAGCACATTGATAACCAAGAAGCTTGCTACCAATGTTCTCGCCAGTGGCAGCACCCACGCCTGCGGATGCCTCAGCTCCTGTGGGCTCACATCTACCCCTTGTCGCCGCGAAATACCCGCAATGGGTGAGAACTCGTTCTTCAGGCGCCCAGGCTCACGATGGAGTGCAGCATCGAGTCGTTCACCAGGGCGTACTTGGTTGCTGCCGCGACCACGAGCAGCACCAGAAGCACAACCAACGCCGGCAGTTGTAGCCTGCGCCGGTTCTGGGGGGCTGTGGCGGTGATGACCGCTGCCACTGCCGCACCCGTCAGGAAGCCACCCACGTGGGCCTGCCAGGCGATGCCAGGCACGAAGCCAATCACCGCATTGATGGCAAGCAGAATGTACAGCGGACGAGAGGACCGGCCAAGGTGGCGATTGAAGACGATCAGGGCACCGAAGAGACCGAAAACCGCACCTGAGGCGCCCACCGTGGCCGTCCAATACACCGCACCACTTGCAGGGTCAAGCTGGGGCGAGGTCATCACGAGGTAGCCGACCGACCCGCCGATGGCACTGACCAGGTAGAGAGCCGCGAACCTGACGTGGCCCAGCATGGGCTCGATGAACTGACCCAGCACCCACAGCGCGTACATGTTGAACAAGATGTGCAGAGGCAACCCCGCTGACGTATCGTGCTCGAACGCCGCCGTGAGGAACCGCCAGGGTTGGGATCGTGCCGCCGGCGGCCAAAATGCCAAGGCGTCCGAGAACGACGGCGAAGCCTTTTGCGCCAGCCAGACGACAACACAGATCACGATGATCGTCAGGGTGACCACCGGCCGCCCTTGGGTGCTGACCTTGCCACCGAACTGGGTACGCGCCGTACGGACGCTCTTCTGGCCCTCGCGTACACAGTCGACACATTGGATGCCGACCGCGGCCGGCCGCTGACACTCAGGACAGGTCGGCCGACCGCAACGCTGACAGCGCACGTACGCCACCCGCTCAGGATGCCGCGCGCAGACAGGTTCCACCTGGTAAGGCGGGGGCTCACTCATGCCGGTTGTTTACCAATCAGCCCTGGACCACTGTGCAATGGTGATCTCAGCTCTCGTCAACGGTGACTGAGTTGATGACTACCGGCTCCAGTGGCCTGTCGCCCGCGCCCGTGCGCACTGCGCTGACCTTGTCCACCACGTCGCGGCTCGGCTGGTCGGCAACCTCACCGAAGATCGTGTGCTTTCCCTGCAGGTGCGGGGTGGGACCCGTGGTGATGAAGAACTGCGAGCCATTGGTCCCCTTGCCACCCCGGAGGCCGGCATTGGCCATGGCCAGGATGTAGGGCTTGCTGAAGTTCTTGTCGGGGCTGATCTCGTCGTCGAACGCGTAGCCAGGACCGCCCGTGCCGCTGCCTTGGGGACAGCCACCCTGAATCATGAAACCGGGGATGACACGATGGAAGGTCAGACCGTTGTAGTAGGGCGTCGGGCTCGTGCGGCCGGCGTCGTCCTTGTAGTCAAGGGTTCCCTTGGCGAGTCCGACGAAGTTTGCAACCGTTTTGGGGGCTTGATGGGGGAACACCGTGATGTTGATGTCTCCGAGGGTCGTGTGAAGGGTGACGTTCATGCTGCCATCCTCGCATGCGGGCCGGAGCATCACCGGTCTGGGCAGGAACCCATGGCAGGTCCCGCCACGGTGTGGGTGGTCAGGCACCTCGCTACGGTGCAGGATGGAAGAACAGCCGACGTCATCACCTGTGGAGGACAGCATGTTTCGTACCAGGAGCACGACAGAACAGCTGACAGAGCAAGTCCAGGACCAGTCGGAGTCCTTAGCAACCACAGCCGCGATGCTGGCCGACCAGCTGCGCGAACGCGTTGGTCCCGTTGTCGGCCAAGCCACCGAGAACGCCATGGACTGGGCAAAGCCACGCGTGGAGCACGGCATCGAGGTGGCAGCCCCCAGGTTGGAGTCCGCCGTCAACAGCCTGGCGCCCAAGGTGGACACCGCCCGAGACAAGATCGTTGACGAGCTGATTCCCCGCATCGCCGAGGCGATCAGCGCCTGGGCCGCCGCCAGCACCGCAGCCAAGAATGAGGCGATGACGCGCGGCCAGGGGGCCGCCGCGGTCATCTCCGGCAACGCGGTCGCTTCACGCAAGGGCAAGAAGAGGCGTGTTCTTCTCATACTGGGCCTGCTCGGCGGCGCCGCAGCGGCCGTAATGGCGGTCATGAGGAAGTCCGCGCCCAAGGACGACCCGTGGACCACCCCGCTCGCTGACACCTACGGCGCGGCACCCAACGGCCGGCACTCCGCTTCGTCCCCGCTCGAGGATGGGGCCACGATGGCCCCAACCGAAGCTGCACCCACCGTTGGCGACTCTCTCAACGATGCCGTCCCGCCCAGCCCCAAGAACCCGGCCCCGGATAAGACGGCGAGCACCACTGAGTCAGACAAGAGTGTTGGCGACGGTGACTCGACCGACACCAAGCCAAGCACAGAGGAGGCCGTTAAGGAGCAGAACAGCACGCACAGGAACGTGACAAGCAAGAACAGCTCTGACCGGAACGGCACCGACAAGGACCCGCTCACCTAACCGGCTGGGAGTTGGCCGGTCAGCCGTGCCCTCGCGGTCGCAGTCGTTCGGGAGGTGGTCGGTTGCACCGCGTCGTGATGCGCAGCGGGCCCAGGGGCGATAGGGCCGGCCACAACTCGGCGAAAGGTGCTGGCCATCGGTCGGGCTACGCGGGCGCAGGCAGACGTCGGGCCACCAGCGACGTGTCGGCCGATACCTGACCCGCCTGCCGGTTTGTCGCTGCTGCCTGGCGCAGGCAGGAAGGGGCAGAGGTCGCTGGTCAGCGGGACGAGATTTGCCGGTGAAGTCAAGGATGGACACGGGCCTCGCGTACAGTTTTCTGAGTGCTCACCGACGACGACCAGCCTCCAGCAACGGGGGCGGACCCACTACGGCCAACTGCCGGCGCGGAACCAGCCGGAATATCGCCGGCAGACCTAGCACGCTGCCTGCGCGTGCTAGCACGCGCCGACGGGCTACCAGCCGAGCATCCTGACGCGGTCGCGATCAGGCGGGCGACTGCGCAGGTGTTCAAGGGCGTCAAGGCGAAGCGTCGCGCTGAGCGTCGCGACAAGGTGATCGCCAATGACCGCGCTGTCACCGCCTTGACGGCGACCGGAGCCCCTGAGCGGATCGACGACGAGACCCAGGGACTGCAGTTGGCGTCCAACGCCACCGGCGCACTCGCGGGGAGGCTTCTGCGGCCGCGCTCCTGCTACACCTGCAAGGCCCGGTACGTCGACGTCGACGCGTTCTACCATCAGCTCTGCGCCAGCTGCGCCGCACTCAACCGCAACAAGCGCAACGCGCGCACCGATCTGACGGGCCGCCGTGCCCTGCTCACCGGTGGGCGCGCCAAGATCGGGATGTATATCGCGCTGCGCCTGCTGCGCGATGGTGCCCACACCACCATCACCACACGCTTCCCGGCGGACGCCACCCGTCGATTCACCGCAATGAAGGACAGCGCCGACTGGATCCATCGGCTGCGCATCGTCGGAATAGATCTGCGTGATCCGTCCCAGGTCCTCGCCCTGGCTGACTCGGTGGCCGCTCAGGGACCACTGGACCTCCTGATCAACAATGCCGCCCAGACCGTGCGCCGCTCGCCAGGGGCGTATGCACCGCTGGTGGAGGCCGAGTCGCAGCCCTTGCCGCACGGCCCGCTTCCCGAGATGATCACCTTCGATCACGTCAACGATGCCCATCCGACCTCCCTGGCCGAGGCGCTGCACCTCCCGTCGACGATCCGTCTCAGCACCCCACACGCACTCGCCGCGCTGGCCCTGCGTGCTGGCTCAGCCACGCCGGCCAGGCTGGCAGCCGGCACCGCTATCGACGCCGGCGGGCTAGTTCCCGACCTGCACGACGTGAACAGCTGGACCCAACCCGTACAGGACGTGGATCTGTTGGAACTGCTCGAGGTCCAGCTCTGCAACTCCACAGCCCCCTTCATCCTGATCAGCCGTCTGCGTGCTTCGATGGCGAGCTCCACGGCTCGACGCAAGTACGTCGTGAATGTCTCTGCGATGGAGGGCCAGTTCAGCCGTAACTACAAGGGCCCCGGTCACCCGCACACCAACATGGCCAAGGCTGCCCTGAACATGCTCACCCGCACCAGCGCCCAGGAGATGCTCGAGAACGACGCCATCCTGATGACCGCTGTCGACACCGGGTGGATCACCGACGAACGCCCCCACCCGACCAAGATGCGACTGGCTGAGGAGGGGTTCCACGCCCCTCTCGATCTCGTCGATGGCGCAGCTCGCGTCTACGACCCGATAGTGCAGGGCGAGCTGGGCACCGACATCTACGGGTGCTTCGTCAAGGACTACGAACCGGCGCCCTGGTAGTTGTTCTCCGCATCACCTGGTCGGCGCGACGTCAGGGACCACCCTCGCTCGCGCCACCTGCCCTTCAGGGGTGCCTCAGCTCTCTGTCGTTCAGAGCGCGTGTCTGGACCGCCTCGGTGAGCCTGAGAGCTTGTCTCGAACCTCGCGGACGCCTGAGCGCCTGTCTGTAGATGTCACCACGTTGAACCCTCAGATCGGCGTGGGCGCAAGCACTGACGAGAAGGCTCATCACCACGAGCCCACTGTTCTGAGTGGCTTTGCTCATCGACTCCGGTCCGGCTCAGAGAGACCAGCGACACCGCGGGGCTTTCGCCCGATTGACAGGTAGCCCGTTCGGCTGAAATGACCTGGGCCATTTGGGCCAGTGCGCGCTCATCCCACTGCGGTCGCCCCGAACCCGATGACAGCGTTTAGGACAGTGAGCGCAGGGCCGGACACGTCGGGTGGTCAGGAGATTCAGCCACGGAACGGCCTAGGGGTCGATCCCCGGCAGGCTCAGGTCTCCCTTTGGGGCTCACACATCCGCTGTAAGGACATGACGTGATCGGAATGAGACAGGTTGGCAAGGCGGGCTTCATCTGTGCGCTTCCCCTTCTTGTGTTGGTGGTGCCTCAAGTCGCGTACGCGACGACCAGTCCCACAGGTCCGGCCAAGCCCGCCGCCGCGGCGCCCGAGGGGACCCGCAACGTCTGGTATAGCGGTGTGCGGGTCAGTGTGCCGGTGGCTTGGCCAGTGATCGATCTGCGGTTGCACCCCAGCGCGTGTGTGCGCCTGGACCTCAGCGCGCTCTATCTCGGGTCCCCGGGCGCACAGTCGAGTTGTCCAGCACACGCCGTAGGCCGGGCCGATACCATCTGGCTGAAGCCAGCCGCATCCGGGGGCACGAACCAGCTGGCGACCCCGTCCACGCCGCAGGTGACGACGTTGGGCGCGCTGGCCGCCCGAGTCGGGGTCGACCCCGTCAGCCATAACAAGCAGGCTCGGTTCGTGGCTGCCGGCGTGGAGGTGGACGCGTCCTGGGGAGCCAGCAGCTCGTCGGTCGACCGAGTCCTAGCCTCCGCCGTGTCATCGCCAACCCCGGCCACCCCGGTGACGACAACCTCTGTAGCAGCGCCAGCGAAGGCCAGTGCGGCCGCGGCCACGGCGCCCCAGCAAGTTACCCCCGCCGCTGCGTCGCCCGCCATCATTGGGGGCGCATCGTTCAGCGGATACGCCTTCGACACGTGCGCGGCGCCGTCGGCCGCGACCATGCGCGCATGGCTCCAGTCGCCCTACCGAGGGGTTGGCGTCTACATCGGCGGGTCGCAGCGAGCGTGCGGGGACGGCAACCTGTCAGCCGCATGGGTCGCCGCTGTTAAGGCCATGGGCTGGCGGCTCATTCCTACCTACGTCGGGCCACAAGCTCCCTGCGTGAATCAGTCCGGCCTGGGCACCATCTCCGCGACATCAGCCTCGGCGCAGGGCATCATCAACGCCGCTGACGCGGTTACCCAGGCTAGGCGCTTCGGCATGGGCCCAGGGACGCCGATCTACTACGACATGGAGGGGTACAGTCCCTCAGGAAGCTGCTCAAACACCGTCAGCACGTTCATCTCCGCGTGGACCCGCGAGCTGCACGTCCTCGGGTACCAGTCGGGAGCTTACGGCAACCCTGGGTCCTTGATGACAGACATGTCGGCCAGGGTGCACTCTGCCGGCTTTACAGCCCCGGACGACGTCTGGTTCGCTCACTGGAACGGGCTTGGGAACACCACGGACCAGGCCAGCTACCCGGGCTTCCCGGATGGGTACTGGTCTCATCATCGGGTGCACCAGTACTCCGGCAATCTCTTCCAGAGCTGGGGCGGGGCCGGCGTGAGTATCGATGCGGACCGCGTTGACGCAGGCGTGGCGGGTGCAGCAAGTGCGCCTGCCAAAGTGCCGAGCCCACCCTACGTGCTCACGTTCCAGGCGAACACCGGCAGTCTGTGGAGCGAGGGCTCGAAACTCCATGGCGACTGGGGGAAGAAAGTGAAGGCCGGTACGAGCCCCAGCATCACGGCCCTGCCCAATGGCGGGTACGAGATGGCGTTCCAGTCCAGCTCGAGCAACCTGGTCACCATCGGGTCCGCGGGCAACCGGATCTGGCCGCTCGGTCTGAGAGCCGGCACGAGCCCGAGCATCACC
>JGI24140J50213_10000785_pt1 | contig 14533 bp, 12 predicted proteins | sample BarGraIncu00222A_FD_50213 | JGI IMG/M metagenome (IMG submission 50213)
GCCGCGCCCGGCTCTCGAGATAGCTTTGCGCGACGCTGCGCGCCAAGACGCGAATCCGGCCGATGTAGGCGGCGCGCTCGGTGGCGCTGATGGCGCCGCGCGCGTCGAGCAGATTGAAGCTGTGCGCCGCTTTCAGCAACTGCTCGTAGGCAGGCAAAGCGAGGTGCTGGTCCATCAACGCCTTGGCTTGCCGCTCGTGCGCCGCGAACGCGACGAGCAGGAACTCGACGTCGCTGTGCTCGAAGTTGTAGGTGCTCTGCTCGACCTCGTTCTGGTGGTAGACGTCGCCGTAGCTGAGGCCTTCGGTCCAGGTCAGCTTGTAGACGTTGTCGACTCCCTGCAGGTACATCGCCAGGCGCTCGAGGCCGTAGGTGATCTCGCCCGTGATCGGCTTGCAGTCGATGCCGCCGACCTGCTGGAAGTAGGTGAACTGCGTCACCTCCATGCCGTTGAGCCAGACCTCCCAGCCCAGGCCCCAGGCGCCGAGCGTCGGGTTCTCCCAGTCGTCTTCGACGAAGCGGACGTCGTTGACCTTCAGATCGAAGCCGAGCGCCTCGAGCGAGCCGAGGTAGAGATCGAGGATGTCGGGGGGCGCCGGCTTGAGCACCACCTGGTACTGGTAGTAGTGCTGCAGGCGATTCGGGTTCTGGCCGTAGCGCCCGTCCTTGGGCCGGCGGCTCGGCTGCACGTACGCCGCCTTCCACGGCTCGGGCCCGAGCGCGCGCAAGAAGGTGGCGGTGTGGCTGGTGCCGGCGCCGACTTCCATGTCGTACGGCTGCAGCAAGGCGCAGCCTTGCGCCGACCAGTAGTCGTGCAGGCGAAGGATGATGTCTTGGAAGGAAAGCACGCGCCGCGATTTTAGAGGTGCGACCTGGCAGCCGAAGCCGGGCGGCGGCGGCGCGCGAATGCCCAGACGCTCGGCAGCAGGCCGATCACGAGCAGGGGCCACAGATCGACACGCGCGGCCCACCACGCGAACGGCGTCGTGCCGATGCGCCCCTGCACGCTCGTCTCGAGGACGCCGCGCTGGAACGGCGGCAGCGAGGCCGTGACGACGCCGAGGTGGTTGATCACGGCCGTCGCGCCGGTGTTGGTGGCGCGCACCATCGGCCGCTGCAGCTCGAGCGTGCGCATGCGCGAGATCTGCAGGTGCTGGGCGACCGCGATGGTCTCGCCGAACCAGCCGATGTTGCTGATGTTGACGAGGATCGTCGGCGCCGTCGCTTCGGGAACGAACCGCGCCGCCAGCTCTTCGCCGAACAGGTCCTCGTAGCAAATGTTGGGCGCGACGCGCTCGCCCATGACGTCGAACGACGGCGCCGTCACCGGCCCGCGATTGAAGTCGCCGAGCGGAATGTTCATAAGGCGCGTGAACCAGTGAAAGCCGGTCGGGATGAACTCGCCGAAGGGCACCAGGTGGTGCTTGTCGTAGCGATAGAAGCCGCCTGGCAGCGCTTGCGATGCGGCCGAGATGCCGGCGGCGGAATTGGTGTAGCCGGTGTCCTCGTCGCCGAGCGGAAGGCCGAGGATGGCGAATCTGCCCGGCTGGCGGAAACGGGCGAGCACGCCTTGCCACCACGCGGGGTCGAGCTGGCTCGGCAGCATCGGGATCACCGTCTCCGGGCCGATGACGAGATCGCCGTGCGCGCCGTCGATCTGCTGGCGCGTCTGCTCCAGCGCCGCGATCGCGAAGCGGCCCTCGAACTTCTCGTCCTGCGGCACGTTGCCCTGCAGCAGCGACAGCGTGACGGTGCCTGTCGGCTTCGTGAAGTCGACGCTGCCGGCCACGGAACCGAGGACGATGGCGGCCAACAGCGCCAGGCTCGGTCCGAGCCATGCGCGGGCGCGGCCGAGCGAGCTGAAACCGAACGCGGCGGCCACGCCGGCGCCGATCGCGCCGACGCCGTACACGCCGACCCATGACGCAAAGCCGCCGAGCGGCGAATCGACCTGCGCATAGCCGCTGGCGAGCCACGGAAAGCCGGTGAACACGACGCCCCGCGCCAATTCGGCGAGCAGCCACACCGCCGCGAACACGGCCGCCGATGCGAGCGGGCCGGCCGGCCGGCAGCGCGCGACGAACGCCATGGCGCCAGCGAGAAAGAGCGACACGAAGCTGGCCAGCGCGAAGACGGCGAGCGCTGCCAGCCATGCCGGCAGGTCGCCGTAGCGGTGCATGCTGATGAAGAGCCACCAGGTGCCGGCAGCGATCCAGGCGGTGCCATAGGCATAGCCGAGCCATGCGGCGCGGCCGGTGGTCGCGCGGCCGACCCGCCAGGCAAGCAGCGCGGCGGCCAGCAGCGGCACCGGCCAGTACCCGGTGTGGACGAATGCCAGCGTCTGCGCCGCGCCGAGCGCGGCGACGAGCGAAAGCTCGAGCGCGCCGGACCAGCGCGGCGACGCGCTCAAGCGCCGACCGGCCCCGGCGCTTCTTCGCTGGCGCGCGTCACCTTGAACCAGCGAATGGCACCGCCGCGGGCCAGCATCACCGTGAACAGCAGGCCGGCCAGCCGCACCGCCTCGCCGCGCCGCGGCACGCGGCCGAGCTCCTGGGCGACGAGGCCGCCGATGGTGTCGAACTCGTCGGTCGGAAGGAGCACCTCGAAATGCGAATTGACCGCCGCGACGGGCGTGTCGCCGGCGACGCGCTGGCTGCCGTCGGCCAGCGTGTAGATGCCGCTCTCGCCGTCCTTGTCGTCGAACTCGTCCTCGATCTCGCCGACGATCTCCTCGAGCACGTCCTCGATGGTCAGGAGGCCCGCGGTCGTGCCGAACTCGTCGATGACGATCGCGAGGTGGCTGCGGCTGGCGCGGAATTCGCGCAGCAGGTCGTTGAGCGCCTTCGATTCCGGAACGAAGACCGCGGGCCGCAGCAGGGTGCGCAGGTTGAGGTCGGGCGAGCGCTGCAGCTTGAGCAGGTCTTTGGCCATCAGGATGCCGATGATGTTCTCGCGCTTGCCCTCGAAAACCGGAAAGCGCGANTGGCCGGTGCGGATGATGACGTGCAGCATCTCGTCGAAGGGCGCATCGATATCGAGCANGTCCATGTGCCGGGTCGCGACCATGACGTCGCCTGCGGTCATGTCGGCCATGCGGATGACGCCCTCGAGCATCATGCGCGACTCGGGTTCGATCAGCTCCTTGTGCTCGGCATCGGCGAGCGATTCGATGAGCTGGTCGCGCGAGTCGGGACGNGACGCGACGAGGTCGACGAGCTTTCGAAACAGGTTGCGCCGCTCGTGCGGGGCGGCGGTCTTGTCGGCGCTGCGCGGCGTCCGGGCAGCGGGGGTTTCTAACATTGCGTGGCAGGCGCGGCGACGAGTGCGTCGGCCGAAAACCGGGGAGCCGGGAGCTTACCTGAACGCACCGGACGTGCCGCGGCAAGCGCTTGACAAGTCTGCTACCTTGAAAGGCACGCGCGCGGCCGCCATATCCGGCGTTCGCCGCCCCGCCTCACGCCCACCAGAAGGTCGAATCCGCCATGAGTCTCATTCCCGCCACCATCCTCACCGGCTTTCTGGGCTCGGGCAAGACGACGCTTCTCAAGCGCGTGCTGAGCGAAGCGCACGGCCAGAAGATCGCCGTCATCGAGAACGAGTTCGGCGAGGAGAACATCGACAACGAGATCCTGGTGCAGGATTCGAAGGAGCAGATCATCCAGCTGAACAACGGCTGCGTCTGCTGCTCGATCCGCGAGGATCTGCGCACGACGCTGGCCGACCTGGCGGAAAAGAAGCGAAAGGGCGAGCTCGATTTCGACCGCGTCGTCATCGAGACCACCGGCCTCGCCGATCCGGGCCCGGTGGCGCAGACCTTCTTCATGGACGACGAGATCGCCGAGAGCTACCTGCTCGACTCGATCCTGACCCTCGTCGACGCCAAGCACGGCGACAAGCAGCTCGACGACCGGCAGGAAGCGCGCCGCCAGGTCGGCTTCGCCGACCAGATCTTCATCAGCAAGACCGATCTGGTCGACGGCCAGACCGTCGAGGCGCTGATCCACCGGATCAAGCACATGAACCCGCGCGCCAAGCAGACCAAAGTCAACTTCGGCGAGGTTGCGATCGCCGACGTGTTCGACCTGAAGGGCTTCAACCTCAACGCCAAGCTCGAGATCGATCCGGAGTTCCTGAAGGCGGACGAGCACGAGCACGACGGGCACGATCACGCGCACGGGAACGAGCACGAAGGCCACGAACACGAACACGAACACGGCGAAGATTGCGACCACCCGCACCACCACGCCCACGACGACGACGTGAAGTCATTCGTCTTTCGCGCCGACAAGCCGCTCGACGCCGCCAAGCTCGAAGACTTCCTGGGCGCGATCGTCCAGGTCTATGGCCCGAAGCTGCTCCGCTACAAGGGCGTGCTCCATATGAAGGGAGCCGACCGCAAGGTCATCTTCCAGGGCGTGCACCAGCTGATGGGCAGCGATCTCGGGCCGAAGTGGGCGGCAGGGGAAAAGAAGGCCAGCAAGATGGTGTTCATCGGCATCGACCTGCCGAAAGAGATCCTCGAGCAAGGCCTGAAGCAGTGCATCGCCTGAGCCGGGCGGCGCCCCGGCAATCCTGTCTCGACGCGCCAAAACCGCGCGGGTGTAGCGCTTTGCAACGATGACGCGGCCGCAGGCAGTCACGTGACTACAATCCGCGGCGCTCGATCCGGCCAACTTCCCGCACAGCCGCCTTGCCATGCGGGGTCGAGCCGACGTTGCGAGGAGGAACCGTGAGCACATCAACCGGCAAGAAAAAGACTCCCCCCAAGGCCGCGTCGNTCGCCAGGCGGGNCGCCCCGGCCAGGAAGGTCGCCGTGAAGAAGGCGGCTGCGAAGAAAGCCCACGGCGCATCCGCGAAGAAAGTCGCGCCAGTCAAGAAAGCCGCTCCTGCCAAGAAGGCCGCTTCTGTCAAGAAGGCCGCGCCAGCCAAGAAGCCTGTGGCCAAGAGCAAGCCGCAGGTCATCAAAAAGGTCCCATTGAAACCCGCTCCCCATTCCCACGCCACACCCGCCCCCAAGGCCGCTCCCTCCAAGTTGTCGTCGACCAAGGCCGCTGCGGCCAAACCGGCGGCGCCGACGCCGTCGGCCAAGCCCAAGGCATCTGCCGCGGGCAAGTCGGCCAAGCCGATCGCGCCCGCACCCGCGCCTGCCGTCGGCGCGCCGAAGCTGGCTGCGCCCGTTGCGGGCGCACCGATTGCCATGCCTCCCGGCGTCGTTCCCCGCAAGCCCGGTCGCGGCACGCCGAAGTACTTCGTGGCCCCGGTCCAGGCTCCGTTGCCGCCGCCGACCTCCCGTTTCGCCGACCGGTTCGCGCCTCCGAGGCCTCCGACCCGACAGATGAATCAGCAAGACAACGACACGCCTCGCGAGCGTCACAAGTCCGATCCGAAGCTGGCCAACGCCTGGAAGAGCAAGCCCGGCAAGGAGCTGAGCGACGCCGAGGTGCTTGCCATGCCCGATGCGGAGTACATGAACGACAAGCAGATCGAGTTCTTCCGCGCCAAGCTCGTGGGCTTGAAGGACGACCTGCTCAGCAACGCCGGCGAGACGACCGAGCATCTGCGCGAAGACACCTCGATCGTTCCCGATCCGGCCGATCGGGCGACCATCGAGGAAGAGCACGCGCTCGAGCTCCGCACGCGCGACCGTGAGCGCAAGCTTCTGAAGAAAATCTCGCAGTCCCTGGGTCGGCTGGAATCCGGAGACTACGGTTTCTGTGACGAAACCGGCGAACCCATCGGCCTCGGCCGCCTGATTGCGCGACCGACCGCTACACTGTCGCTCGAGGCACAGCAGCGGCGCGAGCTGAAGCAAAAGATGTTCGGCGACTAGCAGGCTGGCGACGCCGCGCCGCGCAGCTCCGGCTGCGCCCTCGATCCCCCGATGGCGGAACCCAAAGACACGACGAGTTTCTTTCGCAAGGTCGTCAAGTTCGTGGCCAATCCGAGCACGGACTGGACCGAGCTCGATTCGCCGGTCGAGGACACGCGCGAGAGCGACTACGCCAAGGGTGAGCTCAAGGCGATGATCGAGCGCAAGCGGCGCAACGATTTCGTTCGCAAGCGCGAGTTCGACATGCTGCGCAAGGTGCGCCGCGAAGGCCTCTCGAGCGAGCAGCTCGCCGCCCTCGGCTCGTCGCGCCTCGACGACTCCCAGCCGCGCATCTCCGACCAGCCCGTCCGCCAGGACGCCGGCGTCAAGGCCAAGATCGACGAGATCGAGCAGCAGATGGTCGGCGACAACTACGCCACGACCCAGCGCAAGGGCCCCGAGTTCTACAACGCCGCGACCCAGCCGGCGCCGATAGATCTGCTCGCCAACCGCCCGGCTGCGCCAGCCCCTGCGCCATCGCCCGCGCAGGGCGGACGGGTCGAAGACTTCGTCCCGGCTCCGATCGCCGCGCCAAAGGCGGCGGCGCCACCGCCTGCGCCGCAACGTTCCGCGTCGATCGCACCGATCCGTCTCGACATGCCGCCGGCCAGCGAGTTCGGAAAGGCGTTCTCGGCCACGAATTCCGAGGTCACCCACGACCCCGACCTCGACGAAGCCGTCATCGCCTTCGCCAACGCCGACTTCGAGCAGTGCGAGCAAGCACTGGCGACGCTGACAGGCCGGGCCGGCTCACGCGCCCAGCACGCCGAGACCTGGCTGGTGCTGTTCGATCTCTACCGGGCAACCGGCCAGCAGCACAAGTTCGAAAGCCTGGCGCTCGACTACGCGCAGCAGTTCGGCTGGTCGGCGCCGCAATGGTTCTCGATGCCCAAGCTCGTCGCCGACGCGACGAGCGAAGAGCGGCCGACCAGCGCGCGCATCGAAGGCCACGTCGGCTGGGTCTGCCCGCAATACCTCGACGCCGACAGCGTCGCCAAGCTGGCCTCGCTCGCCCTGCAGATGCCGCTGCCCTGGGTCTTCGACTGGGCTGCGCTGCAGACGATCGACGCCGAAGCCAGCGGCCGGCTCTCGGAGCTCTTCCGCAGCTGGATTCCGCAGGATCTCGACATGCGCTGGCTTTCCGGCGACCGGCTCTTCACCGTCATCCAGGATGCGGCGCCCACTGGCGTGCGCGACGCGGACCCGGCGTTCTGGCAGCTTCGCCTCGATGCCTTGCGCATGACCAATCGCCCCGACCAGTTCGACGAGGCGGCGATCGACTATTGCGTCACCTACGAGGTCTCGCCGCCATCGTGGGAGGCCGCCCGCTGCCTGGTGCGCATCAGCGGCTCGAACCAGAGCACGACGGTGCCGCCGCTGTCGCTGGTGAGCGACGTCTCGACCAGCTTCCAGGAATCGCAGCTCACCGACGAGCCGTCGATGGTCGAAGTGGCGACGGTCGAGCTGTCGGGCCAGCTCGTCGGCGACATCGGCCTCACGCTGAAGAAGATGGACGCCGAGCTCGGCAAGGCGGTCATCGTCAACGTCTCCTGCACACGGCTGATCCGCGTCGACTTCATCGCCGCCGGCGACCTGCTCAACTGGGTGCTGGCGCGGCGGACCGAAAACCGGACCGTCAACTTCGTCGACGCGCACCGCATGATCGCGTTGTTCTTCGGTGCCATGGGCATCAACGAGCACGCCACCGTCAAAGTCCGGACGGTCTGATCCGCTCGCCCCGGCTTGAACCGGGCCGCAGCGTCACAATCTCCACATGATGGAGAGCTTTCACGGCACGACGATCGTCAGCGTGCGCCGCGGTAACGTCGTTGCCCTCGGCGGCGACGGCCAGGTCACGCTCGGCAACATCGTCATCAAGGCGACGGCCCGCAAGATCCGCAGGCTCCATCACGATCATGTCCTGGCGGGCTTCGCCGGTGCCACGGCCGACGCCTTCACGCTGTTCGAGCGCTTCGAGGCCAAGCTCGAAAAGCATCAGGGCAACCTGGTCCGCTCGGCGATCGAGCTGACCAAGGACTGGCGCACCGACCGGGTTCTGCGCCGGCTCGAGGCGATGCTGGCGGTCGCCGACCGGGAGTCGTCGCTCATCATCACGGGCAACGGCGACGTGCTCGAGCCCGAGTACGGCATCGTCTCGATCGGCTCCGGCGGCTCCTACGCGAGCGCCGCCGCGCGGGCCCTGCTCCAGCACACCGACATGGCGCCCAAAGACATCGTCAAGCGCTCGCTCGAGATCGCCGGCGATCTTTGCATCTACACCAACCAGAACCACACGATCGAAGTCCTCGAATGACGAAATCGAGCATGACGCCGCAGGAGATCGTCTCCGAGCTCGACCGGCATATCGTCGGCCAGTCGGGAGCCAAGCGCGCGGTCGCGATCGCCCTGCGCAACCGCTGGCGGCGCCAGCAGGTCGAGGAGTCGATGCGCGGCGAGATCACGCCGAAGAACATCCTCATGATCGGCCCGACCGGCGTCGGCAAGACCGAGATCGCCCGGCGCCTGGCGCGGCTGGCCGANGCGCCGTTCATCAAGGTCGAGGCGACCAAGTTCACCGAGGTCGGCTACGTCGGNAAGGACGTCGACTCGATCATCCGCGACCTCGTCGACATGGCCGTCAAGCAGGCCCGCGAGCTGGCGATGAAGCAGCATCGCACGCGTGCCGAAGACGCCGCGGAAGAGCGCATCCTCGAGATCATCGTGCCCGGCGCACGCAGCGAGTTCGGCCTGGCGCCGTCGCCTTCGGCCGACAACACGGCCCGGCAGGTCATGCGCAAGCGCCTGCGCGAGGGCTCGCTCGACGACAAGGAAATCGAGATCGAGGTCGCCGAGGCGAAGCCGTCGATGGAGATCATGGGGCCGGCGGGCATGGAGGAGATGACCGAGCAGCTGCGCGGCATGTTCGCCAACATCGGCGGCACGAAGAAGAAGGCGCGCAAGCTCCCGATCGCCGAAGCGCGCAAGCTGCTCGTCGACGAAGAAGCCGCCAAGCTCGTCAACGACGACGAGGTCAAGACGCAGGCGCTCGCCAACGCCGAGCAGAACGGCATCGTCTTCATCGACGAGATCGACAAGGTCGCGTCGCGCTCCGAGACGCAAGGAGCGGACGTGTCGCGCCAGGGTGTGCAGCGCGACCTGCTGCCGCTGGTCGAAGGCACCACCGTCAACACCAAGTACGGCATGGTCAAGACCGACCACATCCTCTTCATCGCCTCGGGTGCCTTCCACCTGGCCAAGCCGAGCGACCTGATCCCCGAGCTGCAAGGACGTTTTCCGATCCGGGTCGAGCTCGGCTCGCTCTCGGTCGACGACTTCGAGGCGATCCTGACGCAGACGCACGCCAGCCTCGTCAAGCAGTACAGGCTGCTGCTCGCGACCGAAGGCGTCACGCTCGAGATCGGCGCCGACGCGATCCGCCGCATCGCGCAGATCGCCTACGACGTCAANGAGCGCACCGAGAACATCGGCGCGCGGCGGCTCTCGACGGTGATGGAAAAGCTCCTCGAGGAAGTGAGCTTCGACGCNCCCAATCGCAGCGGCCAGACCATGCGCATCGACGCTGCGGCGGTCGACGCGAAGCTGGCCGATCTGGCGCAGGACGTCGATCTGTCGCGCTACATCCTCTGAGCTGTCGGCCCCCANGCTCACTGCGTTCGCTGCCCCCCNCGGGGNCGCTCAGCNGCCTTGGGAGCGGCCCGGCGCCGGCTGAGCNGGACCCGGCCGCTCGCTAGTCGATCCAGGCNGGCTCGCAGCGCACGTCGGTCTTGACCGAGTTGGCGAGATAGCAGGCGTCGTGCGCCTCGTGGTGCAAGGCCTCGACCTCGGCCCGGCTCGGCTTCGGGTCGCCCGAGAACTCGACCAGCGGGTGCAGCGTCACGACCGCCATGACGAGCTTGCCCTTGCCGTTCTTCTGCATCAGGCCGGTCGCCGCGTCGACATAGCGATCGGCGCAGAACCCGCGCGCCGCGGCGAGCGACAGAAACCACAGCATGTGGCAGCTCGACAGCGCCGAGACGAACGCTTCCTCGGGATCGACCGCAGCGGGGTCGGAATAGGGCAGCGGCACGACCGAGGGCGACGACGAGCCCGCAACCTCGGCGCCGCCGTCGAAGCGCAGCAGGTGGCGGCGGTCATAGCGATTGGCGACGTAGTCTTCGCGGCTGACCGCTCCGCGCGTCCAGATCGTTTCGGCGGTGTAGTGGGCCAAGCTCGGACCTCCCCGTTACCGCGACGCTGGCGGCAGCGCAGTCTAAAGCGCGAACCGCCTCGACTGCAGGTGCAGCAGCCCGTCGAAGATCAGCGTCTCGACCATCTCGACGGGCAGATCGGTCATCGGCGCGAGCTTGGACGACGCGCCGCCGCTCATGAAGAGCACCGGCGCGAGGCCGGTTCGCCGTTGCAGCTTGCGGTGCATGCGGTCGACCGCGCCGGCGATCGCATCGGCGCCGCCGCTCATCAGCGCGTCGCTGGTGTTGGTCGGGAAATCGACCGCCTCGCCGGTCGGCGCCTTCAGGCCCGCCGTTCCCATTTCGAGCGCGCGCAGCATCAGGCCGAAGCCAGGCAGGATCAGGCCGCCGAGAAAGCGGCCCTTGTCGTCGAGCGCGTCGACGGTGACCGCGGTGCCGACCATGATGACGAGTGCCGGCACAGGCGCGCCGCGCTCGAGAATGCGCTGGCGCGCGCCGATCAGCGCGACCCAGCGATCGGCGCCCAGCCGGGTCGGATGGTCGTAGCCGTTGATCACGCCGCACGCCGACGCCGTGCTGACGGCCCAGCGCGGCTCGACGTCCCAGATCTCGAGCTGCGCCTCGGTGCGGCGCCGGACGCCCTCGCCNGCGACGATGCTGCCGAGCATGCTCGACGGCGCAGGNAGGTGGCGCCAGGTGTCTTCGGCCAGATCGTCGATGGCCTCGAGAAANGCGGCACCATGGCCGAGCAGCCCGGCGCCCGGCTTGGGNGCGCTGTACAGCGCCCACTTCAGGCGCGTGTTGCCGATGTCGATCGCGAGAAAGGCCATCGTCGAGGTCCGATCAGGTGAGCTTGCCCGCGCTCGGCTGCACGTCGCAGCCGCTGATGCGCCAGGTCTTGTCGGGCTGGCGATCGAGCCGGTAGATGGCGATCCAGAGCGCCCCGCTGTCATCGGTGAGCTGCACGCCCTGGACCAGTTGCCCATGGACCCATTCCGGGTTGAGAAAGATCACCGCGACCGGCCGGTAGACGACGGGATAACCGGCGCGGACCATCTCCATGAAGTGATCGGCCGTGCCGAACATGTCGCGGATCGCCGGCGCGGCATACGAGAACGCGCGCTTCGCGTCATCGGCGGCGAAGGCGGCGAGCTGCGCGTCGACCACCTTGCGCACTGCCATGGTGTCGTCGGCGGAAACGCGCTCGGCGTAGGACGGCGTCGCTGCGAGCAAGGCCAACGAGACGACGAGTGCGACGCTGGCGAAGGCACGGTGGATGCGATTCATGACGACTCCTCGGACGGCGGACGGCGACGACGGCCCGGCATCATGCAGCGTCTGCGACGCGGCCGTCCTGGCGCAAAGGACTGTAAAGCCTGCGCGGCCGCGTCATCGCGGCGCTGGCGGCGCCGGTTAAGCAGGGACGAGCGCGCGAGCCACGCTCACACACATTCCTGGAGATCCACCATGTCCGCGTTCAAGATCGTTGCCATTGCCGCGCTGTGCATGGCATCTCTCTCGGCCTGCATCGTCGCACCGTATCGACCCTACGGCTACGGCGCACCGGCAGGCGAGGTCGTCATTGCCAACATTCCGCCGCCGGCGCCGTACGCCGAAGTCGTGCCCGCGTTGCCCTACGCAGGCGCCCTCTGGATCGGCGGCTACTGGGGCTGGCGTGGCGGCCGTCACGAATGGGTCGGCGGCCGCTACGAAGCACCGCGGCCGGGCTACAACTGGCAGCCGCACCGCTGGGTCCAGCACGACAACCGCTGGCACCTCGAAGGCGGCGGCTGGGTCAAGCGCTGACGCGTCGCCACGCGCCGACTCGCGCCAGACGAGGCCGCTACACTTCGAATTGACGTCTACGTCAATCGGCAGGACGGCCGTTTCCTGCCGCACATCGAAGCTGCAGCGGAGACACCTTGGCGAAGCGGAAAGTCAGCGCGAGTCTTCCCGACTACCGGTTCGCGGCCGCGCCCACGTCGCTCCAGCCGGGTGCGAGCCCGAAGTCGGCCGCGCCCACGGTCACCTTCGACCTGAGCCGGTTCGATCCCGGCGCACGCCCTTTTTCCAGCGGCGACAAGGCGACCGACAAGGCCCGNGTCGCCGAGCTCGCGGTCGAGCTCGACAAGCTGCAGGATCTGTTCTACGCCGATCGCCGCTTCAAGCTGCTNGTCGTCCTGCAGGGCACCGACACGAGCGGCAAGGACGGCACGATCCGCGNCGTCTTCGGTGAGATGAGCGCCCTCGGCGTTCGCACCGCCGCCTGGAAGGCGCCCTCCGANGACGAGCTGGCNCACGACTATCTCTGGCGCATCCACGAGAAGGTGCCGGCCAATGGCGAGGTCGTGATCTTCAATCGCAGCCACTACGAGGACGTGCTCGTTCCGGTCGTCCAGGGCCGGATCACGAAGGAGCAACGGGCGCAGCGCTTCGCGCAAATCAACGACTTCGAGCGCCTGCTGACCGAGACCGGCACCACGGTGCTGAAGTTCTTCCTCAACATCTCGAAGGACGTGCAGCGCGAGCGGCTGCAGGAACGCCTCGACGATCCGAGCAAGCACTGGAAGTTTCAGGTCGGCGATCTCGCGGCGCGCAAATCCTGGGATGCCTACCAGGCAGCCTACGGCGCGGCCATCGCGGCGACCGGAACGCCGTGGGCGCCCTGGATGGTCGTGCCGGCCGACTCGAAGACGCAGCGCAATCTCATGGTCGCCATGGCCGTGAAGGAAGCGCTGTTGCGCCTCAAGCTGCGCTACCCGCCGGGCGACCCGTCGCTTTCGAAGATCAAGGTGACATGAAGCCATGACAGAGCTTTCCTCCGACTACAAGGCGCTGGCCAGCTACCGGCCGGCGAACAAGGTGCGCTTCGTCACCGCCGCCAGCTTGTTCGACGGCCACGACGCGGCCATCAACATCATGCGGCGCATCCTGCAGGGCATGGGCGCCGAGGTCGTGCACCTCGGCCACAACCGCTCCGTCGACGAGGTCGTCACCGCCGCTTTGCAGGAGGACGTGCAGGGTATCGCCATCAGCTCGTACCAGGGCGGGCACGTCGAATACTTCAAGTACATGGTCGACCTGCTCAAGGAGCGTGGCGGGGCGAACGTGCGCGTCTTCGGCGGCGGCGGCGGCGTGATCGTGGCGAGCGAGATCGCCGAGCTGCAAAGCTACGGCATCGAGCGGATCTACAGCCCGCAGGACGGGCAGCGCATGGGCCTGGCCGGCATGATCGGCGAGATGATGATGCGCTGCGACGTCGACCTCTCGGCACTTGCGCCGACGGCGCTCGCCACGGTTCGCGGTCGCGACGACAAGGCGCGGCGCGCGCTGGCCCGGCTCATCACCGCGCTGGAAAACGGCACGGCGGCCGACTCCCTGCGCGCCGAGCTGCGCGATGCCGCGCAATCCGTCCGAACGCCTGTCATCGGCATCACCGGCACGGGCGGCGCCGGCAAGTCGAGCCTCACCGACGAGCTGATCCGGCGCCTGCGGCTCGACCAGCACGACCGCCTGCACGTCGCCGTGATCTCGATCGATCCATCGCGAAGAAAGAGCGGCGGCGCGCTGCTCGGCGACCGCATCCGCATGAACGCCATCGGCCCATGGAGCGACGGCCCGCGGGTCTTCATGCGTTCGCTCGCGACACGCGACTTCGGCTCCGAGATCAGCGCGGCGCTGCCCGACGTGCTGGCCGCGGTGAAGGTGGGCGGGTTCGATCTGGTCATCGTCGAGACCTCGGGCATCGGCCAGGGAGATGCGGCGATCGTGCCGCTGGTCGACGTGCCGGTCTACGTGATGACACCCGAATTCGGCGCCGCCAGCCAGCTCGAGAAGATCGACATGCTCGATTTCGCCGAGTTCGTCGTCATCAACAAGTTCGACCGCAAGGGCGCCGCCGATGCGCTGCGCGATGTCGCCAAGCAGGTGCAGAGAAACCGCGAAGCATTCGGCAGGCGGCCCGACGAGATGCCCGTGTTCGGCACGATGGCGAGCCGCTTCAACGACGACGGCGTCACCGCGCTCTACCAGGCCATGCTGCCGCGCCTCGCTACGCTCGGCCTCGCCCTCGCGCCGGGCACGCTGCCCAAGGTCGGGACGCGGCACAGCACGCACCAGGTGCCGATCGTGCCAGGCGCACGGGCCCGCTACCTCGCCGACATCGCCGATGCGCTGCGCAACTACAAGAGCGAGGCGATCGCCCAGTCGCGCCTGGCGCGCGAGATCCAGCAGCTGCGCGAAAGCGGCCGCATGCTGGCAGAGGCCAATCCCACCAAGATCAACGCGGTCGGTGCCGTGACCGGGCTGGCCGACGAGCGCGAAGCGAAGCTCGATCAGCGTGCGCGCCGGCTGCTCGACGGCTGGCCTGCGCTGCAGCGCGCCTATGCCGGCGACGAGTTCGTCGTCACCGTGCGCGACCGCGAGATCCGGACTGCGCTCGTGCACACCACGCTGTC
>JGI24140J50213_10000788_pt1 | contig 14515 bp, 7 predicted proteins | sample BarGraIncu00222A_FD_50213 | JGI IMG/M metagenome (IMG submission 50213)
GACCTATCAGGAAACCCCGATATTTTAAAAGCAGCTGAGGAAGCCGTTGCTGCAGCCATTGACCTTGCAAGACCGGGAATCACTACAGGGAAGATTAGGGCTGCAATAGAGGACAGTATTCGCAGCTATGACTTAAACCCAATAACGAACCTGACAGGTCACGGGCTTTCCAATTATGAGGCCCATGAAGAGCCTCTTGTTCCCAACAAGCGCGTAGAAGGGGGAGTAATTCTAAAGCAAGGGGATGTATTTGCAATAGAACCCTATGCAACGGACGGAGCAGGGCTTATTCATGAAGGTGGAAGCTGGGCCGAGATATATAGCCTTACTAAAAAGAAACCTGTCCGCATGCCTGCAGTCCGAGATGTCCTGAAAAGGGTCGAAGAATACAGGAAGCTACCTTTCGCAAAACGCTGGCTCGAATCCGACAAACTGGATTTTGCATTAATCCAGCTGGAAAAGGCCGAAATTTTTCGCTCTTATCCAGTGCTTCTTGAAAGTGCAGGTGGGCTTGTAGCCCAGGCAGAACATACGATAATAATAACTCCGGACGGCTGCGAAGTTACGACGAAATAAACAGAAATAGAGCAAACTTAAAAATCTAAGGCTGAAATATATAGCCTCCTTTTTATTTCTTTATTCAGACAAGGTGTTCAGTTCCTTTCTTTTTCTAATCCCTTAGTTTACAGTTCTCCCCACTAAAAGTACAGCTAAAGAACAGTATTTTTGGACAGAACTCCTCGTGTATCTGTGCAAATCCTCCATAGAGTGCTCTTTCTTAGCCAATTTGACTATATCTTCGATTAATGATCTTAAAGACCTGAACTCTTTCCATTTGCTTATTAGATCTTTAAATTATGCAATAATTTATTTGTGAATTTTTTTCATTGGCTCTTCTTGAATCAAATCTACAGAGCCGGTATTTTTGCAACAAAGCCGAAAGTTGCCCACAGAAAAGTTACCTCAGAGAAGATGACCTGCATCAGGAAATCATTAAGGTATTGAAAATTTAAAAAAACGGGCATCCTTTATTTTGATTTATTTATTCTCGTTATCAAAATTATGTCCATGGACAACAAAATGTAGGCCGTCCCTCTTGGATATGTTCTGAAATAATCTAGGTAACATATATTTTTTTGGAACTAAATAAGCGTCCTGTTTGTGAAAATTGCTGAGTACAGTATAAAATTCCTAAGTTATTTCACGGTGGATCCTCTGTATTCTCAAGAAAGAAATTCAATTTGAACAAGTTTTCGATATTCTGAGCTTTCTTCAAAAAATATATGATTGAAAAAAGATTAATACTGAGAAGAAGGTGATTTACAAAATATTGGTGAAAAAAGTTTGAATCTTGTAGAAAAAGGGAGGATTTAAACCCATAGGATCTCTCATAAGGCTATACTTTAATTAGTCAACAAATGATATCTTGTGAAGGATTCACATCTATATACTCCGGTATTTCATTGAAATAACAATTCCTTATCCAATTAAAGATGAAATTGAATTATAAGGCTTAGATAAGAGTTAAAAAAGAAATGCCTTGAAAATATATATTCGATGTTTTGGAGAATTTCTCCAAACTTATCAAAGACTACTATTTGTAAGGAAAAGTCATTCTATAGACTTTATATAATTTAATATATATAGTTAAGTACACTCACTGGCACTTAAAAGTTGGACTTTTCTGGGCCAAAACACAAAATGAGCGCCCGATGATTTAAAAAAACTTGCCAGAGTGGGATAAATCGATTGGGGGTATCAAGAGAGGGTTTAGTGCAAACATTTAATGGGAGTGTTTTTTCAATAGAAATGCACAGAGATGAGCATGAACAGAACATAAATAAATATAAAAGAGATATCAAAATCCGGAGGGAATAATATGGCATTCGTAATTCCAACATTTGCATTTAATTTTAATGTAAACCAGATATTTGCAGTTCTTTCAGGCATTAACGCAAATTTCTGCTTTGTATTTTAATCATAGTGACTGATGATTAAGATTAGTTAAGAATCGGCACATAAAGACCACATGAACAACAACTTAAAAGAGTGGAGGGAATTTTAGGGGTGTTAACGTAATTTGGTTTAAGTATTCGCAAATATGCCTGGCTTTTCAGAAAACCTGCTTTGAATTCTACCAGTACAGCTGTTAAACACTGGGAACAGACGACAGAAGAGTAAAGGAAAGAATAGATTCACAAAAGAGTGGAGGAGATTTTAATGGGTGTTAACGTAATTTGGTTTAAGTATTCGCAAATATGTCTGGCTTTTCAGAAAACCTGCTTTGAATTCTACCAGTACAGCTGTTAAACACTGGGAACAGACGGCAGAAGAGTAAAGGAAAGAATAGATTCACAAAAGAATGGAGGTAATTTTATGGGTGTTAACGTAATTTGGTTTAAGTATTCGCAAGTATGTTTGTCTTTTCAGAAGACCTGCTTTGAATTTTTCCAGTACAGCTGTTAAACACTGGGAACAGAAGACAGAAGAGTAAAGGAAAGAATAGACACAGACCTACACAGTTGCCTGCTCTGCAGGCAACTTTTAATTTCCACATTTACTTTCTCTGTTTTTCTTTTGCCTTTTGCCTTTTCTGTCTTTATTTTACCTTTTCTGTTTTTATCTATACTAAGGACTTGTCACAAAATTACGGGAGCGTTGGGGTTATGGTTTCCTGATTGCCACTCTACCAGTATCTCCTGAAAAAGTCGCGCTTCAGTGCTTTCATGGGCCAGTAAAGGCGGCGAATAAGGTTTCTCATGTATAGGTTTTTATCTCTCTAAATTGACTGCAAGTTCACTTCGCAAATGATTCTCGGTGCGTTAGAGCAAATACCTGCTAATTTCATGCTTGTTTACGGACAGGTTTCGGCTTTACTTCGAATCTTCTCTAACGCGCAAAACGATTTTCCCACGTGTATNAAGGGTTTCACTCATCTCATGAGCCTTTCGTGCATCTGCCAGAGGAAAGACATTTGTAACAACGGGTTTAATTTTCTGTTCGTCTATTATGGCTGCGATTTGGGCGAGTTCTTTTCCATCAGACTGCGTCATGAGAGTCTTTGCACGCACGCCGTATTTTTCAGGAGCTCCCTCGGGAATGCTGACCACAGTACTCACAAGGAATCCGCCTGGCTTCAATACGCCCCAGGATCTCTCGAACGTATCTCCTCCGATTGTATCCAGTACTACGTCCACATTGCTCACAAGATCTTCAAATCGCTGGTTCTTATAGTCGATTACTTCGTCAGCACCTATACTTTTCAAGAATTCTGCATTCTTCTCCGACGCGGTGCCTATAACATAAGCCCCTTTCCATTTGGCGAACTGGACTGCAAAAGTCCCGACCCCTCCGACAGCACCATGAATTAGCACCGACTGCCCCTTTTCGAGTCCAGCAATATCGAAAATCGACTGCCAGGCAGCCAGTCCGGCAGTAGGAATGGCGGCACTCTCAACGAATCCAATACTTTTTGGTTTACGTGCCACTTCTGTAGAACGGGCCACTGTGTACTCAGTATATCCGCCCTGCCCAATGGATACTTTAGCAAAGACCTCCTCTCCAGGCTGGAATAGAATGTCTCCTTGTCCTAACGCGTCAACAATGCCTGCAACATCCAATCCAACTATCATCGGCAAAGGTACTTCGCCTATTAAGCCTCTTCGTATCTTCCAATCTATCGGGTTAACTCCAGCTGCAATGATTTTGATTCGAATCTCACCCGGACCTGGCTGGGGCTCATTGACATCTTCGTATTTCAGAACTTCCGGCCCCCCAAACTCATGAATCCTTATCGCTTTCATGTTTTCCCTCCTCAGAAAAGCCTCTTCAATCAAGTAGTTCGATCTAACTATATTGCGTGCATTTCGTGTGCATTATATTATCTGCCACCATACATCTTCGCTTCTAAGCATATCACTCAATATTGAGAGTTCTTGCCTTGAATAATGAGGTCATTTCAAATGTGCTGTGACAAATGCATCGATTCTAATCTGCGCCTATAAATATAAACACAATTGTATTAATTGATTTTTATCCCTTTTTCGAGGGGGTTTGCATCAGATCTTAAAAAATCCTTCCATATCCCTTGGATCCCGTGTGGATTGTAAGCTATCCAGATAGTCATTAAATATTTTAGTGAATAATCTCGGTATGTTGACGCAGGCTTTCAAAAATAGAGGGGAACAAGACAGCTTTTGGATTCAAAAATTACAATGAGATCCATATAGGGCCTCTAAAAATCATTTTGTAAATTGGGGACTTAGAATGCTCATTTTTGATAATAAGAATGTAGGAGAGTTTTCCACCTAAAAATACAATCAAAGAATCCGATATTAGAAAAACGAGTTTTACTTTTCGATTAAATCGGTTAAAAATTGAATAAAAGCTTAAATTTATAGAAAATCGTATCCACTTGCAATTATGGTATGTATTCTTTTTGGCTATTCTAAGTTGAATATCAAAATAAGGGATAATAAGCACTAAAATCTAAAATTAAAAACTTTTAATCTTTTAAATAAAAAGCTGAAAAGAGAAAATACTAGTGGTAGATAGAGGTTCTTAACCGATGATCAATGAAGAAAAGTCAGGGAATTAGTTTTCCCTGATCAATTAAAGTTTCTTGAATGTTATATCTGCTGCCGCCTGTCGATGATTCTCTTTGCCTTTCCTGCGGTCCTTTCGATGCTGCCTTTTTCAAGGAGTACGACATTTGTGCGGATATTCAGGACGGCTTTGAGTTCGTACTGGACGTGGTTCTGGACTGATGTGAGGTCTTTGAGGTCGCCGGTGAAGGCGTTTTCTTCAAGTTCGACTTCAACCGTGAGTTCATCGAGCATGTGTTTATTGCGGTCCAGGATGAGCTGGAAGTGTTCGCCCACCTGAGGAATTCTGGAAATAACGTCCTGGATCTGGGAAGGGAAAACGTTGATTCCCCTTACGATCAGCATGTCATCGGCTCTGCCGAGGATGCTTGATATTTTTGTGGTTGTCCTGCCGCATTCGCATTCGGGTTCAAGAAGCCTTACAATGTCACCTGTGCGGTATCTTATGTTGCAGAAGCCCTCTTTGTTAATGGATGTGAGCACAAGCTCACCTTTTTCTCCTTCTGAGACCTGTTCTCCTTCCTCGTCCAGAACTTCGACGAGGAAATTATCGCTCCAGATGTGCAGGCCATTCTGTTCCTGACACTCAAAACCGACGCCTGGCCCGAACATTTCTGAAAGGCCGTAGCAGTCATGAGCTTTGAGGTTGAGCCTTTTTTCAAGCTGTTTCCGCGTATTTTCTGACCAGGGCTCCCCACCGAAGACAGCTGCCTTTAATGAGAGTTTGTCTACAAGGTCCAGTTCTTCTGCAGTCTCTGCAAGGTAAAAAGCATAAGATGGAGTGCAGTGAACCGCGGTTACCCCAAAGTCAATCATCATCTCAAGTTGCCGGGCAGTATTTCCTGTTGCTGCAGGCACGATCATGGCGCCCATTCTCTCTACCCCGTAATGGAAGCCCAGGCCGCCTGTAAAGAGCCCGTAGTTCATGGAATTCTGGATAACGTCTCCTTTGGAAAGTCCCATCATTGTAAGGCTCCGGGCAATCATGTCCGACCAGGTCTCAATATCCTTTGCAGTATACCCGACAACTGTGGGTTTTCCGCTTGTCCCTGAAGAAGCGTGAATACGTACGATATCTTCTTGTTTGGCAGCAAAGAGCCCGAAAGGATAGTTATCTCTAAGGTCTGTTTTCTTCGTGAAAGGCAATTTACGGACATCTTCGAGTGTTTTTATGCCGTCTGGAGTGATTCCTGCCTCCTTGAACTTCTGCCTGTAGAAGGGGACGTTGTCGTGGACCAGCTTTACGCTCTGTTGCAGGCGTTTGAGCTGTAGCTTCTTTAATTCTTCAGGATTCATTGTTTCATATTTCGGCTGCCAGTATTTCATTAAAAGAACCTTCCTTTGATTTGTGAAATCGTTTTCAGGTTAGAAAGTTGAGGGGGCCCATGCCATGTCTCTACATGTCACGAGATATTATGCAATATTTTATCATTAAGATCAAGCTTCGGAAAAAATAATATGTACTGTAATTTCCTTCCCAGATATAAACATTGTCGAAATAAATCACCTTACTTCAAAAAAAACAGCCGCGGGTTAAACAACAGCATTATTTATTTTGGATACTCATCTTACATTTACATCTGTTTTTAAGAGTTGCGCCCTTCCAAGAAAACAAAAACCGCAAATATCTCCAATAAACTAAAGTAAAAGTTAAAAATTTTAAATCGAGCTTGTTCACAGCCGGCACTTCAAAGGTCTGCGAAAAAACCGGTATAGCCACCGATTTATCTCAGCTATTCTTGAGAAAAGCCCCTACTCAAAATCCCTATATCTCACGGGTTTCAGTGGGATGAGTTTATATAGAAGTACAAACATGTAAAATGCGATTTTAATTACAGAACTATTTCCAAACTCACACTAATGGAGGATTAAATCATGGCAGGACAGCCAATATTCATTTTAAAAGAAGGAAGTAAACGAACTAGAGGCAGGGATGCCCAGAGTAATAACATCATGGCTGCAAAAGCAGTAGCAGAAGCAGTCAGAACAACCCTCGGTCCCAAGGGCATGGACAAAATGCTCGTGGATTCCATGGGAGATGTGGTCATTACAAACGACGGGGCAACCATTCTTAAAGAGATGGACATCGAACACCCTGCAGCAAAGATGGTAGTAGAAGTAGCCAAAACCCAGGACGAACAAGTAGGGGACGGTACTACCAGTGCAGCTGTGGTCGCAGGCGAACTCTTAAAGAAAGCCGAGGACTTAATCGAGCAGGAAATCCACCCGACAATTATCGCATCAGGGTACAGGCTTGCAGCTGAAAAAGCCGTGGAAGTCCTGAACTCCCTTGCAATGACTGTAGAAATATCCAACCGGGACTTGCTAGTCAGCATCGCTGAAACCGCAATGACCGGAAAGGGTGCAGAGTCCTCCAAAAAACTTCTCTCCAATATCGCAGTTGATGCTGTCGTAAGCGTTGTGGACACAAACGGAAAGAACAGCGTTGATAGGGATAACATCAATGTTGTTAAGAAGGTCGGCGGCAAGGTGGAAGATTCCGAACTTATTAAGGGCATGATCATTGATAAGGAAAGAATCCACACCAATATGCCTCAAAAGGTTAAAGATGCAAAGATCATTCTCCTTAACTCCGCAATCGAACTCAAGGACACCGAAGTAGATGCTGAAATCTCTATCACTTCTCCTGACCAGCTCCAATCCTTCCTTGACCAGGAAGAACAGATGCTCAAGAGAATCGTCCAGAAGGTAATCGGTAGCGGGGCAAATGTTGTCTTCTGCCAGAAAGGAATTGAAGATCTTGCCCAGCACTACCTTGCAAAAGCAGGAATTTTTGCTGTCCGCAGGGTTAAGAAGAGCGATATGGAAAAACTCGCAAGAGCAACAGGCGGCAAACTCATTACCAATATGGATGAGATCGTTCCTGAAGATCTTGGATACGCAGGACTCGTGGAAGAGAAGAAGGTCGGTGGGGACAGCATGACCTTTGTCACAGGTTGCCACAACCCGAAAGCTGTGACCATCCTGCTGCGCGGCGGCACAGAGCATGTAGTTGACAGTGTCACCAGCGCTCTTGAAGACGCTCTCCGTGTTGTAGCAGTTGTAATCGAAGATGGAAAGATCGTTGCAGGCGGCGGCTCTCCTGAAGTTGAAGTTGCACTCAGGCTCCAGGAATACGCAGCAACACTTGAAGGCAGAGAACAGCTTGCAGTCAAGGCCTATGCCGAAGCTCTCGAAGTTATTCCGAGAACTCTTGCAGAAAATGCCGGACTCGACCCCATTGACATGCTCATGGAGTTGCGCTCCCAGCACGAGAAGGGTATAAAAACTGCAGGACTTAACGTTTTCGAAGGCAAGGTTGTTGACATGTGGGAGGAATTCGTAGTTGAGCCTCTCAGAGTCAAGACCCAGGTCATCAACGCAGCTACCGAATCCGCAGTTATGATCCTCAGGATCGACGATATTATAGCTTCTACCCGTTCAGCCGGCCCTGAAGAAGGTATGGGCGGAATGCCTCCGGGAATGGGCGGAATGCCAGGAATGGGCGGAATGCCCCCAGGAATGATGTAATTCCAAAAAAGAATTTCTGAAATCAATTCGGGCTAAAATGGAAGAAGCACGGTCTTCAAGCTGTGCTTTCTTAACCTTTTTAGTCTCGAAAAAGATTCAAGCCTGAAAAACATCTTTTCCGGACTCTCACCGGAAATCCATGTGAATCTCTTTTCTCTTTTTCAGGCCTTTTATTTTTCTGAAATTCGGAAATTTCTTCAAAACCTCTATTCAGCTTTTTTCAAGACAGTTAAGGATATCCTCTGCCTCATACTTTGTTTTTATGATTCTGGTTCTGCCTCTCTGTCCCTTCCCCGTAAAATCCGCATCAATGTAGTTAAGCACCTGGAGCCGGTTGACCATTCCGTAAAAGCGGGTATATCCAAGCTGTGTCAGTTCATGGAAGGACTTATACAGCTCACCTGCCTGGACCTCTCCTTTTCTTGCTATTAACTCGAGTAAGTGTTTTTCAGGATCTGATAGGAGGCTTATGCCCCTGCAAAGATGAAGCAATTTGGATGCTTCGTAAGCTTTTTCTATATCTGCAGAGGAGATCGTACGGCTTCCCCTGCGTTCGGCATTAAAACCGGAACGCTTAAGAAGATCAATCCCAACCCTGAGATCTCCTGTCTTTTCGACATATGAGACTACAAGTTCCAGTAATTCATCAGAAATTACCTTCGGATAAAAGCCGTATTTTACCCTGTCCTTGAGAATATCGAGAATTTCCTTGTACCCGTATCTTGGAAAAGAGATCTCTTCCGGCAGAAAAACCGAATTAACCCTTGAATCTATACAATAGAGATCGGATGTGTCATTTACAATCCCGATTACCCCGATTTTAGCTCCAGGATACTGCTCATGAGCCCTGAGCAGGGAGTACATCACTTCATTGGCATGCCCTTCGTAACAGAGATAATTGAGGTCATCAAGAGCAACAAGCAAAACCTTTTCTGACGAGACAAGGAAATTAACAACGGTTTCGAAGATCTTACGAAATGCAATTCCAGAATTAGGAGGAGAGATCCCGAAAAGTTTTCTGTAAATCCTTGAGATTACCGCAAAGCGTGTGGAATCAATCTGGCAATTGACTTTAACAGCAACAACACTTGAAGCATGGGCCTCAACTTCTTTGAACACTTTCATAACTGCGCTGGTCTTTCCGGTTCCAGGAGGGCCTACCAGCAAACAATTCAGAGGACGCATTCCGCGCAGGGCTGGCCTGAACGCAAACCTTATAGAGTTTAATTGTGCCTCCCTATGGGGGAAATATTCCGGAAGATAGTCAGGCTCAAGCACGGAAAGGTCCTTAAATAGGGTCTCATCCCAGAGTAAAATGTCATTACCTGTCAAGAGAAGTTGCTCCATATGTATATTATTGAATGATATTGAAAGGAAGGGGCTGTGAAAGCATTTTTTGCTGGAGCGGAGCTTAAAGGATTAATAAAGAAAGGAAGTAAGATAAGTTCCGCATTTTGGATGGGAAGATCTCTAAAGATTGAGGCCAGCATTTAATATAAATAAGCTAAATTTTTGATGAATATATCTATTTTTCTTTTTAAATTTTTAATAGATATGTTTTACTGCATTTTAGCTTTTTGGAATTAACATTCCTATGTTGTTTCATCCGCAAAAACGATAAAAGAACAACGAGTATAGATTAATGCTTTAAAGGCAAAAAAACGGCCTTAGAAGAATAAATGAAAATAAACAGAATAACGACGTGTATTAAGGTGTACATTCAGGGGAAAAAGGAGTATGGAAATAGAATCTAAATTTCTGGTAACGGAAGAGACAGATTTTCAGGCACTTGAAAACCTTCCCGGGCTTGCTTCATACGTCCTCTCTGAAGCCGAAACCCAGTTAATTGAGGATACTTTTCTTGATACTGAGAACAGATCCATTATGGCTGCAGGATACTACCTGCGAGTTAGAAAAGCGCTGGGGGAGAATGGCAACTGGGTAACTATTAAAAGCCTGGGGGGCTTCGAAGGTGGAACTCATAGAAGAGAAGAATTTGTCAGTTTCCTGCCTGAAGAGGCGTCTGTGCTTGAGTGCCCTGATTCCCGTATCAAAAACATGATTTTCGAATTTACTGCAGGACTTGACCTTTTTCCCCTTCTATCTCTTAAACAGAAAAGGATGATTCGTCAGGTAAAAATGGGGGAAAAAATTCTAGCCAAAACTTACCTTGATAGAGTGAATCTGAAAAGTGAGGGCAGAGAAAAGCGCTATAATGAATTTGAAGTAGAACTTCAAAGCGAAGGAACTCCTGAAGACCTGGAAACTATCCGGAGTTTTCTGCTCAAGCATTACAACCTTACCGAAAGCCCATTTTCCAAATTTGAGAGGGCTTTCCTTTTCATGGATAATCTTCCTGAGAAAACCTTCCTGAGCCTNACAGAAAAAGCCTTTTGTGCACAACTTGTAGATCAGAAAAACGTATACGGAAAGCAGGCTAAAATTCTCCTGGCTTTTGATGAAGGCAAAACCTGTGCTGAACTGAGTTTCCTTCTGAAAGTCCCTCAAACCGAGATAGAAGCCCTGTACTCTAAGTTTAAAAGAGAAAGGCTTTCTATTTTTCCTTTTACAACGGATAAAAACAAAGACCAGACTTTCTATCTCCAGTCTACAAGCTGTGCTTTAAAAAAAGAAAAGAGAAGGATAGAATTTAACGAATGGAACGCAGAAAGCCTTCTTGAATATTACGGAGCAGATGAAAAAAGGGCAGAAAAAGCCAGAGATCATGCTTTTACTCTTTTTGATGGGCTATTTACATGTCACAGAATGGAGCAGGAAGAGAGAAAACTTCTTGGCCTTGCAGCCTTCCTGAAGGACGTCGGCAGTTCGGTATTTTCTGAAGAAAAAACTCGCATGAGCGGGGAAATTTTTCTAACACATCCCATAAAAGGNCTCAAGCTCCATGAAATTCTAATGCTTGACCTTATCACAAAACTTCAGAACCCATACATAAGTGACAAAAATATTATTTCGATCCTTAAAGGCTCCCATGCTAAACTGCCTCCCGGTTTCCAGAATAAAGCCCTTATGCTTGCGGCTATCATGCGAATTGCAGACCTTTTCGAATCTCCATACGAAGCCCGGCCAGGAATGATAAGACAGCTTGGAGATGCTCTTGAGATAGAAGTAATAGGAGTTGAGACTAAAAAAGCTGCAAAGATAACTGAGAGAAAAAGTGAACTCTGGAAATCTCTCTTCGGAAGGAAACTCCTATTCACGCAGGTTTCGGAGGAAGAAAAAGTAGGAACCGAAGAAGAATTTAGAACAAAGAAAGAAATCGGGAAGGAAAAAAAGTCAGAAAAGAAAAAATTGATCTCATCGAAAAAGGTGACTGTCAAACCCATAGACTCCATGGCCTGGCTTGCCTGCAGGATAATTTCCTTTCAATTCTCCTGTATGCTCTCACATGAAAAGGGAACCATAAAAGGAGAAGAAATCGAGGAAGTGCATGATATGCGCGTTGCAGTCCGAAGGATAAGGGCAGCAGCAAAAGTCTTTGAGGCTTATCTTGATTCCGAAAAGCTGGAGCCCCATCTTAAAGGGCTCAAGAGAACACTTGGCTCACTTGGGAAGGTCAGGGATCTGGATGTTTTCCGGGAAAAAGCGGAAAAATACTTGAAAACCCTTCCTTCAGGGCATGAACACGATCTGGACCCGCTTTTTGCATTACTTGAAAAGGAGAGAGAAAAAGCCAGGAAAGACATGCTTGATTATCTAGACAGCGAAAAGTACAGCCATTTCAAGAAGGATTTTTCGGATGCTCTGACCTCTCCCGAAACTCTGACCCTCCAGACAACTAACAAAAAATATGATGCTTTGCCTCACAGGGTAAGGGATGTGCTTCCTTCGATACTTTATGCACGCCTGGCTGACATTAACGCTTACTCCGAGTGGGTAGAAGGACCTTACCTTCCTGTGGGCCGCCTGCACAGGCTCAGGATTGCAGCAAAAGGGATGCGTTATACTCTTGAGTTCTTTGAGGGTGTGCTTGGAGAAGATGCAAAAGCCTTGATAACAGAGTTCAAAAATCTCCAGGACCACCTGGGGAACCTGCATGACGCAATAGTTGAAGTTGGTCTACTGGGCTCCTGCCTGGGAACCGGGAAATTGGGCTCTGTCGAAGATGGGAAAATCTCCGGGAAAGAAGCGTTCTCCGAATGTATGGAAGGAATTGAAGCCTATCGCGAATATAGGGAAAAAGAACTTCAGATGCTACTCGATACATTCCCTGAAGCCTGGGAAAAAATACGGAATGGAGAGTTCAGGGGAAGGATTGAACGCGCAATCAAAAGCCTGTACGAAAATCCTGCATGATTTTTACCGAGTTTTCTCCCGAAGAACTCACTCAACTTTAATTGAGAATCTCTTAATTTTTTGAGGATATTTTAACTTCTGGAGTGTCCTCCAGTTCTGCATTTCCTTCAAGAACTAAAGGAGCTTCTGCGCCCTGTTCTATAAGAACTTTGGATTGGAGACTGTACCCAAAGATTTTCTTGAAATATTTTTTCTGCTTCTCTACCTCCCATATCTCTAGCTGGCACTCTCGCTGAGCGTGCATTTCAAGAACCAGNCTGTCGGTAGAGGCAATGTAGAATCGAACATGGGAAACAATNCAGGTATGGGAACGGTCAAGACCTTCTGCTATGCGGAGAAGGGCACTCAGGACCTTAATGCTATTTATTGCATCTTTATTAAGTCCTGTGAGATTAGGATGTTTCTTCTTCGGAGTGTTTTTCCTGTGAAAATAGGCAAGGTTTGCAATGATATCGATTTCTTCAGGCTGAAAACCTGGAAGGTTGCTCTCCCTTATAAGGTGATAAGCATGGGCCTGATGGGTGTCGTAGGAAAGAAATGTCCCGATGTCATGCAGAGTCGAACCGTACTCAAGAAGCTCCCTTTCCCCTTCCCTGAACTCATAGATTCCAAGCGCCTGAATACTGTCAAAGAGTTCTAGAGCCAGTCTGGTGACGGTATGGGCATGTTCCTCGTCGAAGTTGCAGGTAAGTCCAAGCTGCATAATGCTGCGCTTTCTTACAGACATCTGGGTAATCATGTAAGAAAACTCACTCTTTGAAATGTAATCTACGAGCAGTCCTTCTCTGAGCCCGTATTTACTGACCCTGATTTCGGAAAGCCCCAGTTCCTCCATAAAAGTCTCGATAATTGCAGCCCCTGAGATGATAATATCCGCCCTCTGAGCATTGATCCCAGGAAACTTGCGCCGCTCTTCAAGGGGCAGGGTGGACATAGCCCTGACAATCTTCTTCAGATGTTCATACTCCAGTTTCTCATAGCTTTCATGTGCTGTCCCGCGCAGATAAACAAAAGCAATCCTAGCAAGGTTTTCTATTGTCCCTGAACTTCCAACCACACAGCTTACCGTGTATTTGGAAAGCTCTTTTGTTACATCCGAGGCCTCGCGCCGGATATAGGTTTTAATCTGTTCATACTGTTCTTCGGAAACGGGGCCTGTCTCATCCGGGAGAAACATATTTGTCAGACGAACGGCTCCAAGGTTAAGGGAGTCAAGGAAGTAACAATGCCTCTGGTCCCCAACTGATACTTCGGTACTTCCACCTCCGATATCAATGAACATGGCCTTTAAGTACCCTAGCCGAAGCCCACTTGAGACCCCAAGGTAGATCAGCCGGGCTTCTTCCATTCCTGAAATCGTGCAGACCTCCAGGTTTGCCTCTTTTTTCAACATTTCGAGAAGTTGAACCTTATTGCTCGCATCCCGCGTCGCCGAGGTAGCTACTGCTACGACTTCTTCTGCCCGGTAGGCTCTGGCAAGTTCCATGAATTTTTTACAGACAATAACTGCGCGCTCGATCGCCTGCGGCTGCAAAATTCGATCTATGAATTCCTTATCACCAAGCCGGACTGTTTCCTTCTGCTTGGTAAGGGGCTGGAAAGATCCATTGGGATTAATCCGGACCAAGAGGAGACGGATCGAGTTAGTCCCGATATCGATAAATGCAACAACCCTGCCGTCGGAAGTTTTCTCGAGTTCCATTGACTACCACCTGAAAGCCCCGTCTTTCGTTTTCCTTGAAGGGGTCAAGATTCCTACAGTAAATCTTACAATATCCATTCTGATTTTTATTCTATTTGATGTTTATTTCTCAGATTTGTAATCTCCTTGTTTACTCCTCTATATATAAAATTGTGAGTTCAAAAAATCTGCCCATCTGAAGTTGTAAAAGGGGAAACATTGAGGGAAACAAGAAGAAAATAAAAATGCAGGTAATGGAGACCAAAAGCAGATACGGTTTGGACAAATCTGACCTTCCGCAGATGTCTGTTAAATTTGTCTATTTTCCTTATTAATATATAAATATTAAAAATACCGTATCTTGATCCAGATTTCATTATGCTTG
>JGI24140J50213_10000790_pt1 | contig 14509 bp, 15 predicted proteins | sample BarGraIncu00222A_FD_50213 | JGI IMG/M metagenome (IMG submission 50213)
TCGGTGCTGCTGGCGCCGGTGCTGCCGGCGCTGTCGCGCCGCGTCGCACGCGAGCTCTTCCGGCTCGATCACGACTTCACGTGGGCCGATGCGCTGTCGCTGCCGACGCGCGTCGCNCCCTACCAGCACCTGATGCAGCGCGTCGACNCCAAGCAGCTCGACGCGCTCTTCGACATGACCGCTGCCATGTCCGAGGCCCATCCTTCCGCCGCGCCGATCGCCCTGCCCCTTCCCGGCGGCGAAGCGATCGCGNCCGCCATCACCATCGACGACTTCGCCAGGCTCGACCTGCGCATCGCCAAGATCCTCGCCTGCGAGAAGGTCGAGGGCTCGACCAANCTGCTGCGGCTGACACTCGACGTGGGCGAGCCTGCGCACCGCACCGTCTTCAGCGGCATCCAGTCGGCCTATTCACCGGAGCAGCTCGTCGGCAAGCTCACCGTGGTGGTCGCCAACCTCGCGCCNCGCAAGATGAAGTTCGGCCTCAGCGAAGGCATGGTGCTGGCGGCCTCGCACACCGACGAGAAATCGCATCCTGGCCTCTTCATCCTCGAGCCGCACGCCGGCGCGGTGCCGGGCCTGCGCATTCGTTGAAACGCCGCACCGACGCGATCCGCACGATGACCGACGATGCTCCGCTGATCGAGCCNGCCGGCGTCGTCCTCGAGTATCCCGACGACACCTGGGCCGACGACGGCGCCACCCACGGCGTCGAAGCGGNCATCGAGAGCGGCCACGTCCTCGCCTTCCCGCACCTGCCGTTCGTGCTCGCCGAGAACGAGCGGCGCTTTCTCGATCCGCGCTGGGCCGACGCCAAGGCGAAAAACGTTTCGCTGCGCTGGCCGGCCGGCGAGCTGCGAGGAGCGACCGGCGAGGCGGCCGACCTCGACGCGCTGAAACGCATGATCGTGCGCTATGCCGAGCACAGCGAAGCCTTCGCCCTGCGCCTCTTCCCGCGCTACCGCGGCAAGCTGCGCCGCGGCAACACGTCGTTCCGGCCGACCGACGTGGCCGCACGCATGCGCAGCTGGCGCCAGGACGACACGCGCCTGCACGTCGATGCTTTCCCGTCGAATCCGATGCAGGTCGCGCGGCTGCTGCGCGTCTTCTGCAACGTCAATCCGAACGGCGAGCCGCGCCGCTGGCGCGTCGGCGAGCCGTTCGAGGCGCACGCGCGCCGTTACCTCGGCGCGATCGGCAAGCCCTGGCCTGGCTCGGCCTGGTTGCTCGAGACGCTGGGCATCACCAAGCGGCGCCGCACCGGCTACGACCATCTGATGCTGCAGCTGCACGACCGGGCCAAGGCCGATCTCGCGTTCCAACGCGATTCGCCGCAGCAGCGCGTCGACTTCGCGCCCGGTACGACCTGGGTCTGCTACAGCGACCAGGTCCTGCACGCCGCGATGGGCGGGCAGCACATGATGGAACAGACGTTCTATCTCGACTGCGAAGACCTGCAGCGGGCCGAGAGCTCGCCGTTGCGGGTGCTCGAACGTCTGCTCGGGCGACCGCTCCGCTAGCCCGCAAAGCCCGTTCTCCGTTCTCCATTTCCCCGCCAGTCCCGCATGGCCGCTTGCCGCATGGCCGCTTGCCGCCGGCATCGCATGCGCGTAAGATGCGCTTCTAACGCACATCGCATTAACATATCTATTCCTGATGGAACTGAAGACGGCCCGGCTCACGCTGTTGATCGACCCCGCGAAAAAAGCGTCCTTCGAACAACTCTGCGCGCGGCAGGACCTGACGCCCTCGCAGGTGGTGCGCCAACTGATTCGCGACTACCTGGTCGAGCATGGCGTGACCTTCACGCCAAGCGGCACGAAGGCGGCTGACCGGGTCGGGCCCGCAATCACTGCGCGCCGCCGCGACGCGCCCGCGACCAAGGCGCGCGCGCGCCGCTGAGACCGCTGCCGTGAACGGTCTGGCCGGTATCGACCACTGGATGGCCCTCGACGGCGCGATGCTGGTGATCGCGCTGTGGCTGCTGGTCGGCATCGCCGGTGTGCTCGCGCTGCGCCGCTTCCGGCTGGTGTCGCGGGTGCTGTTCCCGCTCGGCGGCGTCCTTGGCCTGGGGCTGTTTGCGATTGGGCTCGGTGCGGTCGCTCATCCGGCGGAGGTCGCCGTCCTGAGAATCGGCCTTCCGACGTTGCCATTTCACCTGCGCCTGGACAGCCTTTCGGCTTTTTTCCTGATGGTGATCGGCGCCGCCGCAGCCGGCGTGTCGGCGTTCGCGGCCGGTTATTTCCGTCGCGGTGAAGGCACGCCGCCGGGTCTGCTGTGCCTCGAGTACCACGTGTTCCTCGCCAGCATGGCGGGCGTCGTGCTGGCCGACGACGCCTACGCCTTCATGGTGATGTGGGAAACGATGGCGCTGTCGTCTTTTTTCCTCGTCACCGCCAACCACCGCATCCCCGAAATCCGCCGCGCCGGTTACCTCTACCTGTTGATGGCGCACATCGGCGCGATCGGCATCCTGATGTGCTTCGGTGTGCTGCAGGCCAACACCGGTGACTACACCTTCGCCAACATGCGCGCACAAAACCTGTCGCCGTTCTGGGCGTCGGTGGCCTTCGTGCTGGCGCTGTTCGGTTTCGGCACCAAGGCGGGCGTGTTGCCGCTGCACGTCTGGCTGCCCGAGGCCCATCCGGCCGCACCGTCGCCGGTCTCGGCGCTGATGAGCGGCGTGATGCTGAAGACCGCGATCTACGGCCTGCTGCGCGTGCTATTCGACCTGCTACAGATGCAGTTGTGGTGGTGGGGCGGGCTGTTGCTGGCGCTCGGGCTCGCGACCGCGCTGTTCGGCGTCGTCTTCGCCGCGGTGCAGGTCGACATGAAGCGGCTGCTCGCCTATTCGTCGATCGAGAACATCGGCCTGATGTTCGCCGGCATCGGCTTGACGGTCATCTTTTCCGCCTACGGCATGCTGCCGATGGCGGCACTCGCCTTGACCGCGAGTCTTTACCACGTCGCCACCCACGCGCTCTTCAAGAGCCTGCTGTTTCTCAGCACCGGCTCGGTCCTGCATGCCACCGCCGAGCGCAACCTCGGCAAGCTGGGTGGCCTGATCCGCACGATGCCGTGGGTGGCGTGGCTGACGTTGATCGGCGTGCTCGCGAGCGCCGGCCTGCCGCCGCTCGGCGGCTTCGTCTCGGAATGGCTGCTGCTGCAGAGTTTCCTGTTCACGCCGGGGCTGCCCGACCCGGTGCTCAACATGCTGATCCCGGTCGTCGCGGCGCTGATCGCGCTGGTCGCGGCGCTGGCCGGCTACACGATGGTCAAGTTCTTCGGCGTCATCTTCCTCGGTCGNCCGCGCGAGGAAAANCTCGCGCACGCNCACGATGCCGGCCGCTGGGANCGCATCGGGATGGTGTGGCTCGCGGCGGGTTGCATCGGCCTCGGGCTGATGCCGATCCAGTTCATCCGGCTCATCGAACCAGTGACGCANCAGCTGGTCGCCGCGGGCCTGGGCGATGCCACGGCGGCGGGCCGCTGGCTGCTGGCGCCGACCTCGGTCGAACGCGCCAGCTACGGGCCGGTGATCTTCCTGCTCGGTGTCGCGGCGAGCTGCGCGCTGACCTACCTGCTGGTGCGCCGGCTCTACCACGGGCGGCTGCGTCGCGCCGCCCTCTGGGACTGCGGATATCCCTGGCAGACGGCGCGCATGCAGGACAGCGCCGAAGGTTTCGGCCAGCCGATCCGGCAAATCTTCAAGCCGTTCTTTCGCATGCAGCGCGAACTGCCGACGCCATTCGATACGCATCCGCTGTACCACGTCGTCGTCGAGGATCCGATCTGGCATGCCCTGTACCTGCCGATTGCCGCGGCCGTGGCGCGGGTCGCGCGCCTGGTCGGCCTGCTACAGCAAGGGCGGATCGCCGTCTACCTGCTCTACAGCTTCGTCACGTTGATCGCGACGCTGCTGGTGGTGAGCCGATGAACATGTCGCCAAGGCCCGCATGACGCTCTACGGCGCCGTCTCCCAGCTGCTGGAGATCCTGGTCGCGCTGGCGCTTGCGCCGCTGCTGACCGGTTGGGTCAACCAGTGGCGCGCCTGGCTGCAGAACAAGAGCGCGCCCAGCCTGTTCCAGCCCTACCGCGTGTTGCACAAGCTCTTCAACAAGGATTCGGTCGTGGCAGAGCACGCCTCGGCCCTGTTTCGCTCGACACCCTACATCGTCTTCGGCTGCGTCGCGCTCGCCTGCTCGATCATCCCGACCTTGTCGACCGATCTGCCGCTGTCGCAGGCGGCCGACGTGATCGCGCTGGTCGGCCTTTTCGCGCTGGCCCGCGTCTTCATCTCGCTNGCCGCGATGGATATCGGCACCGCGTTCGGCTCGCTCGGCGCGCGGCGCGANATGCTGATCGGCTTCCTGGCCGAGCCGGCCCTCTTGATGGTGATGTTCTCGGCCTCGCTGATCTCCAAGTCGACCTCGCTGACGACGATGGTCGAAACCTTGGCGCACCGCGATCTCGCAATCTACCCCGGGCTGGCGTTCGCCGGCGTCGCCTTCACGATGGTGTCGCTCGCCGAGAACGCCCGCGTGCCGATCGACAACCCGGCCACCCACCTCGAGCTGACGATGATCCACGAAGCGATGATCCTCGAGTATTCGGGCCGCCATCTCGCGCTGCTCGAATGGGCCGCCAGCCTGAAGCTGTTCGCCTACTCATGCATCGGTCTGGCGCTGTTCTTTCCCTGGGGCCTGGCCGAGGCACAGGCGCCGCTCTTGCTGCTGCTGGCGTTGCCGATGCTGGTCGCCAAGCTGGCCGTCGGCGGCNTCGCGCTGGCGGTGCTCGAAACGGTCAGCGCGAAGATGCGCATCTTCCGCGTGCCCGAGTTCCTGGCCACCGCGTTCCTGTTCGCGGTCATCGGCTTGCTGGTCCACATCCTGCTGGGCACATGATGAGCGGCCTGCTTCCGCAGTTCGTCAACCTGCTCGGCGCGGTGCTGTTGCTGCTCGCCTTCGCGATGATCTCGCAGCGGCGCATCCGGTCGCTGATCCATCTGTTCACGCTGCAGGGTGCCACGCTGGTGGTCGCGACCGCGGTGGTCGGTCACGTGACCTCGCAGCCGCACCTCTACCTGTCCGCGCTGCTGACCTTCGTGCTCAAGGTGGTGCTGATCCCGCTGCTGCTGCACCGGATGATCGACCGCCTCGACGTGCGCTGGGACACCGAGACGCTGATCAACATCCCGACCACGATGCTGGTTGGCATCCTGCTGGTGATCTTCGCCTTCAACCTGGCGCTGCCGATCGCCCAACTGTCCTCCTCGATCACGCGCGGCTCGCTCGGCATCGCGCTGGCCTGCGTGCTGCTGTCGTTCCTGATGATGATCACGCGGGCCAAGGCGGTGCCGCAGGTCATCGGCTTCCTGTCGATGGAGAACGGCTTGTTCTTCGCGGCCACCTCGGCCACCTACGGAATGCCGATGGTGGTCGAGTTGGGCATCGCGCTCGACGTGCTGATCGGCGTGCTGATCCTCGGCGTGTTCATGTTCCAGATCCGCGAACAGTTCGACAGCCTCGACATTCGCCATCTGGAAAAGCTCAGGGATGAGTGAGTTGGAAATCCTCTATCTCGTGCTCGGGGTCCCGCTGGCCGGCAGTCTCGTGCTGGCGCTGTTCGGCCATCGCAACTTCGCGATGGAACTGAACGCGGCCTTCAGCTTCGGTACGTTCGTCGCCGCCTGCGCGTTGACGGCGCAGGTGGTCGCCGACGGCCCGCGGTTCGCGTGGAACCGCGAGTTCTTTATCGACCCGCTGAACGTGTTCCTGGTCGCGCTGACGGCGTTCGTCGGCCTCTCGACCGCCCTCTTCTCGCGGCCCTACATGCGGGTCGAACGCGACCTCGGCAGGATGACGCCACCGCGGCTGCGTCTCTATCACAGCATGTACCAGCTGTTCAGCTTCACGATGCTGCTCGCGCTGACGACCAACAACATGGGGCTCCTGTGGGTGGCGATGGAAGCCGCGACCTTGACGACGGTGCTGCTGGTCAGCGTCTACCGCACTGCGGCCAGCCTCGAAGCGGCATGGAAGTACTTCATCCTCTGCGGCGTCGGCATCGCGCAGGCGCTGTTCGGCACCGTGCTGCTCTACATGGCGGCCGAGAAAGTGATCGGCGCCGAAGGCGGCGCGCTGCTGTGGACCAACCTCGANGCGGTGAAGGCGCAACTCGACCCGAAGATCATCACGCTGGCGTTCGCGTTTCTCTTCATCGGCTANGGCACCAAGGTCGGNCTGGTGCCGTTGCACAACTGGCTCCCCGACGCCCACGCCGAGGGTCCGACGCCNGTCTCGGCGGTGCTCTCGGGNCTGTTGCTCAACGTCGCGCTGTACGCGATCCTGCGCTGCAAGGTGCTGACCGACGGCGCGCTNCACAGTCACCTGGCNGGCAAGCTGATGATGGGCTTCGGCCTCCTCTCGGTGGTGGCCGCCGCCTTCCTGCTGACGCGGCAGAAGGACGTGAAGCGCATGTTCGCGTACTCGTCGGTCGAACACATGGGGCTGATGACCTTTGCGTTCGGCCTCGGCGGCCCGATCGCCAACTACGCCGGGCTGCTCCACATGACGGTGCACTCGCTGATCAAGTCGGCCATCTTCTTCTCGGTCGGCCACGCGGCGCAAAANGCCGGCACGCAGATCATGGATGGGATCCGCGGCTTGATCCGCATCAGCCCGATGGTCGGCTGGGGCCTGATGCTGGGGTCGCTCGCGATCCTCGGCGTGCCGCCGTTCGGCGTCTTCGCGAGCGAATTCCTGATCATCACCACCGCGATGCGCGAGCAACCCTGGGCCACGCCGCTCCTGCTGCTGGCCCTCGGCGTGGCCTTCGCGTCGATCTTCAGCCGGGTGCAGCCGATGGTGTTCGGCGACACGTCGCTGAAGCGGCTCGATCACCCGCCGGCTTCGATACCTGTTTTCGTCCACCTCGGGCTCGGGCTGATGCTGGGCCTCTACATCCCGCCCTATCTCGACGCCTGGTACCGGCAGGCGGCGCAAATGATCGGCGGCTGAACATGACTGCGCCCCGCATTGCTGGTCTCGATGCCGACCTGCGGCGACTGCCCGCTGCGCTGCCCGTGTGGCATGCCGAGGTCGGCGCCGAGCCCTGGCTGGCCGCTGCACGAGCGGCGCGCGAAAGCGGTGCGCGGTTGGTGTCGCTCTGGGGCACCGACCGGCGCGACGCTGCCGGTGGCAGCCTCGGGGTCTCCGCGGCCTACGCGTGGCCCGAGGGCCTCGTCTGGCTCGATCTGGCGCTGCCCGAAGAAGCATCACGCTACCCTGACTTGGCGAACCTGTTCCCGAGCGCCGCACGCATGCAGCGCGCGACGTCCGACCTGCTCGGCATCCACCCGACCGGCAGCGACGACGCACGCCGCTGGCTCGACCACGGCGCGTGGACCGAGCGCCATCCACTGCGATGCGACGCAACACCGAACGACACGGCCGCGGCATCGCAGGCCTATCCGTTCGTGCGGGTCGAAGGCGATGGCGTACATGAAATCGCGGTCGGGCCGGTGCACGCGGGCACCATCGAACCCGGCCACTTCCGCATTTCGGTCGTCGGCGAAAAGGTGTTGCGGCTGGAAGAGCGCCTCGGCTACGCCCACAAGGGCATCGCGCGGCGCTTCACGCAGCTGCCGGCGCTCGACGCGCACCGGCTCGCCGGCCGTGTTTCGGGCGATTCGACGGTGGCCTATGCCTGGGCCTATTGCATGGCGCTCGAGTCGGCCGCCGGCTGCGTGCTTGGCGAGCGCGCGCTCTGGCTGCGTGCGCTGATGCTCGAGCGCGAGCGCGTAGCCAACCACCTCGGCGACCTCGGCGCGCTCGGCAACGACGCTGCCTTCGCCTTCGGTCTCGCGCAATTCTCGCGACTGCGCGAAGACTGGCTGCGCCTGACGATGCAGGCCTTCGGCCACCGGCTGATGATGGACGGCGTGGTGCCCGGCGGCGCCGCGCGCGAACTGGACGCCGACATGCCCGAACGCTTCTACCGCCAATGCAATGCGATCGAGGCCGAAGTACGCGCGTTGCACGCCATCTACGACGAGCATGCCGGCCTGCAGGACCGCTTCGTCACGACCGGTCGTGTCAGCCCCGAACTGGCCGCGCAGCTGGGCTTGACCGGCTTGGCGGGCCGCGCCAGCGGGCAAGCGGCTGACCTGCGCTGCGACCAGCGGTGGCCGCCCTACGACCGGCTCCAGGTTCGCAAGGCCAGCCGTCGCAACGGCGATGTGGCCGCGCGGGTCGCGGTTCGCTTCGACGAGACCTTCGAAGCACTGCGCCTGATACGCGTGCTCTGCGCAGAGCAGCCTGCGGGTCCGGTCCGGGTCGATGTCGCGCTGCCTGGCCACGCCGTGATCGGCGCCGGCTGGGTCGAGGGCTGGCGCGGTGAGGTCTTCGTCGCGCTCGAACTCGGCGCCGACGGTGCGATCCGCCGCTGCCATTGCCACGATCCGTCGTGGCACAACTGGCCGGTGATCGAACATGCCGCGATCGACAACATCGTTCCGGATTTCCCGCTGATCAACAAATCGTTCAANCTCAGTTACTCAGGACACGACGGCTGATGTGGAAGATCGCCCGACAAATCATTCACGCCGGNATCGCCACCGAAGCGCCGCCCGACACCGACGATCAGCTGCGGGTCGCGGCCGAGCNCATCGGGCGCGAGCTCCTCGACACGCTGGGCCAGGCGCTGGCGATCCGCCATGTCGATGCCGGCTCGTGCAANGGCTGCGAGTTGGAGATCCATGCGCTCGCCAACCCCTACTACAACCTCGACGGCCTGGGCATCCGGTTCGTCGCGAGCCCGCGCCATGCCGACATGTTGCTGGTCACCGGCCCGGTGTCGCGCAACATGGAAGTCGCACTCAAGCGCACGCTGGCGGCGATGCCCGACCCGAAACTGGTCGTCGCGATCGGCGACTGCGGCGGCTGCGGCGGCATCTTCGGCGAAAGCTATGCGAGTTGCGGACGTGTCGCCAACGTCATACCGGTCGACGTGGTCGTGCCCGGCTGCCCGCCGCCGCCGCTCGAGATCATGCGTGGCATCCTGACAGCCGTGCGCCGCGGCCGGCCGAGGAGATGAAGGCGAACCGCCCGACGCTCGAGGAAGAGCAAAGGGCCGGCCGGGCCCTGCTCTCGAGGCGTTGCCCGACGACGTCCCGGCCGGCCCGTCGTCGCTGGTGCTCGACGCGCATCAACTGGTCTCGATCGATGCGTCGGGCCTGACCGCGATCGAGAATGTGCACCGGGCGCTGGCGTGCATGAAGATCCGGCTGATCGTCGTCGGGCTCAACGAGCAGCCCCCGGCCGCCTTGCGCCAGGCCGGGCTGGACGCGTCGATCGGCACCGGCAATCTCTTTTCCGACCGCGACTCGGCGTTCGCCGCGCTGGCGGCGGGGCCGCAATAGTCCACGAATCGACGGCCCGATTGCCGCGGCCGCTGCGATATCCTTTCGGCGACGACGAACGGGGCCACGGTTGGGATATCTCGACGAATTGAAGCGCCAGGCCGACGCGGCCAAGGCACGGGTGACGGTGGACGGGGGCGCCTTCGAGCGCAACACGCTGGTCACCGACGCCGCCTGCCGCTCGACATTTCGCTATTTCACGACGCTGGTGCAGCAGCTCAACGTCCTGCAGCCGACCTCGAAGGCCGAATACCGCCTCGACGCGAGCACCGTCTTCAAGGGCTTGCGGCTGACCGATTTCCGGGCCGACTCACGCCAGAAAAAGCTCCGCGACAGCGACGTCTTCGATCACGTCATCCTGGCCTTTCGCATGAAGAGCGGCACCAGTGTCACGCTGGCCAAGGACTTTCCGCCGGCGATCGAAAAGCTCGAATCGAGGCTCACCCAGTGCGGCGCCAGATTCCAGAGCGACATCGTTCGCGATCCGGACACCGGCAAGTTCGTCGAGAAGCGCTTCGAGATCGCCGCCGACTTCCACGGCACCGTCCGCCTCATCCCCGACCACGACAACGGCTGGATCCAGTTCCAGATGGTCAACCTCGACGGCTTCGAGACCGTCAGTATCGAGTTCCCTGCTTTCGAGGTCGGCTCAGCGCGGCTCGACGACCTGGCGCGCTGGATCGTCGGCGAGCCGAGCGCCTTCCTGCGCGACGGGGAGCGGCTGCGCCGGATCGAGGCCTGAGCCGCAATGGCGACAGGTCGCTGTCGAGGGCCCCGTTAGACTTCCCGTTTTCGTGCTCCATCTTCGCCATGCCTTTGTTCTGGAAACCTTACACGTCCGACGTCACTTCGTTCATCGAGGAGCTGAAGGCCAAGCGCCCGTCGCTCGAAGACGAGCAGCGCAGCGGCCGGGCCAGGCTCTGGGACCGCCGCATCGATCCGGTCGCCGAGGAAGAACACGACGAATCGCGGGTGCCGCAGCAGCCCTACGTCTACCAGACGCGGCAACGCTGAGCAGCCGATGAACCCGAGCGCGGCCGTCCCGGCCGAGGCGTCGCCCATGAGCGCCGCGAACGTCGAGGCAGTGGACGGCATCGCCGTCGCCCGCCTGTACGGCGAGCCGCTGTTCGCGCTGCCGAACGATCTCTACATCCCGCCCGACGCGCTCGAGGTCTTCCTCGAGGCCTTCGAAGGGCCGCTCGACCTGCTGCTCTACCTCATCAGGAAGCAGAACTTCAACATCCTCGACATCCCGATGGCGAGCGTGACACGGCAGTACCTCGCCTACGTCGAGCAGATCCGCGGCACCAACCTCGAGCTGGCCAGCGAATACCTGCTGATGGCGGCGATGCTGATCGAGATCAAGTCGCGGATGCTGCTGCCGCCCAGGAAGAGCGCCGACGGCAAGGAGGCCGAGGACCCGCGCGCCGAGCTCGTGCGCCGCCTGGTCGAGTACGAGCAGATGAAGATGGCCGCGGCACGCCTCGACGCGCTGCCGCTGCTCGGCCGCGAGTTCCTGCGCGCCCAGGTCGCGATCGAGGAATCGATGGCNATGCGCCTGCCCGACGTCTCGCCNGCCGANCTGCGCGAAGCCTGGGCCGACCTGATGAAGCGGGCGAGCCTGAACCAGCATCACCGCATCACCCGCGAGCTGCTGAGCGTGCGCGAGCACATGAGCCAGGTGCTGCGCACGCTGCATGGGCGGCGCTTCGCGACGTTCGAGGAGCTGTTCGATCCGGGCCTCGGGCCGCAAGTCGTCGTCGTCACCTTCATCGCTCTGCTCGAGCTGGCGCGCGAGCAACTGGTCGAGGTGACGCAGGCAGAGTCGTTCGCGCCGATCTACATCAGGCTGGCGTACCAGACGAGCTGAGCTTGAAGGCGATCATCGCCCGCAGCTTGTTCGGCAGGACGGGCTTGATGAGCAGATGAAAATTGTGTTCGAGCGCTTCGCGGTCGTGCCCCGTCATGCTGCTGCCGGTGACGACGATCGCCGGCAATGCCGATCCGAAACGGGCGCGCAGGCTCTTGATCGCGTCCACCCCGGTCTCGCCGTGCTCGAGACGGTAGTCGGCGATGATGAGGGACGGCTTGACCACGGCCGGGTCGACCGATCCGGCCCAGGCCGTCACCTTCACCACGCTCTCGAACGCCTCGATGCGGGCGCCCCAGCCGCGTAGGAGCACCTCGAGGCCTTCGCGCACGGCCGGCTCGTCCTCGACGATGACGATCAGCCGGCCGTCGAGCGTGATGCCGACCGGTGTTTTTCCGTGCACCACCGGCGCTCCGACGCGCGGCGCCTTGCCGAGCGGCACCTCGACCGAGAAGACCGATCCCCGGCCCACGTCGGATCGNAGCGCAAGCGGCGCCGCCATCAGCGCCGCCAGCCGCTTGACGATGGCCAGGCCGAGGCCGAGGCCCTTCTTGTGCTCGCCGGTGCTGACAGCAGCCGTTCCCGGCACCTGATAGAACTCCTCGAAGACGCGCATGCGCTCGTCTTCGCCAATGCCCAGGCCGGTGTCCCAGACCTGCAGGAGCACGTGCTCGCCGCGGCGGCGCGCGCTCACCAGCACCGTGCCGTCGGTGGTGTAGCGGATCGCGTTGGAGACGAGGTTGCGCAGGATCCGCTCGACCAGCAACGGATCGGCCAGCACCGCGCGCTGGCCGCCGCGAAAGCGCAAGGTGAGGCCCTTCTCGAAAGCGGCCGGCTCGAAGTGCAGGCGCAGCTTGCGAAAGATGTCGGCGATCAGGAAGTTCTCGGGATTGACCTCGACGCCGCCGCTGTCGATGCGGGTGATGTCGAGCAGCTCCGAGAACAGGCCCTCGAGCGCGTCGACCGACTCGTTGATGCTGTTGACGAGCTGGGCCACTTCCGGCTCGTGCGTGCGNTGGCGCAACGCCTCGGCGAACAGGCCCATGGCATGCAGCGGCTGGCGCAGGTCGTGGCTCGCGGCAGTGAAGAACTGCGTCTTGGCACGGTTCGCGACCTCNGCCTCGTGCCGNGCCGNATCGGAGACCGATTTCTCGGCGCGCAGTTGCACCGTCAGCGCCTCGGTGCGCAACTTGAGAGCGACGTTCGCGTCGAACGAGTTGCGGTAGTTGCGACCCAACAGGATGATCATGCCCATCGCCACGGCCATGACGACAGCGAGCTCCCAGTGCAAGTCGGCGTCCTGCACGGCGACGGCGACGATCGCCGGCNCGAACACGAGCAGCACGAAGACGACGAANAGCGCGAACTGCGGCGCCAGAATNGGCACGCTGGCGACGCTGAAGGTGTAGACCACGAGCACCAGACCGACCTGATGCAGGCTGCTCCCGTACGGATAGAAAAGCCACGCCGCCGCGCCCCACAGGGCGCCTCCTGCCAGCACACCGGCGTGCCAGGCGCGTAATCGGCCGAGCAGCGTTTCCCACCGCTTCGGCTCGTGGCGGGCGAAGCGCAGCGCCAGCGACACGCGCACCAGCCAGACCAGCAAAAACAGCACGCCCCAGACGACGAGCAACATTCGCGGCGCTGCGTCGGCGAACATGAGCTCGAGCACGATGGCGCCGACCAGATGGCCGGCCAGCGACGTCCGGTTGAATGCGAAGGTGCCGCGGACCTGGTCGCGCAGCAGCAAAAAGCCGCCGAGCGGCCGCGGCTCCGTCAAGGCGCTGCGCGGGGCGGCCAAGGGTTGATGCCGCCCTGGCTCGACATCTGGCTGACAGCGAGGACCGCCTGCGTCCGCGAGTTGACGCCGAGCGCGCGCAGGACCGCGGCGACNTGGTCCTTGACGGTCTCGACCGAAAGATTGAGCTCGCGTGCGATCAGCTTGTTCGACAGGCCGCGCAACAGCAGCGACAGGACATCGGTCTGGCGCGGTGTCAGCTTGAAGGTGGCGAGGGCCGCCGCATGCTGCGCCGGCGACGGCGTGCCCGGCGCATCGGCGGGGGCCGCGACGGCGCCGCCGCCGCCAGCGAACTCATCGCTGCGCATCGTCATGGGCGGCACGTAGATGCCGCCCTTCATGACCACGCGCAGGGCCTCCTGCAGCGTCTCGTTGCTCGCCCGCTTGGGCACGAAGCCCATCGCGCCCAGGTCGATGGCGCGGATGACATCGGCGCTCCGGTCCGACGCGGAGACGACGACGACCGGCACCGCGGGATAGGCGTTGCGCAGCTCGACCAGCAGCGCGAAGCCGTCGGCATCGCCCAGGTTCAGATCGAGCAGCACGAGATCGAACCCGGCATCGGCGGCGAGCGCCTCGCGCGCAGCCCGCGCACCGGCCACGCCGCGCACCGAGACGTCGTTGCCGAGACCCTCGATGACGTTCTGCAACGCCGTGAGGATCAGCGGGTGGTCATCGATCAGCAGAACTTTCATGGCATCACGGGCCGAAAACGCGACGCCCGCCGGGCCGCCCCAAGGGCGTTGCCGTCCCCTCGGGGGGCGGCGAACGTAGAGAGCGTGGGGGCCTCATACATACCGTCGGCCGACGGACTCGGCAACGCACACGGGCTTGTCGAAGCCTTCGCGCTCCATCGTCACCTCGATCGTCAGCTGCGCGCCGCCCTCGAGCGGCTGGTAGGCCAGCAGCTTGAAGTGGCCGCGCAGCCGGCTGCCGCTCGGCACCGGCGCTGGGAAGCGGACCTTGTTCAGGCCGTAGTTGACACCCATCCTCGTGTCGCGCACCGAGAAGGCCTTTGCGCTCATCTCGGCAAGCAGCGACAGGGTCAGGAATCCGTGCGCGATGGTCGTGCCGAACGGGCCCGTCTTCGCGCGCTCGCGGTCGAGGTGGATCCACTGGTGATCGCCGGTCGCATCGGCGAACAGCTGGATGCGCTCCTGGGTCACCTCGATCCAGTCGCTGACGCCGATCGATTCGCCGACCAGCGGTTGCAGCTCTGCGAGCGTCGCGAAGCTTCTCAATTCAGTTCACCCACACGACGATAGGTTCCCACTGTTCCATGTCGCGCTCGAAGCGTGCCGACGACACATCCCAGAGCGTCAGGCCGTGTGCCGCGAGGTGCACGTAGTTCTGGGTGTCGCGCAGGAAGCCGAGCAGCGGCACGCGCATGCTTTTCAGGAACTGGCGCAGCTGGTCCGTC
>JGI24140J50213_10000791_pt1 | contig 14489 bp, 14 predicted proteins | sample BarGraIncu00222A_FD_50213 | JGI IMG/M metagenome (IMG submission 50213)
GTCATCCAGCGGTGCGGCTCCTCGAAACCGAAGAACTGCGCCGCCCACATCTGGTGCTGGCCGACTTCGGTGGTGATGTAGACGTCGCGGCCGCGGGTCGCCTCGAACAGCCGCTGGATCGCATATTGCGGCAGGATGATATCGTTGTTCTTCTTGTACGACAGCGAATTGCGCGCGCGCCACTTCGCGATCTCCTGCCACCAGGGCCGGATATCGGGCTTCCTGGTTTCCGCCTTGAACACCTGCAGGAGGTCGCCGAGCACATTGCCGGCGTCGCCGATGATCGGAACATCGACCCGGATGTTCTTGTTGATCGAGGAAGGGTCAATATCAATATGGATTTTCTTCGAGCCGGGCGAAAACGCATCGGTGCGGCCGGTGATGCGGTCGTCGAAGCGCGCGCCGACGCACAGCATGACGTCGCAATCATGCATCGCCATGTTGGCCTCGTAGGTGCCGTGCATGCCGAGCATGCCGAGCCAGTTCTTGCCCGATGCCGGATAGGCGCCGAGGCCCATCAAGGTCGAGGTGATCGGAAAACCGGTGGTTTCGACCAGTTCGCGCAACAGCTTGGAGGCCTCATTGCCTGAATTGATGATGCCGCCGCCGGTGTAGATCACCGGACGCTTGGCCGAGGCCAGCAAGGCCACCGCTTTGCGGATTTGCGTTGCATCGCCTTTCACCCGCGGCGCATACGAGACATGCACGTCGGACTTGCGCGGCGGATGATAGGTGCCGACCGCGAACTGCACATCCTTGGGCACATCGACCACCACCGGACCGGGCCGGCCGGTGCTGGCGACGTAGAACGCCTCGTGCAACACCTTGGCCAGATCGTTGACATTGCGCACCAGCCAGTTGTGCTTGGTGCAGGGCCGGGTAATGCCGACGGTGTCGCATTCCTGGAACGCATCATTGCCGATCAGGTGCGTCGGCACCTGCCCGGTGATGCACACCAGCGGGATCGAATCCATCAGCGCGTCGGTCAGCGGCGTCACCATATTGGTGGCACCCGGCCCGGAGGTCACCAGCACCACGCCGGGCAGACCGGTGGAGCGCGCATAGCCCTCGGCGGCATGGCCGGCGCCCTGCTCGTGCCGCACCAGGATGTGCTCGACCTTGTCCTGCTGGAACAGCTCGTCATAGATCGGAAGCACCGCGCCGCCCGGATAGCCGAAAATATGTTTGACGCCATGATCGATCAGCGCGCGCACGATCATCGCGGCGCCGGTCATCTGGTTCGGATCGTGGCTCTTGTCGCTCATGGCTGGCTCCGGATGCGCTGTTGTCAGCGGCTTCTTTCAGTTCGAGTTTTGAGAAAATAAAAAGGGGCCCAAGAGGCCCCATGCACACCGCCCGAATGTGGATGGCCTCAGCCATCCCCGGCGGTGCGCCTGGCTACGACGATGATAAGGAGTTTGGTAATTTTATTACGCATTCGGCAGCTCGGACTTCCCAAAGGTTGCGTGGAACATACCGACCACCCCCGGAAAGTCAAGGGAAGGCGGCGCTCAACGCGATTAGGGCAGATTAGCCGGGTTCCGGCGGTTCGGCGAGGGTGAAAATGCGGCTTGCAGCCATGCGACCTCAGGATGAGGCCTTTGTCGCCAACCATCCCCTCGCCGCTTCCGGCTTCACCCATTCGAATTCCGGCAGTTGATGCCGGAACCAGGTGAACTGACGCTTGGCGTAATGGCGGGTGTCGGCGCGGCCGATCGCGGCCGCCTCATCCAGCGCGATCTCTCCGCTCAGATGCCGGATCAGCGCCGGCACGCCATGGGCCTTCATCGCCGGCAGCAGCGGATCGAGCCGCCGCGTCGCCAGGCTAGCGACCTCCTCCAACGCGCCGGCGGCCAGCATCGCATCGAAGCGCGCATCGATCCGCGCATAGAGCTCGTCGCGATCGGGCTCGAGAAACAGCGCGCTGAATGAACCCGGTGGCAACAGCGGCGGCAGTCCGTCGCGATGCCAGTCGGTCAACGAACGTCCCGTCGCCTCGACCACCTCGAGCGCGCGCGCGATGCGGGTGCGATCGCGCGGCTTCAGGCGTTCGGCGCTTGCCGGATCGCGTTGCGCCAGCTCCGCATGCAACGTCTCGACGCCATCGCGCTCCAGCCGCGCCCGCACGCTTTCGCGTATCGCTGCCGGAATCGGCGGCACCGCCGACAGACCGCGCGTCAGCGCCTTGAAGTACAGGCCGGAGCCGCCGGTGAAAATCGGTAGCCGGTTTTGCGCGCGCGTTTCTGCCAGGATCGCCGCCGCATCGGCCAGCCACGCGCCGGCGGAGAAGTTGATCGCGGCATCGACCTCGCCGTAAAGCCGATGCGAAATGCGCGCCTCTTCCGCAGGCGTCGGCCGCGCCGTGATGACCTTGAGGTCGCGGTAGACCTGCATGGAATCGGCATTGATGATGACGCCGCCGGTCGCCGCCGCAAGCTCAAGCGCCAGCGCCGACTTGCCGCTGGCGGTCGGCCCTGCGATAAGCACGGCGTTGTTGTTCTCAGGACGCGAACTCACCTGCATGTCTCTTGTCGCCACGCTCATCTGCAATCCGGTCGACCCCGCGCTCGATAGCACGGTGGTGGACGGGGCGCGCGCGATTCTTCCCTCCCCCGGCCCGGCGCGATGGCTGTTCGACGAGGTCGCGGTCGATATCCCCTTCACGGGCAGCGAGGACATCGCCGGCATCGCCGCCCGCCTGCGTCAGGCGCGGGGCGATTTGCCGATCGATATCGTGGTGCAGCCGCAAGCCGCACGGCGCAAGAAGCTGTTTCTCGCCGACATGGATTCCACCATGATCGGCCAGGAATGCGTCGATGAGCTGGCGGATTTTGCCGGCTTGAAAGCTCATGTCGCTGCCATCACCGAACGCGCGATGCGCGGCGAAATCGAGTTCGAGCCGGCGTTGCGCGAGCGCGTCGCGCTGTTGAAAGGCCTGCCGGTCGGCACCATCGATGAAGTCCTGAAGAAGCGCATCACGCCGACGCCGGGCGGCCGCGAACTGGTCGCGACCATGCGCGCGCATGGCGCGTACACCTGCCTGATCTCGGGCGGTTTTACATTATTCACCAGCGCGGTGACGGCGATGATCGGATTTCAGGAGAACCGCGCCAATGAACTAAAAGTCGAGGACGGCAAATTAACCGGCGAGGTAACGGAGCCGATCCTGGGCCGCGCGGCGAAACTCGCAACGCTGGTCGAATTGCGCGAGGCCTTCGATCTCGATGACATCGACACGCTGGTGGTCGGCGACGGCGCCAACGATCTCGGCATGATCCAGCAAGCCGGCCTCGGCATCGCCTACCACGCCAAGCCCGCGGTCGCCGCCGCAGCTGCGGCGCGGATCGATCACGGCGATCTCTCCGCGTTGCTTTATGCGCAGGGCTATCGGCGAGACGAGTTTGTTGGGGGATAGTTTCTCGATGTCGTCCGGCCCCCCGTGCGCAATTGCGCACTAGGCCGGGACGACACATTCATTCGAAGCTGCGTTCTACTGCACGCTCAGCGCCACGAACCGCAATTCGCCGTCGGCATTGGAGACCAGCAGCAGGATCGATTTCTTGCCGTCCTTTTTCAGCTGATCGACACGCTTCTTGACATCCGCGGCACTGCTCACCGCCTCCTGTGCGACCTCGACGATCACCTCGCCGGCGCTGAGCCGCTTCTCGGCGGCGTCCGACGGCGTATCGACATTGGTGATGATGACGCCCTTGACGCTGTCCTTGATCTTGTAGCGGCTGCGCAGATCCTTGCTGAGGCTGGCAAGATCGAGACCGAGTGCCTTCTGCGTCACCGGCTTCTCGGCGGGCTCCTGGGTCTTGGCCGCAGCCTGCACCGCCTTGTCGCCGTCGTCGAGGCGGCCGAGCGTGACCTTCAGGGTCTGCTCCACGCCCTTGCGGATGATGACGGCTTCGACCTCCTTGCCGACCGCGGTGTCGGCCACCACGCGCGACAGATCCTTGGGCTCCTTGATGTCCTTGCCGTCGAAGGTCACGATGACGTCGCCGGGCTCGATGCCGGCGGGTTTCGCCGGGCCCTTGTCGTCGACGCCGGCGATCAGCGCGCCGCGCGCCGGCTTGATGTTGAGGCTTTCGGCGATCTCGTCGGTGACCTGCTGGATGCGGACGCCGAGCCAGCCGCGGCGCAGCTCGCCGAACTGCCGGAGCTGATCGACCACTCCGGCCACCGTCTTCGACGGCACCGCAAAGCCGATGCCGATCGAGCCGCCCGACGGCGAGATGATCAGGGTGTTGACGCCGATCACCTCGCCGTCGAGGTTGAACAGCGGACCGCCGGAATTGCCGCGGTTGATGGCGGCGTCGGTCTGGATGTAGCTGTCATAGGGACCGGAATTGATGTCGCGGTTGCGCGCCGAGACGATGCCCGCGGTGACGGTGCCGCCGAGGCTGAACGGATTGCCGATCGCAATCACCCATTCGCCGAGCCGCAGCTTGTCGGAATCGCCGAACTTCACCGCCACCAATGGCTTGGTCGGCTTGAATTTCAGCACCGCAAGATCGGTCTTCTTGTCGACGCCGACCAGCTCGGCCTTGAACTTGCTACCGTCGTTCATGATGATGCTGATCTCGTCGGCATCGGCGATGACGTGATTGTTGGTCACGACGATGCCGGAGGTGTCGACGATGAAGCCGGAGCCGAGCGAGTTGGTCTTGTGCGGCTGCAGATCGCCGCCCTTGGGGCCGCCCGGACCGCCACGGCGGTTCTTGAAGAAATCGTCGAAGAACTCCTCAAACGGCGAGCCCGGCGGCAATTGCGGCATCGTGCCCCTGCCCTCGCCGCCGGCCTTGGCCTCGACGGTCTGCGAGGTCGAGATGTTGACTACCGCATCGATGACCTTCTCGGCGACATCGGCGATGCCGTCGGGGCCTCGCGCCAGAGCCGGCACCGACAAGGCCGGCGCTGATATCACGACGCTGCTGGCGCCAAGGCAGATCGCGGCCAGCAACGGACGCAGGCGATGACTCAAGGCTGGAATCGCACCGGTCATATTCGATCTCGCTCCTGGAAAAAACGGGTCGCAATTTGAATCCACAGTGCGCCCGAACGGGGTGACGGCGCAAGTATTTGGGCGGGACATTTCGTGTCATGAGCGCGCGCCAAATACGGCAAAAACCCGGCCCGGCGGCTCACAATGGCGTTGATTCCTCGGCGATCCCGACGCGTNGGGAACCAACCACGCTTCAGCGCCGGACCGCCCATATCAGGATCAGGCCCGCCACCGCCGATCCGATGCCGACGGCGCGCAGAATGTTGTCTGGCGTCACCAGCGCGCTCTTCATCGCGCGGCGCATCCAGGCCGGGCTTGCCGCGAACAGCAGGCCTTCAAGCACAAACAGAATACCCAAGCCGATGAGGAAGTCGGCGAACGCTATGGACCTCATCGGACTGCAACCCCCCGCTTGATGTTGTTTTTACTTTTAAAGCATTTTCCAGCGAAAGCCTGCCCCGGACTTGATCCGGGAGCCTGCCCCGGACTTGATCCGGGGTGGATACCGGTTCGCGCAAAGAAAACGCTTCAAAGTAAATAAAGCCGGGGCCGAAGCGAGGTTTCGCTTCGGCCCCTGATCTTGTTTAAGGCTTCGGCACCTCAGCCGTCGCCGGCTTGCCGGACGAACCACCGAAGAACTTGAAGAAGTCCGAGTCCGGCCGCAGCAGGAAGCGGGTGTCGCTGCTCTTCAAGCCGTTCTCATAGGCCGTCATCGAGCGGTAGAAGGCGAAGAAGTCGGGGTCCTTGCCATAGGCTTCGGCGAATAGCCGGTTGCGTTCGCCGTCGCCCTCGCCGCGGATCTGCTCGGCNGTNGAATTGGCTTCGGCGACNATGACGGTCGCCTCGCGATCGGCGCTGGACCTGATCTCCTGGGCCTTCTGGCCGCCCTGGGCGCGGAATTCGGCGGCTTCGCGCTGCCGCTCGGTCTGCATCCGCTGGTAGACCGCCTGGCTGTTCTGCTCCGGAAGGTCAGCCCGGCGAATTCGCACATCGACTACCTCGATGCCATAACCGCCCGCTTCCTTGTCGAGCTGGTCGCGGATTCGTTTCATCAAGGCTTCGCGCTCGTCACGCACCACCTGGATGAAGGTGACCTCGCCGAGCACACGGCGCAGCGACGCGTTCAGGAGCGTCGTCAACTGGATGTTGGCGGCCTGGATCGAGCCGACGCTCTGATAGAACTGCAAAGCGTTCTTGATGCGATAGCGGGCGAAGGCGTCGACCACCAGCCGCTTCTGGTCCGAGGCGATGACTTCCTGCGACGGATTTTCCAGATCGAGAATGCGCTTGTCGATGTCGATCACGGTGTCGATGAACGGCGCCTTGAAATGCAGGCCCGGATCGGTGACGACGCCGACCGGTTCGCCAAGCCTAACCACCAGCGCCTGCTCGGTCTGATCAACGGTGAAGACCGAACTGTAGCCGATGATGACTAGGATCAACAGCAGCAACAGCGCCACGATACCTGTAACGGGGGACCTCATCGCGTGGCTCCCGTCTGCTGTGGCGGCTGGTTGGTGGTGGGCGCCGGCGGACGCCGCGGCGTCAGTTCGCCCAATGGCAGATATGGCACGATGCCCTGCCCGGACGCGGAGCCGCCGCCGTCATAGATCAGCTTCTCGGAGCCGCCGAGGATACGCTCCATCGTCTCCAGATAGATGCGCTGCCGCGTGACGTCGGGCGCCTTCTTGTATTCGTCGTAGACCTTCAGGAAGCGCGCGCTCTGGCCTTTGGCCTCGGCGACCGCCTGCTGTTTGTAGCCTTCGGCGACCTGCAGGATTTGCGCGGCGCGTCCCTTGGCGTCGGGAACGACGCGGTTGGCATAGGTCTGGGCCTCGTTCTGCAGCCGTTCGAGATCGGCGCGCGCGGCCTGCACGTCACGGAACGAGTCGATCACCTGCGCCGGCGGATCGACCTTCTGCATCTGCACCTGCTGCACCAGGATGCCCGAGCCGTAACTGTCCAGCGTCTTCTGCATCAATTCCTGCACGTTGGCCTCGGTCGTGGTGCGGGCGCCGGTGAGGATCGGCTGGATGTTGGCCTTGCCGACCGCCTCGCGCATCGCGCTCTCGGCCACCGCCTTCACGGTGCCTTCGGGATTCTGGATGTTGAACAGGAAATCGGCGACGCCTTTCGGCTTGATGCGCCACAATACCGTGAAATCGACATCGACGATATTCTCGTCGCCGGTGAGCATCAGGCTTTCTTCCGGCACGTCGCGCATGGTCCGGCCGCGCCGCGCCGGATCGTCGATAAGCGTCATGCCGATGCTCAAGGTGGAGACGCGCAGCGCCTTCGGCAGCAGCACGGTCTCGATCGGATAGGGCAGATGATATCTCAGCCCGGGCTCCGCATCGCGGACATACTTGCCAAAGCGCAGCACGACGCCGAGTTCTTCGGTTTGCACGCGGTAAAACCCGGACAAGCCCCAGATCGCGAGCGCACCCACCAGCAGCAGCGCGATGCCGAGGCCGCTGAAATAACCGCCCGGCAACAATTGCTGAAGCCGGTCCTGGCCGCGGCGCAGAAGGTCTTCGAGATCGGGCGGCCTTGGCCCCACCGATTGCGGGCCCGAACCCCAGGGTCCCTTCGGACCCGAGCCCCACGGGCCTCCGCCTTGATTCTTCCACGGCATCGACAACCTCCTTCGCGGGGCTCGGTCCAAGACGCCTTGCCTCGCAACATCCGCATGGCCTTATAGGGGACGGACCGGGCGCTTACAACGCAAGCCTGCTGCTCGAAGCAGCTAAGCCCGAACCCATAATTGTCAATGTAAACATCGCCAAACGGCGTTAATGCGCGCTTCGCCGGCGATATGTCACATAGGAAAAGTCCGCGCTGTCGTCCGGACCGGACGAATTCCGCACGCGCGCCACCTCCTCCCAGTCCGCAGGCTCAATTGCGGCAAAATATGTATCGCCCTCGGGCCGGGCGTGAACTTCGGTGATCTCCAGGCGGTCCGCGATATCCATCCATTGCGCATAGATTTCGGCGCCGCCAATGACAGCGATTTCAGTGGCCGAACGCCGCAGCGCGTCGCCGGTCGCGACCGCGCGGGCATCGGAGAGCGACGTCGTCACCACCGCGCCGGCCGTGCGAAAAAACGGATCGCGCGTCACCACGATATTGGTGCGTCCGGGAAGCGGCCGGCGCAGCGACAGGAAGGTCTTGCGGCCCATCACTACCGGTTTGTCCATCGTCATCGCCTTCAAGCGCTGCTGATCGGTCTTCAGCCGCCATGGAATAGCGCCGCCCGAGCCGATCACGCCGTTGTCGGCGACCGCGACGATGAGAACGATCTCCATCGGCACGTCCCTCATCGCGTCCCTTGCGCCAGCGCCGTCAGCGCCGGACCGCCGACCCGGCACACCGTCCACTCGTCCATCAGGACCGCGCCGAGCGATTTGTAGAATTCGATCGACGGCGTATTCCAGTCCAGCACCGCCCACTGCAATCGCGACCAGCCATTGGCCACGCACTGCTTCGCCAGATGCACCAGCAGCGCCTTGCCGATGCCGTTGCCGCGCAGCGCCGGACGGACGAACAGGTCCTCCAGATAGATCCCGGAGCGGCCGCTGAAGGTGGAAAAATTGATGAACCACACCGCGAAGGCGGCAGGCTGACCATTCCACTCCGCGACCTCGCAGAACAGCCGCGGATTGCTGCCGAACAGGGCCGCGCCGATCGTCGCTTCGGTGGCCTCGACTTCGTGCAGCAGATTCTCATACTCGGCNAGNTCGCGAACAAAGGACAGGACAAGTCCCGCTTCGTCGGGGCGCGCGCGGCGGATGGTCAGGGACATCAATCGCTCACACCGCGACTCATACAGCCACCTGGGCCTTGATGTGCGGGTGCGGGTCGTAGCCTTCGAGCACGAAGTCTTCATAGCGGAACGCGAAGATATCCTTGACCGCCGGGTTGATCTTCATCACCGGCAGCGCCCGCGTCGGCCGCGTCAGTTGCAGCCGCGCCTGCTCCATGTGGTTCGAATACAGATGCGCGTCGCCGAGCGAGTGAACGAAGTCGCCGGGCTTGAGGCCGGTGACCTGGGCTACCATCATGGTCAGCAGCGCATAGGAGGCGATATTGAAGGGCACGCCGAGAAAAACATCCGCCGAGCGTTGATAGAGCTGACACGACAATTTGCCGTTTGCGACATAGAACTGGAACAGGCAATGACAGGGCGGCAGCGCCATCTTGTCGACATCGGCCGGATTCCATGCGCTGACGATCAGGCGCCGCGAATCCGGATTACGCCGGATCATGTCGATGACATTGGAAATCTGGTCGATGCTCCGCCCGTCCGGGGCCGGCCAGGATCGCCACTGCGATCCATAGACCGGACCGAGATCGCCGTTGGCGTCGGCCCACTCATCCCAGATCGAAACGCCGTGGTCCTTGAGATATTTGATGTTGGTATCGCCGGCGAGAAACCACAGCAATTCGTGCACGATGGATTTCATCGGCAGCTTCTTGGTGGTCAGCATCGGGAAGCCGGCGGCCAGATGGAAGCGCATCTGGTGGCCGAATATCGACAGCGTGCCGGTGCCGGTGCGGTCGTGCTTCTCCGCGCCGTCAGAGAGAATCCGTTCGAGCAGATCGTGATACTGATTCATGGCGTGATGTCGCAGGGTTCCTGACGATGGCAAGTTCTAGCGGCCGGACCGGCTGACCGACAGCGGCGATTCGGCCGACGGCACCGATTATACCCGGAAAAGTGAGTATCCGGCCGGCAACCGACAAGGGCGGGAATGCGGGCGCCGTTACGCGATCAAGCCGGCAAAACCCGCGCAACCGCCGCCCAGAAGCAGCCAGAACGGATTAAGCCGCGTCGTGGCAGCCAGAATAGCAGCAACCGCGGTGACCAGCGCGGCGGTCCAGGTCCGGTCAGATGTGAGCGCCAGAATCAGGCCGCTGGCGCCCATCAACCCGATCGAGAGCGGCACCAGCGCTGCCTGAATAATCGCCGGCCAGCGCGAATGGCTCGATCGCGTCAAAAGGCGGCTCACGCCATAGGCGAGGACGGCGGTCGGCACGCACATCGAAATGGTGGCAACCAGCGCGCCCGCGACGCCGGCGACGGAATAACCGATCAGGGTCACGATCAGCACGTTCGGCCCCGGCGACATCTGCGATATCGCGAACACGTCGGCGAATTGCTTGTCGCTCAGCCAGTGCTGAACATCGACCGCCACCCGGTGCATTTCCGGGATCGCGGAATTGGCACCGCCGACCGCGAACAGCGACATCAAGCCGAAGGTCCAGGCCAGCGTCAGGATGGGATTGCCGCCTGAATTCATGCCGCGGGCCGCCGGCGCATCGCGAGCGTGATGGCGATGCTGAGCGGGATCGCCGCCAGCAAGACCGCCGGCAGCGGCAGCCGCAACACGCCGATCGCGATAAACACCGCCGCCAGGAGCACCAGCCCGACCAGATCGCGCTTCCGGACCAGCGGCATCATCATCCGGAAAACCACGGATATCAAAAGCCCGACCGCAGCACAGGACACGCCGGACAGGATGCGCCGCAACGCCTCGACCTCGCCGAAACGCGCATAAAGCGCCGCCAGCACCGTCACCACGACCACCGGCGGACCGACCAGCCCGGCAAAGGCCGCGAGGCCGCCGGCGATCCCGCGAAAGCGCGATCCGAACACCACCGACAGGTTGACGATGTTCGGGCCGGGCAGAAAATGGCACAGCGCGAAGGTTTCGTTGAATTCGTCGGCGGTCATCCAGCGGTGCTGCTCGACGATGGCGCGCCGGGCAAACACCAGCACCCCGCCGAAGCCCGCAAGCGATATTCTGGCGAACGCCATGAACAGCGCGATCAGGCCGGGCGGCGTCGTGTCGGTGAATCCGGCGCCGGAATGGCAGCCGGCGGCGAATCCGGGGGCATGGTCAGGATTTAGAACGGGAACTTGGCAAGGCCAACCCAATTCGGCGGGTTCCACCCGGGTTTGGGGGCTGTTTCGGTCTGTTTTTCTCAATAATTGGACCCATTTTTTTGATTTTGACGCGTTTTCTTCGCGCGAACCGGTCTCCACTTCGCTGGAAAACGCTCTATATTAGGGGTGCCGGCTTGCCGGCTATGGAAATAAATTGCCGCCGCAATAAACCATTCGGACCCGGGGGCAGCACCCGGCGCCTCCACCCAAGCCCGCCGCATGGCGCGGGTTTTGGCGGGGGCGAAACAGGATCGACGAGGGCGTAAAGGGCGTGTTTTTTCCCGGTATGGTTCCGCCGTCATCGGGCTATGCAATAGTTGCAAACGACAACTATGCTCCGGTTGCTCAGGCCGCGTAAGCGGTTTGAAAGACCAAGTCTGAAGTCCTGATGGGTTAAGCTCCATTTGGCGGGGTTCGGAGGCACCTGGCAACAGAAGCCTCCACTTCAACCCGGCGCCCGACTGGACCTTTCTGCCGGAATTTTTGGCATCAGCGGCAAGCCTGCAGACCTTGGCCCGCTGCCGGGGTAGCATGCACGGATGACGCCCCGAGTCGGGCCACGGACACGCCGCCGATCCACCGGCGACATCTCAATGCGACAGGACGACCCATGGCGACCGATCATATCCGATACGACGTGCTGGCACGCGACGCGCTGCGCGGCGTGCTGCGCCGGGTGCTGGCCGACGCCGCCGAGCACGGCTTGCCCGGGGAGCATCATTTCTTCATTACCTTTCTGTCCACCGCGGAGGGCGTCAAGCTGTCGCCGCGGCTGTTGGCGCAATATCCGGAAGAGATGACGGTGATCCTGCAGCACCAGTTCTGGGACCTGGCGGTTTCGGAGGATCGTTTTGAAGTCGGCCTGTCGTTCGGCGGCATTCCGGAACGGCTGGTGGTTCCGTTCAACTCGATCAAGAGCTTCTTCGACCCGTCGGCGCAATTCGGCCTGCAGTTCGAACCGTCCGATGCCGCGCCCGAAACGCCGACCGCAGACCTTCCGGCAGTGCCGGCGCCCGCACCCGTTCCGGCACTCCCGACGGTCGCCGAGGCGGCCGCCGAACCGCGGGACCAACCGGCCAAGCCGAGCGAGGGCGCCGAAGTCGTGCGGCTGGACCGTTTCCGCAAGAAATAATTCGCGCGCAAGAAATCCAGCCAAGAAATCCTGAGACGAAATCCCGCGACTCTGTAGAATGCCGCCGCGCGCCCTCGCGCAACGGATTTGATGGATGGCTCGCTCGACAATCACAGCGCAATCCCCTGCCACGCGCTCGGAGACCGACAGCTTCGGCCCGATCGAGGTTCCCGCCGATCGCTACTGGGGGGCGCAGACCGAGCGGTCGCGACGGAATTTCCGCATCGGCCACGACCGGATGCCGATGCCGATCATTCGCGCACTCGGCATGGTCAAGCTCGCTTCCGCCGAAACCAATCGCGAGTTGGGGTTGCTCGACCAGCGCCGCGCCCGCGCCATTGTCCGCGCCGCGCGCGAGGTGATCGACGGCAAGTTCGACGATCATTTTCCGCTGGTGGTCTGGCAGACCGGATCCGGCACCCAAACCAACATGAACCTCAATGAGGTGATCGCCAATCGCGCCAACGAATTGCTCGGCGGCAAGCTCGGCGCCAAGCAGCCGGTTCATCCCAACGATCATGTCAATATGAGCCAGTCGTCGAACGATTCGTTTCCGACCGCCATGCACATCGCGGCCGCGATGCGCATCACGGCCGACCTCGTTCCGGCGCTTGGCGAACTGCATCGCGCGCTGCGCAAGAAAGAAAAGGCATTCGCTGGCATCGTCAAGATCGGCCGGACCCACACCCAGGACGCGACGCCGCTGACTCTCGGCCAGGAATTTTCCGGCTATGCCGCGCAGGTTGCGAGCGGCATCGCACGGCTGCGACTGGCGGTCAGGGATTTGTACCCGCTGGCGCAGGGCGGCACAGCCGTCGGTACCGGCCTCAATTCGAAACCGAAATTCGCCCGCCTGTTTGCAAGGCATGTCGCCAAAATTACCAAAATGCCCTTCACCAGCGCCGCCAACAAATTCGAGGCGCTGGCCTCCAACGACGCCTACGTCTTCGCGCACGGCGCCATCAATTCGGTGGCGACCGGCCTGTTCAAGATCGCCAACGACATCCGCCTGTTGGGGTCGGGTCCGCGTTCCGGCCTTGGCGAACTGATCCTGCCCGAAAACGAGCCGGGCTCCTCGATCATGCCGGGCAAGGTCAACCCGACGCAATGCGAGGCGATGACCATGGTTTGCTGCCAGGTGTTCGGCAACCATACCGCCATCACCGTCGCCGGCAGCCAGGGGCATTTTGAGCTCAACGTCTACAAGCCGGTATTGGCATATTGCATGATGCATTCCATCCAACTGCTGGCCGACGTCTCGCGCTCGTTCACGGAGAATTGTGTCGAGGGGATCCGGGCCGACGAGAAGCGCATACGGGAACTGATGGAACGCTCGCTGATGCTGGTGACCGCGCTTGCGCCCAGGATCGGCTACGACAACGCGGCAAAGGTCGCCAAGACGGCTCACGCCCGTGGAACCACCTTGAAAGAAGAGGCAGTTCGGCTTGGCTTTGTTTCCGCGACGGAATTCGACCGGCTGGTGCAGCCGGACAAGATGACCCACCCGGGCTGATCACCGCACAGCGAGCGGCCTGATTGAAATATATAATTATGATCCATAACACCTAAAGACTTAGACCGGTCAGCTATCGTCGGCGCGCCGGCCCATGGTACAGCATGCAGGATTTGGTTTTCGCAAAGCAGAACCCCCATTTTGATGCTATCAGGACGCGGTACGGGGATTTTCTCAATGACGGCCGAGCCGTTTGGCTCGGCCGCATGATGGGGCAGGCATGGGAGATGTAGTTAACCTGAAGCGGTTCAAGAAGCGCACCGAACGGCATCAGTCGGAGCAACAGGCGGAGGCCAATCGGACGCGCTTCGGCCGAACCAAATCCGAACGCATTCTGGATGAGCGGCACGCGGACCGTGCCAACAAACTATTGGATCAGCACCGGATCGACGGCGAGGACGCGTCATGAAATCGCCCGTCGTGAAACGCTCGATCGTGGTCGCCGGTCACAAGACCAGTGTCAGCCTCGAAGAGGCATTCTGGAACGGCATGAAGGAAATCTCCGGACTTCGGGACATGACGCTGTCCGAACTGGTGGGCGAGATCGACAACAACCGCCAGCAAGGCAATCTGTCTTCCGCGATTCGCCTCTTTGTCCTCGATTATTTTCGAACCCGTGCGGGGTCCGTCCCGCCCGATGCAAAACCGCAGGGATCGTGATCCGGATGCACCCCGCCGTGGGGCGTTATTTCTGCAATCACTCTGTTTACATTCGCTCTAGGGTAACCCTCCATTCCGACCGCTGCGAAGCATCAAACGAAACGCCATCCTTGGCGGACTTCACCACCACTACGCCCGAGCTTAAGTTTTCGGTACACACAGCGGTTGGTGTGCGTTCTAGTCGGCGTGACCCACATTGAAAGCTGAGTCGATGAGACCGCTCTTGAGG
>JGI24140J50213_10000792_pt1 | contig 14475 bp, 11 predicted proteins | sample BarGraIncu00222A_FD_50213 | JGI IMG/M metagenome (IMG submission 50213)
GTCATATATCCAATATTCAGCGGTAAAAGATCTGCGATAAATGGCTTCTCTAGCGGTAGTTATGAGAAGCTTACGCTCGTTATTGCTAAATTGGTATTCACCAATAGAGGTGATACCCGATTGAGGAAAGTCTTTCAGGTTAAACAATGTTTCCAATGTTTCTCCAGTTGCATATAAGTGTTTAACAATCTGGTTGTCATTTGATTCAGTGGTTGTATAATGAATCCCGTCGTTCATGCTTTGTATTCCATTCACACCAGCCTGTCTGAAAGTAGGCTTACTGAAGACATCTTCCAGCGTAAACGTTTTTGTTCCATTTTGAGCAAAGAGAAATCCCGACTGAAAAGTCAAGGCAATCAGTAATATAAGAAAGTATTTCATAATAGTCGGTATTGAGTGAATAGAATGTTGCAAATTTAGTTTTAATTTTCTTACATTTGCCAACCGAAAGGGGGTGTTAGCTCAGTTGGTTTAGAGCATCGCCTTGACAGGGCGGGGGTCACTGGTTCGAGTCCAGTACACCTCACAGGTTGATTTTTAAAAGAACGGAATACATAGGTTTTTATGGCCTAATGATTCCGTTCTTTTTTTAAATGAACAGATCAGGTATCTTTTAATAATTCAAGTCTGCCTTTTTGAATATATTTTGCACTAAACATCATACTGTATAAGCTTTTACTTAATTTTAGAAAAAAATTGATGGGGATTTCATTTCCTGCTTTTATAATTAGAAATATTGAAATGTTTTTTATCGAATTGTAAACGGATTTTAAAATGAATGAAAAAGAGTCTTTGGTATATGATCTTTCAATCGTGAAAGAAGCTTCTGAGGATAAAGAATATCTGAAAGAGATTACCGGGTATTTTATCGACAACTCCGGTGAGATGTTGCGGGTTTTAGAAAAGACTTTTCGGGAATCAGACTATGATGCAGCTCAAAATGCAGCACATAAGTTATCATCGAATTTTTTTATGTTTGGTCTGAATGAAGGTGCTAAGGCACTGTCAAAAATCGATATAAATCTGATGAATAAAGAAAACTATCAGGAAATACCTGAACTGATAATGATTGCAAAGTTACAGGGTGAAAAAGCAATTGCCCAGTTGAAAAGAGATTTTCATGAGTTGGGTTAAGCTTATTCAATTACGATTAAATCAAAACTAGGGAATGAATCAAGATCTACCCAGGGTATCGTCAAACACATATTTAATGCTCACACTAACAGTAATTATTCTGTTTGCGAATGTATTGATAGGCCTGGGATCTAATAATGTTTATACTTTCCAATCCATTCCTCCTACTATTCAGGTTACTCCTGTAGTAAAAGATTCTATTTTAAAAGTCGATCCTCAAAAACAGTCGGGTGAAAAATCATACCGGATTCAGGTTTGTGCATTACGAAATAAGATAAAAGATATCAACGTTCTTGAAAAAGCTTGTGGCCAAAGTAAGCTCAATGTTGAAGAAGTGGATGGATATAATAAATATGTCACTAATTCTTATAATGGGTACCCCGAAGTTTTGAAGGCTGTAAAAGAAGTTAAATCAATGCCGGGTTTTGAAGGGTCCTTTATTGTGCTTTATCAAAATGGCAAAAGGATCAAGCCGATCATTACTGCTAAAAACATGCAGGTACCCCGGCTTGTTGTGACTAATTCAACCTCTCCCCAGTCAGGGAAAAAACCGGTTAAGCAAACCATCCTTTCGATTTCGGAACCTGAAAAGAAACAGATTTCATCTTCGGTCCAACAACAGGTTGTTGATTCTTCAAAATCCAACAGCAAAAAAGCTTTTCCATCTACACCTATAATTACTGAAACTAAAAAGAATATTATTCAAACCAAATCAGTTGATGCTTTTCAATACTTTCCCCCGAACCTTTTATCGTTTGTTTTAATCTTCTTTGCTTCATGTTTTCTGTTATTGGTTCTATTTCTGATCATTTCTCATTTGCTAAAGATAAAAAAAAGGCGCGATGCACTTACCCTAAGTGAATTATATACTGAAGAACTGGCAAAATATTGGTCCGATCTATCCAACAATGTTCAGGTTCCGCAACTGTTTAAAGAAGCAACCACAGTTTTCAGAAAGGATCTGTTGATTTGTGAAATGATAACAATGATGAATACGCTTTCTGAAGTATCAGAGAATAAATTCAGGGAATTGTATTTTAATCTACAATTTGACCTCTATTCTTTTAAGAAACTGCAAAACAGAAAATGGAGTATCCAGGCGATGGGTATTCATGAACTGGCTGCTTTCAATGCCTTTAATGAAGCCGATTCCATTGAAGAATTTATCAATCATCCTCATTCGGTAATAAGGCACGAAGCAATTTCAGCAATTGTCAGGCTAAGACCTTCAGATCCTTTTGGGTTTCTTGACCGGTTGAGAGTTCCATTTACAAAAATCGATCAGCTCAATGCAATTGCAGTTTTAAAGAAACATCATCTTCCAGTACCTAATTTCAGTCGCTGGTTTGATGTTTATGATCCTAATGTTGTTGTGTTTGCAGTTGAAATGGTTTGTCAGTTCAGGCAAACTGAAGCAACTGATCATTTTGATAAGTTGCTGCGGCATTCCTATGAAGAGGTCAGGATGAGTGTTATCAGGGCAATAGGCGATTTGTATTTAAAGGATTATTCCACAAGATTGATTTCCGTTTTCAATGATGAACATGAACATATACAGTTACTGATTCTGCAAACAATGGGGAAACTTGAAGAACTTTCATTGCTTAATTTTTTAAGCGATCTTGTATTGCTTAATTCCTCCATGAAGATCAGGATGGAGGCTGCAAAAGCGTTGATAAATATTGGCCCACAGGGGCTAACACGTTTGCAGACACTATTGTTGAAACAGGATAGTGATATCCGATATATCTATCATCAGATAATTGGGTAACGGAACCTGGAAGCTTCTATATTCAATTTGGTCATATCAAACGTTTTAATTAATTCAGATAACTTTGCAACTAATTCATTTATCTGTTGCTGTATCATTTGAAAATTAATTAGCTTTGCGGACAAGAAAATAACCCTAACTTTTATGACTGAAAAAATTCACAAATTATTAAGCGAATCTAAGGCTGCCCGTTGGGGTGCCCTCGCGGTAGTGTCATTCACCATGTTGTGTGGATACTATATGGCTGACGTAATGGCCCCATTAAAAGGAATGCTTGATGAACAACTTCATTGGAGTGCATCACAATATGGTTTCTTTACCAGTGGCTATGGCTGGTTTAATGTATTTCTGTTTATGCTCATTTTTGGAGGAATCATCCTCGATAAGATGGGTGTACGGTTTACAGGTCTGATGTCATCAATTGTAATGGTGTTGGGTGCTGCGATCAAGTATTGGGCAATATCAACCCATTCGTTGGATAACCAGGTTTGGCACATTCTATGGTTTGATATGAAAGCGCAGGTATTCGTTGCAGCTTTTGGATTTGCAATATTTGGTGTCGGTATTGAAGTTGCTGGAATTACGGTTTCCAAGATCATTGTAAAATGGTTTCGGGGAAAAGAGATGGCACTTGCGATGGGGATGCAGATGGCCACTGCCCGTATTGGAACAGCTTTGGCATTAGGTGTTTCTCTTCCTTTTGCAAGATATTTTGGTACTGTTTCAGCTCCGATTCTTTTGTGTCTTGTTTTGTTGTGTATCGGATTGATCGTATTTATAGTCTATACTTTTATGGACAAGAAGCTTGATGAATCTCAGGCTGCTCATCACCTGGCAAACAATACAGTTGCAGAAGAAGATTCTTTCAGTATGAGGGATATCTTATTTATTATCAAGAATAAAGCATGGTGGTATATTGCCATTCTTTGCGTTTTGTTTTATGGTGCAGTTTTTCCATTTCTAAAATATGCTTCTGACTTGATGGTCATGAAGTTTGGGGTTCCTGATAATCTGGCTGGTGCAATTCCTGCTATGCTTCCATTCGGAACGATATTACTGACTCCTATCTTTGGAAGTATTTATGACAATAAAGGTAAAGGTGCAACCATTATGATTATTGGTGCTTGTCTTTTGATCTTTGTTCATGCAATGTTTGCAATACCATTCCTGAATCAATGGGTTGAGGCTGTTCTTCTGATTATTATTTTGGGAATTGGCTTTTCTCTTGTTCCTTCAGCAATGTGGCCTTCAGTTCCCAAGATCATCCCTGAAAGACAATTGGGTACTGCCTATGCATTGATCTTCTGGGTTCAAAACATTGGTCTCATGGGTATTCCTGCTTTAATTGGTTGGACACTTGAAACATATTGTATTACCGGACATGTATTGAAAAATGGTGTTGAGACAACTACATATAATTATACGTTACCCATGTTAATCTTTATGGGTTTTGGTATACTTGCGCTTTTATTTGCAGTATTATTGAAAGCTGAAGACAAAAAGAAAGGTTATGGCCTTGAGTTACCGAATATTAACAAATAATATTTCATTTATTTGAAAACAAAACAAGCTGCCTAATGGTGGCTTGTTTTGTTTTAGATTGTTCATAGATGTATTTACATTAAATTTGTACTAAACTTTTGGAGTTTTTTGGTGTTATAAATGAGTATACGTCAATATTAAGAACATAAATGAAAAATTATTTTTCCGCATTTATAGTAACTGCTTTTTTATTCGTTCTGCCTTGTAATGTGATTTTAGCCCAGGTTAGTATTGGAGGAAAGCCATTAGTAGAAACAATCGCTTTGCCAACTCCTCCTGTTGTTGAATTCCCGGCACCTGATTTGAAACAAATAAAACTGGAAGATGATCTGGCTGCAATGAATCAACAGCCTTATCGTATCGCTATTGCTATTGCTGCGAACTATGATTTCATTCAGTCTGCTCAACAAACAAAAATATTAAACGGTAGTGTGTGGCGTGTAATCTTACATTCTACAGGCGCAAAGGCGTTATCTGTTACTTTTGGCAGATTTTATATTCCTGTTGGGGGAAAGCTCTTTTTATATGACGCCACTCAAAAAAAGAAAATCGGAGCGTTCACCTCTGAGAACAATACTGTTAACAGAGAAATGGCAACAGAGATCCTACCCGGAGAATCTGTTATTATAGAATATTTTCAACCTAAAGCAGTCACTGATCTGCCTCTATTGTTCATCAGTGAATTACTATATGTCTACCGTTCACCTGGATATGATCCTGCCGCAAATTTTAAGAATTTTGGAGAAGCAGGAAGTTGCGAGGTAAATGTTCTCTGTCCTGAAGGACAGCCATTTGGAAATCAAAAACAGGGTGTAGTACGCATGTTTATTCGTGCAGGAACCAGTGCATACTGGTGTACCGGTTCAGTGATGAATAATACAAGGCGTGACTTTAAGCCTTATATTCTTTCTGCATCTCATTGTCAGGAAGGTGCTTCACTTTCTGATTTCAGTAAATGGGTTTTTTATTTTAATTATGAGTCACAAACTTGTGCCAATCCATTGTTAGAACCATCAAGTAAAACAATGTCGGGGGCTTCATTGGTATCTGCAAGTGGTTCCAATACCGGACAGTCAGATTTTTTACTCGTTCAATTGAGCCAGGCAATACCATTAGATTATAATGCCTGGTATTTTGGATGGAGTCGTGAACTTACCAGTAATCCCGGTGCTATCGGAATACATCATCCGGCAGGAGATATTAAAAAAATATCTTTTGTGTTAAATGCTCCGGTTGCTGTTAATGTTTACGGGGGGACAGCCAGTCCAAACGGTACACATTGGCAGGTCAACTGGCATTCCACAGTTTCGGGCTTTGGCGTTACAGAACCCGGTTCGTCAGGCTCACCGCTGATCAATGTGGATGGTAAAGTCATTGGTACATTATCAGGTGGAGGTTCTGATTGTACACATACCGGTGCAATGGATTATTATGGAAAAGTGAGTGCACACTGGACATTTAATGGTACAACTGTGACAACCCAGCTTGGCCCGTGGTTAGATCCTCTCAATACAGACGTAAGCAACTTTGCGGGTGGATATAATAACAACAATGTTATTGCTCAGTTTACTGCTGATGCCGTTGTGATACCTCCTAACTTTTCAGTTAACTTTAAAGACCTCAGTTTGGGTAATGTGACACAATGGTCATGGAGTTTTGTTGGAGGTGTACCTTCAACATCAAATGTTGAAAGTCCACAGGGCATCACCTATTCCAAAACAGGAAACTATGATGTTCAGTTGATATCAGCCAATAGTTTTCAAAAAGACACTTTATTGCTCAAAGGATATATTCAGGTAAAGTCTCAGGTTTATCCTAATCCGACAAGTGGGTTATCAACCTTATTTATTTCAAAAGATATCTTGCCTCAGTTTGATGTGATCATCAACAGTGTTGACGGAGCCCAGATCAGTAAGTTTACGGTAACCAATTCAAACAAGGTGACCATCGATTTATCCAATCAAAGAAGTGGCATTTATTTTATCTCAGTTCTGACTACCGGGAATACGCAAACATATAAGATTGTGGTAACCCGGTAACCCGGTTACTATGACGCGATTGACTATTTTTATGTTCTTCGGAATGACTTTTCTGACGGGTTTGATCCATGCTCAGAAGATCCCGTATCACTATGTTTCTTTCAATCCTGAAGCACGCAATGAAAGCGGGGTAAGGGTAGTCTTTTACAATGTTGAGAATCTGTTTGACTTCAAAAAAGACACTCTGGCTAAGGATGACGAGTTTCTGCCCGAAGGATTGTATGCATGGACACCAGGCAAGTTTTTCAATAAACTGCAATCGATCAGTAAGGTGATTTTAAGTGCCGGGGGATGGGAGCCTCCTGAAATTATTGGTCTGGCTGAAGTAGAAAATCAATCAGTAATTCGTTTGTTGGCAACCCGTTATCCTCTTGCACCTTTTGGTTATAAAGTGGTTCATTATGAATCACCCGATGTCAGGGGGATTGATGTTGCGCTTTTGTTCAGGCCGGATAAATTCAAGTTGCTTTATTCGGAACCATTGGCCGTGAAACTGGCAGAAGAACCACATTTTGCCACGCGTGATATCCTTTATGTTAAGGGTATAGTCTTGAATAAAGACACCTTACATTTGTTTGTCAATCACTGGCCTTCAAAACTGGGAGGAGAAAAGATCTCAGCACCTCATCGCAGGGCTGCTGCTCTACGCTTGAAAAGGGCAACGGACTCTCTTTTGACTGTAAATCCGGCAGCACGCATACTTGTCATGGGCGATCTGAATGACGTTCCATCTTCACCTGTAGTCGAGTCTTTGATCACAAAAGAGGGATTGAGATTGAACCTGATGGCACCACCTTTGCAAAAAAAAGACAAGGGGAGCTACAAATTTCAAGGGAAATGGAGTACTATTGATCAATTTATCGTTTCTTCTGCATTAATACAAAGGAACGGATTGCATGTTAAAGATGGTGCATGTATATTTGCGGCTTCATTTCTATTGGTACCCGATGAGTCATTTGGAGGTGTGAAACCTTTTCGTTCTTTTCAGGGACCAAGATATATGAATGGTTACAGTGATCATCTGCCTGTATATGTAGATTTGGTTTATCCAAGATAAAATGCAGCCTGATCGATTAAGAGAATCTTTTAAGTAAAATTTTAAAATAACAAATCATTATCAAATGGAAAAATCAATGCAAAATTCAACCGGACCTCATTCCAAAAAAGAGGGCGTATCAAGAGTCACCGGTTTACTGATGGGAGCAATAGTGATATTATCTTTGACGATGGCAAATTGCCAGTCAAAGAAAACTGCTACCCAAACTAATAATAATGATTTGACAACTGAAGTTAAATTTAAAAAAGATGGTGAACTGAAATTCTTAGATGGTAAGTCTGATAAGTTGATCAGTAAAATAGACATTGAGGCCGCATTGACTCCCGATCAGGAGCAGCAGGGACTGATGTTTCGTCGGTCAATGGCCGATTCACTCGGTATGTTGTTTGTTTTTGAAGTTGAAGAACAACAGTCATTCTGGATGAAAAACACATACATTCCACTCGATATCATTTATATCAGTGCTAAAAAGGAGATTGTATCTATTGCTCAGAACTGTAAAACGCTTTCAGAAGAGTCAATACCATCAGAAGGACCGGCCAAATATGTTGTCGAAGTAAATGCTGGCTATGCTGCCAAACAGGGTCTGAAGAAGGGAGATAAAGTTGATTATACCCTTGCAAAATAAGGATTGATTAATCAGTATTAAAGATATAAGCGCCGTCTGAGGCTGTGTAATGACAAGGAATTCTGTTGTCATTACACAGCTTCTTCCATTTTAAAGCATTATAGGGCGAATTACTCGCATCCAGAATAAGCTGTTTGAATCTGTAACGACACAAAAGTGTTTCTATGTCTGGAATGGGATTGTTTGTCAGCAATAGATAGTCAGTGGCAACCGGTCCTGGTATGGATTGAAATCTATCCAAATTTCCATTCTGAACGATTAATCTTTTTTGATTAAACAGATAGCAGGGACCGGATTTCCAGAAACGAATCCTGACATCTTTTACTGTATCCTGACACAAAGATGCTTTCCTGATCTGTTGAATCCCACACGCTATTCTGTTTCCCTTGATTTGATAAGTAAATGATTGATCTTCAGTGAGTGGAAATGATGATTGAAATGAAACGCCGTTATGACCATTATAATACTCGATAACACTGTTTTTATTCACTGAATAAATGATAACAGTTTGCCGATGGTTGTTTTGGAAGTTATCTGTGACAGAGCATGTTCCAATGAATAGGAAACAACACAATGCTCCAAACAACGGGATCTTTTTTCGTTCTTCAATTATAATCAGGTAGATCATAAAGATGAGGATATAGATTGCTAATGTTTCAGAGATTGATAGCTTGATGTTTTTCATGGCGGCATAGGGTAACTGCCCGAAAAACAAGATGAAATGATTGAGCAATGCGACAGAGCCAAAAAAGAGTAATGCCATTTGGTGCGATACCCAAACCAGAGGAGAAGTTATAAGTGTCAGCATCCCTGCATAAATGGCAACACTTGAAAGGGGGATTGCTATATAATTGGTGAAGATAAAATAGTTGGGAAATTGATGAAAATAGTAGAGCGAAAGAGGGCTGGATGCAAGTTGTGCAGCTATAGAGACGGTTGTAAGTCCCCAGATCAGATGAACGATTTTGAATCTGGGCTTCCATAAATCATTAATGAGTGGCTGAATGAGAACAATCCCTGCAACCGACAGATAGGAGAGCTGAAATCCAATATTCATAAGTTGGAAAGGATCAATGACCAATAAAATAAATGCTGAGGCTGCTAAAGTATTGATGGTGTTTGGCTCTCTTTCAAAACATTCTCCCACAATGATAAAACTCAACATTGCTGCAGATCTAAGCACTGCAGGGGAGAGGCCGGTAATTAGTGCATAAAACCAAACTACCGCCAATAGAATGACTCCTCTGATTATTCGGGTAGCTGTTTTCCTTTTTAAAGATATCAGCAATACAGACAAAACCATGTAAATCACGCCAACATGCAAACCGGAAACACTCAATATGTGCAGTGTTCCCGTTGTGGTATAGGCATTTATAAGCTCGGGTTCGATATTATTTCCATACCCCAACACCAGTGCCGATGCCACAGCCAACTCATTGGGATTGGGTTTGTGGATTTTAAACAGGTTGATGAAATTCTCCTGGAGCGAAGTGCCTAATCTGTAAATATTAAAACCTGTTGCCTTTTTTAAAAGAGTCCATTCTGAAGAAGCAATATAGCTCCGGTGATAGACTCCCTGATAACTCAGATATTTTTTATAGTCAAAGCTGTTGGGATTCATTGGAGGTTCAACAGGAATTAATTTTAACCGTGCAATCACCACATCACCATATCTCAGTTTAGTCGAATTGCTGTCTGAATTAAAATATGCCATCACTCTGCCATTACAAGCAATTTCCTTGTTATGAATGATCCCTGAAAGAATTCTGATCTGTAATCTAACTGAGTTGGTTTTATAGGATGGCACATCTTCAATCCTCAATTTATACAATCCTTTTAATCCTATCCGGTTTGCAAAATGCAATGATTCAGTCCGATGATTGTGCAGACCTGTAATACCCAAACCCATACAAATGGATATGAAGATCACAAACAGTCCCTGGATATGTCGCTGACCAAAAGGTAGTGTCCTCAACTGAAAATAATGAAAGACAAGCAAAAAAGGAATGATCAATACGATGATCCACAAACCTATATTAAAAGGGATACCTGCGTAAATACCAATAACGATACCTACCACGAATGGTATGAATAATCTTAGAAACGGATATCGTTGCCAGCTTTTCATACGAAACTAAACAACATAAAGATAATAATAAAAATAGTCTATTCCATTAAAGAGGAATGGTTTTCGTATTATTTATCTTCCAAATCATTCGTTGGTTCCACAGGTTCCCGGTTGCTGGCTAATTCATCAGGATCGATCTCCCGGTTGGCAATGTACCGTTCCCATTTATCCAAAACTAGTTGCATATCAGTTGCAAGGTCAGAATCGAAAAAGAGATATTCCTTTGTAATCGGATGTTTGAATCCAAGTGATTTGGCATGCAATGCCTGTCTTGGTATGATCTCGTAACAGTTTTTAATAAACTGTTTGTATTTTGTATAGGTTGTCCCTCTCAGGATCTGATCACCACCATAACGCTCATCGTTAAACAGGGGATGGCCCAGAAAGCGCATGTGGGCACGGATCTGATGGGTTCGTCCGGTCTCAAGTACACACTCGATAAGGGTGACGTATCCAAAACGCTTCAATACCTTATAATGTGTAATAGCATGTTTCCCAATGCTGCCATCTACATAAACCATCATTTGTCGACGGTCTTTAGCGCTACGGCCAATATGGCCTGTCACGGTTCCTTCATCTTCAGCCACATCGCCCCAAACCAGAGCCATATATTTTCTGTTGATAGTATGATCAAAGAATTCACGGGCCAATCTGGTCTGAGACAGTTCATTCTTGGCCACCAAAATGATACCGGATGTGTCTTTATCTATCCTGTGAACCAGATAGGGCTGGACTTCAGGTTGATCCTTGAAATGCCATGCAAGAGCGTTAACAAGCGTACCACTATAATTGCCATAACCGGGATGAACGACCATACCGGCTCTTTTATTGATGACAATGATGTCATTATCTTCGTAAAAGACATCGAGAGGGATATCCTGGGCTATGATTTCTATTTCACGCGGAGGATGTGGCATGACAATAGAAATGACATCTAGGGGTTTGATCTTGTAATTCGACTTAACGGATTTATCGTTGACTAAAATATTACCGGCTTTGGCAGCATTTTGAATCTTATTGCGTGAGGCATTTTCAATGCGTGCCATCAGAAACTTGTCGATACGCAACAAACCTTGTCCCTTGTCAACGATTACCCTGAAATGTTCATAGAGTTCATCAACCTCAGTATTTTCGGTTTCATCTGTTATCAGATCCGGATCTTCTATTTCTTCTGATTCAATATATTCGGCCATAAATTAATTTTCTGTGATTTAGTAAATTGTTAAACTGAAAGGGTCTCTTCTAATAACATGCTGAAAAACTTGTCAATAGCGATTCCTTTGGCTGCAGCTTGTTTCGGAACAAGACTGGCTTCAGTTAATCCCGGTACTGTGTTGACTTCAAGAAACCAAAACTTATCTTCTGTCAAAAAGTAATCAAAACGTACAACCCCTTTACAATCGAACTTATCATACAAATAAGCAGTCATCTGATTACATGCTGAAGTTTGCTCAGGCGTTAATGGAGCAGGAGTGATTTCGCTTGCTCCACCTTCGGTGTATTTTGCTTCGTAATCGAAAAACTCATTCTTGCTGATGATCTCAGTGCAGGGAAGAACGATAATTTCACCTTTATGTTTGAATACGCCACAAGCAAGTTCGCGACCCTTGATAAATTGTTGAATCAATACCTCATCATCTTCCTCAAAGGCAACATCAATTGCCTGTTTCAAATCAGACGCAGTTTTAACTTTCGTAACCCCACAGGAAGAACCTGACTTATTGGGCTTGACAAAACAAGGAAGCCCTGTTTTAGCCAGTATTGATTCCGGATTCACTGCATCTGATTTTCTCAGTAAAACAGTAGCGGGTACATTCATGCCATATTGAATGGCCAGGTCGTTGCAGAAATATTTGTTAAACGTAATTGCAGAAACAGTAAGATTGCACGAAGTATAAGGAATACCCATCAGTTCAAAATAACCCTGGAGCTTTCCATCTTCACCCGGTGTACCATGAATAGCAATAAAGACAGCATCGAATACGATCTTTCTCTCAGGGAACTGCAGGCTGAAATCATTCTTGTTGACATGAAAAACCAATCCCGAATCGGTTGCATGTGTCCAGTTCCTGCCTCTGACCAGAATTGGAAAAACTTCATATAGATTCTGATCAATATTTTTCTGAATCATTTCGGCACTCTGAATAGAGATTTCATATTCTCCGGAGTCTCCACCCATCACCAGGGCAATCTTCTTTTTCATTGTATCTGCTTTTGAAATATTTCTTTTGCAAAAGTACCTTAAATGAATGAATTCAAATGATAGTTTCTTAAATAAGGTGCAATTGTTCCTTCACACCCATTAAGGATAATGCTTATATTTGCATTCTGTACTAAAATCAGGTATCCGGAATTTTAAAACTTTTTAATTCTCTCAGGATTACGATTTAGTTTCAAAAATATTAACATGAGCTTTGGTGAATTTATAAAGTCGCGTGTCTTTTTCAGACAATTCTTAGTTTCTGTGATCATAACAGTCGCATTGCTGTTTGCAGTGTTCCAAATATTGGCTGTCTATACATTCCATGGCAAAGAAGTCAAGGTGCCCGATTATGTCGGCTTAACCCTGAATGAATTAAAGGCATCGGCATCCTATGCTGACTTTGATTTCGTCGTTGTAGACTCGGTTTATGATCCACAGAAAGAAAAGGGGACTATCGTAACGCAAGACCCTTTGCCCAATTCAAAAGTTAAACAACACCGTAAATTATATCTGACAGTTATTGCCAGTGTTCCTGAAAAGGTAAGTATGCCCGATCTGAAAGATCTGACACTTCGTCAGGCAATGGCAACACTTCAGACCTATGGTCTTCAGATGGGACGTACAGATCTTGTGCCGGATATTGGGGTGAATGCTGTATTGAAACAAATGTATAAAGGCCGGGAGGTCAGACCCGGAACCATGATGGAGAAAGGTGCCACAATAGATTTGGTGTTGGGACAGGGATTGGGTGGAACCCGTATTCATGTACCGTTCCTTGTTGGCATGACCCGTTCAGCTGCTTTGAAACTTCTATCAGCTGATTCTTTGTACATGGGTGCCGAAATCTACATGGATACCAAGGATACAGTCAATGCGAGGGTTTATAAACAAAGTCCTGCCTATGCTCCCGGATTATACTTGAACATAGGTCAAAGCATTGATATCTGGTTTAAGACTGATGAAAGTTTTGACTGGGACACGTATCTTAAAACCTTTGACACAACCTCAACTCCTGCAACTGCACCTGCTAAAAAGGATTAATTTTAATGCACTAATGTTAGAAATGTAGGGGCCGCCCTTGTGGTTGCCCACGGAAAACATAAAAAATCTTCTTTATCCATGGGTGGCCACAAGGGCGACCCCTACATTTTCACCATGCTATTCATTATGATACGGTTCATTCTTTAATATTGTAAACGCCCTGTATAGCTGTTCGACAAACAACAACCTGATCATCTGGTGCGAAAATGTCATGGCCGAAAGTGAAAGCTTCCCGGTTGCCTTTTTATACACACTCTCTGAAAAACCAAACGGCCCACCCACAACAAAAGCCAGATGCCTGATCCCTGAATTCATATGCTGTTGCAGAAAGTTTGCAAAGTCAACAGACCTGTACTCTTTCCCTTTTTCATCCAAAAGAATGATCTGGTCACACCCTTCAACCATTTGCAGGATCAATTCTGCTTCCTTTTCTTTCTGTTGTGCCGGAGTGAAGTTTTTTGTGTTTTTAAGCGAAGGAATGACTCTTAAACTAAAGGAAGCATAATGAACAAGCCGTTTTTCATATTGAGAAATACCCGATTTGAGATATTCTTCCTCAGATTTTCCAACAACTATCAGGCTGATTTTCATGGTGTGTAACTTGGCGTGTAAGCTTTTAATGATTTAGAACCATTAAAGTATGAAATTTCGTGCAAAATAAACTAATTTTGTGTTAGTGTTTGACAAGAACTTTTGGGTATCTCTGCTAAAAGTAGTTAAAATTGATTACTTATTGAATATCAAATAACTAATTATTTTAACTATAGGTGTGTTTGGTTCGGTTTTTGCTCGTTAATACTAAAAAACTTTATCATGAAAAAAATATTATTCTTCCTGATGATCATTTTCTCAGCAATTGAAGTAAATGCACAGAGCGAAGAAGCAGCTAAAGTTGTTTTTGAGAATATCGGGAAAGCTTTTCGTGAAGGAGA
>JGI24140J50213_10000793_pt1 | contig 14466 bp, 14 predicted proteins | sample BarGraIncu00222A_FD_50213 | JGI IMG/M metagenome (IMG submission 50213)
CCCGCCCACCCAACCCCCAAGCGCCGGGAGGGGCGGCGGGTGGGCGCCCGACCGGAGAGGTATTCATGGACTTCGCGTTCAGCGACGACCAGCTCGAGCTGCGCAGCACGGCCCGCAGGTGGTTCGCCGATCGCCTGCCCCCGGCGCGCATCCACGAGCTGGCCGACGAGCCGGACCGTCCGGGCGCGTTCGGCGGCCACGACGCGATGCTGTGGGCCGAGCTCGTCGGCCTCGGCTGGGTCGGCATCTCTACCCCCGGCGGCGGCGGTGGGTTCCTCGACGAGGCCGTGCTCCTGGAGGAGGCCGGGCTGGCGCTGCTCCCGGCGCCGTTGCTCAGCAGCGTGGTCGCGACCCCGGCGCTCGTAGCCGGGGGACCCGCTGACGGATCAGGTGCTGGGCTCGACGCGACGAGGCGCACCGCCGTCGCCTGGGGCGAGCTGCGCGGGCCGGCCTCGTTCGGCTCCCCGGCGGAGATCGCGTGCCGGGCCGAGGCGCAGCCCGGCGGGGACTGGCTGCTGACGGGGACGAAGTCCGACGTGGCTGACCTCGGCGCCGCCGAGCAGGCCGTCGTGCTGGCCCGCACGCCCGAGGGGCCCGGTGTCTTCGTCGTCGAGCTGGCCCATCGCGCGGACCCCGCGCCGGTCATCGGCCTGCTCGAGACGACCGACGGTACGCGGCGGATCGGCCAGCTCGTGCTCGACGGCGTACCCGCGACCGCCCTGGCCGCCGACTCGCCGGGCGTACCCACGGTCCTGACGGCGATGCGGCGCCGAGCGCTCGCCGGCCTGGCGCTCGAGTCGGTCGGCGTGGCCCAGTGGGCGCTCGACGCCGCCACGGCGCACGCCGCTCAGCGCGAGCAGTTCGGCCGGGTGATCGGTACCTACCAGGCCATCTCGCACCGCATCGCCGACGTCTACGTCCAGACTGAGCTGGCCCGCAGCCTGGCCTACCGGGCCGCCTGGTTCGTCGCGACGTCGGAGACCGAGCCGGGCGAGGTCGACCCGGCGGTCGTCGACAGTGCGTGCGCCGCGGCCAAGTCGGCGGCCGGGGAGGCGGGGGTCTTCGCCACCGAGGCCGCGATCCAGGTGCTCGGCGGCATCGGGATGACCTGGGAGCACGTCGCGCACCGCTACTACAAGCGCGCGCTGGCCAACCGGATGTATGCCGGCGGCCCCGCCGAGCACCGCGCGACCGTCGCCGCCGCCTTGCTCGACGGCTGACGGCAGCTGACGGCGACCGGCCGACTTCGGCGCTCGGGACGAGCCGCGCCGCTCCACTGCGTACAGTCGGTAGCTACGTACCCGCCCCTGTGGAGGATTGCCCCGCGACCGTCGCCGTGGTCCGGTGGCCTCCCGTCCTCCGGAGGAGATCGACATGAAGGCACTCGTCAAGGCCGAGGCTGCACCCGGGCTGTGGCTGCGTGACGTCCCCGAGCCGACTGCCCGCCCCGGCGAGGTGCTGATCAAGGTGCTGCGCACCGGGATCTGCGGCACCGACCTGCACATCCGGGCGTGGGACACGTGGGCGCAGGGCGCCCTCAAGCCACCGGTCGTGATCGGTCACGAGATCGCCGGCCGGGTCGAGGCGCTCGGTCGTGGTGTCGACACCGTCGACGTGGGCGACCTGGTGAGCGTCGAGGGCCACCTCGTCTGCGGTCGGTGCCGCAGCTGCCTCGGTGGTGCCCGCCAGCTGTGCCCGAACACCGTCAGCGTGGGGGTCGACCGCGACGGCGGCTTCGCCGAGTACGTCGTCGTGCCCGCGACGAACGTGTGGCGGCACCCCCGGCCCATCGACCCCGACGTGGCGGCGATCTTCGACCCCTTCGGCAACGCGGTGCACTCCGCGCTGAGCTTCCGGGTGCTCGGCGAGGACGTCCTCATCACCGGTGCCGGCCCGATCGGCATCATGGCGGCCTCCGTCGTACGCCATGCCGGGGCCCGACACGTCGTCATCACCGACATCAGTACGGAGCGGCTCGAGCTGGCCCGGTCCATGGGTGCCGTCACGAAGGCCGTCGACGTGTCGACCACGTCGCTCGACGAGGTCATGACCGAGCTCGGCATGGTCGAGGGTTTCGACGTCGGGCTGGAGATGTCCGGTGCCCCGGCTGCACTGCACTCGATGATCCAGACGATGGCGCACGGCGGTGAGATGGCGTTGCTGGGCCTGCCGTCCGGCGACATCCAGTTCGACTGGGACCGCGTCATCCACTCGATGCTCACCATCAAGGGGATCTTCGGACGCGAGATGTTCGAGACCTGGTACGCGATGTCAGTCCTCATCAACGCGGGCCTCGACATCGCCCCCGTGATCACGCACCGCTTCCCGTACACCGCGTTCGAGGAGGCCTTCGACGTCGCGGCGAGCGGCCACTGCGGCAAGGTCATCCTCGACTGGTCGGAGGCCTGATGACGCACGTCACCGACGCCCTGCGCGCCGAGCTGGCCGGGCGGCTCGACGAGATGCGCGCCACGGGTGTCTTCAAGCCCGAACGGGTCATGTCCTCGCCCCAGGCCACGCACGTGACGGACGAGACCGGCCGCCCGGTCCTCAACCTGTGCGCCAACAACTACCTGGGCCTCGCCGACGACGAGCGAGTCGTCGATGCGGCTCGGGATGCGCTGCTCACGTGGGGCTTCGGCATGGCGTCGGTGCGGTTCATCTGCGGTACGCAGACCATCCACCGCACCCTCGAGGAACGGCTGGCCGGGTTCCTCGGCGCCGAGGACGCCATCTTGTTCGGGTCCTGCTTCGACGCCAACGGTGGCGTGTTCGAGGCGCTGCTGGACGAGCGCGACGCCGTCATCTCCGACGCCCTCAACCATGCCTCGATCATCGACGGCGTACGCCTGTGCAAGGCCGAGCGGCGCAGGTACGCCAACCGCGACATGGCCGAGCTGGAGCAGCAGCTGAAGGAGAGCGCCGACAAGCGCTACCGGCTGGTCGTCAGCGACGGCGTCTTCTCCATGGACGGCTACCTCGCTCCGCTCGACGAGATCTGCGCGCTGGCCGACCAGTACGACGCGCTCGTGATGGTCGACGACTCGCACGCGGTCGGCTTCATGGGGCCGAGCGGTGCCGGTACCCCGGAGCTGTTCGGCGTCTCCGACCGCATCGACATCCTCACCGGGACGCTGGGGAAGGCGCTCGGAGGGGCCTCCGGCGGCTACGTCGCCGCCCGTACCGAGATCGTGCAGGTCCTGCGCCAGCGCGCCCGCCCGTACCTGTTCTCCAACTCGGTGGCGCCGTCGATCGTGGCCGCGTCCCTCCGCGTCCTTGACCTGCTGGCCGAGTCCGGCGAGCTGCGGGACCGGCTGCGCGCCAACGCGGCACGGTTCCGATCGGGGATGGCGGCGGCGGGTTTCGAGCTGCTGCCCGGTGAGCACCCGATCGTGCCGGTCATGTTCGGCGACGCGGTCGTGGCGGGACGCGTGGCGGAGGAGCTCTTCGAGCGTGGCGTCTACGCCGTGGCCTTCTCGTTCCCCGTGGTGCCCAAGGGCCTGGCCCGCATCCGGGTACAGCTCTCGGCCGCCCACTCGGCCGACGACATCGACACGGCTGTGGAGGCGTTCGTCGCGGCTCGCGCGGCCGCCGGCGCCGGCGGCGGCGGGTAGGCCGCGTGCCGCACTTCGAGCTGCGCATGCAGCAGTCCGCCGCGCTCGCGCTGATGTTCGCGATCGTCGGCTTCGTGCTGCCTCGACTGCTCGTCCGTCGTCAGGTCTCGTCGCGCCGCTGGTTCCCCGTCGTGACGGCAGGGGCCCGCGAGGGTGCCGTGGTGATGGCGCTGTTCACCCTGTGGCAGTTCGCCGGTGGGCTCGCGCTCACCCGCGTCGCAGGAGCGTTCGACCGGGCGCGCGAGATCGTCATCGGCGAGAGGTGGCTCCCGCTGCCGAGCGAGCTCTGGGTGCAGCACCTGTTCCTCCCGCACCCGCTGCTCATCAAGGCGATGAACACCTTCTACCTGTACGTCCACATCAACAGCATCGTGATCTTCCTCGTCTGGTTGTTCGTCCGGCACCGCGACCGGTACCCGTGGGCGCGCAACACCCTCGTGCTCCTCACCGGCAGCTGCCTGCTCGTGCAGATGATCCCGGTGGCGCCGCCCCGGATGCTCACCAACATGGGCTTCGTCGACACCGCGACGCTGTACGGGCAGTCGATCTACGGACCGTTCGGGAGCGGCATCGCCGACCAGCTCTCCGCCCTGCCGTCCGTGCACGTCGGGTGGGCGATCCTGATCGCGTACGTGGTGATCAAGGTGAGTACCAGCCGGTGGCGCTTCCTGATCCTGCTGCACCCGCTCGTCACCTGCGTCGTCGTCGTGGCCACGGCCAACCACTTCTGGCTCGACGGGATCGTGGCCGCCGGCCTGCTCGGCCTGGCGCTTGCCATCACGACGCCGCTGGAGTCGCGGCTGGCCGTGCGTGGCGCCCGGCCGGCGGCTGCCGCGTCCGCTGGCGACGACCAGGTGTCGGTGGGCTCTGCCAAGGTCGCCGGATGACGATCGCTCTGCACGGCCTGCGTACGGCCATCTACCCCGCTCCCGACCTTGCTGCGGCGAAGGCCTGGTGGACCGCCCTGCTGGGGCAGGAACCGTACTTCGACCAGCCGTTCTACGTCGGCTTCGAGGTCGGGGGCTACGAGCTGGGCCTGCTCCCCGACGCCGATCCGGCTGACGGCGTCTATGCGTACTGGGGCGTCGACGACGTGGCGGCCGCCGTCGGCGAGGCGGTGGCCGCGGGTGCGACCATCCACGTGGCGGCGACCGAGGTCGGCGACGGCATCGTGACGGCGACGGTGCGTACCCCTGACGGACTCCTGCTCGGGCTCGTCCACAACCCGCACTTCCGCGCCTGACCGCGTCGTGTGACACGGGGGTCGCGCATGTGCGATCCTGCGGTTACACGCGCACACGGCGATCCCGGAGGCGGCGCATGTTCGAAGAAGGCCAGCTCTACGCGCCGATCACCCAAGACGCCGACGGCGCGGTCGAGGTGCAGCTCGGTGCCGACCACCCCGGTGTGGGCGACCCGGTCTACCGGGCCCGGCGCAACTCCATCGCAGCGCTGGCCCTGGCGTGGACGCCGGGCCAGCCGGTGCCGCACGCCGAGTACACCGCCGAGGAGCACGAGGTCTGGCGGCAGGTCTGCCGTGAGCTCGCCGTGCTCCACGAGACCTACGCCTGCCGCGANTACCGCGAGGGCGCCCGCCGGATCCACCTGCCCGCCGACCGGATCCCGCAGCTCGACGAGGTCACCGCTGTCGTCGAGCCGCTGACCGGGTTCCGCTACGTGCCCGCTGCCGGCCTCGTGCCGCTACGCGAGTTCTACGGGTCCCTCGCCGACGGCTTGTTCCACTCGACCCAGTACATCCGGCACCACTCCGTGCCGCTGTACACGCCCGAGCCCGACGTCATCCACGAGGTCGTCGGGCATGCCAACTGCCTGGCCAGCGACCGGTTCGCCCGCCTCTACCGCGCGGCAGGTGACGCGACCCGGCGGGTGACGACCCCGCAGGCGCTCGAGTTCGTCTCCAAGGTCTTCTGGTTCTCCCTCGAGTTCGGAGTCGTGCGCGAGGACGGCTCGGCGCGCACCTACGGCGCCGGCCTGCTGTCGTCGTACGGCGAGATCCAGCAGATCGCCCGCGCCGACCTGCGGCCGCTCGACGTCGCGCGGATGGGCGTCCAGACGTACGACATCACGCACTACCAGCCGCTGCTGTTCTGCGCGGAGTCGTTCGACGAGATCGAGGACGTCGTCGGCACCTTCTTCGAGACCGTCGACGACGATCTCGTCGAAGGGCTCACCACCCCCCAGCCCCGACAGTTCGTTTGATCTAGTACCGACAATCGTCAGACTTAGCGGTTGCTCAGTCGACGACCTTCGGGATCGCCCGGGTCTGATCGAGCTCGGACTCCGCGTGCCGCGGCACGACGAGTACGGGAACCGTCGCCACCCGCAGGATCTTCTGGGCGGTGTCGCCGAGGAAGACTCGACGCAGGGGGCCGGCCGTACCCGACCCGCACACGAGGATCTCGTCGGGGTGGAAGTCGACCGCCGCCATCGCGTGCTCGAAGTCCTCGCCCTCGGCGATCTCGGCGGTGAGCCTGGTCGAGAACGGCGCCTCGACGAGCGCCTGGTCGAGGAACCCGCGAGCGTCCGAACGCAGCTCGTCCAGCGCGCTCTGGAAGCTCGGCAGCATCCGCGGGGGCTGGACGACGAGCGTGACCAGGCGCAGCGGCGCCCCGGTTCGGCGGCAGAGCTGGATCGCGGCGTGCAGCGCCTCGGCCGAGTCGAGGCTGCGCTGGTAGGCGACGGTGACCCGGCTCGGCATCGTGACGACGCGTCGGTAGACGTAGCCGGTCGGCGTGAGGAGCACGGGTACCGAGGCGCCGTGCAGCAGCTGGCCGGACGTCGAGCCGCCCATGAGGTGGTCGTGCTCGCCGCCGGGGGCCGAGCCGATGACGATGATGGAGGCGGCCACCTCCTCGGCGACCTCGATGAGCCCGCGACCGCTCGACGTGTGGTCGTGCACGCGCAGGTCGTGCAGCACGTCGCGGGTGAGCCGGCCGACCGAGCGGTTCAGCGTGGCGCGGGCCTGCTCGACCAGGTAGGCCCGCCACTCGGCATCGACGGCCGACTCCTGGCCGCGGACGACGGAGTCCGGCGTCGTGTGCGCCGGCCAGGGCGTCGGGTGCACGTGGACGAGGACCAGCTCGGCGCGCATCGCTCGCGCCAAGGCCTCGCCGCAGGCGAGCGCGTCGTCGCCCTGCTCGTCCGGCTGGATGCCGACCATGATCTTCATGTCGTCCCTTGTCTGGTCGTGCGTTCGTCGTTCGTCCGAAGGTCCCAGGCCCGTACGCCGCCGGTGAGGCCCGCGGTGTTGGGCCCGATGCTCACGTGGGAGCCGAGGTCGGCGGGCAGGTACTTCGCGTTGCCGCCGCCGACGTGCAGGTGGTCGTACCAGACGACCGGCTGCAGCGCGCTGATCGCCTTGCGCACGCGCCGCACCCACCGTTCGTGGCTGCCGGCCTTGCGGGCCTGGTTGCCGAGCTGCTGGTCGTACGTCTGCCCGTGCCGGAACGGGTGGTGCGAGAGCTCGAGGTGCGGGGCGAGGGCACCGTCGTCGAAGATCGCGCAGCCGAGGCCGGTACCGAGGGTGAGGACCAGCTCGAGCCCGGTGCCCGAGATGAGTGCGGCGCCCTGGACCTCGGCGTCGTTGAAGACCCGGGTGGGCCGGCCGAACGCGTCGGCGAGCACGGCCTGCGCGTCGAAGCCGCGCCACTGCTCGTTGAGGACCGCGTCGACCGGCGTGAAGGGGCCGGCGATCCGCGGGTAGTGCGGGGTGTGGACGACGCAGCCGTGCCGGATCATGCCGGGCAGGCCGACGGTGACCCGGTCGAAGCCGGTGAGCGCGGCGGTGAGATCCAGCAGCGTGGTGACGAACCGGTCGGGCGACAGCGGGTAGGGCGTCGGGACCCGGACCCGGTCAGCCAGCGGCGCGGCGTCGGCGTCGAGGAGCAGCGCCTTCAGACCGGTACCGCCGCAGTCGATCGACAGCGTCACCAGGGGTGGCGATGCGTGCTGGCCGGGCGTCATCCCGACAGCGTGCCTGATCGAGGCGCCGGACCTCTACAGCAGCCCCCGGCGTGCCGCTTCCGCGCCCATGCCGAACCGGGTCTGCGCGCCCAGCTTGTGCTGCAGCTGGGCCAGGCGTCGGCCGACCGTACGGGCCGAAGCCCCGAGGTGCCGCCCGATCGCGGCTTCGGTCATGTCCGTGGACAGCATGCGCAGGAGGACCAGCTCGGGCTCGTTGAGCTCGACGAGGTCCTCGTCGCGGGCGGACATGGGGGTGGCGCGGAACCACAGGTCCTCGAAGACCTGGGTGAAGTCCTCGGCGAGGCTGTTGCCCCGGGACACCAGCGCGGCCCGGATGAAGGGGCCCTCGGCGGCCAGGGGCAAGATCACCGCGGCTCCGTCGACGACCATGAAGCGGATGGGCAGGTGCGTGACGAGGCGGGCCTGCTCACCGAGGCGGGCCGCTTCGGTCATGTACTCGTTGTAGCCCGCGACCCGGTAGGCGTCGCCGGCGTAGATCGTGCGCACCTGGACGCCGCGGGCCAGCACGTCGAACATCGCCGGTTGCAGCGCTCGGGGGCGCTGGGCGCGTACGAACGGCTGGCGGTCGAGGTTGAGGATCTCCTCCTGGGCGTCGGCGAGCAGCGTGTAGACCGCCTCGTTGACCGCGTCGGCGCCTTCGACGACCGTGACGTGCGCGCTGGCCCGGGACGGTTCGATCCGGCTGCTCACGTACAGCGTCGACAGGTCCTCGACGGCTACTCCGGCGTTGATCAGGTTGGTGGCCTTGACCTTCAGCAGCGAGCCGAGGGTCGTGGCCGGCGAGCGGGCCACGTAGTGGAACTCGCGGGCACCGGACGGCTCGACACCGTGGCCGGGGACGTAGACCGGGACGTCGGACTTGCTGCGGGTCACGAGGCCGAGCGCGAGGAGCCGCTGCAGGCGCTGCTCCACCTCGGAGGCGGAGAGCCGCAGGCTGCGCGCGAGGGCCCGGATCGATCCCTCTCTGGCCAGGATCAGCTGCCGGTAGACGCGCTCGTCGCCGGGACTGAGGCCGAGCACGCCGAGGCGATTGTTGGCGTGTCCCGGCTGCCCCGTCGAACCGCTCCGCGTCATGGTGCTGCCTTCCGTTTCCCCTCGCGCCGTGAAGCCGCGCGACGCGCCCCTGGGTGCTGATGATCTTATTCAGTCGCAGGAGCCAAGGATGACGAAGTCGTGTCCAATTCACGACATGGCGTGAATTGGACATTGCCAACCGGCGGTCGGCGGCCGCAGAGTCCTAGGTGCCACCGGTCGTGGCGGGTTGATGTCGCCCCCCTGATGTCTTCCCGTCCCGAGCGTGCATCTGGGGGAGGGCGGCTCTCGCTCCCGGGTGTGCGTTGGTGGTGGGACGGCGACGCGCCGGTCTTCGTCCAGCTCAGGCTGGGCGATCCCCGCGGCCAGGCGCACAGTCGTCCTGACCTGGCCCTCTTCGTCGTCGCGAGCCGACGGGGAGGGCCGGGTCGAACCCCGGGTGTGCGGTNGGGAGGTGGGTGCTTTGCGCTGGCTAGCGCTTNCGGCGGGGCTGCTCCGGGCCGATGGCCTCGAACAGCTCGGCCACGGGGATCTCGAGCGCGGCGGCAAGGTTGAAGACGTTGTCCAGACGAGGGGAGAACGCACCGGTCTCCATGCGGCTGATGCTCTTGCGGTCCAGGCCGCAACGCTCGGCCAGGGCCTCCTGGCTCAGGCCGCGGGCAAGCCGAGCTTCCCGCACGACCCCGCCGAATGCCTCCCGCCGCTCACGAACGAGGTCGGAATGCTTGGCGGAAGGCACTGATGCAGGCTCCCCGGCAAAGCCCTGTAAGTCCGTACCAGAAGTGGTACACCTTCGTCAACAAGATCGCATGTCAGTCTCATGACAGCGCTGGGTAACCATCCCGGTAGCCTCGAACCGCACGGGAGGGCTCGCATAGTGGCCGAGTGCGGCGGTCTTGAAAACCGCTAGGGGTGCAAGCTCCTCGAGGGTTCGAATCCCTCGCCCTCCGCTCTGACCTGCGGCGATGTCCGGGACCCTTGACGTCCGGGCGGCGCAGGTGCGGCGCCACTTCACGAAACCTTCACGGCGGCCCGGAAACTGCGGCCGTCTCGCCCGGCCAGCTTGACCATCCTTGCGATCAGGTCGGCTGCCTCCTGATCGACTTCCGGGAGCACACGTGTGTACGTGTCGGCAGTGAAGGACGAGGGGGAGTGGCCCAGCCGATTGGACACGACGGTGATCGAAACACCTGCGGCCAGGGCCTGAGTCGAGTGAGTGTGTCTGAGCCCATGAAGCACGATCCGAGGTAGCCCGGCCGTCTCGCTCAGTGCGACAAACAGCTTGGAGACCTGGTCGGGTCGGAGCGGCGAGCCGTCCTCGCGGCAGAACACAAGGTCGAGGCTGTTGTACGCCGGACCCCAGGCGAGTCGCTCCGTCGCCTGTGCGGCTTTGTGAGAGCGCAGCGACGTGACCGTCTCCGCATCGAGCGAGATGACGCGAGCGCCCTTCTTCGTTTTCGGCTCGCCGAAGTGGAGCTCCCGGCCGGACTCGACGAGTTGCTGCTTGATCGTTGCCGTCTTTGCTTCGAGGTTGAGGTCCGACCACCGGATACCGCACAGCTCCCCCCGCCGCAGACCCGTGAAGGCAACCAATCGGAAGGCAGCGCCGAGGCGGTTGCTCTCACTGCAGGCTAAGAAGGTGGCGAGGTGCGAAGGCGTCCAGATTCCCCGCTCATGGGTTTGAGGTAGACGCGGATGTGACCGCCCACGCTCGGGCGGTCGTCGGCCGAATGTTCCGCTTCGAGGCGAGCCAGGCGTCCCCTGCGTCGGCTGACGACCCGGTCCCGACCCCGGCGCCCAGCCCGTCGGGAGGGTGAGCTGGANGGCCTGAAACCCGTGCAGTGAAATGGGTTTCCCTCATGGAATCTATCTGCGANACTCGGCGTCAAAGTCCGCATGGACCGAGGTGGCGGCGGTGGGCGAAACCAGCGTAGATGCCGGGAGAAACGCCGACAAGCTGAGTGCGGACGACGTTCGGGCAGTGACCGCCGCGTTCCTCGGCTGGACGATGGATGCGTTCGACTACTTCATTGTGGTGCTCGTCTACGCCGACATCGCAGCCGACTTCGGCGTCTCGCTCACCCGGATGGCGTTCTTGACGACGGTGACGCTGCTGATGCGCCCTGTCGGGGCCGCGATCTTCGGGCTCTGGGCGGACAAGGTCGGCCGTAGGCGCATGCTGATCATCGACGTGAGTTTCTACTCCGTCGTCGGGTTCAGCTGTGCGTTCGCGCCAAACTTCACCGTTCTGCTGGTGCTGCGAGCGCTGTACGGCATCGGTATGGGCGGCGAGTGGGGCCTCGGTGCCTCACTCGCCATGGAGAAGGTGCCGGCGCGCAGACGTGGACTGATATCGGGCATCCTCCAGCAGGGCTACGCAACGGGCTACCTGTTGGCCGCGCTTGCCTACCTGCTCGTGCGCAACTACACCGACTGGGGCTGGCGCGGCCTGTTCGCGTTGTCCATCGTGCCAGCTCTGCTAACGCTGTTCCTGCGCACGAGGGTCACCGAGTCCGAGACCTGGGTGGAGACCAAAGCCAATGNCGATCGGCACAAGACGACCGCCAGGCAGATCTTGTCATCTCCGGCGGTGCTGCGCCGTTTCGGCTACCTCGTCCTCCTGATGACCGCGTTCAACTGGATGAGCCACGGCACTCAAGACATCTATCCGACGTTCCTGAAGAAGGGCCTGGGATTCTCCCCCAACACAGCGCTGTACATCGCGATGTTCTACAACGTCGGCGCCTTGCTCGGCGGGACTTTGATGGGGGCGCTCTCTGAGCGCGTCGGCCGCCGCGTGGTCGTGGTCGGCTGCGCCCTGCTGGCGCTGCCGCTGCTGCCGCTGTTCGCGGCCTCGCACGCCCTCGGCCTGGTTTGTCTCGGCTCGTTCCTGACCCAGTTCCTGGTGCAGGGCGCGTGGGGGGTGATCCCGGCCCACCTGACCGAGATGTCCCCGGCCGAGATCCGCGGCTTCTACCCAGGCGTGACCTACCAACTCGGCAACTGCCTCGCCGCGTTCAACCTGCCGATCGAAGAGCGCCTGGCTGCCAGCCACGGCTACACCTTTGCGATCACGGCCACGATGGTGCCTGTGTTCATCGCGGTCGCGGTACTGGCTGCGATCGGCAAGGAGGCGCGGGGAAAGCCCTTGGCGACGTCGAGCGTCGAACCAAGACAACCCGTACCGCTCACGACCTAGGGCCTGCGCAGAGTCATCTAGGTCACCCTCGGCCGCTCGACCAGCGGTAGTGCTTCCGGTCGCGAGCCCGTGGGGCTTCGTGATCCGCGTTCTCCGGGTGTGAAAGCCATCCCATCAGCTCCGCGCGGACCTGCGACAGTGCGAAGTTGATCATCGGAAGCGTGAACCTCCTCGTTGGTCACCTCCTCGGAGAGAGGGAACTGGGTGTCGGCTGCCAAGGCCAGCCCTGGTACCGGCACGTCCAGGTAGGGGAAGAAGCTCATGTCGCGCGGGTTGTTGTCGGCGGCCCGCCCGGGTGTCCGGAGGAGCTTTCTAGCCGCGCTGAGTCGCTGTCTGTCAGGACCGTCCAGGGTGTCGACAAACTCCCGTACCTGCCGTTCATCTGCGCGAGTTGTTGCTCCTGTGTCCGTCGCCGCCGGCCGCGCCACCGCTGCCAGCGGGAAGACATCGAAGGCTGATCGGTTGCCGCGGACTCAACGGCTCGTGGAACGGTTGCTAACGTGATCGAGTGATTCTTGCCAAAGCGCTGATAACCGGTTGCAGCCCAGGGTCGAATTGCAACGAAATGCCATCCGACCACGGCGCGCTCGGGTTCTTGCTCGTGGTCATCCTCCCGTTGGTCCTCGTCGTCGCTGCCGGCGTGCTCCTCTGGTTGCGTCGACGCGCGATGGTGTCGGCCCTTTCCACACCGTCCACCGGGAATCACGCTTCGTCCGTCACCGATGGAACGGTCCAGAAATAGCGATCTCAACCTTTGGTGGCGACATGGGCGCTTCGGCAACAGCAGGGAGACTCGGGACGCTCAGCCGCCGTGAAACAGACAGAACGGGTACCCGGCGGGTCAAGCAGCGCAGAGACGTCGTCGNCCCAGCCGCATCCGCCTCGCATGCCGGCAGCGTGGCGGCCCTGGGCTCGTGACCACCCCAGGGGCTCGGGCCGATGACCGCCGGGGTCGAACCTGGCGGAGGCGGCGAGCCGGTCGGCTCCGACCCTTGTAACAGGCCGGAAACGATCACGGGCTGTTCGGTCGTTCGGGGTTCGGCGCCGAGTTGCCGTCGCTACCGTCAGCCCAAGGGACTCGAGACGCGCGCGGAGAGGCGGCTGTCGTGGGTGCGCTCAATTCAGGAGACACAGCGTGGCTGCTTGTCTCGACTGCCCTGGTCTTCTTCATGATGCCTGGGTTGGCCCTGTTCTACGGTGGACTTGTCGGCGGCAAGAATGTGGTTGCCACGATGGTCCAGTCGTTCGTCGCGATCGGCATCCTCAGCCTGGTCTGGGTCGTGATCGGCTACTCCCTGGTATTCGGCCCAGACCACTGGGGGCTCATCGGCGGGCTGAATCTGGCGATGCTCCACGGCGTGGGTGAAGCACCCTCGAGCTGGGCACCCACTATCCCCGCCCTTGCCTATATGGCCTTCCAGATGAAGTTCGCCGTCATCACGCCAGCGCTGATCGCCGGCGCCGTCGCTGAACGGATGCGCTTCGCCGGCTATCTCGTCTTCATCACGCTGTGGTCGTTGCTCATCTACTGCCCCCTGGCCCACTGGGTCTGGGGCGGGGGATTCCTCGGGGCGGGGTGGTTGCACGCGATCGATTTCGCGGGCGGTTCCGTCGTCCACGCGAGTGCCGGCGCTGCGGCGCTCGCTGCGGCGATCTACGTCGGCAGGAGGCGCGGGCCGGTACCCGCCCCGCACAACATTCCCTTGGTACTCCTCGGCGCCGGCATCCTCTGGTTCGGCTGGTTCGGGTTCAACGCCGGGAGCGCACTCAGTGCCGGTGGTGTCGGAGCGCTGGCGCTGGTCAACACTCAGCTGGGCGCTGTGACGGCCATGCTCGCCTGGATGGCGGTGGAGTGGCGGCACCGGAGGCCATCGGGAGTCGGGCTCGCCTCTGGCGCAGTTGCCGGCCTTGCGGCAATCACACCAGCAGCCGGCTACGTGCAGCCGTGGGCTGCGCTGCTGATCGGTCTGGCGGCAGGTTTGGTCTGCTACTACGCCTGCCACCTGAAGATCCGCTTCAAGTACGACGACTCGCTCGATGTGGTGGGCGTTCACATGGTCGGTGGGGTGATCGGCATCCTGCTGACCGGCGTCTTCGCCACGCTGGTGGTCAACGCGTCCGGGGCCGCGGGTGGCTTGACCCAGCTCGGCCGACAGGCACTCCTCGACGTGGTCGCGTTGGGCTTCCCTTTCGTGGGAACCCTCCTGCTCTTGATGCTCACTGACCGGCTGGTCGGCGTCCGCGTGAGCGCAGAGGACGAGATCGCCGGGCTGGACCTGAGCCAGCACGGCGAGGTGGCTTACCCGTCCACTGTGGAGGGCTGACGCGGGCCGCACCCTCAACGCCGTTGGTCGCGCGCCTGGTTCACAGCGAGCCCAGGCGCGAGGCTGACTAGGGCGCCTGGGTATCCACCGTGAGGTCGTCGATGGCGATGTCATAGGTGCGTCCGGCCACCGTGTCCCCCAGGACGACCTGCCCGATCAGGCTGGTCCCGAGTGTCTCTGTGCCCGTCACGGTCGGAGCGAGGACGACGGGTAGCCCGTCCAGGACGGCGGTGATCGTGATCGGGCCGCCCGGGTTGGTGTCGATGTACATCTCGACCTTGTGCCATCGACC
>JGI24140J50213_10000795_pt1 | contig 14449 bp, 16 predicted proteins | sample BarGraIncu00222A_FD_50213 | JGI IMG/M metagenome (IMG submission 50213)
TATGAACTATCTGATTTTCATAGCGGTTGGAAGCTTTAATTTCGTTTAACAGGCGGGAAATATCCATTTTTCGGCTCCGTTTTTTATTCATACTTTTATTCGTCCTTTATATTTTGGTCCCACTACTAGTGTCGAGTCAACCCTCAAAAATTGAATGATTCTGAATAGTAGTATTCATTTTATACGACATTTTTCTGTTGACTCGACACTAGTTGGTTTAGACTTTGATCCTCGATTTTTCCGGTTCATATGAAGATTGCGCTTTAATTTGATCGAAGCCCACCGGTTTCACCTTTTCGGGGCGCGGGACAAGACAGAATGAAAGATGACATTAAGGTTTTTCCATAATAATATCTCCCTATTTACTACGGGCTACCTATGTTTTTAAAATGTTGCATTTTCTCTTCCGGGTTTCAAACTGCTTTTTAGTTCTCAAAATGTAAAAAAAGCTCCCCTGGTTCATTTCCCTGTCCAAGAATATTCTTTCGGGTCCTGGTTAGGTAAGATGAGTAAATAAAAAGATGAATGAAAAAGGATGAATAATTAAGATGAATATATAAAAAAATGAGTAAACTTATTCAGTATGCTGAATCAGAACTCAACCTTCGGGACTTCCCTTTCTGCTTGCATGGTTTCAAATAACTCTTTCTTTTGGAATCCCATTAAAGATGCAACAATATTTTTCGGGATTGTCTGAATACTGATGTTATATTTCATAACGGTATCATTATAAAATTGTCTTGCATAGGCAATTTTGTTCTCTGTCTCCATGAGATCTTTCTGGAGTTGTATAAAGTTCTGGTTGGCTTTCAGGTCAGGATAATTTTCTGCAACTGCGAAAAGGGATTTCAGGGTTGAGGAAAGGTAATTGGATGCTTCTGCAGTTTCATTTACATTATTTGCAGACATAACTGCAGCCCTGGCTTTTGTAACGTTTTCGAAAAGGGTTTTTTCGTGTTTTGCATACCCTTTTACTGTTTCTATCAAGTTGGGGATAAGGTCATAGCGCCTTTTCAGCTGGACTTCTATCTGAGCCCAAGCATTTTCTACCCTATTCCTTTGCTTTATAAGGTCATTGTAAATTAAAACGAAAAGCAAACCCAAAATTATTGCTACTATTACCAAAATTTCTACTATCATATAGATCACCATCCTTTTCTCAAAGTACTTTACCTGGCCCCGCCGCCGCCGCCACCAGAGCCGCCACCTACACCGCTTACCCCACCTCCGCCTCCAGACGGAGCGGATGACGCATAGGCGCTCCCAAAACCGGAACCAAATTGGGCATAACTGTGGTGCATGAGATAGAAATTACTTCCTTGAAGCTGTTCAGACGGAACAACAAGAGACATGTTGTGAAGGACTTCCTTTGCGACACCCAGAGAAGTTGCATACACCAGATAATGATCCCAGATCTTTATCGATTCCGGAGGGTGCTCTTTGAGAGCAGAAAAATCTGTGAGATATCTTCTGAAATTATCCCAGCGTTTGTAGTAAAGTTTTCCTTCGGGAGTCCAGCGATCCAGTACCTTTTCGAACATTGCGGAGATAAACATCATAACGATCTCAAAACCGAAGATTAAACCAATAAGTAAATTCAGCTTTGATGCCAGGGGAAACTCGTTTTGAGGGAAATAGTTAGAGATTACAACAAAATAAAATAATACCGCTATTGCAGTGGCTAAACCAAACCCAACTAAATATTTGTTTCCTGCAGACAGGAAGAGTCTATCGACTGCAGTATGTGCTTTAACTTTTTTATTCCAGTCAGTAATAAATTCATAGAAGTCGGTTCCTTTTCCAAGCTCTTTTTTCAATTTATTCCAGGAGATTTTACTTCCAGAAGCATGACTTTTTAGTAAATTAAATGCATCTTTTTCGAAATCATCCAGCTCGCGCAGCTTTCCGTTAACTTCCACATAGATATCAGGATTGATAATCTCGATTAAAATATCTTCAGATTCGGATTTGAACAGGCCTAATGCCTTGCTTTCTTCTGATTTTATAGTGCGGAGAGAAATATGGCCGAAATTAGCAAGATCCATAATAGTAGCCGTAAATCCATCCATTGTAGGAATGCCCATCTTCCCTCTCATGATGGCATTGACCACGGCAGGTCTGGAATCTGTAGGCGGCTCTCTCTCATATATCGCGTCATAATCTATTTTTGGTTCTCTCCCATATCTGAAGTATATAAGGAAAGGAAATGCCAGGGCCAGGAAAGCAAATGCAATCGTAAAATTATAAAGATTCTTTAAGAACGAGCCTCTAGTTTCATATTCATTCTCAATGGATTTTATTTTTCCAAGGCCTTCTTCGTCATCTACTTGAACCAAGCTGGAATTGGGAGATGAGAGTCTTGGAAAAGCCACTCTGATTTCATACCATTGATTAGAGGGAATCTCCGTTGTCCTTAAATTGATTACATTATGCTCCACATTTGCTTCTTGTGTATAGCCAGTCGGATGAATCCAGTACTGGATTTCACTTTCGCTTTTCACAGGGAGCGTAATACTTCCTTTTAAGCTTGCTAGAGGTTTTTTCCATTCTTCGCCCCATAGCTTATAATGGAATTCGGAAACATCGCTGTGGACTTTGACTGCGCCATAATGATCGTAGGAAATAAAAAAAGTCACTTTTTCAGGGGTGGGATTTGGAAGCGAGCCTACCAGCTCATATCCTTCGGAAGTCGGATTAACACTGAACTTACATGCTTCGTCTGAACAATGCCCCTTGATATTCTGGATGGATTCCCCGGGCAACATCTCCAGTTTTCTAAAAACTTCGTTGTAATTTCCTTCAAATACGTATGAAATCGATTCTTCAACGTGAACTATGCCGCTGGGACTAACAGTTATATTCGCTGTCGCTCCTTCNAGTGTGTAGTCTTTTGCGCTGGCTGTGGGCACCAGGCAGAGAATAATCAGCAAAAGAATAGCTGTTTTTAATGCCACANAATTAATATTTGCTTCTCTTGTAGGTTCAACAGAACCATTTGAAAGCCGCAACCAAATTCCTCCAACTCAATATTATTTTTCATTATTTTTATATTTTCCCAGAGTTCTTTTAAGACTTGGTTTTAAAATCCAGTGATTTTTGGATTTAGAGTCAAGAAAAAAACCTTTGTAAGTAACCCGTTCAAAGTTTCCAGAAATCACAGACCATTTATTTTCTGAAAATCCGGTTATTAAAGGAGTTTTAATGTTGGACTCCAAAAAACGCCCGTTGAAATCTTCGGGCAAAGTTTTAAATGCTATAAACTTGCTTCTAGCGCATGTTTCATTTTCGGGATAAGACCCCGTTGGAATGTGGTCCTGCAGGCAGGGCTGAACCGTGAAACATAAGTGAAACTTGGTGTTATAATTGGTAAAATCTTTTTACGCATACATACGTGATGCATGGAAAAACCCTGATGAGACTTACGTAAACGAGCTCCGTTGGGAGCGCATGCAGGTCTGGAGAAGGCAGGGGTCCGTGACCAGAATAGAAAGGCCCACCAGAATTGACAGGGCACGCTCTCTTGGATACAAAGCCAAACAGGGTATTGTAGTTGTCAGAGTGAAGGTGCGCCGTGGAGGGCTTGGTAAAATAAGGCCTAAGCGTGGGAGAAGGACCCAGAAAATGGGGACGAATAAGATCTCCGGCGGCATGAGAATTCAGAGGATCGCCGAAGCACGTGCAGACCGCAAATACCCGAACCTTGAAGTCTTGAACTCCTACTGGGTAGGTGAGGATGGAAAGAACAAGTGGTTTGAAGTCATCCTTGTAGACCCGCACCACCCTGTAATAAAGAGCGACAAAAACCTGAACTGGATCTGTGACTCATCTGTAAGGGGCAGAGCCACCCGGGGCAAGACCAGTGCAGGCCGGAAGGGCAGAGGCCTGTCTACACGCGGGAAAGGTACTGAAAAGACCAGACCGAGTATCCGTGCACATCAGAGTCGAGGCAAGTGATTCATCACATAACGCTGCGTGTGATCGCCCACGCAACCGAAGACGTATCCAGAGTCAAATCGGCTCTGGACTTTTTTTTATCAGGTGCCGGCGTTCGGAAAGATAGTGAGTTGATCGAAGAACTTCAGGCTGAAGGGCACCATGGAAATCCCATTACCATCCTTAGCGTTCAGCTTAAAAGAAAGGCAGACTGTCTGGGTTTTGCCCGCTTTGTCCGGGATAGATTTTCGGAGGAAGACGTAGCAAGGCTCCGAAAAGAAATGCCTGAGAGGCTGGACGACGACCAGGTCTTCTATCTCCGCTTAGATAAACAGGCTGCATGCCTGCAGCAGGTGAAGCTGACTTATTCCTCGGATGCGATCACTGCAAAAGTCAAGATCGAAACCTATCCGAAGAACTGGGAAAAAGCCGGAGTCATAGTGGAGGAATTGTTTGGGTAAACCGAAGTTTTACGATTTTTGCGTTCATGCAATTCCTGATGGNGACAATACTGCTCCGGAGCTGGCNGCCCTTGCCCTGCATTTCGGGTACAGTGGGATTACGCTTGCAAATCACTCGGATAAACTTCCTCAATCACGGCATGTACTGAGCTCAACGGATGGATTTGAAGTTTTCAAGGGAATTGAGCTTGTGGAAGAAAATCCCTCGAAACTTAACGGACTAATCGGAAAATTTCGGAAGTCAGTAGATGTCCTGATCGTTCATGGAGGTTCCGAAACTGTTAACAGGGCTGCGCTGGAAAATCCCAGAGTAGATATTCTGAACCATCCGGCTTTCGATAAGAGCAGCGGATTAAATCAGGTGCTTGCAAAGGCAGCAGCTGAAAACGGAGTAGCAATAGGTCTGACATTGAGACCCCTACTTAACTCAAGGGGCTCAAGACGTATCCGTCTGTTATCGGATCTCAGAGCTAACCTTGAACTTGCCAGAAAATATGAGGTTTCCCTTGTCCTTTCAAGCGATGCAACGTCCTGTTTTGACCTTCGCTCTCCAATGGAGACACTTGCTCTGGCTGAAGTCTGCGGGCTTGAAGAAGATGAAGCCATTGACGCTATGAGTACTGTGCCTGAAAAAATCATATCAAGAAACCGTCCTGGACCTGGATATATCAGGGAAGGCGTCGAAGTGCTTGAAGAGGGGGATTACTTTTGAAACGCCTGCTTCCTTCGCTTCGTGCGAAAAAACGTTATCTGGCTTTTGAACTGATTTCCGAAGGGCCTGCAAGCAGGAGCGATCTGGTAAAGGAAGTTATGTCCTCTGCTTCCTCACTGCTTGGGGATGTCATTGCAAGTGAATGTGATATTAAGGTGCTGGGGTTTGAAGACTGGAAGGGTATTATCCAGTGCTCACATACCAAAGTAAAAGAAACAAGGGCCTCCCTGGCAGCTCTCACCCGGATTAATGGGAAAAGGGCAACTTTGCATATACTTGGAACTTCAGGTACAGTTAAAAGAGTCACTGAAAAATTTATCCAGAATCTGAAGCTCTTTGAGCCCAAAGTCGAGACAAAATCCAGAACGACTGAGGAATAATAGGTAGAGTTCGGGAAAACCAACTTAACCGCTTTTTCCTGCATTATTTATGCATTCATTGAAACCATCATCAATGGAGCTGACGGGCAGCTGTCTGATATATACTATAATGAATGAGTATTAGTGTAACAAAGTATAATATTGATTGGCAGGACTGATTGACAGTAAAATAGCTTTTTCGGAATTTTTAAAAGTTAAATGCGGATGACTGCGAGCCAGATCGGAAGGCAAGCTCAAAACCGGATACATTGAAACTGTGGAAGGCAGTATTCTTCCATGAAATTGTTATTATTCGGCTTTAGGTACCGGAAAAATCTGAGTCTCACAAGCATTATAACTGAGTAAATACACTTTATTAGCGGACTTAGTTAACATTTAAATTGAACCTTGAAAAATGATTGAAAAGGCTACTCAAGTATGCGAATCCATATCATTCTTGGAAAACGCATTTTACAGGGTAAAAGTGCCTTTGAATTCTCTGTACCCGGGGTATTTTCCGCTGGTTTCATCCGAAAAAAGTTGTTAGAATTGCAAGTCCCGAATAAAAGGTTAAAAACTCTAATAAGGAAGAAATACGTTATAGGGATCAAAAGTCGATTTCCTTACCTTAATGCTGGGTCGTGGACTTTAAGCTCCTGAATTTTCGGGATATCCGCACAGATTCATGATCACTGACCAAAGCCTTTTTTGGGAAGGTGATGATTTAGCTAATGATTTGCGGGTAGAGATCCTTAAAGAAAAAAAGACCGGTAGTTGACCGGGAAGATTGGAAATAATATAAATAGAAATTAAGGGAGATATGGAATATGCAGATGGCACCACAGATGGGTTATGACAGGGCAATTACGGTTTTTAGCCCTGACGGAAGACTTTTTCAGGTAGAATATGCCCGTGAAGCGGTCAAAAGGGGAACAACAGCAGTGGGAATAAAGGCAGCCGATGGGGTAGTGCTGCTGGTTGACAAGAGAATAACGAGCAGGCTTGTGGAAGCTGAGTCTATTGAAAAAATTTTTCAGATTGATGACCACATAGGAGCCGCAACATCAGGGCTTGTGGCAGACGCCCGCGCTCTTGTTGACAGGGCCCGTGTAGAAGCGCAGGTCAATAGGGTTTCTTATGATGAACCCATAGGCGTGGAAGTTATCTCTAAGAAAATCTGCGACCACAAACAAACCTACACTCAGTACGGCGGAGTCCGCCCCTACGGGACTGCACTCCTTATTGCAGGCGTGAGCAACAATCTGCCCAGGCTCTTTGAGACTGACCCGAGCGGCGCTCTCCTGGAATACAAGGCAACAGCTATTGGAGCAGGCAGAAATGCAGTCGTTGAAGTTTTTGAGGCGGAATACAAAGAGGACATGAACATTGATGCCGCTATTCTCCTCGGAATGGATGCTCTCTATAGAGCCGCTGAAGGCAAGTTCGATGCTTCAACCCTCGAAGTGGGTATTGTATCTATTCAGGATGAACAGTTTAGAAAATTAGTTCCTAAAGAAGTTGAGGATTATGTTCAGAAGATCCTTGAAAAGCACAAGGGAACTGAACAAAAAGAATAAAATCTATATAATCTTTAAAAAATGAGTAATCAGAGAATATTCTGATTCTCAAAATTATGTTTTGGAGAAGGTATCTGAAAATGGTGTCCCTGGATGAGGCAGTAACTGCAAGGCTCAAAAGAGGCAGCAAACATTTCGAAGTCCTGGTCGATCCCGAAGGGGCTCTGGCCTACAAGCGAGGAGAAGAAATTAACCTGGAAGATGTTCTGGCAGTTGAAACTATTTTTGAGGATGCGAGCAGAGGGGATCGAGCAGCAGAATCCGATGTTATAAATTCTTTCAATACGGCTGACCCCTTTGAGATTGCTGCCGTGATCCTGAAGAACGGTGAGCTTCAGCTCACTGCTGACCAGAGAAAACGTATGCTTGAGGAAAAAAAGAGAAAGGTTATCTATACCATCTCCAGAAATGCAATTAATCCTCAGACAAGAGCACCACATCCTCCCGCACGGATCGAAAGGGCGATGGAAGAGGCAAAGGTGCATATAGACCCGTTAAAAAGCGTGGATCAGCTGGTAAATATTACGATGAAAGCCATTCGCCCGCTTATACCCATACGCTTTGAGGAAATCAGTATTGCCGTGAAAATTCCTCCAGAATATGCCCCCAAAGCATACGGAGACATTTCCAAAGCCGGAAGCATTACAAAAGAAGAATGGCAGCGTGACGGCTCTTGGGTTGCGGTGGTGAGGATTCCGGCAGGAGTCCAGACCGAGTTTTACGCTCTTATAAATCATCTTACGAAAGGAGAGGCTCAAACTAAACTTTTATAAGAGGATGTTGGATGGATAAAAAAATAGTGATCCCTGGTGACCTGTTATCCGAGAATACAAGAAAAGCCGGATACGGGACGTATGTCAAGAACAGCAAGATCTATTCTTCGTTTTGTGGTATTGAAAATCTCAAAGAGGATAAAGTTGGAGTGATCCCTCTCGCGGGAGCCTATATTCCCTCAGTTAATGACGTGGTGATCGGGATCGTTATTGTGGTTACTCCATCCAACTGGATAATGGACATTGCCTCTCCTTATGATGGCCTGTTCCATGTATCCGAATATCCAAGAAGAGTTGAATCCCGGGAGATGCCTGAAATTCTGGATGTAGGCGATTCTATGATTATCAGGGTAAAAGATGTAGACCGCTCCATGAAAATTGAGCTTGCCCTGAGGGATTCGAACTTCCATAAACTCAAAACAGGCCAGATTGTAGAGGTTGAGCCTGTGAAAGTTCCCCGTGTGATAGGGCACGGCGGTTCTATGATCTCAATGCTGAAGAAGGAAACGAACTGCAGTATTTTCGTTGGTCAAAATGGCAGAATATGGATCGACGGAAAGGATGAAGATGTGGAACTTTTGAGTAGGGCCCTCCGGAAGATCGAAGCTGAGGCCCAACGTTCCGGATTGACAGATAAGATCTATAACTTTTTGAAAAATGAAAGGATTAGACAGAAGGAATCCAAGCCTATTAAGTTTTTTAAAAATGAAAAGAAAGACACGAAATTAGCAAAAGAAGATCATTCCGAAGATATATACCGGAAGATTGATGTGTTGCTGGACCCGAATAATTGAATTTCGGATAGAGTTACAAGGGATTTTAGGGGATCTTCTTTAGAATATTTGTTTTAGAGTTTTTTGGAGATTAAAGTATGAGCAGTATGAGTGATAAACCTGAAAAACTAATCACTGATGATGGGCTGCGCCTTGACGGGAGGCGAGCGGATGAAATCAGGCCCATGAAAATTGAGATCGGCGTGCTTTCCAGAGCCGATGGTTCATGTTATCTTGAATGGGGCAGGAATAAAATCCTGGTAGGCGTATTTGGCCCGAGAGAAGCCCATCCCCGTCGTATGCAGCGCGCAGATTCTGCAGTTATCCGTTACAAGTACAATATGGCTTCTTTTTCTGTAGAAGACCGCGCCCGCCCAGGACCCAGCAGGCGGAGCATCGAAATTTCTAAGGTTTCCAGGGAAGCTTTCGAACCTGTAATTATGGCTGAGCTTTTCCCCAAAACGGCAATCGACATTTATGTAGAAGTGCTTCAGGCTGATGCAGGGACAAGGACAGCAGCAATCAATGCTTCAAGTATAGCTCTTGCAGATGCAGGCATTCCCATGAAAGGTCTCATTACTTCCTGTGCCTTTGGAAAAGTTGACGGGCAGATAGTACTTGACCTCAACAAAGAAGAAGATAATTATGGTGAAGCTGATTTTCCTGTCGCNATGACTCAGGATGGGGAAATCACTCTGATGCAGATGGACGGGCACCTTACTCCTGATGAAATCAAGAAAGGCCTCGAACTTGTAAAGAAAGGCTGCAAGGAAATCCTCGAAATTCAGCAGGCAGTCCTGAGAAAGAAGTTTGAAACCCCAGTTGAGGAAACTGTGGAAGAAGTCACAGACACTGAAGACACTGGGAATAAAGTCGTCGAAGCAGAAGCGCCCCTTGAATACGCTTCAGAGGCAGCAGTTGTCGAAGAAGCTCTTGAAGAAGCAGAAGAGATCGAAGAGGAGCAGCTCTGTGAAGAAACCGTTGAAACTGATGCTGTTGCTGAAGAGATTCCTGAATTTGAGGAGTTAGAAGACATAATTAAAGAAGCTGAGGCCTTAGTAGAAGAAGACACTGTAGAAGATGTAGTTGAAGTTGAAATCGAAGAAGAAGCTTTAGAAGAGGAAGCTTTAGAAGAAGAAGCCTTAGAAGAAGCTTTAGAAGAAGAAGCTGAATTTGAAGCCTCTTTTGAGGCAGCTCCCGAACCCGAAGATTTTGAAGAACTTGAGCCCATCGAGGAAGAAGTTTCCAGCGAAGTAGAAGAAGTGGAATTCGATTCTGAGGAACTTACTTACGAAGAAACCCAGCTTGAAGAGGAAACCGGAATTGAAGAGGTTGCCTCAGAAGAAACTTTTGAACCCGAACCGGAGATTGAGTCCGAAACTAAAACCAGGACAGAGGTTCCTGCTGAAGAGGCAGTGAAGGCTGAAGTAGAGCCTGAAGAAAAAAAGTGCGAAGGACCCTGGAAGGTAGTAAAAGACCCCTCTGAATCAGGAAGCAGAGGTGAAAACGAATGAGTGAAATTATTGCTACTCTTAAGAAAGACTATATTTATAACCTTATGATCAAAGGAAAGCGTCAGGATGGACGCGGATTTAAGGAGTTCAGAGATATCAAGCTCGAGACAAACATTATTTCCAAGGCAGAAGGCTCGGCAAAGGTAACCCTTGGAAACACACAGGTCCTTGTAGGGGTGAAACTTCAGCCGGGAACCCCTTTCCCAGATTCGCAAGATGAAGGCGTGATTATTACCAATCTGGAGCTTAACGCTATTGCTTCTCCTGATTTTGAGCCAGGTCAGCCCAAAGAAGATGCTATCGAAATGGCTAGGGTTGTGGACAGGGGAATCAGAGAATCGGGCGCAATTGATATAAAGAAGCTTTGCATAGCGGTTGGAGAATCTGTATGGATTGTCCACATAGATGTTCATATTCTCAATGACGAAGGAAATCTTATTGATGCGTCCTGTCTCGCTGCCATTGCGGCCCTTATGACCACGGTTGTCCCTAACGAACAGTATGGAATAGGCAAGAATGTGCCCCTTGCAATGAAAGGGATGCCAGTGGGCGTGACTCTTGCTAAGATCGGCTCAAAGCTAATGGTGGATCCTTNACTGGATGAAGAGGCGGTTTGTGAGACAAAATTGACAATTGTCTCCAGTTCGGATGGATCTATCGCTGGCATGCAGAAAATGGGTCCTGTTCCTTTCACTGAAGCAGAGGTTATGGAAGCAATCGACATGGCATGCGAAAAGGCAGCCGAACTCCGGGGACTTTACCTGGAAGGGCTTGCAAATAAGGAATAAATCAGGCAGGATTAATTAAATATAAATATTAAATGCCTGTATTACGGTCTAAGCGCATGGCAATATGTGATAAGCAGAACCGGAGAATCTGGGTTGCAGGGACCTGACCCGTGAGCCAGCCGGTTCTGAATAAATCACTTCGGACTAAACGTTTATATTTTAAGGAGTTATAACAATGGCAAAAAAGTTTACTAAGAAAGGTAGAATTTCCAGATCAGCAGGCAGGTTCGGTCCCAGGTATGGAAGAAAGGACAGAAAACTTGTGGCGGATCTGGAAGAACGCATGCGAGCCCCGCATGTATGTACAAAATGTGCCCGCCCGACCGTGAAAAGGATTGGAACAGGTATATGGAAATGCAGCAAGTGTGGCCATACCTTTGCTGGCGGAACTTATATTCCCTTCACCAGTGTCGGTCAGACCCTGTTGCGCACGATGAAGAATGTCGCTGAGGCAAAGTAAAATCATGAGGTTGTGGTTGTATGGGATATAAGTGCACTCGCTGTAAACAGAAAGTGGAAATTGACTACGAGTACACAGGTATAAGGTGCCCGTACTGCGGACACAGAATTCTGGTAAAAGAGCGTCCTACAACCATCAAACGCATTAAGGCCGAGTAAGGAGTATGTTAATTACTTCTTCTCGTAAACCTTCTGCAAGGACCAGGACGCTTTGCAAGTTGCTTTCGCGGTTTACGGCCGGCAGGTCTATAACGCGCGGAAAGATGGGCATGCAGGAACTTCTGGAGTTCTCGCAGGGTGGGNCTCTAATTGTTGTAGGAGAGTACCACGGAAATCCGGGGGAACTCAGCTTTTACGATGAGACCGGAAAGCTCCTTTTTTCTCTCAGGTTTGTAGACTGGTATTCCAAGGAAATCGATTCTTTCTGGTTTCCAGATATTGAACCCGCGCTCACAGGCCAGGGCGAAATTGCGGATGCCTTTGAGTCTTTTTTCCATTTTCAGAGGATTGAGAGCGATAAAATTGATCAACTTCCTTCCCGTTCCACCTTAATAGTTGCGGGAGAAAAGGATATCGATTTTATAGGCAGTGGAAAGTCCCTTTTTAAACTTAATCTCAGAGGTTTTAAAAAGTATTGACTTCCAAACCTTTATTTTGAAGCGTAATTCTAAAGTTTAGGATATCACACCGATTTTTCAAAGCAAAATTTCAAAGCAAAATTGCAAATCCATTTTTTCGGGATCCATTTAAGGAGCCAGATTTTCCAGGAGGAATTCCTTGAAACTTTTCGCAGAATTTACTTTTGAAACCGAAACTGCAGAAACGATCTACAGGGCTGTCCTGCCCGAACTAAATGATAACTTCTCAGAGAGATCTGCAATAGGTCTGTCTCTTGAGGACGCTAACAAGCTGGTACTGAGCGTGAAAGCCGAAGACCCGGTTTCCCTTCGCTCAGCCCTGAACACCTGGTTCAGGCTCATCCAGATTGCCCAGGAAGTCCTTGAAGCTACAGCTGAAACCAAATAACCCGAATTTCGCTTCGGGACCAGAAAAATCTATGATTTTTTTTTTAGTTGCACTGCAAGTGCAACAGCACGAGGTCTTTCTCGCTGCGCTGATAGGTCTAAATAATGGGACTAGCCAGTAAGAACAATTTATCGCACTTGTGTTTCGTTTTGCTTAACGGAACTCTTTGTAAAATTTTGAGTTTCAGGATGAGCTCATTATCAAAAGTGGCTGGAATTTTCTACTTATGTTGTTGCTCTTACTACATCAGCAGGCAAGTTGGGAAGTATAAACGCAGGCTTGAAAAATTTATGGAAAAGAGAAATAAAAAAGTGGATATGGAAATAAAACCTTGGATGAGATTTTATTAAGCTCATTTAATTCCGGCAAGCAAAAAAAGGAAAAGTTATTTTTAAGCTTCCCGGCACTTTCTTTCCAGGCTGCAGGTTGCTTCAATTCATCTATACATTTTAACCTCTTTTCTGAGCTTATTCTGTCCCTATCTTTCAACGATTTTCCTTCGCGATTTTCCTTAATATCTCATTGCCGCTCCGGATTTTTTCGATTTGGGACCTTTGTTTGGCCTGAAAGCCCTCTCCGGGCACTTCTTAGAATCGGTTTTACCACGTACTTCAAAGCCGAGGCTGAAACATTCGCCCTTTAGCTCGTCAATATCCGTATAAAATCTGCAGTCTTGGCATGTAGGCATTTGGTTTACTACCTCCAGATATGTGAAGGCCATCTGGTTATCATCCCAGAATGTTTGCTCGGATACAACCTCTAAAGTGAGAAATTGCTTCTCTTTATACATGTAAGTGCGAAGATGTATCCTCTAAATAATCTCTATTTGTGAATAAAAGATTTTTGGTAGACATTCAAAGAGGCAGACTGCCATTTTATTAGGGACGGGATTCTGTTTTTAAATGGAGAATAATCTCATGCACTGATTATTTTCTGGATCTCTGATCCGTACGAAAATCTGGAGATATCTCCCCGAATAAGAAAAATAAACCTTGAAGATAGGGCGGAACCCAGCATTCGAATCGGATTAAATGTAAAGGGAAAAAAGTAAGTGCTCTGCCGCTTATCAGAAAGAGATACTTTTTTTCGGCCAGGCAAAAGCAAAAAATCAAACAAATTCTAAAGGGATTTGCGATAAGCCGCGAAAAGAAACCTGTAGCTTCCCCCTTTAGAGCCTCTTCAACTGCTGGCTGTACACTCTTCCAATCCGCTGGATGGTATCTGCTTCTTCGGGGTCTTTATCATCCCTGATGCGGATGAAGCGGGGGAAACGCAGTGCAAAGCCCGAGTCATAGTTGGGGCTTTTCTGGATTTCCTCAAAGGCGATTTCCAGAACAATTTTAGGCCTTATAGCAAATACCCCGCCTGATTCTCCGCCTTCCATCAATCCGGAAAGCATTTCTGTGAGTTCCTTTAGCTGTTCGTCGGTCAGGCCTGTGCCAACCTTGCCGACCTGCAAATAGTTGGAAGTCTCAGGGTCATAGCAGGCAACAGTGTAAGAACCTATCAGGTTTGCACGTCTGCCAAAGCCCCATTCAGCTCCCACCACTACAAGATCAAGAGTTTCCATAAGGGGTTTTTTCTTAAGCCAGTTCTTACCGCGTTTGCCAGGGGAATAGACAGAATTAGGGTTTTTGACCATGACGCCCTCGTGCCCGGCCTTCAGGGCTTCCTTGTAGACTTTTTCCACAAGCTCGAGGTCTCCGGTTATTACCTGCTTGTCCACGCAAATAGATTTTGAGTCCTCAACCGAACTCTCCACACAAGACTCAAGCTCTTTTCGGCGCTCAAGAAGAGGAAGATCGATCAGAGTTCTGCCGTTCAGGTACATGATATCAAAGAGGTTGAGCTGGATAGGGATCCCGAGTATGTTTTCTTCCAAGTCGTACTTGCGCCGGAAACGTTTAAGGATTTCCTGGAAAGCCTTTGGTTTTCCTTTTTCGTCCACTGCAACGGCTTCTCCGTCAAGGATTGCAGATTCGGCTTTCACATGCTTTCGAATAATCTCAACAAGATCTGGAAGGGAATTTGTGACGTTTTCAAGTTTTCGTGAAAAAAGGGTAACTGAGTTTCC
>JGI24140J50213_10000797_pt1 | contig 14437 bp, 12 predicted proteins | sample BarGraIncu00222A_FD_50213 | JGI IMG/M metagenome (IMG submission 50213)
GTCATGGTTTCGCTGGTGCTTACGGGGATCGTTTCTTACAAGGAATTGAATGTTTCGGCTCCTATCGCTCTGGCAATCAATAAGTGTGGCGCTGCATTAATGTGGCTACGCCCTTTAATCAAGATTGGCGCTATTGCAGGTTTAAGTTCTGTGATTCTGGTAATGCTTTTAGGCCAACCCCGTATTTTTTATACCATGGCTGTGGACGGTTTATTACCTAAAGTTCTGACGAAAATACATCCCCGTTTTCATACACCATGGGTTACTACAATTATCGTTGGTGTGATTGCTGCTTTCTTTGCAGGATTTCTTCCGCTTGATATTCTGAGTCAGTTGGTTTCAATTGGTACATTGCTGGCCTTTGTAATTGTCTGTGGCAGTATCATCATCTTGCGTAAAGTACAACCCGATACCCCCCGTGCTTTCAGAACTCCATGGGTTCCTTTTGTTCCTATTGCAGGTATGGTGATATGTTTTGCACAGATGTTTGCTCTTCCGGCAAGTACATGGGAACGATTGATTGTCTGGATGGCAATCGGTATGGCGGTCTACTTCCTTTATGGCCAAAAGCACAGTAAACTCAATACAAAGAACAAATAGCTTTAATCATTTCACCCCTTCGGGGTTCATTTTTGATACTGTTTTAGTGCTATAATCATTTTACCCCTTCGGGGTTCATTTTTGATACTGCTTTAATGCTATAATCATTTCACCCCTTCGGGGTTCATTTTTGATACTGCTTTAATGCTATAATCATTTCATGCCTTCGGCATTTTTCTTCAATCCCGAAGGGATGGAATGATTATAGAAAACAATGATTGTAGACGAACCCCGAAGGGGTGAAATGATTATAGAAAAGAAATATAAAATGTAAACAGTTTATTAGGCATATTTAGTATATATCTAATAACTGAACATTTTAATTGATCAACAAAAACATGTTTGATCAATTTCAATGTTCAGTTACGTTTTTATGATACACTGTAAGTATTGTTATTAAGCCCTGAAATCAATACATAATTACATTTCAACATGTATCGGTAATTCATATTTGTTATTGTTTTTTGCCTGTTATCTGTACTCATTATCAACCAAATCAGTATAATAGTACCTGAATGAAAAAGTTTTCCTCAAAATGTGAAAACAATTATATGAATGAGTACTTTTGTGCGGTTATTTTAAAACCATCATTATGGGAAGTGGTTCACTGATATTGTTGATGTTTTGCGGGATTCTTTTTGCCGGTTTGGCAATTGGACTAGGCAAAATATTCTCAACTAAAACGTATAATGTCGCAAAAGGGGAGGCATATGAATGTGGGATCAAGACTGAAGGCGCCACATGGGTGCAGTTCAACGTCGGATATTACCTGTTTTCATTGATCTTTCTTGTTTTCGATGTTGAAATTGTATTTCTCTATCCCTGGGCTGTTGTGCTGAAAGAAGTCGGCATGGTTGCCTTTGTAGAGATCATATTTTTTACTTTGTTCCTGTTTATGGGACTGCTTTATGCATATAAAAAGAAAGCACTTACATGGGTGTAACTGAAGATAAAATGAAAGATTTCCCCGGAGAAGTTTATAGCGACGACACCGGGAAGGCAAATTTCATGGTAACCAGTATTGACAAGCTGGCCAACTGGGCAAGGAGCAATTCGTTGTGGCCTTTGACTTTTGGTACAAGCTGTTGTGCAATTGAAATGATGTCTACTGCATCTGCTAAGTATGACTGGAGCCGTTTTGGTTTTGAAGTGGCACGTGCTACTCCGCGCCAGGCCGACCTGATCATTGTTGCCGGAACCATTTGCAAGAAGATGGCGCCGGTATTGAAACGTTTGTACGATCAGATGCCCAATCCAAAATATGTTATTGCAATGGGAGCTTGTGCTGTATCGGGCGGGCCTTTTTACTACTATTCATATACCGTTGTAAAAGGTGTCGACACGATCATTCCTGTTGATGTCTATATTCCGGGATGTCCTCCTCGTCCGGAAGCTTTGTTGGAGGGAATGATTGCACTACAAACCAAAATTAAAAAGTCAAGGGCCTACGTCGTCGACAGTCCCAAAAAAGAGGAAAAGTAATGAGCAAAGAAGAGCTTAAAGCATATTTGGAATTAACTTTTCCAACATGCAAATTTGAGAACAGTATTGATTTTCCTATGCTTATTGTTGAAAAGGAATCCTTTTTTGCAATAGTCAAACAACTCAAAGAAGAACCTGCCACTAATTTTGATTTCCTTTTCTGTCAGACAGCCGTTGATTATACTACCCGTTTTGAAGTAGTCTATCATCTTACATCAACCCAATACAGGCACGATCTGGTAGTAAAAGTTTTGCTCGAAGATCGTGAAAACCCTGTGACAGAATCAGTCTATCCGCTCTGGAAGGCTGCCGAACTCTATGAAAACGAAATCTTTGATCTATTCGGAATCAGGTTCCTGAACCATCCTAACCTCCGTCGCATCATGCTAGGTGCAGATTGGCCCGGTTATCCCCTTCGCAAGGATTATTCAGATGAATTCATTTTAACACCGCAGTCGTAATGGAAGGTCCAAACCAATTAATCCCACTGGAGGATGCCCCCGGCGAATTTGTAATTAACGTCGGACCCCAACACCCTTCTACTCATGGTGTTTTGCGCTTGCGGGTAAAGCTCGACGGCGAACAGATCCTTGATATCGAACCTCATCTTGGTTATATCCATCGTGGTATAGAGAAAATGTCAGAGTCGCTTGGTTACAAACAATTTATTTATCTGACCAGCCGCATGGATTACCTTTCGGCGCATATGAATAATCAGGCCTGTTCACTGATCATTGAAAAAGGATTGCAGCTTGAAATCCCCGAACGTGCCAAGGTCATCCGTTTACTGATGATTGAATTGCAGCGTCTTGCTTCTCATCAATTGTGGTGGGGTTCGGCAGGATTGGATATGGGCGCTGTTTCTCCCTTCTTCTTTGCATTCCGCGAAAGAGAGCAGATCCTTGAGATCTTCGAAGAGACATGTGGAACAAGATTGACCATGAATTACATCACTCCGGGTGGCGTAATGAATGATCTGCATCCAACATTTGTAAAGACAGTCAAAGCACTGATCAAACAGTTTAAAGAAAATATTCATGAATACGATAAACTGCTGACCGGTAACATCATATTTCAAAAGAGAACGCAGGATGTTGGCATCCTCTCTAAAGAATTAGCCATTTCATTGGGCTGTACAGGTCCGGTTGCCCGTGCTTCAGGAGTCAGCTGTGATGTGCGTAAACTTCATCCTTACGACGGTTACGAGAAACTCGATTTCAAAGAAATCGTGATGGATAAGGGAGATAGCTTTACCCGTTATCTGGTCCGTATCAAAGAGATGAAGCAGTCGATGCACATCATTGATCAACTGATCGATAATATTCCTGAAGGCGATTTCCGTGTCAAGACAAAAGCTGTTATCCGTCTTCCTGAAGGCGAATACTACCAGCGTGTTGAAACGGCCCGTGGTGAACTTGGTGTGTATATTGTAAGCGATGGCAACAAATCTCCATACCGAATCAAATACCGGACTCCGAATTTCTCTAACCTTGGCGCTTTACAATATATTGCCAAGGGATCAAAGATTGGTGACCTGGTAGCGATTATGGCAACTCTTGATTTGATAATACCTGATATTGACAGATAGTGATACAATGTCACGTTGTCGGATCGAAAAAATATGATGATATATGATTTCAATGATTGGTTTTAAGGAAATAACGGTTTGGATTCATCAGGCGCTTTCGGGTTTAATGAGTCCGGGGATGGTGGTTGTGAGTGAAGCTTTAATTGTGGGTCTGTCCATGATCATGCTGGTCGTCTTGATGGCTGTAGCAATGATCTATATGGAACGCAAGGTTGCAGGTTTCATGCAGTTGCGCTTAGGCCCCATGCGTGTGGGCCTCTGGGGATCCATGCAGGCATTTGCTGACGTACTGAAGCTGTTACTCAAAGAGTGTCTGACACCCAATGGTGCAGATAAATTTCTTTTTGGACTGGCTCCCTTTATTGTTTTGGTTGTGAGTTTTCTTGCATTGGCACCCTTTTCATTTGCTCCCGGATTACAGATGTGGGATCTGAATATTGGTGTTTTATATGTTTCTGCGGTTTCCTCAATCGGCGTAATTGGAATCCTGATGGCCGGTTGGTCAAGCAACAACAAGTATTCTTTGTTAGGCGCCATGCGAAGTGGAGCACAGATTGTAAGTTATGAACTATCGGCTGGTCTCTCCATCATCGCCATTGTCATCATGTGTGGATCACTTTCTATTCACGACATCATTCTGTCGCAAAGTGATGGCTGGTGGATATTCAAGGGACACCTTCCTGCCATGTTTGCATTTGTAGTCTTTGTCATTGCAAGTACAGCAGAATTAAACCGTGCACCTTTCGACCTTGCTGAGGCCGAACAAGAACTGACCGCAGGTTTTCATACAGAGTATTCAGGCATGCAGTTCGCGATGTTTTTCTTGGCCGAATACACCAATATGTTCATCGTTTCAATGATCGGAGCAACCGTATTTCTCGGTGGCTGGATGCCTTTCCACGTATATGGATTNGAAGCATTCAACAATATAATGGATTATATCCCTTCCTTCATCTGGTTCTTTGGAAAGACCTTTTTTATCCTGTTTCTGATCATGTGGTTCCGTTGGACTTTCCCACGTATGCGTATCGATCAGTTGTTGAAACTCGAGTGGAAATATCTGCTGCCATTAAGCATCATCAATATTGTGATAGCAGCATTTATCACCATCATGGGTTGGCATTTTTAATCTAAGATTTTTACGAAAATGAAAGCATTATTCAGATATTTCAGAAGCATATTCATGGCGTTCAAATCACTTTGGACGGGTATGCGGTTGACTTTTTATTATCTCTCGCATCCTAAAACAATCCTGACACAGCAATATCCTGAAAACAGGGAGACTTTGGTTATTGCCGAAGCATTCCGTGGAGAGGTTGTTTTGATGCACGATAAAAACAACGAGCACGCATGTACAGCTTGCAAGATGTGCGAGATGACTTGCCCAAATGGCTCCATCAAAATCATTCAGGCTGTTGAAGAGACTGAAGATGGTAAGAAGCGGAAGAAACTCGACGACTGGGTATATAATCTGGGCATGTGTACGTTCTGTTCACAGTGCATCGAGATCTGTCCTTCGCATGCCATCAAGATGCAGAATACCTTTGAACACAGTGTTTATAATCGCAGGGAACTCATCAAACACTTAAATCATCCAGGGTCTAAATTGAGAATAAAAGCTAAAACAGATAAAGAAGTATGAGCGCATCAACCATCATTTTTTACATACTGTCTTCATTGATCGTGACCTTTGGTGCGCTGACAGTATTTACCCCCAGGATCTTCAGGGCTGCTATTTTTCTGTTGCTGACACTGATTGGCATAGCCGGGATCTATATTCTTATGGAGATGCAGTTTGTTGCTGCCCTTCAGATTGTGGTCTACGTGGGTGGTATCGTCGTACTGATCATCTTTTCAATCTTCCTGACCTCATCAGGTAAAGAAAAGGTCAACCCACACAGATTTAAACGCATCATTACTGCAGCAATATTATCGATTTCAGGTCTGCTTTTCTCTTGCTGGGTTGTATTCACCCATGTCTACACGCCTGCAGGAATTACACCTATTGATCCTTCAGTAAGAAATATCGGCTTACAACTGCTCAGCTATAACGACTATGGTTATGTCTTTCCTTTTGAGGTAGTGAGTATTTTGTTGCTTGCTGCACTGATCGGAAGTATTGTAATCGCCATGAAATCAAAGAAACAATAATCTCAAAACAGAATTATGGAACAAGTCCCATTGTCACACGTCTTAATCCTGAGCTCTATCCTTTTCTTTTTGGGCATCTATGGCTTTTTNACACGCCGTAATCTTATTACAGTCCTCATGTCGATAGAACTCATCCTNAACAGCGTCAACATNAACTTTGTCGCTTTCAATAAATACCTCTATCCACATCAACTNGAGGGCGTTTTCTTTACATTGTTTATTATNACTATTGCTGCAGCTGAAGTTTCATTGGCTATAGCTATTATCATCAACCTGTATCGCCGCTTCAATACGATTGATATTGATGATACTGATACCATGAAATATTAAGCTTATGAGTTACGATTTATCATCAGAAATTATCCTGTTTTTACCTCTTTTAAGCTTCTTATTGCTTTCGCTTTTTGGTAAAAAGATCAAGCCCGAAATATCAGGTATCATTGGTACCGTGGCATTGGCGATTGTAGCGATGCTGTCGTTGTATGTTGCCTTTGAATATTTCTTCGACTTTGGCAAAGTAAATGGTGTCTATGGACGACACATTGTTGCACAGTTCTCCTGGTTACAATTCAACGACAATCTTTCTATCGATATGGGTATCGTGCTTGACCCTATCTCCGTGATGATGTTGATCGTGATCAGTTTTGTATCTTTCATGGTGCATCTCTACTCACTCAACTATATGAAGGGTGAAGAGCGTTTCACGATGTATTATGCTTATCTGGCCTTGTTTTCATTCTCAATGTTGGGTTTGGTGGTTGCCGTCAATCTTTTCCAGATGTATATGTTTTGGGAGTTGGTGGGCATCTCTTCATTCCTTCTCATCGGGTTTTATTTCACCAAGCCATCAGCCATTGCCGCTGCCAAGAAAGCATTTATCGTTACCCGCTTTGCCGACCTTGGTTTCCTGATCGGGATCCTGATGTTGAGTTATGGCGCCAAGACACTCGATTTCTTTGTATTGATTGAACGATTGACAGCAACAGGTTCTCCTTATATTGCTTCATTTACAGCATCATCATTTCTGGGATTATCCACACTGTCATGGGCATTGTTATTGGTCTTTGCTGGTGGTGCCGGAAAGTCTGCCATGTTCCCATTGCATATCTGGTTACCCGATGCTATGGAAGGTCCAACTCCTGTTTCTGCCTTGATACATGCAGCCACGATGGTTGTAGCAGGCGTTTTCCTTGTCGCAAGGTTATTCCCCATCTTTGCAATATCTGCTCCTGAAGCGCTGCATATCATCGCATACATAGGTGCCTTTACTGCTTTGTTTGCTGCAATCATTGCCACGACGCAAACAGATATTAAGCGTGTCCTTGCTTATTCAACCATTTCACAGATTGCTTTCATGATGTTTGCCCTTGGCGTTTCCGGTTGGGGCGAAGGAAACAATGAAGGATATACCGCTTCCATGTTCCACCTCTTCACCCATGCATTCTTCAAGGCGTTGTTATTCCTTGGTGCCGGTGCTGTCATTCATGCCGTTCATAGCAACGAGATGAAAGACATGGGAGGACTCAGAAAAGCATTACCCATCACCCATATCACATTTTTACTGGCCTGTCTGGCTATAGCAGGAGTTCCTCCGTTTGCAGGATTCTTCAGTAAGGAAGCCATTCTTTCGGCAGCCTACAATGCCAATCTGCCTATATTCTACGTAGCAGTATTCACAAGCGGACTGACTGCATTCTATATGTTCAGATTGTATTTCAGGATCTTCTGGAGTAAACCTGCCGTAAAACATGAAGGTCATGGTCACGAGAGTCATACCTGGGCAATGAACATTGCTTTACTCGTTCTTTCAGTTGGAGCTGTCTTTGCAGGTTTTATTCCTTTTGGTTCTTTCGTGAGTGCTGAGGGAAAAGCCATTGAACTGCCTTTTCACCTGATGTTCTCTATCACTCCGGTATTGGTTGGTTTGACAGGAATTCTGATTGCTTATGTATTGTATGGTAAGAAAAGTGAACTTCCTGCTAAAATATCTCACTCGGTAAACTTTGTATATCAGTCTGCATACCGCAAGTTTTACATTGACGAGATCTATCTCTTTGTCACTAAAAAGATCCTGTTCAATCTTATCGGTCGTCCTTCGGCATGGTTCGATAAGACTGTGGTCAATGGAATGATCAATAGTTCAGCTTCGGGAACTGTGATGTTCTCGGGTGCCATCAAGAAGATGCAATCGGGAAGATTGCAGACTTATGCGATGTTCTTTTTGGGTGGTGTTCTGATTTTGGCAGCTCTCCTGGTTATTAAATTTATATAAAATACAAATAATGAATCTTTTATCATTATTACTTTTAATCCCGTTGGTCACGGCTGTTGGAATACTCCTTGTCAAAAATGAGTATACGATTAAAATTATAGCCCTTATAGGAAGTATTGCCCAGTTGGGTTATTCAATCTGGCTGACCCTTTTCTATATGAGCCTTCGCAAGATAGGTACTCCGGGTGAGATGCTTTTTCAAACCACGGCTGCATGGTTCAAGCCTTTGCACATCAATTATAGTGTAGGCGTAGATGGCATCTCTCTGACAATGATATTGCTGACTGCAATGGTTGTTGTGGCAGGGATCCTGGTCTCGTGGAATATCCACAAACAGGTCAAGGAGTTTTTCTTCCTGATCCTCCTGCTCAGTGTTGGTGCCTTTGGATTCTTCATCTCTACCGACCTGTTCATGATGTTTTTCTTCCTCGAATTGGCAGTGATACCAAAATATCTGCTGATCGGAATGTGGGGGAGTGGTAAGAAAGAATACAGTGCAATGAAGCTGGCCCTGATGCTGATGTTTGGTTCTGCATTGGTCTTTCTTGGAATAGTAGCCATGTATTTTGTTACAGGTGCTAACGGTGGAGTCCCTACATGGGATCTGCACCAGATTGCTAAAATGCATCTTCCTATCGAAGCACAACGGATTTTATATGTATTGATCTTTACAGGATTTGGCGTCTTCACTGCCATGTTTCCTTTTCATACATGGGCCCCCGATGGTCACTCATCAGCCCCTACAGCCGCTTCCATGTTCCTTGCAGGAATCTCAATGAAACTGGGTGGATATGGCTGTTTGCGTGTAGCAACTTATTTACTTCCTGATGCCGCACAGGAACTTTCCTGGATCTTTATTATCCTTGCATCTATCGCCATTATCTATGGAGCCTTCACAACCATGATGCAGAAGGACCTGAAATACATGAACGCATATTCTTCCATCAGTCACTGCGGATTTGTAATCCTTGGAATAGCCATGCTGACAAGGGTTTCAATAACAGGCGCTGTATTGCAAATGGTTTCTCATGGTATTATGACGGCCCTCTTCTTTGCTGCCATCGGAATGATCTATGATCGTGCACATACAAGACAAGCCAATGAACTTGGGGGAATGTTAAAACAGATTCCTTTTATCGGAACTGCCTTTATCATTGCCGGTTTAACTTCTTTAGGACTTCCCGGTTTCAGTGGTTTCGTTGCAGAGATGACAGTCTTTGTAGGTTCCTGGGAACGTACAGGAATCTTCTATCGCGTCGCTACCATTCTTGCTGCTGCATCAATAGTTGTGACGGCTGTGTATATCCTACGAGCTGTAGGACTTGCAATCTGGGGTTCTGTTAAAAATAAGGAATATTTGAAGTTTAAAGATGCCACCTGGAGCGAACGGGCAGCATCTGTCCTTTTGGTTGCAGGGATTGTCTTCATCGGTGTTTTCCCGTTCTGGATTATCCAATTAATTCAAAACGATTCGACTACGATATTCAATAAAATTTATTCAGTGGCTGCTGCCATTTAATCCGGTAAAAGATTAAGATATGAGTTTTGAATCTATTATGTTGTTACGGTTTGAGGTGATCATTGCATTGATCATCTTCATTCTGTTGATTATGAAACTGAATGATGCCGATAACAAAGTAAAGGCATTTCTGACAGTTGCAAATATCTTGCTGTTACTGAATTTTGTGGCAGGATTTATTCCGATAGGAGAGGGGGTACTGTTCAGTGGCTTCTTTAAGACGTCAGGATTGATTGTTTTAGAAAAGAACATCCTGAACCTGGGCCTGATGCTGATCTCATTTACAGCATATACCTGGCTTCTGAACAACAAAAACAGAATCGAGTTCTACATCCTGCTGCTCAGTAGCGTGTTGGGTGTCTACACCATGATCTCAAGCGGTCATATCCTGACCTTGTATCTTGGTCTCGAAATGTCAACTATTCCTTTGGCTGCATTGGCCAACTTCAATAAGTCATTGAAGAACTCTGCAGAGGCCGGTTTAAAACTGATTCTCTCTTCAGCCTTTTCAACAGGAATCATGCTTTTTGGCATCTCACTGTTATATGGTGCCGTTGGAAACCTGGGCTTTGAATATATAGCTGCTCATCTGCACCCTGATATGTTGACCCTGTTTGCCTTTACATTTATCGTGGCAGGATTTGCTTTCAAGATGTCTATCGTTCCTTTCCATCTCTGGACAGCCGATGTATACGAAGGCTCACCGATAGCTGTAACCAGTTTCCTTTCTGTTATTTCTAAGGGCTCTGTGATCTTTGTTTTCGTCAGTGTGCTCTACACCCTCTTTGCAGGATTGAAAGAAGCCTGGGTTTATGAAATCACCATTTTGGCCATACTAAGTATGACTGTTGGTAACCTCTTTGCCATGCGTCAACAAAATATTAAGCGATTGCTTGCCTTCTCATCCATCTCACAGGTTGGTTTTGTGCTTGTTGGTATAGCCGGAGCATCAGTAACCGGAACTTCAGCATCGATCTATTTCGTGCTAATCTATATGATGAGTAACATTGCCGCCTTTGGTGTCATTGGAGCCATTGCAGATACCACAGGTAAAGAGACATTGTCTTCTTATAAAGGTCTCTACAAAGCCAGTCCTTACTATGCATTAGTGCTGGCAATGAGTCTTTTCTCTCTTGGTGGTGTTCCTCCTACGGCCGGTTTCTTTGGTAAGCTCTTTCTGCTGACTTCGGGTATGGGAAATGGTCTCTACGTATTGCTTGCTTTTGCAGCCATGAACCTTGTTCTCTCTTTGTATAACTACCTGCGTGTTGTCAAGATCATGTTTATTGACGAAGCCGAAGAAACGCTTCCTGTTATTGGCAAAAACTTCTTTTTGACCGTTGCCCTGGTCATTTGTGTTACAGGTATCCTGGCAATTGGGTTCATACCCCCTATCTATCAATATATAAGTTCATTGAGTACAGGAATGTAATCCTGCTAAAAACAATGAGAATTTAATTGGGTGGCTCGTGATAGTCACCCTTTTTATTTTTTGGCCGGCAAAGTAAATGAGAACCTACTGCCTTTACCAACAACACTATCAGCCCAGATCGCTCCACCATTGATCTCAACAAACTCTTTGCAAACCATCAGACCAAGCCCGGTTCCATTTTCATTTGCAGTTCCTTTTGTAGTGTGTGAATCATTTGATTTGAACAGTTCCTTTAAGACATCAATTGAAATACCAACACCATTATCGGTAAATGACACTTCTATCAGGTTATTTAATTCAAATGCTGAGATGACAATATTTCCACCTGTTGGTGTGAATTTCAATGCATTATTTAAAAGATTCCGCATTACGGTAGTAATCATATTCCTGTCGGCATCAGCATATGTCCCAATAGCGATCTGGTTATCAATCTGAATATTTTTGGAGTTAGAAAATGTTTCAAACACTTCCAACTGTAAGGATGCAATTTCTGACAGATCTAATATTTCCGTTTTTACTTTAATTCCATTACGCTGTGACAACGACCAGGCCAATAGATTCTCCAGTAGATTGAATGCATTTTCTGCAGATTCCTTGAGCTTTACTACAATTGATTTTTTATCATCTTCACTATAGAAAACAAATTTATCATTCAGAAGATTTGTAAGTCCTAAAATTGAATTAAAAGGACTGCGTAAATCATGTGCAATAATACTGAATAACTTATTTTTGGTATTGTTAGCTTCTACTAGTTCGCTGGCATATTCTTTTAATTTCAATTCTGATTGTTTTCGATCAGTGATATCATGAAAGATCTCCAATAATGCTTCCTTGCCATCAAAGATGAGTCCGGTATGAATGATCTCAAATATTTTACCACCAAGAACATTATGCGATTCAGTTGAGTGTGTTTCTCCGATTTTTATATCCAAAAACAATGGGCATTCCAGACATTGGGTTTTATCATCACGATAGGCCTCCCAGCATTTTTTTCCAAGGGCACTTTCGCCAAGATTGTTTGTCATTAATTCATTCATAAAAAGGATAGTTCCATTTTTATCAATGATATCCATGCCAAAGGGTATGGTCTTCAATAAAGTACTTCTGAGTTCAAGGCTCTCTTTTAATGCATCTACGGCTATTAGTCTTTCTGCTTCGGCCTTATCAGAACTCTTAAAGATGCGTTTGGTCAGATATAAAGTAATACTAATTGCAATTATAATTGAAATCAAGGTCGCAAAGGCAGAAATCAATGCTTCATTGATTTCGAAATGTTTTGAAATATATCGTTCCATCGTATCACCGATAAGATTTACCAATATCAGGAAAGGAAGGAAAGTTCGTAATATTCTGGCGCTGGCTGAAGGACCGGATAACTTTCGAACTATATAATTATTTTGCCCTGCTGTTATAACCAATGCACTACCTACAAAGACAAAGCAAATGGCTGAAGAAAAAGCCAAAGGAATTATACTTCCCGAATACAATAATGGTGTTCCGAAAGTATAACCAAGCGATGCTACGAAACCTGCAAAAGCAACAAAAAGGCCAATATTACCAACAAGACGTATATTAAAAGGTTTTTCCTTGCCTAAGAGTCTCACCAGAATTGCCAAACCTGTCAGGAAAAAAAGTAAACCTCCATAATGCGACATTTTGTTTAATGGAAAATTTCCTATCATTCCTTTGTTGCCAATTAAAAACTGATCAAGCGTCAACTCGCGATTGATAATATGACTAAAAACATGAAGAAATCCGGAAAATGTGATCAGTATAACAACTGTTACTGTAATGGGCCTTATTATTGGATTTTTGTTTTCAAAGAGGTTTAGAATCATCATCACTCCAAGAATCATAAAAATTGTAGCAGAAGTCTGTGCCATTGGGATATAACCGGGTAGAACACTTGATAGTACCCGTATATCTAATATCCACCCAATGTTAGCCAAAGCACCGGTGATAAAAACAATTATCCCCGAAAAGTACATGACTAATTCTGAAGCAGACTTCCGTTTTATATTATTCCACATTGGTTTTGTATTTCAAGAGTTTATTGTGTTCTTAATTTAAAAATTCTTGTAACATTCACGAGGTGAATAAAATAAGAACCAGAGATCAGGTAATGTAAATACTTGGCTATCTCCACTATTAAAAGCACATATTTAAAAATGTAAAATAAGAGAAAAAAAACGTTTCAACTTCACTTTTCTTTCAAAAATTAACTTTTTTCAATAATTTATTCGTTTAGATTCTGATCATTGAAAAAGAGCAAAGTCAAGTAAGACTTTTTATATTGAACTTTTTATTCTCCAACCTTGGCCACTCTTTTCAATCATTTCGGTCTTTGTAAGGGTACCGGAACTTAAACCCGACCAGATGGTTCCAAAAGGAGTTGCTGAAACCTTTAAGGTAAACTCCACTTCAAAACCATCAAATTGCGTTGATTTCTTTATGTTCAGGATTTTTCCCACTTCTAAAAACGTACTCCTGACATTGACATAATTTTTATTTTCCAACTCTTCTTTATATACTTTTGATACAGCATACTCTCTACCTTTTTCAGTTAATGCGGCACAATATCCATTGTTTTCGCCTTCATAACAAGTAGAATAGTTGATAAGACCTTCATTCTGAAGTTGATCGTACTTGAGCTTGGTGTTTTCCTTCGTTGTGGAGCCATCAAAAACAGGAAAAGCAATAATGTCGAACATGTACTTTTGTTTAAGTATATCTACAACCTCAGTCTGAAATTTTTGACTATTATTCAGTCCTAATTTATTCCCGATTTTTTCAATCGGGTTCTCAATTTTTTCTAATAAAGTAGAGTCAGAAGGATTGAATAAATTTGCTCTCAGATCTGGTCTGAGAATATCAATGATTAAGAAGGTCAGCACTAAGGCGGCAAGGATCAGAATGTATTTTCCAATCTTTACCAACCAATAGTTATTTCTATACGTTCTGGGAGTCCTGTTTACAGGTGGATAGTTTCTGGCAGGATTCGGTTGAGGGGTCGCCTTTCTTTGCTGATCTACAGGTGGAATATAAGCAGGAGGATGAAGGGGTTTGTTTTCATCACTTCTCATTGGGCCTTTGCCTGGTTCATCTTTTATTTCATTGTAGATAAGGCTTCTGTGATATGGTGTTGACTTCCTTTCGGTCACATCTTTTCTGACAGGTTGTTTGTGAAGATCCTCGACATATAACCTGGGCGCTACCAGTTTGCGTTTGACGGCCTCATCTCTGATCTTCCTGTTAACATCCGAAGGGAAAATCTCTTCACGCTTCAATAACTTCATGATTTCATCATCCAGAAACACCGTGAAGCTGTTGAGTGATTTAATCGCTCTGCGGTATCTTAGTTCCTCAATTGCTGCATTTATAAATCCCTGGTCT
>JGI24140J50213_10000803_pt1 | contig 14396 bp, 9 predicted proteins | sample BarGraIncu00222A_FD_50213 | JGI IMG/M metagenome (IMG submission 50213)
ATCTAGAGTTATTGATTTTTAAAATTATTTTCAAAAATTACTCTTTCTTGAATTTCAACTAAATTTGTTCGACTGAATAGTTACAAATATATCTTTACATATTAATAATATCCTTGTAATTATCCCGTAAAAGCAAGGTCTGTAAAATCGCCACAATGTATTTACGAAATTGTAAAAGATTCTAAACCCATTACTATCATGCAATCCTTTAAAGTAAATAATGGTATTGAATTACTGCGGGCACAGGCAGTACATTTGTTAAAGACGAAGATAGTAGCAGAAAAAAGCGACAATCAATTAGAAGAGTTGGATGATGAAAAGACAAAACTCATTCAGGAACTGGAAATACATCAAACCGAATTGATGCTCCAGAATGAAGAACTCTTATTGTCGCAATCAATTGCTCAGGAGTTTTCCGATAAATATATTGAACTATTTGATTTTGCACCTACAGGTTACTTTACACTTTCGAAAGAAGGTGATATCGTTAACCTGAACCTGAGTGGTGCCAATTTGCTTGGGAAAGAACGTTTCTATTTTAAAAATAACCGATTTGGATTTTTCATTACGGATGAGTCTAAAGCTGTCTTCAATACGTTTCTGAAGAATTTATTTGACAAAAAAATCAGATCCTCATGTGAGGTCATCCTCGCACCCATTGGGAGCGAACAGATCCATGTTATATTGAGCGGAACTGTAATTGAAAATGGAGAACTATGCCTTATAAACGTGATGGATATCACCAAGCATAAGTCGGAACAACTTCTTATCAATGCTAAAAACAAAGAGCTTGCATCACAAAACAAATTGATTGAAAAGCGCTCAGCAGAACTGGCCTTTGCCAACAAGGAATTAATCTATCAAAACGAAGAGAAAGAAAAGCGCTCAGCCGAACTGGTCATCGCAAATATGGAGCGGGCTTTCGAAAAAGAGGAGACAGAAAAGCTGACTGCCGAATTGAGGATAGCTGAGATCAAAGCTAAGGTCAATGAAGAGAAAGAAAAACTGAATGAGGAATTGATTTTGACAAATAAAGAACTTTCATTCCAAATTTATGAAAAAGAATTACTTACTGAGAAACTAATCATTGCCAAAGATAAAGCTGAAGAAAGTGAAAAGATAAAATCTGCTTTCCTGGCCAATATGAGCCATGAAATCAGGACTCCAATGAATGGGATCCTGGGGTTTACGCAATTGCTGAAAAAACCTGATCTATCTGATGAAACCCGACAAAAGTTTATCAGCATGATCGAACAAGGTGGCGAACGGATGCTCGAAATCATTAATGACCTGATAGATATCTCAAAAATACAGTCAGGAATGACGAAAGTAAACCTCTCTACTTGCAATGTCAATGAGATGATGGAATATACCTTTTCTTTCTTCAAACCTGAAGTTGAGAAAAAAGGGATGCGGATTTCTTATGCATACAATTTATCTGAGCAGGATGCAGTGATAGAAACAGACCGTGAAAAGGTATATGCTGTAATGACTAACCTGGTGAAAAATGCAATTAAATATACTTTAAAAGGTCATATCGAAATCGGCTATCAGTTAAACAAAGATTGTGGTCGTAACGAATTAATGTTTTTTGTAAAAGATACCGGTTTAGGGATATCAAAAGATAAACTTGATAGTGTTTTCGGCCGATTTGTCCAGCTCGAGAATAAAAACCACCATACTATTCAGGGTGTAGGGTTGGGTCTTTCGATTTCAAAATCTTACATTGAAATGCTTAAAGGGCGGATCTGGGTTGAAAGTGAATTAGGTAAAGGATCAACATTCTTTTTTTCTATACCCTATTTTAATATTGCCGATGAAGTCACTGAGGTAAAAAAAAATGTTTTTGACGAAGAAACGGATATTCAAATACGTAAACTCAAAATATTGATTGCGGATGATGATGAGTTGTCATCTATGTTAAGTTCCATCATCTTAAAGGATTACAGCAGCGAAGTGTTTTTGGCAACCAACGGATTTGATGCCATTGATATTTGCCACCATAATCGCGACATCGACCTGATACTGATGGATATTAATATGCCTTTCATGCATGGAACTGAAGCAACAAGGCAGATTCGTGAATTCAATAAAGATGTTTATATCATTGCTCAATCGGCAAATGTGTTTGCCGAGGATAGAATTAAGATTATGGAGGCAGGAAGTGATGACTTTATCACTAAACCTTTGAATCAGGATATATTGATAAAGCTGATTCAAAATCATTTTAAAGAATAGAAAATTAATGGAGGATGTCTAAAAAGCACGGTCCCTGAGCGAAGTCGAAGGGACTTTGCAATGACGATATGTCCCTTCGACTACCCTCAGGGACCGGAAAACTCTCAACCAATGAATCAAATTGGACTTTTTAGACAACCCCCATTAATTCTTGATATTGGTTGAAGTGATTATGTTATAGACCGGTTTCTGTTTGCTTTCGGATTGGATTACATTTTCAAATGTGAGATGATCACAATTCTTCAGATAGACGTTGGAACCCTCAGGAAGAAGGATGTTTTTTAATTTGATAGCTGAGGTAAAATGTTTTGGGTCATCAAAGCCTTCCATATAGATGACAGGCATCTTTGTACCGGCTTTGCGCATATCCAGATTGGAGAATTCCATGTTGCGGAATATGGGTAGCTCGGGAGCAGCAGCTCCATCGTTGTTGTAATTGAAGGAGGTCACTATTTTGATCTGTTGCAGGTCACAGTCTTTAGCTATAACATTTTCGACATATCCGCCACGTTCTTTGCTCCCCTTGATCTGAAGGCCATAAAGCAATTTGCCCAGCTCACAGTCGCGGATATATACGTTCTTCACGCCTCCTGACATCTCGCTACCGATAGCAAGGCTGTGTCCACGGGGGAAACTACAGTTTGTGATCCGGATGTTCTCAGTGGGCTTATTTACAACATTACCCTCGGGATTCTTGCCTGACTTGATGGCGATACAGTCATCACCGGTTGAAAAAGTGCAGTTGAAGATCTCGGAATCGACAGATGAGTCGGGATCAATTCCATCGCCATTAGCAGTGTTGCTATAAATATTCAGATCGTGACAGTTCACATTGCGGCAATAGGTATAATGGATGGTCCAACATGGAGGGTTTTCAATAGCCAGTCCCTGGATATCTAGGTTCTGACAGTTCATGATGCAGAACAGGCGTCCTCTGCCTCTGAGTCCTTTTGCAGCAATCATTGCCTTGCCAAGGGGTGTGCCGCCTCCATAGATCTTGCCTTCGCCTCGGATAGTGAGATCGTGAATATTGATCTTCCCGGATGGGTCATAGGTTCCTGCTGTGATCAGGCTGGAATAACTTTTAACCTCCCATCCTTCGAAACGGGTTGTGATGATGGAGTCATAATCGGCTGTTTTAATGCTTCCTTTGAGCACTCCTCCCTTTTTGATATAAAGGGTCATGTCGCTTTTAAAATAGAGCGCACCGCTTAGAAAGATGCCTTCAGGGATCAATACCGTACCGCCAGGAGTACAGGCGTTGATGGCTTTCTGAATGGCTTTGGTGTTTAAAGTGATGCTGTCACCCTTGGCGCCATAGTCCATGATATTGAAGACTTTGCCACTCTTTTTTGTGGTTACTTTAATCTCATTGCCCGAAGTTGACAATTCTCCTTTTGCATTCGTTGACTTGATTGTAAAAGAATAGGTGGTATTTGGATTGAGATGATGAATGGTGTAATTGGTTTTGGCAGAACTGCCGATATTCTTGCCGTTTTCAAAGATGGCATATTCGGTGATGTCTGAATAGTTATCTGGCTTGTCCCAGATGAGAACAATGGTTGTTTCAGTGGCTGTTCCTACAGGTGATTTAAGGGCCTTTGGGATATCGTTATTGGCGCCAAAGGAGGCCATTTTCAGGCTTAGTGCCAGGAAGAAAAGAAGGGTAGTGGTGAGTTTCATATATATTCGAATTGGAAGGACAAAGTTAAAGTTTTTCATCATGCGATAATAAAAATGGAATACAGGGTTATCGACTTCATTTATATGTAAGATAAAGTAATTCTAAAAATTTATGCCTTTGGTAATTTTCTGATAAATATGATGTATCTTTATTTCATATATAAGGTTCTAAATTGATTAACATCAAAAAATATTAAGGTTGCAATATAAAATTGATCGTTGTAAAGTGAATTTAAAACTGTATTTAATATGGACAAGAATAGCCAAAAATCAGAAGCTTCTATTTTAAGGGTAAAGGCGCTTGCATTATTGAATACAAAACCGGTGAAAATAGTTTCTGAAGTTTCGAAAGAAGAGATTCAGGAGATCTTTTATGAACTTGAAGTTCATCAGATAGAACTGGAGATGCAGTATGATGAACTCGTAAATGCAAGATCTGCAACGATGCGGACACTAGCAAAATATACTGAATTATTTGATTTTGGTCCATCCGGATATTTTAGACTTTCTAAAGAGGGTGAAATTCTGGAATTGAACCTGAATGGGGCCAATTTACTGGGTAAAACCCGTTCGCATTTAATAAATAGTCGTTTTGCTTTTTTTATAGCTAATGAGACGCGAGAAATATTTAATAATTTCCTTAAAGAAGTTTTTGATAATCAAGGCAAACGAACATGTGAACTAACACTTTCAATCAAGCAGGACGAACTTATATATGTCTTGCTTTCAGGCATTGCAATTGAAAACGGTGAGCAGTGTTTTATAAATGTTGTGGATATTACACATCATAAGAGGACAGAAGATGCTTTAAAAGTTGCTAATGTTGAATTAATACTTCAGAATAAAGAAAAAGAAATCCGGGCAGTTGAATTAATCATTGCTTCGAATAGGGCTCAAGAGAGCGACCGGCTAAAAACTGCTTTCCTGGCAAATATGAGCCACGAAATCAGAACCCCCCTCAATGGCATAATGGGTTTTGCGGATCTTTTAAAGAAAAACTTACGAGACGATGAAGTTGGATTGAGGTATGTCAGTATTATTGAGAAAAGTGGAAAACGGCTTCTAAATATTATTAATAATCTGATAGAGATTTCAAAAATCGAATCGGGGGTAGCTCAAAATAAAATTTCACCTTGTAATATCAATGAACAATTAGAATTCACATTAACATTTTTTAAGCCGGAGGCTGAAAAGAAAGGATTGGAGATTTTTCTTCACTCAGGGTTGAGAAATGATGGAGCCATTATAAATTCTGATCATGAAAAAATATATGCAGTCCTTTTTAATTTGGTAAACAACGCAATAAGATATACAGATACAGGAACGATAGATTTTGGTTGTGATATACAATTCGATGGCAAACAAAAGCAGTTGCTTTTTTATGTTAAAGACACAGGTATTGGCATTGCTCCTGAAAACCAGTTAAAAATCTTCGAACGTTTTAGCCAGGTTGATGATAATCACATCAAGTATTGTGAGGGTGCGGGATTAGGATTGGCTTTGGTCAAGGCTTATGTTCAGATGCTGGGAGGGAAGTATAGCCTTGAAAGCGAACAGGATAAAGGATCTACTTTTTATTTCACTTTACCTTTGAATGACAGTACTGAAGTAAGGAATGGTAAAGATGATTCAGATTTGAAGTCTGAAATTGTAGCCCAGAATAAAAAACTGAAAATATTGATAGTTGAAGACGATGAAAATTCTGAAATGCTTTTGACACTTATTCTGCAGAAAGACGCAAAAGAATTGTTGTATGCGACTACAGGTTTTGATGCAATCGGGATATGTCGGAATAATTCAGATATTGACTTAATATTGATGGACATACGAATGATAGGGATGAGTGGAGTTGAGGCAACTAAGATAATCCGTCAGTTTAATAAAGATGTGATCATTATTGCTCAAACGGCTTTTGCATATGCAGATGACAAAAGCAAGGCTTTCGAAGCAGGTTGTAATGATTATATTGAGAAACCGCTAAATAGAAAGATCTTGATTGAGGTGATTAATAAATATTTTTAGAATCTATTTGAACTTAGTTTATTCCTTTTGTCCAACGGGCAAATTTAAACTGTATATAATGGTCAGCGATATGGTAATTTATAATGAAATAAAAGAAAACAGCTGGTAAGGATTTAAATCCTCGCCAGCTGTTTAAACATTTCTATAATGATTCTTTTATTTTACTTAACTGCTTCTGATGTCGTTTTTGGGACCTCTTTTTTTACTCTTGGTGTAGTTGTACTGTTGCCTTTTGCTCCTTTTGCGTTTGGATCAGCTGCAGGTTTTTGCGGGTTTGTTGTAGTTCCCGGTTTTCCTTTTGCCGGATCAACAGGTGTGTTTGTTTGAGGAGTAGCAGGTTTATTGGTTTGTGGATTAGAATTTACATTGCCTCTCCCCGTGTTTGTTGGGTTTGTGTTGCCTGTAGCCGGATTGTTGGTATTTCCTGTACCGGTTGCATTAGCGCCACCACGGTTGATTCCTGTGTTTCCTGAAGTCGGAGTGTTGGTATTTCCTGTACCGGTTGCATTTGTGCCACCACGGCTGTTTCCTGTGTTTCCAGTTCCGGCTGTATTTGTGCCACCACGATTACCACGATTACCGGTATTACCAGTGTTGCCGGTAGTCGGAGAGTTTGAATTGCCTGTACCGGTTGCAGTTGAGCTGCCACGGTTATTGTTTGTATTGCCGGTAGTCGGAGTGTTTGTATTGCTTGTACCGGTTGCTGATGAGCCACCACGGTTGTTATTGTTACCGGCATTGTCTGTATTGCCTGTATTGCCTGAGTTGCCGGTGTTCTGATTATTCTGGTTACCATATCTGCTGGTACCAGTCCCTCTGTTGTTATTATTGTTTGAGCTGCCTGGATTTGCATTGTTCGAATTACCATAACCAGAAGTATTAGCGTTTCCTCTGTTATAGTTATTACTGGAACTTGGTCTTTCATTCCTTACAGGGTCAGTAGTATAAGTAGGCCTGTTGTTATTACTGTTGTTGTAATTGGAATTGCCTTTATTCTGGTTATCCGATCTCCTTACGTCATTGGAATTATTGTCCCGGTTTCTTGAACTGTTATTGTAGAGGCCGGTAGCTCTTCCGTTTTCTTTTTCTTTCTGATTTCTGTAATAACTGTTATTCGAATTTACATTTATTCGTTCGTTATTCCTGAGGTAGCTTTGAGGGCGGGAGTCATTGTATGCCGATGCTCCTTTTTTGTAAAACTGTGGTCTGTAGATAGAATAATGATCACGATCCAAAGATTGCCCAGGACGATAACTATCAGATATGCGGATAGGGTTTAAAGTTCTGCCATAATAACGTTGAAATTCCATTTGTGAAGGGCCAAAGATATATGAGTATTTAAACCTTGAGTCAAAACGCATGCTGAAAATCAGGCTGGAGCTATTGATAAGTGAGCGGTATCTCATTGGATCAACATAATAGTTGTTGAGATCGTTTTGCATGAGATCACGGTCTTGTACGAAACACCAGCTCTCGACTGGAATTTCATTGCTTCTACTGTATAATGTGGTCATTCCCGGTGTCATTGGAGCCCATCCATAATAGCCTGGAGTCTTTTTCCATACAACCCAAGCCGGTCCCCATTCGGTTCCGGGTACCCAAACATTGCCATATTCTTCATCCCAATACCATCTGCCATAATGGAAAGCTGCCCAACCCCATGGAAGATCTGAAGACCATGTCCATCCATAATCGGTAAATACCCAATGGCCATCTGTTACATAAGGTTTGAAGTCATTGTTTACATTTGGTACCCAAACATATCCATAAGTTGGATTATCAACCCATGTGCCATAGCTCCCCAACTCATCGTAAAAGACCTGAAGATTGATGTTTTCATTTTGTGCTGATGCTTTTTTTGGTACTAACCAAAGTGCTGTCATCATCAAGAGGACTATAGCACCAATTCTGAATGGAGTTTTCATTTTTTTATTTATTAAAGTGGTAAAGAACTAAATTAATTAGTGAATGATTCGATTATATTAAAGATTATTCATTGATAATTTGTTTTGAGGATCCCTTGTGTAGTTTAAAACAAATATAACGCCAATTATGAATCGAAACTAACTTTCATCAAAATAAAATTTCTTATTTAACTATGAACCTGTTAATTGCTTGTTGATAACTTTATAATATTATAATGTTCCTAAGAAATATAAGAGGTCTGTTTAACTATATTAATTTCAGTTAGTCGATTAAATAATATAGAAGAAATTTATATAACAATCCAATAAGATTACTTTTTAGCAATCTGATTTTAGAACTATTAGCATGAATTTATTAATGTTATATCTTAATATTAATAAATAGTTCATGTGAAGATAGTACATATTCAAAATAAATAAATACATGCCGTTATGTAAAGTAAAATATCAATTATTGTTTATTGAAAATAAATATGATATTTTTGAATCATCAACACGTTAACGAAGTTCATATTTTTGTATATGATAATTATAGTTTATTGTATGCGCTGATAATAAGATTAATAACTAAAGAATGAATTTTCTATTATGTCACTTAACCAATACTCAATTACCACAATTGCATTCGAATATTTCAACCTATTATCAAAGATAAATACTATTTTTATTAAAAATTTAAAAGTATATACAATTTTGTTTTCCAAACCATTATTTCATTAAATTTGAAGAGTGAAATGAACAGTTCTTGTAATTTTAAAAACCAACCAAAATGATAAAATTATTAATTAGAAGTATTCTGCTATTATTTGTCTTCTTTGCTATTTCTTCATTCGGTCAGGCTCCGAAAAAAACAGACCTGAAATATGTTGGTACATATAAGACGGCGGATCAAAAAAGTTGTCCAATTGCCTTAACCATTACTTCAAAGAGTGATGGATATCATTACAAGATTAAAATTAAAAACAAGTTCCTGGAAGGTCGAATGAAAGTTTCAAAAGGCAAGGATGAGGTTTATCTGACTTTTGTTGGACTTATTGCGAAAAAACCTAAATATGAAGTTGAAGGACAGTATATCGATAATGCTGTTGTGATTCAGAATGAAGGAAATGCAATGAATAAATTCACAATTTTCGACGAATGTGATGTAAAATACATTGAGCTAAAGAAAATCGGTAAAAACTAATAGAACTACTTTATACTCGAAATCGGACTACCCATTTTTAATTGAATAGTTAATATCACGTTTATTCTAATAATTATTAATCAGATCTTTTAAGATCACTAAACAATCAAAATGAGAACACTTAAATTAAGTTTTTTCCTCTTGTTGGTAATGAGTCTGTCAGGACTTAAGGCACAAGATTGCAGGAATATGATGCTGACTTCAGGCACGTATTCAGAAACAGTGAATTTTCAAAATGTTATCCGTCACGACCTGGGTGGAAATTACACTATGGCAGACTGGAATGATTTGAAAAGAATTCCGAACATTGATGCCTGGATTTCGTGTATGCGTTTACATAGAGAGCAATCCTTTATGGTTACACGCAATGGTAATCCAATTTTTTCAGGTAAAAGACAGTACAATGTTCAGTATTTTCCTAATGGTAGGGTCCCTGCAAGTTTTATGATACATGATAAAATTGACAACAAACTCTTCCTGGGGTCATGGTATGGCTTGAATGCAAATATTCTTGCAGTCAAAACTGAGAATCGTAGGGATGAAGTAGTTAGAAATGATGTGCGCAGAGATGAGGTTCGAAGAGATGATGTTTCTGAATTTGGTGGCATGAAACTAACCATGAACAGTTTCAGCGAAAGAGACAATCTGGATCAAATTGTCCGTGATGAATTTCATGGCAGGAGTTCAATAGCTGACTGGAATGACTTAAAAGCAATTCCAAATATTGACAGATGGATTGCCAGAATGGATCTACACAGAGGACAGACTTTTTTTGTTACCAAAAATGGAAAGAATATTTTTATTCTAAAAAGACAATATTTTGTACTTTACTCTCCTTCAGGTCGCCTCCCATCTGATTTTATCATTATCGATAAAATTGATAATAAACTTTATCTCGGATCACAGATAGGTGAAAGAAGGCCAATTCTTGTAAGAGATTTCCGTAACAGGTAAATTGCAGGCAATTTGTACCAGTCATTTTAACAATAATGATAATTAAAGGAGGAATTTAAAACTAAGTGGTTCTGTTTTACTGACATCCGATATATTCATAAACATATAGAACCTGTAAATTTTAACAATAAATAGAAATCATGAAAAATCAAGTAAGAATTTTGTTTGCAGTAGTGCTATGTCTATTCATTTGTCAAACCAATGTTGAAGGTCAGATTTTCAAGAAAGCACTGGGCAAGGTAAAAGGAGCTGTTAGTAGTGTAGTTGGCAGTAAGACCGGTGGTGCGGTAGAAATTCCAAAAGGTCCGGCAAAACCTGCTGCTCCTGAAGTTAAAAACGCAGTTTCTGATATCAGATCCTATACCGGAATGACTAAAGAAGCATTCCTGGCAAAAATCAAGAGTCAGGGTTATGATGCTGGTACGGACGATGCAGCAATGGGCCTGCAAGGCGAAATCTTTAAATCAAAAGCAACCGGATACTATCTGGCTGTAAGTTATGGTACACGAGGCAGTTCCACATATGTTAGGGATATTTCCAAAGCGAAAAACACCAAAAACCCTGTTCTTCCAACTATTAAAAAAACCTTTTTGGACTACGGTAAACAGTGTACCGCTATAAAGGCTGAATTTAATGATGGTGCCTTAACGGGAGTTGCCGGATCAAAAGCCAATGTTAAAGCCAGAAATTCAGCTGACTGGACAGCAAAATTCCTGCCTGCATTTGATAAATTTGTCAGTGCAAAAGAGATGGGTATGGCAGATCAGACCTATCGTGAGCCTTGTTACACTTATTCCATTACATACTCTTATGTTATGGGAGCTGCTAATGTAGTTGTTAGGGTAATTGACCTTACACTTGAAGGTCAGGAAGGATAATTTTTATTAAGATAAATTTCTTCTTGTTAATAATCCAAAACAGGGTTAGTCTTAAAAAACTAACCCTGTTTTTTATAGTAAAAGTATTATTGGAATTACTGTCGTGACGTGCTTTTAATGCTCTGTTGTCACAGCCTTCACATCCAAAGCATCGCGTAAAGCATTGCCAAGCAGCATAAAGGCCAGAACCATTAACATAATGGCGACCCCCGGTAATATAGCGAGATAGGCATAATCGAGGATGATATAGCCATAGTTTTCCTTGATCATGCTGCCCCATGATGGAGTAGGGGGCTGAACGCCTATACCCAGAAAGCTCAAACCGGCTTCCAACAAAATAGCAGAAGCAAAGTTGGCAGCCGAGATTACGATTACGGGTCCCATTACGTTGGGAAGGATATGGCGGAAGATAATTCGACGATTTCTATATCCCAGCGCCCTTGCGGCTTCGATATATTCTTTCTCCCGGATGCTCAGTACCTGTCCACGCACTACACGGGCTACTTCCACCCACATGGTGAGTCCGACCGCAATAAAGACCTGCCAGAATCCTTTTCCAAGGACAAATGTAATGGCGATGACCAGCAAGAGTGTTGGTACAGACCAAACGACATTGATCAGCCACACGATGAGTTGGTCGATTTTTCCTCCAAAGTAGCCAGCGATGGCTCCAAGTGTAATTCCGATCAGGAGTGAAATGGCTATAGCTATGAAACCTACAGATAGACTGACCCTGGTGCCAATCATCAACTGACTCAGCATATCGCGTCCATAGCGATCTGTGCCAAATGGAAAGCGCCGGATGGTGAGATTTTCGCGGATTACCTTTTGTTTCAATTCGTCCAGACTGATCGTTTTAACTTTCCCATCGTATTCTTTATAGGTGATTTGGTTTCCTTTTTGCCAAACCGGTAATTTACCTGTGGAGTCCATTGCCAACGCAAAAACAATATCAGCCAAAGGAAATTGCTTTTGAACGGGGATATCTGTTTTTATGTCTGAATATTCTACGATGGTCAGGTTGGCTCCTTCAATTTTATATGAGGAATAAGGGATTTCTTCGAAATTAGAGGGTGCACCAAAAAGCATGCGGCTGAAGATATTGGTCTCTTTGGGCGGTGCATTGTTGCGCAATCGTAACATGTTCACCTTGAATCCGGGCTTCCGGGTAGCCAGTTCCAGAAACTGAAGGTTGACATCGGGAGTTGGATCGGGGGTGATCAGATACCCCAAAAGGGCAACCACAGATGCAAAAACGATGATAAACATAGATGCCAGCGCCGATTTATTGCGCAGTAATCTTTTGAACGCCATCCTTGAAAGAGGCGAGGAGGAGTATTCTTTTCGCTTGCTACGAAAAAACATAGGTTGAAAGATCAAAGGTTATTATTGTCCCAACAGATTGGTCTTTCAAAAGTACAACGATTTTCAATGCCATCAGGAGATTAGACTTGACTAAAATATTTACAAGTTTATTTGGCAGTTTTTAAAATTTGTCATACTTTTGCACCAACAAATACGGTGAGAGTAGCTCAGTCGGTTAGAGCGCCAGATTGTGGTTCTGGAGGTCGCGGGTTCGAGACCCGTTTTTCACCCTTAAAATTAAACGGTCAGCATTTTATTGCTGACCGTTTTTTTTATTTTAGATTCCAGTTGAAATCGACGACTTTACCCATCAGTTTCCATTTCGTAGGTTGGATGGTTTCAAACCAATCGAGCGGTTCTGCCAATGGTTGTTTCCTTGATGCATTATAAAGCGCAAAAGCAATCTCCTTTTCTTGTTCAGGAGATACCAATCCCTTCTTAAAGGAGATGAACAATGGTGTTCCCGACTGAGATACCAGTTGCAACCATTGACGATTTAACGCCCATGGAATAGCATCTTTTTTTGACTCTCCAACGCAGTCGGCATCGGCAGCAAAGAAAGTGTCGTTTTGAGGGCCGCGGAAGGCCAGAGAATTAACTCCCATTTTCAAGACCCTTGCCCATTCCTGTCCACTTGTGTCATCGCCAATGCGACTGATTTCGAAAATGCCTGCAGCCAGGTGTCCAATGGTATTACAGCCAATGATCAACGCGTCTCCACCACCTTCGCGGATGCTTCTGTAGTGATCTGTAATAATTTCGGCAGTCGTCCTTGAGCGGTCTGCAAAAGCCCATGTGGCATTATCAGCAGCACCACCACTCTTGCCCCACGATCCGGAAATATCAAAAGTGGAGTAGTCGTGTTTAATCAATTCATAACCCCAATTCCTGAAATTTTTCATGAGTCGGATAACATATTGCCTGACTTCGGGTTGAGAAATGTCGAGTATTTTGGAGTTGTTTGCCATACGCCAAGATGCTGGTTGGTCTTCTTGTGCAGTCAAAAGATGTACCCAGATCCCCGGACGTACATTCATTTGTTTAATATCTTTTGCCAGTTGCCCCATCGATGGAAACTTTGCATTGCTGTTATCCCACGGTCCTCCGTGTCCTGTGCCACCTCCTTTTACCTGCCAGCCATCATCAATAACCATAAATGGACGGTTTGGTCCCTTAGGCGCAAGACGAGCTACAAATGCTGCATAGTAACGGACATTTTCAGCACTGTTGTTGCCATAATCGCAATACCAGTCATTGAATCCATAAACGGGTTGTTTAGGCAATGCCGGATTTGGAGACATTTGTTTGCAGAATAATCTTGTAGCGGTGAAAGGGGTTTCTCCTTTCAGACCTGAACGACTTGTTACGGTACAAACTTTAAGTTTTCGGTTTCCAAGTTCTACACCAACACCGCCCGATCTGACATCGGCACGCAATATAACTTGTTGAGGAGTCATTCTCCAACTGCACATGGCGTTGGGAGAAGTCTTCACACCATAACCATGTGTGATCGAATTATTACTGGCGATGAAATACCAGGGCATGACACGAGTTGTGTCGAGCGGTAGCCATTGCAGATTTCCATAAGCACGTTCCCAGGCATCACCCAAATAGCGCATTTCGCTCGCCGGAGTGACGTTCCATTTAATATAGAGATTCTTGATTGGCGTTGAAGGTGCAGAAAGTTCTATTTCAAGGCCATTCTTAATTACGATTGTATTGACTTCAATGCCTTCTCCAATCCATTTTGTGTTTTTAAGAGTGAGTGAGATTGTGGAATTTGAAGTTTGCACCGAAATGGCATCCGGAACGCGCTGAATTCTCATAAATGAAGTCATTTTATTCTGACTTTGACCCTGAAAAGAAAATAAAATCAATAAAAGAAGCAGGCTGGTTTGTTTTCTCATGGTGGTTTTTGTTGTTAGAGAAGATAAAAGTAAAAATAAATGATCGATTTTTAAACAATTTATGCCCTTTAATCGTTTAATCATTATAAATTAGCATAATTGGGCAATATATTTTAAAAAATGAAAATAATTTTAGAAACACTTGCAATTATGATAATTAAATGTATATCTTTGCACGAATTAATAATTACATTATGAACAACGGAATCGTAAAATTCTTTAATGACACGAAGGGATTCGG
>JGI24140J50213_10000804_pt1 | contig 14379 bp, 10 predicted proteins | sample BarGraIncu00222A_FD_50213 | JGI IMG/M metagenome (IMG submission 50213)
CTGCAATCCGTTCTGTTATTGATACTGCAATTAAAAACGATCAGAACCCGTTGCAAATTTTAAATCTAATTGCTCATTGTTAGATTCGACTGAATAGTTACCATGATTTTAAATTCGATTTATTGATTGTTTGTTTTCAATTTAATAAATGATTTATTGTTGAAAGTGTTCAATGTTTTTAAACCATCACTTTACCGGGAAAGAAAATCGCAAAATATTTAATTTTTAGAATGCACGGAAATAGTTGGCAAAGAGATAATGAATTCGTACTGTTGAGTTCAAATTATTGTTTTATAAATAATAGATATATAGTTAGATACGAATTAATATTGTGATTATTTCAGGTGCTTTAATGAATACATTACAGCGCTATTATGTCGACCATGTAAATCTTTAGATAATTTTTTATTAAGTAATTTAACATTTATACTGTCATTTATTCGGAAAAAAGCGTGTACTTTGTATGTTTTTACTAACGAATCGATTTTTCCATGGACTTTCAGAACAAGGTGCATTCATTTCATATACCTGTATTGGGCACCGGATTTACTGTTGATACACCTGCTAAAGTTGCACATTTAGGTATTGATTCCGTGATTTCATTAGCAGATGACTCGCTGATAGAAAAGATGCGTGAGATATACAGTACTAAATTTGATATTCCTTTTCAGGCTATCTCAGACGCTATTGATGATTTCAGGGCTAAAAGAATTACTGCTTATCTCAATGTGCTTGATGAAGTTGTCAAACATAAATTTGAAGAGTTAAAGAATTCGTTTCAAAAGAAGGGAAGTGAACTCGAAAAATATATGGACTTACTCCCTGATCTTTCGGCTCTAAAGCTGGAATATCAGAAGAAGTTAAGCGAATTTGGTCAGGGTAACTGGATTCAGAACTGGATTGATCAGAATCTGAAGACTGGTTCGATTGATGTCAACATCATGACTAAGCTGGATAAGGAGAATTATAAAGGAAACGAAAAACTTCCTTCCGAATACAATGATGCCCATGCAGCATTACGTGGTTTTGCCATGAGTGATCTTGAATCTTCTATTGTTCTATCAGCAGGTATGAATCCTCGTCTGAGTAGTTACTTTGAAGGATTCGAAGATTTCTATCCGAATGCTGACGGTCATCTCCGTAAACAGATTATTCTCAAGGTTTCAGACTACAGGTCAGCGATCATTCAGGGTAAATTCTTTGCCAAAAAAGGACTTTGGATTTCAGAATACAGAATNGAGTCAGGATTGAATTGTGGTGGTCATGCTTTTGCAACCGAGGGTTACCTGATGGGACCTATCATGGAAGANTTTAANANGAACCGCGAAACACTGATTCAGGATACCTATTCAATGTATGTTAAAGCATTGACAGATAAGAACAAATTTGCGCCTNCTTCTCCTTTGCCAATTAAGATTACTGCTCAGGGTGGTGTTGGTACCAACAACGAACATAACTTCCTGCTCGATTATTATCAACTGGATTCTGTTGGCTGGGGAACGCCGTTCCTGCTTGTTCCCGAGGCTACCAATGTAGATCCTGATACGATCAAGTTATTGTGTGATGCAAAAGAAGAAGATTTGTATATCAGTGGAGTTTCTCCATTGGGTGTGCCTTTCAATAATGTTCGCAACAATACCAAAGACATTGAAAAGGATGCAAAAGCAAAAACCGGTCACCCTGGTGCTGTTTGTACCAAACGTTTTCTGGTTTCAAGTAAAGAGTTTTCTGAAAAGGCAATGTGTACTTCCTCTGTGCAATACCAGCGATTGAAGATTGCTGAGTTGAAAGCAAAAGGGGTCGATCAGACCGAATACGATAAGCAATATGCAAAGATTATCGATAAGGTTTGTCTGTGTCTTGGTTTGGCCGCCACAACAATCATGGTAAATGATCTTCCTGCAGAATATGGTTCGCGTGGAGTTTCTATCTGCCCCGGTCCCAATCTGGCCTATTTCTCTCACGAAATGACTTTGAAGGAGATGGTAGGTCATATCTATGGCCGCAATAATGTGATTGATCGTACAGACAGACCGAATCTTTTTGTGAAAGAGCTTTCTGTTTATTTTGATTACCTGAAGAAACAGATCGAAGATGAAGTCAAGCCATTGGCTGAACAGTCTATCAAGAAATACAATAATTTCAAGAAGAATCTGCTCGAGGGAATTGAATATTACAAGGAGTTATTTATGGCTCATCAGGACGATTATTATATTGTCTCTGCTGCTGATGTTACAGATCTGACTGCGTTTGAGAACAAACTAAACGATATGGATTTGACAAAAGCTACGCTATAAAATCACATTGCTGCAGTTGAATGCAGTTATAAAAACAAAGAAGGGTGAAAGTTTGAAAACTTACACCCTTCTTTGTTTTTACGCTTTGACATTAATTTTTATCCGACAACGAATAGGGTTTGCTGTCGGGAGCTGTTCCCCATTTTTTATTGGGTTTAGGGCCCATCATGAAGATGATTTCGCCTCCATTGATGATATCGCTGTGTGTGAACCAGGTTTTGTTTAATGGAGTACCATTCAGCGTTACTGACTGGATATAGATATTCTCCTTGCTCAATAAAGGAGCTTTAATTGAAAAGTTCTTGCCGTTGTCAAGCCTGATCGTTGCATCACTCACGCAAGGGCTTCCAATAATGTATTGGTTGCTTCCGGGGCATACAGGATAAAATCCAAGGCTACTCAAAATATACCATGCCGACATCTGTCCACAATCATCATTACCACATAAACCATCGGGTTTGTTGACATACATCTTATCGACTATACGGTGGATCTGGAATTGTGTCTTCCAGGGTTCGCCGGCCCAGTTGTAAAGGTATGCATCGTGATGGCTGGGTTCGTTTCCATGGACATAACAGCCCAGGATCCCTTCACGGGTGATGTCTTCTGTTTCTGCAAAATACTTATCCGGCATGTACATAGTGAAAAGTGAATCCAGATGAGCCACGAACTTCTTGTTTCCTCCCGACAAGTCTATCAGCGCGTTCGGATCCTGGGGGATATACAAAGAATAGTTCCATGCATTCCCTTCTGTATAACCTTCGCCGAAAGTATGCATCGGATCAAAAGGAGTATGCCAGTTGCCATCACGCATCTTTGCACGGATGAATCCACTCTTTTTGTCCATGAGATTCAGATAATTAGTAGCCCTCTTTGCAAATGTGGCTTCAATATCCTTCTTCCCCAATGCCTTTGCGAACTGCGCAATGCACCAGTCGTCATAAGCATACTCAAGGGTCAGAGAGGCACCCTCTGCATTTACATCCATAGGCACGTAGCCATATTTCATGTAATCGCCGATGCCATCATACCTTTGATAGGTTGCGCTGCTTACACAGGCCTCCAGGGCCTTTTCTGCATCGAAACCCCTGATGCCTTTCATGTAGGCATCAACAATCACGGGCACAGAATGGTAGCCGATCATGCACCAGTTTTCATTGCCAAAATGTGACCAGACCGGCAATATATGATGGACACTTTGGGTGTAATGGGCCAGCATTGAATTGATCATGTCTCTATCCCTGTTGGGTTGTAATAATGTAAAGAGTGGATGGAGCGCACGAAAGGTGTCCCAAAGAGAAAAAGTAGTGTAGTTTGTAAATCCCTCGGCCTTGTGAATATTAAAATCGATTCCCCGGTAATTGCCATCTACATCCATGTACTGAACAGGACTGATGGCTGCATGATACATCGAAGTATAGAAGCTCTCCTTCTGATCATCGGGTGCTGTTATTGTAATCTTGTTGAGTTCCTTTTCCCATGCAAGTTTGGCATCGTTACGCACCTTTTCAAAGTCCCAACCGGGAATCTCAGCAGCGAGGTTTTTTAAAGCTCCATCGGTACTTACAGCTGACAGGGCTAATTTTATTTTGACCGGTTGACCATCCTGAGTGGAGAAATTAAAGAAGGCCCTGAGTTTTTTTCCTGCCATCTCGGGGAAGTTATCTTCCTGATTGAATTTACGATAACCTCCTTTATAAACAAGCGTCTCATCATTCTTGCAGCCATAATTCTTAATAGGCTTTGAGAAGGACATGGCGAAATAGAGATAGTTGGTCCTGGCCCAACCTCGGGTGATGCGGTATCCTGTAACCAGTGTATCGTTTTCTACACGCAGATATGCCCAAAGCACCTTGCCGTCATAATTATAGATGCCATGCATCATATCGAGGATGATGTGGGCACTATCTGTCTTTGGAAAGGTATACTGATGAAATCCAACCCTTGCTGATGTTGTCATTTCAGCCTTGATGTCGTAATCCAGCAGTTTGACGCTGTAATATCCCGGCTGTGCTATCTCTGAGGAATGGCTGAAGCGGGAACGGTAACCACTACCGGGTTTATCAGCTGTTCCCGGATTGAGTTTTAGCTTCCCTGTAGTAGCTGCTATCAGGAAATCGCCCAAATCAGAATGACCGGTTCCACTGAAATGTGTATGGCTGAAACCAACGATGGTAGGGTCCTTGTATTGATAACCAGCGCAATATCGGTAGACATTCTTGTTGTAGGCTCCGTTTTCAACATAAGAAACAGTGTCTGTATCAGGACTCAGTTGAACCATGCCGAAGGGAACGCAGGCACCGGGGAAAGTATGTCCCATTTCCTGGGTCCCGATAAATGGGTTTACATAATTAAAAGCCGTTTTGCCAGTGTTGTTTTGAGCATAGTTTGCATTGGCTATGACAAGTAGCAAAATTGAGGTAGTAAATAGAAATTTAATGAATGCTTTCATTTGAAAATCTTTAATTTGTAATATAATATAGTGACATTAAGTAAGTTATCTTCATGTTGCTTGTGAAACTAAATTAAATAAAAAAAGCAAGCCATTGACGACTTGCTTAAAAAGAGTTATAGTTGAAAAGGATTATGAATTAACAGGGATCTTAATCACCTGTCCAGGGTATACCTCTTCATTTTTAAGGTTATTCCATTTCTTGATTTCTTCAATAGAAGTCCCTTTCTTATTGGCAATGCCCCACAGCGTATCACCGGGTTGCACCTTATAAGTAATGGTTTTAGTCTTTCCCTGTTGTTTCTTTCCATCTGAAGAATTATTCTTCTGCGTATAGTTTTCATTATCGTCTCCATTTTGCATTTCGGAGATGACTATTTTTTGTCCAACCATGAGGTTATCACCCAATTTGGAATTCATTGCTTTCAGGTTATCAAAAGATATTGAAAACTTATTGGAGATAGATGACCAGGATTCTCCTTTTTTAACAACATATGTTTTAGCGGGAGTCACTTCACGCGTATTCTGGTTTCTTGATTTACGATCATTGGAAGCCATCATAGGTTCTTTGTCACTGCCGTCACTTATGCCCACGATAATTTTCTGACCGGGGAGGATAGTTCCTCTTTTATCAAGGTTGTTCCACTCCTTTAAATCAGCAATAGTTACACCATATTGTGTGGATAATTTACCAAGCGACTCGCCGCTTTTGACCTTATGATACGTATTCTCATCGACAGGGACATAAGATTCTTTTACCTTTTTCGACTGTTGTTTTTCAGTTTTTGAAGACTTGTTTTCAGCCATAGCTGGTTCTTCAGTGGTCTTCACATAGATCTTCAGGTCCTGACCGGGCTTAATAACATAATTCTTAATCTTGTTCCAGCTTTTAATCTCTGCAAGTGTGACCCCATAGATTTTGGCAACATCACTCATCTTCTGATGTTGCTTAACGATATGATGTTTGAGTTTGGTGATGATCTTGGGCTCCTCATTAATCTGGATTACAGGAGTAGTCTTTATGACTTGTGCCATGCTCTGGCTTGCTACCTTGGCGACATTCTGACTATCGACCGCACGTTGAACAGGTTTATTAGCTGCCAGATTAACTTCAGGTTCAGAGTTTTTGTTGATAATCAGGCGGGTTCCTACCTTGACTGACCGTTTTGTAATATGGTTCCATTGTTTGATATCACTGACAGAAACACCGTAATGAGTTGCAATACTTGCAAGTGATTCTTTGCTCTTCACATAGTGGAAAAAGCTTTCCTGAGAACGACTCAAAGCTGCAATTACAGCCTCTCTGTCGAGTTGTTGTTTCTGCCTGTTGTAAGCATAAAGAGCCTCTTCATTATTTACAAAGTCAGCAACACACCTTTTGGGAAGGCGAAGGAAATATGATTTATCTGAAGTAGAAGGAATTACTCCCTTGCGAAAGGAAGGGTTCAGGAATAGTAATTCATCTTTAGAGATATTTAATCTTTCTGAAAGCACATCGAATGTCAGGAAGTCTTTAACAAGTACCGTGTCAATTTCATGGTATTTGAAGATTGGCATTCTGGGGATCAGGTTGTGATCACTGGCATGATTCATCACATATGTAACGGCTATAAAGGCTGGCACATAACCTTTGGTTTCCTGTGGCAGGTAAGGACTTATTTCCCAGAAGCTGGTTTTTCCACCCGATCTGCGAATAGCCTTTGTAACATTACCCGTTCCTGAATTATAAGCTGCCAATACAAGGAGCCAGTTTTTGTGGACCTTGTAGAGATCATTCAGATGCTTACATGCTGCAATTGTAGCTTTATAGGGGTCGCTACGGTCGTCAACATACGAGTTGACATCCAGATCGTATTGCTTGCCGGTTCCATACATGAACTGCCAAAGTCCCCCTGCACCGACAGGTGAACGGGCGATAGGATTCAGTGCAGATTCTACAATAGCCAGATATTTCATTTCCAATGGGATGCCATATCTGTCTAAAAGCTCTTCAATCATCGGGAAATATAACTGCGCCAATCCTAACATACGCTCTGTAAGGGCACGCTTCTTGACCGCATAAAGCTCGATCATTTCTTTGACCTGTCTATTATAGACCAGGGGTATAGGAGATGTTTTCTCCAGTTGAGCAAAGCGCTCCTGGTAGACTTCATCCGAATAGAAAGGGACAAAATCTTTAGCAAAGTTATGGGTATTGCTATAATTTACGTCGTATAGATTATTGGATTTATCAAAGAATTGCAGATTTGCCAGACTGTCCAGCATAGCAGCTACCGGATTGTCCACACGCTTGGCTGGAACAATGAATGAAGTATCACTCATTGATTGTCCCTTCTCAATCTGGGCTGTTGCTGCTGAACCGATTAAGGCAAATAGCAGTAAAAAATATGAAAAAGTATGCTTCATGCTAATATAATATCTTCTTTTATGAAAAGTGCCGTAGGATGCTTCGTTAAAGATAATACAAAAATATATTTTTTAAGCATTCTACAGCTTTAAATTTAGAACAATTAACAAATCAATAAATCTGATTTTCACTATAAAATTAATTAGAACCTGTTTAATAACTAATCAGAACCTGTATAATTTTAGTTTTTTCTTTTGCCCGTAGGGCATATATATCAATAGAAATACATTTCTCTACTCTTTTTGCCCGTAGGGCATTAACACTGTAGGTCAATCCCCTACGGGGAAAAGACAGATGATGTGAATGTTTCTATTGATATTTATTCCCTACGGGAAAATTTAAACAGTTTTTAATAAAATTAATTAGTTTCCACAACTGCAACCGCAGCAGCTTTCACCATCATTTTTGAGTACACCCAGTTGATAACCGACCTTTTTGAAAGCCTCTATACAACGGACCAGATGTATTTGCTCGTGACCGGCCGAAAGTTGAACACGAATACGTGCCTGTCCTTTTGGAACCACGGGATAATAAAAACCGGTTACATAGATTCCCTCTTCGAGCAGACTGGCTGCAAAGTCCTGCGATAGCTTGGCATCATAAAACATGACCGCACAGATTGCAGACTGGGTTGGTTTGATATCGAAACCGGCTTTGATCATCTCCTTGACAAAATAAGCCGTGTTTGCATGGAGCTTATCCTGCAATACATTGTTTTCGCTCATCATTTCAACCATCCTGATACCGGCTGCAGCTACCATCGGAGGAATAGAATTACTAAAGAGGTATGGACGTGAACGCTGACGAAGCAGGTCTATAACTTCCCTTTTTCCTGTTGTAAATCCACCAATAGCACCACCAAATGCCTTGCCAAGGGTTCCTGTTATGATCTCAACTTTGCCTTTGCAATTGAAAAGTTCAGTGACACCACGACCGGTTTGTCCTACAACACCTGCAGAATGTGACTCATCAACCATCACCATGGCATCATATTTCTCAGCCAGTTCGAGGATAGCTCCCAACGGTGCTACGTTGCCATCCATAGAGAAGACACCATCGGTAACGATCAGTCGGAACCGCTGATCCTGTGAGAGTTTAAGTTGTTTTTCCAGATCAGCCATGTCGGCATTTGCATATCTGTAGCGAACAGCTTTGCAGAGACGGACTCCGTCGATGATAGAAGCATGATTCAAAGAATCACTGATAATGGCATCCTGTTCATTGAGCAATGGTTCAAAAACACCACCATTAGCATCAAAACAAGCTGCATACAGAATAGTGTCTTCGGTACCAAAGAATTCAGCAATCTTCACTTCCAGTTCTTTATGCAGGTCAGAAGTTCCACAAATAAAACGAACAGAAGACATGCCATATCCATGTGTATCAAGTGCATTTTTAGCAGCTTTGACAAGCTCAGGACTGTTTGATAGACCAAGATAATTATTGGCACAAAAATTTAAGACCTCTTTACCGGTGTTGATTTTGATTTCTGCCCCTTGTGGGGATACAATAATACGTTCATTTTTAAAAAGGCCGGCTTCTTTGATGTCGGCTAACTCTTTGGTGAGATGTTCCTTGAAGCTGGTATACATTACAAAAATTGTTTTTAGTTATACATGTTAAATATCTACAAAGATAGGGTTTTTAAAAAATCCATCCTTTCTATTTAATGATTTCATTTTAATAATTTTAATAATGTTTTGAGACTTAAATAAAATCTCTAATTTTGCCAATATTATTCAAATCACTATATATTTNCTGAACATATTTTATTACAGCATTCTATGAAAAACATTCTTGTTATAGGGTCATTTGGACAAATTGGTTCTGAACTGACTCCAGAATTGCGTCGTCGTTACGGTAGTTGCAATGTTGTCGCTGCCGATCTTCATGTTAAAGCTGATAACCCCATCGCTCAGGATGGCCCNGTTGAGACNCTTGATGTTACAAGCCAACAATCAATNGCTGCCATTGTCAATAAGTACAAAATCGACACCATTTTCAATATGGCTGCTATCTTGTCGGTAGTGGCTGAAACGAAGCCTCAGGTTGCATGGAATGTTGGGGTAAATGGGATCTTTAACTGTCTTGAAGTTGCACGCGAATATAAATGCGCACTCTTCACTCCAAGCTCAATAGCCGCCTTTGGTGAAGGCACCCCCCTTGATCATACCCCCCAGGACACCATTCAACGTCCCGGCACAATGTATGGCGTTACAAAGGTCACCAGTGAACTGCTAAGTGATTATTACCATAAACGTTATGGTGTAGACACCCGCAGTGTACGTTATCCGGGTATCATTTCAAATGTTACCATGCCTGGTGGAGGTACAACAGACTACGCGGTAGAAATTTATTATGAAGCCATTAATTCTGGACGCTATACCTGCTTCCTGAAAAAGGGCACTTTTCTGGATATGATGTATATGCCTGATGCACTCAATGCAACTATTCAGCTCATGGATGCTGATCCCTTGAAACTAAAGCACCGCAACTCGTTCAACATATCCGCCATGAGCCTGGATCCTGAGATGATTGCCGCTGAAATCAGGAAACATATCCCAGGGTTTAAACTCGATTACCAGATCGAAGATGGAAAACAAAAGATTGCTGATTCCTGGCCAAACAGTATGGACGACAGTTGTGCACGCAATGAATGGAACTGGAAACCTGAATGGGATCTGGCTGCCATGACAACAGATATGCTGAAAGCCATCAAGGAAAAGAATGCCAAAGGATTACTCAAAACAGCAGGAGCTGAATTATAATATGCACCATCAGAAAACATTCTCCATAATCTGATACAGAAACAAGTAGAGACGCAATATTTTGCGTCTCTTTTTTTTAGAATATTCCCATGACTTTGAGACTCCAACGATTGCGTCTCAATGAAATAGTAGATTAATTAATGTGGCGGCCCCTCACTGCCTTTCAACTGCCCATGTGGGAATTATGTAATTTATTTCAAAAATTATATAACGGATTTTCCTCTTTTCTCATTCATCTTTGTAAGAGAATCAGTTACTGACTTGTATACGCATTGGATGATTGTCTGATGCATAAATTTACAGTCTTTTTATCTTTAAAAACATCACTAGTGTTCAATATCGCCTCTGATAAGTATCTTTTTACAAAAAGGTTGGATACCTTTTTTATGAGCGTGAATAAAGCTTTCCGGTTTGTAATTCAATTTTTCAAACAGGTTTTTATTCCTCCGTTTCATTTCAAAGAGGTGATCAACCAGTGTTATGAGATCGGGATAAAAGCACTGCCTCTCATCACACTTACCGGTTTTATTATCGGTATTGTTTTCACTAAACAATCACGACCTGCCCTGTTAGAGTTTGGTGCTGCCTCCTGGCTGCCATCCTTAATGGGAATAGCCATTATAAAAGCATTGGGACCTTTGGTCACAGCACTGATCTGCGCCGGTAAGGTCGGCTCAGGTATTGGCGCTGAACTAGGTTCGATGAGAGTAACAGAACAGATTGATGCAATGGAGGTTTCAGCCATAAACCCCTTTAAATATCTTGTTGTTTCACGGGTCATGGCAACCATGATCACCATCCCTATTCTTTCGTTCTATTGTATCATGGTGGGTTTGATGGGTTCCTATATCAATGTAAGAGCCGAAGAATCTACCAGCTTTCTGACCTTCTTCAAGAACGCATTTTCGACTTTGCAGTTCTTAGATTTGTTTACTTCAGTTGTAAAGACGATCGTATANGGCTTCACTATTGGTATCGTTGGCAGCTACAAAGGGTACAACGCTACTCAGGGGACACGCGGTGTAGGTAAGGCTGCTAACCAGGCAGTAGTTATGGCAATGTTTTTAGTCTTTCTTGAAGAAGTTATAATTGTTCAGGTTTCAAACTGGATCCGATATTATTAAAGATGGAAAATCAACAAATTCTACCAATCATCTACCGTGATTCACCGGTGATCATCATCAAAGATTTATATAAATCATTTGAGGATCTCGCAGTATTGAAAGGGGTAAACCTCACTGTCAACAAAGGAGAAAATGTTGTAGTACTGGGTAANTCAGGGAGTGGTAAATCTGTATTGATCAAGATTATCATAGGNTTACTCAAAAAAGATAGCGGNGAAGTCATGGTATTGGGGCAGGATGTAGACAAGCTTTCNGAGAAAGAATTGAATGCCTTGCGGTTGCGCATCGGGTTTTCTTTTCAGAGCAGCGCCTTATACGATAGCATGAACATCCGGCAGAATCTTGAATTTCCATTGACGATGAATATCAAAAACATCAGCAAAGAGGATATTGAGAAAGCAGTGGTAGAGGTGCTGGATGCCGTTGGCCTGGAAAACAAAATGTATGACATGCCGGCAGACCTTTCTGGAGGACAGCGCAAACGGATTGGTATTGCCCGCACACTCATTCTAAGACCAGAGATTATGTTGTATGATGAACCCACCGCCGGTCTGGATCCCATCACTTGTTTCGAGATCAATAAACTCATCAAACGGGTGCAGAAACAATTCAATACTAGTTCGATCATCATCACCCATGACCTCACATGTGCAAAAGTAACCGGTGACCGGATAGCGATGTTCGTAGAGGGCAGGTTTACACGGGTAGGGGATTTTAAAGAAGTGTTCGACTCTACTGATGGACAGGTAAAAGGTTTTTACGATTACAATTTTATTCAATAAGACATGAAAAACTCACCCAATAAAAGAGCAGTAATAGTTGGTTCCTTTATTTTTATAGGATTACTCCTACTGGTTGTCTGCGTTCTCATTATCGGGAACCTGCATGACACCTTTAAAAGGAAGACCGAAATAGTAACGCTTTTCGATGATGTCAGCGGTTTACAGGTGGGAAATAATATCTGGTTCTCGGGTGTAAAGATCGGAACAGTCAGTAGCCTGAAGTTCTATGCCGACCGGAAAGTCAAAGTCTTGATGAAGGTCGAGGACAAGGCCGTGCCCTATATTCACCAGGATGCATTTGTTAAATTAAGTACCGATGGCCTGATCGGAAATAAGATACTGGTGATTTATGGAGGTTCATCACGCACACCACAGATTAGTGAAGGCGATACATTGCGGGTTGAAAAGACCTTTTCTTCGGATGAAATGATCAATACCTTGCAAGCGAACAACAAAAATTTATTGGAAATCACCAACGATTTCAAGATCATCAGCCACAAGATTGCCAGTGGTGAAGGGACTGTCGGTAAGTTGATCGGCGATAATTCTTTATATGCACATCTCGACTCTGCAACCCTTTCACTTCAGAATGCATCTATACAGGCAAAGCAACTCATCACTTCTTTAACAACTTTTAGCAAAGGTCTGAATAAAAAAGGTACCCTTGCGAATGAACTCTCAACCGATACAGTTGTTTATAAATCTATAAAGGCTTCTGTTATACAGCTGCAACAAATATCTGACAACGCTAATGTCTTTATCAATAATCTAAAAGAAGCCAGCTCTAACCCACACTCTACAATTGGAGTTCTATTACACGATGAGGAATCGGGAACACGATTAAAACAGACTATAAAAAATCTGGAATCCGGCACCCTGAAGCTTGATCAGGATCTTGAAGCGGCCCAGAGTAGTTTTTTACTAAAAGGATTTTTCAATAAGAAAGCAAAAGAAAAAAAGGGAATAACAGCCACTGAAGCAACCCCAGTTAAATAGCTTAGTGCAAATAAAATGGAAAATAATGAGGATATCAGATTACTGAATGTGAATTCAGGAGAAGCCAGAACCGAAAACAGTTCTTCGGATGAGCCTAAAGTTCAGTTGAATGAACAGGAAGAGAATGATCAAATTATCAGATTTGAAGAGGATCTCGCTGCCTACTATTTAGATAGAATGGCAATACTCCTTTAAATGAATGATTTTTTCGGATGATAGTTTTGTGTAATTTTGCAGTCAATTTTTATGTTAGATACCGCCAGTCATTTATTTTTTCTAAATGATGACATACAGTATTTTACCTGAAAATATCAGTTATTGCCCAGGCAATACGCCTACATTAATACACTAAAGAATGAAGATTGCAGCATTGGTTTCCGGGGGAGTTGACAGTTCAGTAGTGGTTCATCTGCTGAAAGAACAGGGTTACGATCCAACCATATTCTATATCAGAATCGGGATGGACGATGATTCTTTCGACTGTCCGGCAGAAGAGGATATAGAAATCACCAGCTGGGTAGCCAAAAAATATGGTTGCAAGATGGAGATCGTCTCGCTGCAACAGGAATACTGGGATCAGGTTGTGGCCTATACCATCGATAGTGTCAAGCGTGGCTATACCCCCAACCCGGATGTAATGTGCAATAAGCTGATCAAGTTTGGCAGCTTCGAAGAGAAGTATGGAAAAGAATTCGATAAGATAGCAACTGGTCATTATGCGACCAATCATTTCATAGACAACAACTGGTGGCTGGGGACCGCAAAGGATCCGATCAAAGATCAGACCGACTTTCTGGCACAGATCAATTATCATCAACTCAGCAAACTCATGTTTCCTGTCGGGGATATGATGAAGAACGAAGTGAGAGAGATAGCCGTTCAGGCAGGACTTCCCAGTGCAGCCCGGCGCGACAGTCAGGGCATATGTTTCCTGGGGAAAATCAATTACAACGATTTCCTCCGAAGGTTTCTGGGTGAAAAGGAAGGGGCAATCATCGATCAGGGCAGTGGCAAGAAGATCGGAACCCATAAAGGATTCTGGTTTCATACCATCGGACAGCGCAAGGGATTGGGATTAAGTCAGGGACCTTGGTTTGTGGTCAACAAGGATACCGACCAGAACATCGTTTATGTAGCCAATGGTTACGATCCCGATTCACAGTATGCGACCGAAGTACGTCTGCAGGGAATGCAGTTCATCACCCGGGACATCTGGGGTGATTTTGAAGATGGTCGCGAGATCACTTTCAAGATCCGTCATACCCAAGACTTTGCAAAAGGCACCATCTATAAAGCAGGAAACATCTATACCATCAAGGCCCACGAAAGAGTTGCAGGCATTGCACCCGGACAGTTTGGGGTGATCTATGACAAGGATGCAAAGCTTTGTCTGGGTAGTGGGGTGATATTATAATAATTAGGGTCTTCGGAATTCAGAATAAAATCATGTTTATGCTATAATCATTTCACCCCTTCGGGGTTCTTTTTCGCTACTTAATTAATGCTATAATCATTTCACCCCTTCGGGGTTCTTTTTCGCTACTTAATTAATG
>JGI24140J50213_10000805_pt1 | contig 14369 bp, 13 predicted proteins | sample BarGraIncu00222A_FD_50213 | JGI IMG/M metagenome (IMG submission 50213)
ATCAGTAAAAATGAAAGGCTTATTCTCGATGCTGAAGAAAAAGGTGAAATGATCAAAAAGGACAAAATCCTACAGGCTAAAGAAAAATTTCTTCAACTAAAGTCAGATCACGAAAAGATTATTAACGAAAAGAATAGCAAAGTATTACAAGCTGAAAACAGAATAAAACAAAAAGAAACTGCTCTCAATCAGAAACTCGAAGAGACTCAGCGTAAGCAAAAAGAGGTTCAGGTTATGAGAGATACGTTAACTTCTCAAGTTGAGATTGTTACGAAAAAACAGACTGACCTTGAGGTTGCACATAAAGAAGCTATTGATCAGTTAGAAGCCATTTCAGGTCTTTCTGCTGCCGAAGCTAAACAGCAAATCGTTGAGAGCCTTAAAGAAGAGGCCCGTGATGATGCAATGAATTCTGTACGTGAAATTATAGAAGAAGCTAAGCTCAGTGCAAATACAGAAGCTAAAAAGATTGTCATTGAGACAATCCAACGTACTGCTGCTGAACATGCAATAGAAAATACAGTTACTGTATTTAATATTGAAAACGACGAAATAAAAGGAAGAATCATAGGCCGTGAAGGTCGGAATATACGTACACTGGAAGCTTTAACAGGTGTTGAAATCATTATTGATGATTCTCCTGATGCAATCATCCTTTCAGGCTTTGACCCGGTACGCCGCGAAGTAGCCCGTCTTTCATTGCATCGTTTAGTTACAGATGGTCGTATCCATCCTGCCCGTATCGAAGAAGTTGTAGCTAAAGTCAAGAAACAGGTCGAACTCGAAATCATTGAAACAGGTAAACGTACCTGCATTGATCTCGGCATTCACAATATGCATCCCGAACTGATCAGGTTGATTGGTAAAATGAAATACCGTTCTTCTTATGGTCAGAATCTGCTCCAACACTCTAAGGAAGTAGCTAATCTTTGTGCTACCATGGCTGCCGAACTTGGACTGAATCCAAAGCTGGCTAAACGTGCCGGATTACTCCACGATATTGGAAAGGTGCCTGACAATGAACCAGACTTGCCACATGCTATTTTAGGTATGAAACTTGCTGAAAAGTTCAAGGAAAAACCTGAAATCTGTAATGCAATAGGTGCTCACCACGATGAGGTTGAAATGGAAACACTGTTTTCACCTATCATCCAGGTTTGTGATGCCATCTCTGGTGCCCGTCCTGGGGCACGTCGCGAAGTTGTTGAGGCTTACATACAACGTTTGAACAAACTCGAAGACATGGCAATGGCCTTGCCGGGAGTTGTTAAGACCTACGCTATCCAGGCTGGTCGCGAGTTACGTGTTATAGTAGCTGCTGACAAGGTTTCAGATGTTGAAGCAAATCAACTTTCTTATGATCTTTCACGCAAGATCCAGGATGAGATGACTTATCCGGGTCAGATTAAAATCACTGTTATCCGTGAAACCCGCGCTATCAGTTATGCAAAATAATTGAGACCCAAACAATACATTACAGGCTGTCTCTATACAAGGAGACAGCCTTTTGCTTTATAGAAAAATCAATTTATAACCTGCTACGTAAATGGAAAAAGTTGAAAGTCCATACAGGAAGATAGCAATACAAATGATTCCGGGCCTATTACCACTTATCATTTTTATTCTGGCTGATGAAATATGGGGAACAACTATAGGGCTTATCGTTGCATTGGCTCTTGGCATTGCAGAGTTTTTTTATGTGTGGTGGAAGCAAAAAAAGATAGACAAATTCATTCTTGCTGATACCGGATTATTGCTGATACTGGGCAGTGTGTCACTCATTTCTGACAATGATTTATTCTTCAAACTTAAACCTGCACTTATACAGATTATATTTCTTGTCATCGTTGGTGTAGCTGCTTTTGGAAATCCGCAATTCCTGATCAGAATGGGCGGGAGATACATGGGAGAAATGGGTCAGATAAACGCTCAGGGTGAACAGATGATGCAAAAGATGCTACGAAGGGTCTTTATACTGATCACTCTTCACACAGGTCTTGTGATTTATGCAGCTTTATACATGTCGAAAGAGGCCTGGGGATTCATTTCAGGGGGTCTTTTTTATATTCTGATAGGCGTTTATTTTGCTACAGAAGTACTTTCAAAGAAGCTGAAAAAAAAGAATCTGCCCTCCGAAGAGTGGTTTCCATTGGTTGACACCGAGGGGAAGGTAATTGGTCAGGCTCCAAGGAGTGAATGTCACAGCGGTCCCGGAAAACTACATCCCGTTGTACATCTTCATGTCATCAACAATAGTGGAGAATTACTGCTTCAACTCCGTTCCTCCACAAAAGATCTGTTACCAGGTAAGTGGGACACTGCAGTTGGTGGTCATATCGGGATTGGTGAAAGTGTTGATCAGGGACTCAGACGTGAAACCATGGAAGAGATAGGCCTTATAGATTTCATGCCGTCATTATTACAACGCTATATTTGGGAGACAAAACGCGAAAGTGAACTTGTCTTTAGTTTCATTTGCAAACACGATGGCCCCTTTAAGTTAGATCCCGTTGAACTCGACGATCTCCGGTTCTGGACAAAAAAGGAAATTGATGCCAACATTGGAAAAGGAGTATTAACACCGGTATTTGAAAACGAGTATCATTGGATCAGTAAACACCTGAAATAGAATTAATTTTTAATTCTTTAAACATTTTACTTATATTCGTATCATTAAAAATCATTCGCATGCTTGACAAAATAAAGACCGCAACAGATGCTTTGAAGCATTTTGGCATAACAAATCCCGACATGGGTATCATATTAGGCACCGGATTAGGTAAACTGGTAAACCACATAGAGATTATCAAACAGATCGATTATGCTGAAATTCCCTATTTCCCTATTTCAACTGTAGAATCGCACAAAGGACAGCTGATTTATGGCAGATTGGGAAATCACATTGTACTTGCTATGCAGGGCAGGTTTCACTATTACGAAGGGTATACGCTTGAACAGATTACATTCCCTATTCGTGTCATGAATTCACTCGGTGTAAAACAATTGCTGGTAACAAATGCAGCAGGTGCCATGAATCTTGAAATGAAAAAAGGAAGTCTCATGCTCCTGAACGATCACATAAACCTTCTTCCCGACAATCCTTTGCGTGGAAAACATGAACCGGAATTTGGTCCCCGCTTTCCGGATATGAGTTGTCCTTATTCTCCTACAATCAGTAATCGTTTGGAGACACTGGCAAAGGAACTGGGAATAACATTGCATAAGGGTGTTTATATCGCCGTAGCGGGCCCCAATCTTGAAACAAGAGCAGAGTATCGTTATCTGAGAATGATTGGCGGAGATGCAGTCGGGATGTCAACTGTCCCTGAAATTATAGTTGCTAACCAGATAGGTCTCCCGGCAGCAGCTATTTCGGTACTTACCGATGAATGTGATCCGGATAACCTTACACCTGCTGTCCTGAGTGAAATACTGACAATAGCAGCATTGGCTGAAGACGATCTTGTCAGATTGATCAAAGCTTATCTTGTCAATTAATTGATCTAACTATCAAATCAATATTTGAAAAGTTGATTATTCCCTTATATTTGCAAAACAATTTATTAAACAGTACTTTTTTACTTCATTACACTCAACTTTCTGCTAGCTTTACTGTTTATTTCTTAACTTTTTTATTATAAAGGAATTCGGTCATGGGAAATGTCAGAGATATTTTAAAAGCAAAGAATCACCCTTCAATTACTATTACACCTCACATCACAGTTTATGAGGCACTTAAAATGATGGTTGAGAATAATATCGGTGCTCTTTTAGTCTTGGAAGAGAATAAACTGATTGGTATTTTCACAGAACGTGATTATGCCAGAAAAGTGATACTGTTGGGGAAGACTTCTAAAGAGACATTGATCAGTGAAATCATGTCTTCAAATCTCATAACTGTCACTCCTGATAATTCAATGGAAGATTGTATGCAGTTAATGACCAATAAATTTATCAGACATCTTCCGGTATTAGAGAATAATGAGTTAATTGGCATTGTCTCTATCGGTGATGTTGTAAAATATATCATCAACGAACAGAAATTCATTATTGAACACCTTGAGCACTATATCAAAGGGAGATAACAGAATAAAATAAATATTAAATAAAAAGAGATGCAATGACTTGCATCTCTTTTTATTTAATATTTATTTTATTATTACATTCTTTGCTTAACGGCTTCAAACAGAATTACACCTGCTGCAACCGAAACATTCAAAGATTCAATTTCACCAACCATAGGAATTCGTACTCTCTGATCGCAACGTTTCAAATACTCAGGTGAAACGCCATCTTCTTCGGATCCAAGCATAATAGCTGTTGGAAGAGTCAGGTCGATCTGAAAATGATAGTCAGTAGCTTTTTCGGTTGCAGCAACAATCTGCAGACCACAAGCTTTCATATAATCTATCGTATCCTTTAAGTTCACACTTCTGCAAACAGAGATTTTGAATAAAGCACCTGCTGAAGTCTTTACTGCATCGGCTCCCATAAGGGCAGATCCCCTTGAAGGAACAATAATAGCATCAACACCTGCACATTCAGCTGTACGAGCTATGGCTCCAAAATTACGAACGTCAGTAATCCTGTCAAGGATCAGCACCAAAGGATTTCGACCAATATCAAATAAGGCGGGTACGATCTGTTCATAATCTTCATAAACGATAGGCGATACAAAAGCAATTACACCCTGATGGTTTTGTCTTGTGACACGGTTTAGCTTTTCAATGGGGACATACTGCATGGGTATATCCTTTTCATTGAGCATCTTTCGCATCTCAGGAAACAACTCATTCTTCAAACCCGTCACCACCAACACCTTCTCTATCTCTTTTCCGGCCTGTAATGCTTCGATCACAGGGCGAACGCCATAAACCATTTTATCTTTTTCCATTTCTTATATCAATTATTCTTCTTCGTTATCATTAGTGAGAAAAGTGCCGGGGAATGTTTTACTCGTTTTTGCGCCCAGTTGTTCAAGCTTACGGGCCCTGTTGATCAGATTTCCCTTCCCGTCAACCAATTTTTTCTTTGCCTCACCGTACACCTTCTCCAGTTTGTCAATCTGCTCCCCTATAGACTCGATATCTTTTAGAAAAGCAGTGAATTTATCAAACATTTCGCCACCCTGACGGGCAATTTCCAAAGCATTCTGAGTTTGCTTCTCATGTTTCCATACAGAAGAAACAGTGCGGAGTGTCGCCAGTAAAGTTGATGGACTCACAATCACTATCTTTCGTTCCCAGGCAAAGTTAAACAGATCTACATCGAGCTGAACTGCTGCACTGAATGCAGGTTCTATAGGCATAAACAACAATACGAAGTCAGGAGAATCAATACCATCAGCATTTTGATAACTCTTTTCTGCCAACCCCTTGATGTGGTTACGGATCGAATCGACATGCATTTTAAGATGTCGCTCTTTCTCTTCGGGTAATTCTGCAGTTACAAATTGTTCATATGCCACCAGGGAGACTTTAGAGTCGACAATAATATGCTTGTTTTCAGGAAGTCTGATTACTACATCGGGACGAAGAACATCTCCTTCATTAGATCTGACAGAATATTGCATTTCATATTCCACTCCCTTAGTAAGTCCTGAACGTTCCAGAACACGTTCGAGGATTACTTCACCCCAATTGCCTTGTTTTTTCACATCCCCTTTTAACGCTCGTGTAAGATTATTGGCTTCCTCGCTGAGTTTCTTGCTCAGTTCAAACAGACCTTTGACCTCCTGTTGTAAACTAGCTTTATCGCGCAGTTCAAGATTGTAAGTATCCTGCACCTGCTTTTCAAAACTCTGAATACGTTCCTTAAAAGGAGTAAGTATATCACCAAGTGTCTTCAAATTATTCTCTCTGAATTCTGTTGCATTCTGTCTGAGAATACGTGCAGCTATATTTTCAAATTCAATAGTTAAACGACGTTGAAGATCTTCAAGTTCGGCTTTCTGTTTTTCCAGTCTTTCAAGCAATGATTGATTCTCAGCCTTTAGGCGGGCTTCTGCAATCAAAGCATCCTGTTTTAACAATCGCTCACTGTTAAGTTCAGCAGTATGAATAACCTGATTCTTTCGGGCAGATAAAAGCCAACCGATAAGAAACCCAATTAACAGACCGGCAACCAGATAAACAACTTCCATAATCAATGATTTTCAGAGTGCAAAGGTAGAAAAAAAAGTCCGGGTCCTGCTACCTGTTTTGGGATAACTGATGAAAGTTACCCTGATGACAGTTTGCAGGACCCGGAAATTATTCAGAGAACCAATCAGGGATTTTGTTTATGGGAATACAATACCCGGGAATCCACTGATCTCGACCCTTGGAACTGTCGAATTATAAAAACTATTGATACCATCAATGAAATAATTGGCAACAATAGCATATCCACGTGGTGTGAGATGAATACCATCGAGCGAAAATAGTCCACCAGAAATAAAAGAAGTATTGAATTTCATACCACTGATAACCATTCCGGCTTTCATTTGAATTAATTTTGCATTCATGTCAATCATTGGAACATTATTAGCGGTAGCAATAGTTGCCAGTGATGCATTAAAATTAGTAGTTGCCGTTCTTATGCTTGCCAGTTCAGATTCATCAAGAATATACTTAGCAGGAACAGGTTTTATAGTCCCCCACCCTTTCAGTTTGAGTGAATCTGTCGGTAAACTTAACAATACAAGTTCAGTAGACTTAATCTGTCTCATTCCCATCGGAGCCAAAGGATCAGCAATAACCAATCGATTGTAACCACTTGTAAAACTAATTCCAAGTGCTCCATTTCCATAGGCTGCATTCAATTGTGCAAGCTGAGTTGCATCAGTTATATACAATGGGTTGTAAGGGACTGTATTGAAAAAAGGCAGTGAACTGATATCGGGGATATTTGCCATAACACCTTTTGCACCAGCAGCTTTCAAAGCTGTGACAGTTGCAGTAACAGAAGCAGTAAATGTTGCTAAAGATGTAATTGCATCAGCGCCTCCATTTCCACCATCTATTGCATAAAGCAAAACATCATTATTTCCAATCCAGAGTGAGTAGAATGTAGGATGCAAAGCAAGTGCATCACTTAATATTGAAGATGTGGCAGGATTAACTGCAAATCTCGCAAAATATGGGTTGTAATTACCTGCTCCATTTGCAGGATTACCATATCCCACAGCCGGAAGATGATATGATTTTGCACCCGGTACGCCCATGTTATAATATGGACCGGCAGAAGCAATCGATGCAAAGTTGGCAGGATTTGCTGCTCCATAAGGTACAATAGTCGGTACACCGGCAACCATACCAGTAAACTTAACCCTGTTGCCAAATCCGGTCTCGTCAACCATCAATGGTTGCTTGAAATCACCCGCTCTGCCAACAAAATTGAATTGAGTTGCCAGCATAGAGGGATATGAATTTAACTGTCCGGAACGGAACAGATCACCATCTGCATAACCCGAGGTCAAAGAATTACCAAGTGATACATAAGTAGTGAAGTTTGCTGTACCCGCTGAAGGAGCCGGTACATCAATCATTGGCTTACAAGCAAATGCCAGAACGGCAAGGGCTAATATTATTATATTGAATTTCATCCTTTTCATGTTCGTTCAGAATTAAAGATTGATAGAAACACCTATACCCGGAATGTAGAATCTCGTTTTGTATGTGCCCGAGAAATTATCAGGCGTGAACGTTAAATTCTTTTGAGTTCCCTGGATATAAAGAAATGATAAGTCAATGCTTACTTTCTTAACAGGAGAGTATGAAAGACCACATGAAAATGCAGTATTGTTCAAACTTGGGGTCTCAGGAGTGAAATAATTGGGATTACATGGTGAAGGATCATAATATGTTCCGGCACGAAGTGTTATTTTATTGTTCAAAATATATTGACCACCAATACGATAGATCATCTGACTCTTGTATTCTCTTGGACTGTGTACATTAGGCAACTGAGAAGTATTGGTCTTGAAATCGAATTTCAAAGAATCATATACATTCCACATGACATAATTCAATGAGAAACCAACCATCAGCTTACTATCTACCCAGTAAGAACCTCCAAAATCAAGATTGGCAGCAAGCGGAAGTGTTGCATTTACTGTATTCCCTGCAGGAAAACTTGTTGACATTGAAGCTGGTACTACAAAATCAGCAGTAGCATTTTTCAGAGTCATACTCAATTTAGAACGATAATCTATTCCAAACTCCAGTTTACTTGTTGGTTTAATTTTTATACCAACATTGTAACCAGTTGTATTCGTTGTGCCTTTAATTCCTAAAGTACCGTCACCATTCGTTCCTCCAAGTGGAAGCGCTTTATTGAGTACAACTTTCCCATAAGCATATACAAAACCGGCTCCGATTCCCAACCAATCATTCACTTTATATGATAAAGTTGGTTGCATTGTGATACATTCAAGAGAAAGATCCTGAATTTCATATCGTCCTGCCCAATTTTTATCCCATTTTAAACTATTCCCATAAGGGGTATTTACTGCAAGGGCAATGGTTAGCTTCTTGGTTAATTGAGTTGAAGCATACAAGTAGAAAGGTGTACCAATCGGATTATTTGTTCTTGCTTCATAAACAGAAGGCTGAGTAGTGCGGTAAACTGCAAAAGAACGCAGCGGACTTATACCAAAAGAGATATAAGTTTTCTGGTTAAGGAATGCCAAAGCTCCCGGATTGTAAAAGGCAGAACTGGCATCCAGACTTAAGGATGTACCAATTAATCCCATTCCGATTTGCTTTTGGCCATGTAAGCTGACTTGAGGGCCACCAGCAAGCACATTACCTGCCAGAAACAGCAAGGCAAGAATTGATGTAATTCGTTTCTGCATAAAGTCGGTTTTAAATTATTAGGCTACTAATTTACGTAGATTATTTTGGACGATGCTATAATTCTTAAATATTTTTTTTTGACACCATTATTCATCATCCTTTGTATTGTGAAAGTAATAAGTCTAAGGTCCAATCAAACATAGTTTTTTAAATCAGTAGATACAGTTATATAGACGATTTTATAACCCTGTTTTGTGATTTGAGTCGAATAGATATTTATTAAGTATAAAATGAAAATTCAGTTATTGACTTTTCGACCAGTTTTATAATTAATTCTATTAAATATTACAATTTTTGACTCCATTTATTTTCTTCAACGTAAATGAAATCCATTAAGTAATTGTTCCAACCCATTAAAACCTTATTAGCATTATCCTCATTTAGTTGCCTCTTAACAACAAAAACTCATGTTTGTTTATTTTAAAAATAAATTAAAATTATTTTAGGTTTGTATTGCAAACTAGTTTGTATTTGCATTATATTTGTAATTTCAAAATGTTAAACCATCTAATCATACTGAAAACATGGAAACAGAAGTACCAGATTCAGATATTATTGACGAACAACAATCACTTCAAGTGATAAGAGAAATGATCCAGGTTTCTCAAAAGAAAATCAGAAACGATGGCATACTCTTAATTGTATGGGGATGGATTTCATTCATCAATTACTTCTTTCTTGAATACCTTACGAATGTTTGTATTACGACCCATCAAATCATGCAGGTTGTAAGGCCTTTGAGGTTTTTACTCCCGATTTTCGGAATTGCTTTTACCTTGTATTATATTCTGAAACAAAGAAAAAAAGTCCAGACTTATATCGGTATTTCTATCCGATACGTTTGGTTTTCTTTACTTATCAGTATGGTAATGATCAATCATATTCTGTTCAATATTAACCATAGCATAAATTTCGAACTTCAACACCCGATTTTTATGGTGCTGATTGCATTTGCCATAACTGTTACAGGAGGGATATTACGTTATAAGATGATTATTGCCGGAGGAATAACATTTGGAATATTAGCTGTCATCGCTTCACATTTTCAATTACAGGAACAACTATTGGCAGAAGCAATCGCCTGGTTAATAGCTTTTATCATTCCCGGACATATTTTATATTCACAAAGGAAAAGCTAAAAACGATGTTTAAGGAGTTAGACCCTTTGCTGCATTCACAGATCAGGCTTGCGATCATGTCACTTCTCATAAGTGTCAAGAGTGCGGAGTTTAGCTTTCTGCTTGAAAATATCAACACTACAAAAGGGAATTTAAGTTTCCAATTAACTAAATTAGAAGAAGCAGCATATATTATGATCAAAAAATCATTTAAAGGAAAGTATCCTCTCACAACCTGTGAAATTACTGATAAAGGAATTAAAGCCTACGAAACATATGTTAACAATATCGACACCTATTTCAAGGAATTTAAAAACAACAAAAATCAATCATTATGAAAACATCAGTTCTTTTAACAATCGGATTTCTATGTTTCTCTTTTGTAACCAGTTCACAGAACAATCCAAATGTGCACAAAGTCTCTTTTGGAATTTATGAAACAGTTAATGTCTCTAAGTTGCCAGGTTCATTTATTAAATCTTTAAAGAAATCAGACATTACCTTTGAAAAAAACAACCAGATACCCATAATAGGTTATATAGAAAAGAGTGACATGCCTATTCTTAAAACAGATTTATCAAAAGAAAACTTCAAACTTGCGACAACCATCTATACTTTTGACAAGGAAGGAAAATACAGCGCGCTAGTCGCATTAAAACGTAGCGCAACAATTGACAATTCAGACATCAATAACACTGAATGCAAAGGAAAAAATGTAGAAATCCATTTCAATATTAAAGGCGCCAAAAAGTGGGCAGAACTAACTAAAAACAACATTGGCAAAATGGTTGCTTTTACAATTGACGACCAGATTTATACTTTACCAAGAATAATGGCAGAAATCAAAACCGGTGAAGCATTAATAAACGGTCTTGGAAACGAGACAAATGCAAAGAACATTTCACAGGCCCTCAATTCAAGCATTTCAAATTAATTCTGACACATTTACGTTGAATACTAATAATGTAAAGAGACGCAAAATTTTGCGTCCCTTCTAAAACATCCTTAAAATGAAATCTTAATCACAATAAATATTCTCGAGTAAAGATGCCAGATCCGTATGGTTTTGCATCACATCATAAATTCCATCATCAATCTGCTTTCTGCTTTGCACATAAGTATCTGGGATTAATTCAGCACTATGAAACATCATGTCCTCAATTAGTTCTTTATTTACCTCCATGTGAAATTGCAATGCCAAAACAGTATTACCAATTGCAAAGGCCTGATGTTTACATCCCCTCGAAGAAGCCAAAAGCACTGCATTTTCAGGTAAATCAAAAGTGTCACCATGATGATGGAAGACCTTAGAATGACTTGACACTCCGTAAGCAAGCGGATGTTTATAAGCAGCTTCATTCCATCGTATCTCAAACCACCCAATTTCATGATAATCATTTGGATATACCTTAGCGCCCATAGCAGCCGCTATCAGTTGAGAACCCAGACAAATCCCCAGGACTTTATTCCCGGCATCAATTACCGCACGGATAAAACGAATTTCATCTAACATCCACATATAATCCTGAGCCTCATATACACCCATTGGGCCACCCATTATTAAAAGCCTTTTTACATCCTTTGGATCAGGATATTTCGGATTCTTCCAGCAGGATATCTCTTCTATTTCAAAATTATTTTGTTCTGCCCATTTAGAAATATAACCCGGGCTTTCATAAAAAACATGCGATAAGGTTACTATTTTATTACTCATTTCATCAAATTTAATAAACAAATACTACTTTCCCTTATGTTGAAAATATTCGGACATTCGGAAACACAATTTTCAAAATTACAAAAAGAAATAAAGTAAATTAGCAAAATATTACACATTCAAATTATATCGATGAATCGACGACATATGATAGGCGCCCTTGCCGGAGCAGCAGTAGTTACGGTTGCAGGAATTTCATCAACCAGTATTCAGGCCGAAACAACATCAACCGGAAGAAACAAACTGAAGGGAAATATTCATCATTCTGTAAGCCAATGGTGTTATGGCGATATCCCTTTAGTAGATCTGGCCAAGGCATGTGTTGAAATGGGAATCGAGTCCATAGAATTGCTTCAGGAAAAGGATTGGGCAACAGTAAATGGGTTTGGATTGAAATGTGCCGTAGGATATGCAACCGATTGGGGAATTCCGAAAGGCTTCAATCGATTAGAAAACCACCCGAAACTGATTGCAGATTACGAAGCAATGATTCCAAAGGCAGCAGCAGCGGGGGTTCCAAATCTAATCTGTTTCTCCGGAAATAGTGCGGGCCAGAGTGACGAAGAAGGAATGACAAATTGTGCAATCGGACTCAAAAAACTCACGCCACTAGCCGAAAAGCACGGAGTCACCATTATCATGGAGCTTTTAAATATTCACAACCATAAAGATTATCAATGCAACAAAACCCAGTGGGGTGCTGCTCTATGTGAAATGGTCGGTTCAGAAAGATTCAAACTCCTCTACGATATATTTCACATGCAAATCATGGAAGGCAATGTGATTGATACTTTTAGAAAATATCATCAGTTTATCGGACACATCCATACAGGTGGAGTTCCGGGACGACACGAAATTGACGAAACCCAGGAACTCTATTATCCTGCAATCATGCGGGCAATTCTTGCTACAGGATATAAGGGATATGTGGGTCAGGAATTTGTTCCGGCGGCTCAAGACAAACTTGCATCTTTGCGCAAATGCATTGAGATCTGTGATGTCTAAATCTCTAAATCCTTTCTGAATCTTAAAGAAAACCGTGTCAATAAAATAGGTACTTTTGCATTCAATTTCCGGCATTACCTATTTCTATTTTCAATGATAAAAAAAACTCTGGAGAATCTCAAGATTTCTTCACTCAATGAATTACAATTGGCTTCACTCGAGGCCATTAAACAAAGAGGCGATATCATCCTGCTCTCCCCTACCGGAACAGGAAAAACGATTGGATTTCTTCTTCCTATATTGACCCAGCTTCAATCTGCCGATCTAGGGATCCAGGCGATGATTGTAGCGCCATCCCGCGAACTTGTTTTACAGATTGAACAGGTATTCCGTTCAATGGGTACAGGTTTTAAAGTTAATGCCTGTTATGGCGGCCATGCCATCAACACCGAAACGAATAATCTCAAAACTCCACCTGCTGTATTGATTGGCACTCCCGGTCGCATTGCAGATCATATGTCAAGAGGACGCATCGATCCCTTTACGATCAAAATGCTGGTCCTTGATGAATTTGATAAGTCACTCGAGTTCGGCTTCAAACAAGAGATGGCATACATTATCAGCCAGTTAAAGAATCTCAAAAAGCGAATTCTCACCTCTGCCACCAACATGGAAGAGATTCCTGATTTCACCAGAATAAATTCACCCAACGTTTTGAATTATCTCTCTCTGAACGATGCATCGCCTGAAAATCTAAAGGTAAAAGCTGTCGTTTCAGAAGGAAAAGACAAGCTGGCAATCCTGTTCAGATTGATTTGCAAACTGGGAAACGAAGCCACACTGGTCTTTTGCAATCACAGAGAGGCCGTTGAACGGGTTAGTGAATTATTATGGAAAGAAGAACTGGTACACGATATCTTCCACGGAGGGATGGAACAGGAAGACCGTGAACGGGTTTTACTTAAATTCAGAAACGGAAGTCTCAGAGTTTTGATCACAACTGATCTTGCCGCAAGGGGTCTCGACATCCCCGAAGTCAGAAATATCGTTCATTATCAGATGCCAACTACAGAAAACGCTTTTGTACATCGCAATGGCCGAACTGCCCGTATGAATGCTGAAGGGACATCATGGTTGGTCTTATCTGAAAACGAAACTCAGCCAAAATTCATTCTCGAACCTGTTGAAATTGAGACCTTATCAGAAAGCTATCCGATCCCCGAACAACCTGAATGGATCACTTTATACATTGGAAGCGGCAAGAAAGACAAGATCAACAAAATTGATATCGTTGGACTGTTACTCCAAAAAGGAGGACTTCAAAAAGACGAGTTGGGATTAATCGAAGTAAAAGATTTTGCTTCCTTTGTTGCCGTCAAGAGAGAAAAGGCCGAATCGGTTGTCCGTTTACTTGAAGATGAAAAGATCAAGAGGAAAAAGGTAAAAATCGCGATTGCAAAATAATTATAACTATTACAGTAAGTAATGATCGAAGTAGTTAAATGAAATTGATTCTTTTAAACTGCTTCGATCATCATTGTTTCACAATCTTTAGTATGTCAATCTTTTTATCCGGACAAGCTGGTTTTGCTGACAATTGCCAATCAAGCTTAACCGTAATTGGGTATGTTGCGTTTTGTAAATCAATATTTGAACCGGCAGGCAGCGTTTCAAATTCGTAAGTTACATTATCAATCTGAATATAATATCCTCCACAACATGCACACATTTTCAAGTCCACACCTGTAATTATAC
>JGI24140J50213_10000807_pt1 | contig 14354 bp, 8 predicted proteins | sample BarGraIncu00222A_FD_50213 | JGI IMG/M metagenome (IMG submission 50213)
CGACTCGACAGAGATTTTATCCTTCAACACCATCACCGAAAAGCAGATCACGATTTATAACGGCCCCGGTTATGTCATTAAACCTACCACAGACTATCAGGGAAACCAGGTTTTCTACCTCATGGCTACCGATACCGGCAAGATCAAGCGTTACGCCCTTTACGACTACACCTTCAAAACAGCTAAACTCCTGATGGTGGCCGACACAGCTACAGCCGCTTTCACAAAGGGATGGTGGCTATCTGAAAATGGCCCTATTAACGTTTCAGAAGACGGCTCTAAGCTCTTCTTCAGTGTAGCCCCCCGTCCTAAACCCGAGCCAAAAGACACGCTTACTGAGGACGAAAAGGCCCATTATGATGTATGGAGCTGGACCGACAATGAGCTCATGACACAGCAGCTATTTAGCGTTGCCAGGGACAAGAAGAAGTCATACACCGCCCTCTATAACGTTGCAAAGAACAAAGTCTTCCAGTTGGCTGACGAGACCATGGATATGATNGTTCCTACCTTCCATAACAATGGTGAATTCACTCTTGGATATGTTTCAAAACCATATAGAAAAGAGCGNGCTATGAAAGGCACTTCACCCCGCGACATCTATCTGATCAACCTGAATACCGGTGAGAAGAAGTTACTGCTCAGTAAGACCGAAGCACAAGGCTCTCTCTCTCCCACAGCCAAATACATTGCTTATTATCTACAGGCCGACAGCACCTGGAATTGCATGAATCTCGCAACCATGCAGTCTGTCTGTCTCACAAAAAACCTGAACGTCAAGTTCTATGACGAAGAACACGACACCCCCGACCAGGCCAATTCATATGGTAATGCAGGCTGGACCCAGGACGACAAACAGTTCCTGATCTACGATCATTACGACATCTGGGCTTTCGATCCTTTGATGAAAAAACAACCAGAGATGCTGACCAAGGGTGCTGGCCGCGAACAGAAGATTTCCTTCCGTTACAGCCAACTCGACACCGAAGTCAATTACATCGCCGGCCCCATGTTGCTCGATGCCTTCAACACCGTGAATAAACAAAGCGGATACTATCGCCTCGATCAACCAGTTGCAGCAGTTCCAACCAAGTTGACCATGGGTGAGTTTAAATATATTGGAGAACGCAAGGCAAAGAATGCCAACGTCATGCTATGGGCAAAGAGCACCTTCCAGATGTTCCCCGATCTTTGGGTCAGCGATATGGACTTCGCCAATGCCAAACGCATCAGCGATGCCAACCCACAACAGAAAGACTACCTCTGGGGCAGTGTGGAACTGGTCCACTGGACAGCATTCGATGGAGAGAAACTCACCGGGATGCTATGTAAACCAGATAACTTCGATCCCAACAAGAAATATCCGATGTTGGTTTACTTCTATGAACGCAACAGCGACAATCTCTATGTCCATTCCACTCCACGTCCGAGCCGTTCTATTATCAACACCTCGTTTTGCGTGAGTAATGGATATGTTGTTTTCGTACCCGATATCACCTACAGAACAGGAATGCCAGGTAAGAGTGCTTATAATGCCATCATCAGCGGTACTCAGGCCATGGTTGAAAAGGGATTTATCGATCGCGACCACATGGGTCTGCAGGGACAAAGTTGGGGAGGCTACCAGACCGGTTTTCTTGTCACCCAGACCGATATGTATTGTGCAGCATTTGCAGGAGCTCCTGTAAGCAATATGACCAGTGCTTATGGCGGAATCCGTTGGGAAAGTGGTTCACCGCGTACCTTCCAGTACGAAACAGGCCAGAGCCGTATCGGTGCCAGTCTGTGGGAAAAGCCACAACTCTATATCGAAAACTCACCACTGTTTTATGTAGACCGCATCCACACCCCATTGTTGATCATGTCTAACGATAACGACGGCGCCGTTCCATGGTACCAGGGCATCGAGTATTTCAATGCCATGCGCAGACTCAATAAGCCGGCATGGTTGCTTTGTTACAATGGTGACCAGCACAACCTGACACGCCGTGCCAACATGAAAGACCTCGACATCCGGATGATGCAGTTCTTCGATCATTTCCTCAAGGGCGCCCCGATGCCATTATGGATGAAGGTCGGATTGCCCGCAGTTGACAAGGGATTGCGCAATGCATATGAGCTAACCAGTGATGATGATCAATAAACGAATGCATTAACATAAAAAATGTAGGGGGCCGCCCTTGTGGCCCCCCAACATTTTCAACAATAACGCATTTTAAAAAATACGGCCTGAAAAAATACGGCCTGAATATTATTCGAACCTTAATGAATGAAACAACGGCCTCATCCCCGTTGGAAACGCATCCTGTTTATTGGCCAGAAAAAACAAATACGCGTCGCCCACATTGTTCTTATGCAATGCTACCACCATACAAAACCTGTAACCCTTGCCAAAATCCGACCTCAGTTCCACCAAAGTAATAGCTCCCCAGTCGGCATTAAACTCATCCATGGCAGCGCTCTTTTCAAAAGGTTTAAACTCGTAATCGTATCCCCCCGAAATATCGTATAATACGGCCTTCATGTTGGCTTCATACGAAGTGTTTCTGATCTGCACCTTGCTTTCCATCGCCTTTTTCAAACTATCACTCGTATAGATCTTATACAATATCGGTCTGATGGCATAGCGCAACACAAAATCCTTATCCGGATACTTCACCGCATAATCATAATCCATGTTTTTGTTAGCGACAATAGGGCCTGGAACAAAAACCTCGGGGATATTCAAACTCATCCCGCATTCTTTTACTAATGCTTCAAATTCTTTAAGACTCTGACTAAAGCCTTGATTCGAAATCAACAATATCAATAGAGTTAGGGTAACAAACTTTAGTTGTTTCATGGATTAAGTATAAACGGTTAATAAATTAAGATCATAAAGTTGATCAGAAGATTAAAAAGCAAATGTATTTATACAAATTGACTTTAAATGTTTAAATAATCTTAATTTTAAAAAATCTTCTTAAAATTTATTATATCTTTAACTTTTTAATGACCACTTTAAAGAATATTTTAATTTGTTTTTCATCTTCAACGAGTTAAAACACTAATAATGCCAATATGAGAGAAACTATCCTAACCGGTTTAATTCATAGCGCAGCCGTTTTGCTTGCTTTTACAATGTTGTATGAGAATTTCTGGTTAAAAAATGAATCTTCCAGGAGTATTTCGGCTAAAATCATAACCGGTATTGTCTTAGGTATTATTGGAATTGTATTAATGTTGTCTTCCTGGACATTGATACCCGGCATATTCTTTGATGCCCGCTCAGTGCTGCTTGCTATTTCAGGTCTCTTCTTTGGGCCAATTCCTACAATCATCGCGATCGTTATAACCGGAATCCTACGTATAACCGTGGGTGGTGATGGTGTATTGATGGGGCTTGCAATCATCGTTTCATCGGGCGTCATTGGCATATTATGGAGACATTACAGACCTTCATGGCGACAACATAACGTTTATCTTGAATTACTTACATTGGGTCTCCTCGTGCACCTGGTAATGTATGTGTGTACCTTATTATTGCCATCTATTGATATTCTGTTGATCAGAAAATGGCTGATACTTCTCTTGATTCTGGTCTATACGCCAGCTACGGTTCTGCTGGGAATCATGTTGTTACGTCAATCTCAAAATTATCAAAACACACTGATCATCAAACAAGATGTCATCGAACGTAAGGAAATGGAGATTGAACTCAAAGACTCTTTGGCGCTGATGCACACCACCATGGAAGCTATCCGCGTGGGCATTTTGGTTGTCGATCATCAAGGTAATATCATCACCAACAATGAACGGTTTAAGGAGATGTGGAAAATTCCCGATCAGATTATCTCTTCCGGAGTCGACAAAGAACTCCTGGATTATATTCTTGAACAGCTGATTGATCCCGTTGAATTCACAGCAAAAGTCACCGATTTATACGAAAACACTGAATCCGAATCGTTGGATATCATACACTTTAAGGATGGAAAGATCTTCGAACGTGTTTCTAAACCATTGTCCCTTGTAAGCAAAAAGAAAGGTCGTATCTGGTCTTTCCGCGACATCACCCAACGCATGCAAGCCATTGCCAGACTCGAAGAGAGCGAGCAGAAATACCGTCATATCTATGAAAACTCTCAGGAAGGGATCTTTCAAACCCGAGTTGATGGATCTTATGTTTCTGTTAATAATGCTTTAGCCAGGATGTATGGTTTCGACACCCCGGAAGAATTAATTAAAAGCCGTACCGATATTTCCAATGACGCATATTCCGACCCCACTGAGCGCAATAACTTTCTCAGGATGATGGAGGAAAAGGGTTACGTCAGGGGATATGAATACGAGGTCAAGCGCAAAGACGGACAAAAGATCTGGTTCTACGAAGATGCCCATGCAGTCAAAGATAAACACGGAAAGATCCAATTCTTTGAAGGATTCGTTATCGATATCACCAAACGGAAAAAGGCACTTGCCGAAGTTATCCAGAAGACCGAAGAACTCCAGAAGCTCAACAACGAGAAAGACAAATTCTTTTCCATCATTGCCCACGATCTCCGCAACCCGTTCAACAGCTTCCTGGGCCTCACCCAGTTAATGGCCGAAGAGCTATCTAGTCTGACCACAGAAGAGCTGCAAAAGATCACCAGTAGCCTGCGCAACTCTGCCATCAATCTGTTCCGCCTTCTCGAGAACCTGTTGCAATGGTCCAGGATAGAACAAGGCTCACTCCCATTCGATCCCGAAATCACAGATCTGAAATCCGATATCGATGAAAGCATTGAAATGGTGCTCGATTCTGCCCACAACAAAGAAATCAGTATCAACTACGAAATCCCCAAAGATCTGATGGTCTATGCCGACAGCAACATGCTTCGCACTATCATACGAAATCTTGTTTCAAATTCAATCAAATTCACACCTTACAAAGGGAATATCGCTCTTGAAGCCAAAGTAGATGGCAATCAGAGTACATTAATCTCCATCAAGGACACCGGTATTGGCATGACCCCCGATATCATTGACAATCTGTTCCAACTCGATGGCAAGACCAACCGTAAAGGGACCCATGGCGAGCCCAGTTCAGGCCTGGGACTGATATTGTGCAAAGAATTTATCTCCAGGCACGGTGGCAGGATTTGGGTCGAAAGCACAGAGGGAAAGGGCACCACCTTCTATTTCACCTTCCCTGCACAACTGGTCCCCGAGACAGTTTAAATACGTTAGAAGTTTTCAATTTCAATTCCTGACAGCATTGTCTAAATATGTATTATTGAAAACTCTGCTAATGAAGATTTGTAATCCGCTTCACAGTAAAAATGAGTCGGATTTCAAATCCGACCCAGCATAGTCAGACCAATGAAGTTATCTATACGATGTAATAATAAACAAGATTTTAAAAATCGTCTTAATGGGGACGGATCCCATTTTGTCGGACCCAATAAAACCTCATATTCTACCTTTTTATTAAATCAGTAAGATCAATTATAACAAGATTCTGTTTCTGATTGTCATAGAGCCTGGATCCGATCAGTTTTGCATTGGATGAAGCCTGGAAGGTAGCTACGATCTTATCTGCTTTGTCGAGAACGATGGTTTCGGTCTCTTTAGCAATAAAACGGTAGTCCTTTGTTTGGAGATATAAATAATAGAATTGTTTAGCATCGAAAACATCCATCACACCATGTGTTGCATTTACTTCAATGACTTTATCTTTTCCTGTCCAAATGTAAAGGTTGGTCGAGTCAATAGTTTCAAGTCGTTTAAAAGTATCGTCTGATTTTAAATAAACCAATCTGTTAACGAAACTTATTAGTTCTTTTAAGGAATCAAGTTCTAATTTTTTTTCAAAAATCAAAGAAGCATCTTTTAATGCATATTTTGAAATCTTATTTTTAAAGGCGAGGAATACAGTGTCTTTTTTGACTTTTACGTCATTGATTTCATCTTTCTTCTCTCCAATGGTGGTTAAAAACTTTTGTAATCCGGTCTTTAGACTAAAGGAAGCAATATAGGGTTTGCCTTCTGTCGTTTGTCTATAGTCATTAAGTTTGGGTTCACTAATGCCCCATCCCTGATTTACCATATACAAAAGGCTATCTCTTTTGAAGATGGTGGATTTACTGGTTAAATCTCCGGGTAAAGGTTGCCCCCATTCTATATTTCCATTTCTGTTTATCCGGGTTAAATTATCTTTTGTCGCCCAATATATATCAGTGCTATCAATAAGGATATTTGAAGTCTGATTGCTAATATTGCCTTTCCACCAAAAATCATATCTTCCGGTCCAGGCATCGTAATCCCATCCTTTGCCAGTTTTTACATTCATGGCATGTAATCCATTAATAACTGCAATCGGGACTGAATCATTAAAGTGTAAAACACCTTCCAATTTGTAGATGTGATTATTGTCCCAGGAGAACATATTACTTAGCGTCTTATCCCATAATACAGTACCCGTATTGAGATCAATTCCCTGAAGGGTATAAATGGGTTTTTCAAAGCCTTTTGTATCATATCCGATACCAATTTTGTGTTTAGCGTCTACAATATAGATCCGGTTTTGAATTTTCCATTTATCTTCTCCGTTTTCGTAATTCATGCAATAACTTGTATTGTTTTGAGTCCGGATTATCATATCTCCCTGTTGGTGAATTTTTTCCATGGAATAATTCAACTTCTTTGACCATTTCACCTGCTTATTGCCAAGATCGTAAAGCAATATATGTCCTGTTCTGGTCAGATATTTCTCATTCCATGTTAAATCGCGAAGCTGGATCGTCATTAAATTTGATACAGTGTCAAGTGATGTTTCATTGATTCTATCAGGGAAAACGTACTTTGAAGCATGGATATCGCTATTGGATATGAGGTTTTTGCCCATGACTGTATCAATATATGTGACTTTAATGTCTGACTGGGCAAAAACTGATAGAATGATTAAAATGAACAAAAGGGTAATAAAAAGTTGTTTCATTTTTAGCTTGTCTTATCTTGTTATTAAGCAAAGATAGGGATTTCAAAAAAATAAAAAAACCTTGTATTTAAAAATATGGAAATATTGAAGTTTTCAATTGATATTCCTGGACTTAATGGGTCAAACCTCATTACACTTTGAACTGGGGTCAGACTTCATTTTCACATAAAATTACTTAAATTTGTATGTATTTTTTTAACATTACTTATTGCGATTTAATCTTATAATTTTTAAAAATGAAAAAAAGGGTATTCATCATATCAGCTTTTGTAATCACATTTCTGCTGGGATTCGGATTCAATAGTATTATTACAAGCCATGACAATCAGTCAAATAAGATAATAAAAGTAACCGGAATTGGTGGGATCTTTTTTAAATGTAATGATCCGGCTAAAATGAGAGAATGGTATAGTTTGCATTTAGGAATTGCTGCCGGTCAGTATGGAACCAAATTTGAATGGCGACAGGGTGCTGATTCATCAAAATATGGTTGTACACAATGGAGCCTCTTTTCTGATAAGACGAAATATTTCGAACCTTCAACCAAAGAATTTATGATCAATTACAGGGTTGAGAATTTGGTTGGATTGGTCGAAAATCTTAAAAAGGAAGGTGTCACGTTTATTGATACTCTTGAGTCCTCTGAATATGGTAAGTTTATCCACATTATGGATATTGAAAGAAATAAAATCGAGCTTTGGGAACCTGTAAATGCCGATTACAATAAAATCGTTACCGGCCGGACAAAATATAAGTAGTTTATGTGGTCAGCAAACACTGACTCCATATTCAAACTTTATTATTTTTTGATGATTGTTATGCGTTGTGGAATGCAGATATCGTCCCAATATAATACACCATTGTACAAGAATTTCTTTAACAACGATTTCATCGGTGTATCCAATTTAAGTTTATTGGTCATTCTTTAAGTATTTATTGTGAAGAAATTCGAGAACTACCTGGAAAACCGGCTATGCTGTCTCCCCTATTTTTTATTATTCTAAGAATTGTAAAGATATAAAATTATAGGTTTATTGTAGTAACGGACAAATAGTTAAGAATGGGTTTATTTCTATAGTTATTGATGGCATAAGGACAAAAGAGAAGGAGTTAATAATTTGATTTTATAGCTGAACAATATCGCTGAAGCGGATTTTACCAGGAGTGGGGTGATGGTTTGTGATGTTTTTTGAGTTTATCGGAAATGAAGATTTTTAATGTTTTACATGGACGGCCACAGGGCGGCCCCTAATTTGAGTTGGTCGGTTTATTTTTTGGGGTAATAAAGTAAATGTAGGGATGATGGAATATTAAAAATAAATCATCTTCAAAATTACTTCAGTTTCACGATTTAGTTTTGCTCAATTATTTAAACCAAAATCTACATCCTATGAAAAGATTCGTTTTAATTTCACTCTGCACAGTACTGATTTGTTTTTCAGTAAACGCACAAAAGGCTCCTGACGCTAAAGTTCCTGCTGTTCTAAAAACAGCATTTGTTAAACAATTTCCAAAAGCAACTGATGTGAAATGGGAAAAAGAAGGTGGCAATTGGGAAGTTGCTCTAAAAAACAATGGTCAGGAAATGACAGTTGTTTTGGATAAGAAAGGAACTGTTACTGAAACTGAAGTTTCAATCCAGGTAACTGAATTGCCGGGTGCAGCGTTGAAGTATATTGCTGACAAATTCAAGGGAAAACCGATTCTGAGTATTGACAAAATCACTTCCGGAAAGAAAATTACTTATGAAGTAGTGGTTGTAAAAGGTAAAGCAATGATGTTTAATGAAGCTGGTAAGTATTTGAATACNGGTAAAGATTAATTCTTTTTATCTGTAAGTCGAATTATGCTTGGCTGGGNTAGATTACAAATCTACCNCNGTTTAAANTTNAAGATGATTCGGATTACAACTCCGAATCAACAAATCCGAAACGAATCAGCAAACAGCATATCTGAAACGCAGAGAAATTGTTAAAATTCACTAAATATCTTTAACATTACTTTAGGATTTAAAACTGATTTAATATATTAATATTGCACTTTAAAACCCACAAACACATAACGACATTGAAAATTAAACATTTACTCTTTGCCATCTTAATGAGTGTGGCAGGTATTTTATCCACTCAGGCACAAACTCGAATTACTTCAGTAACACTAAAAGGTATCGTTACAGATAGTATTACCAATCAGCCAATGGCTTTTGCAACAGTAACGCTATTGAAAGTCAAAGACTCTTCGGCTGTCACTGGGGGCCTTACTACTGCAAAAGGTGATTTCAACATTCCAGGTGTCCGTCCAGGTGCTTACACACTTAAGATCGCTTACATGGGATATAAAAGTATATTGAATCCCCTGACGATTAAAGCAACGACCAAAGAGGTAACCATTGGTCCGTTTACAATGAACAGCAACACCAAGACGCTTGGAGAAGTTATAATTGAAGGACAAAAAGCACCGGTAGTCGTAAAAACAGATACAGTAGAATTTACAGCAGTCAATTTCAAAGTCGAGAAAAACGATGTAGTGGAAGAGATGATCAAGAAACTTCCCGGTGTTGAAGTGGACAAAGATGGTAACATCACTGCCCATGGAAAGTCGGTTACGAAGGTTTTGGTAGATGGAAAGCCTTTCTTTGGAAATGACCCAAAGCTTGCTACACAGAATCTCCCTGCCGAAATGATTGATAAAATCCAGGTGATAGATCAGAAGTCTGATCAGGCCCAGTTTACCAAGATCGATGATGGCCAGACAGAAAAGGTCATCAACATCATTAGCAAGATGGGTTATAAACGAGGAAACTTTGGCAAAATGTCACTGGGTGATGGTCAGAATGTTGGCACAGGTGCCGACAATCGTTATGACCTGAGCGGGATGTTTAATTCATTTAAAGATGATCGACAGCTATCAGTAATCGCTATGTCGAACAATACAAATGTAACCCGATTTACTGCAGACATGGGCGCCAGTATGGGTCGTGGTGGCGGCGGTGGCGGCGGTCGTGGTGCGAGTGGTATCAATGTAACCAATGCTGTAGGTGTCAATTTTAAAAACAAAGTAGGCAAACTGGATTGGGCATCGAGCTATTTCTATAATCAAAGAAGCAGTGATAACTCTTCGAACAGTCACAGACAAACATCAGTATCTGCCGACAGTAGTTTCCTGACTAACACCAACAATATCAACAAGGGTGATAATATCAATCACAGGTTCAACATGCAGATGGACTATACTGCAGATACATCTTTCTCGATGCGTTTTGTGCCTAATATCAGTTTTGGTAACAGCAGTTCATCTTCTGTAAATGATGTTTATTCGACTGGTAGTAAAGTACCTTCGGATTCGATTAACCACAGTAAGTCGATCACCAGTAACTCAGGGACAAACATGAACGCCTCCGGTTTCCTTTTGCTCAGAAAGAGATTCGCTAAACCAAGACGTACACTTTCGATGAATCTTTCAGGAAGTTACAGTTTGAACGATGGTAACGGATACAACAGTTCACAAACCAGTTATTTTTCAACGGTTAACACTGTTAATAAACTGGATTCATTGATTGATATTAAACAGAATAATGTCACTAAATCTAATGGATCAGGGTTCGGAGCAAGACTTGTATATACTGAGCCGCTTTCGAGATTTGTTAGTTTACAGTTGGAATCTTCTTACAACTACAGATATAGTAACTCGGACAAAAAGACATATGATTTCAGCACCGCCACCAATGATTATTCATTGCTGAATAAAAGGTATACCAACCATTTTGAAAATACTTATCAGACCCAACATTATGGGATAAGTGTTCAAAAGCAAAAAGAGATGTATGACTGGACCTTCGGTGTTGGTGTTGATCCGGTTTCTATTTCAAGCAAGATGCTGATTAAAGACACCATGCGTTATCCAACGTTAAATGTTGTCAACTTTGCTCCAATGGCTGATTTTGATTACAAATTTGATAAGAACACCCGTTTGAAATTCCAATACCAGGGACGTGCGAATCAACCTGATATCTCACAATTACAACCTATTGAAGACAACTCTAATCCACTGTTGATTACAAAGGGAAATCCAAACCTGAAGCCTGAGTTCTCGAATAACTTAGACATCAACTTCAACACGATGAACTACGTAAACTTTGCAAATTATTATGTCAGCTCATCGATCAGTAATACGATGAACAGGATCACCAATCTGAATACTTACGGCAATGGTGGAGTCCAGACAACAATACCTGTTAATGTGAATGGTGGTTTCAATTCTCAGATCATGGTGGGTTTGGGGAAACCGTTTAAACAGAACAAATTTGTGCTGAATACTTTTGGAAGGTTTAGTTATAATGAAAGCATGAGTTACTCGAGCAACAGAAATACGCCTGTTGGAACCGGTTCAGACATTCTTGCTAACTTGCCTCCAAAAAATACGACCACAAATGTATCGGGAACCTATAATTTAGGATTTACACTTAACCTGAAAAACTTTACTGTGAATACTTCAGGACGTGCTACATACACTAAAGCAAAATACACGATCTCTACTTCACAAAATACTGAATACACTAATTATGCTGTATCAACTGATGCCAGACTTACATTATTCAGTAGTTTGCGCCTGGCCAGTGATATTTCTTACTCTACCAATAATGGTATGTCTACTGGTTACTCGCAGACAACGACCATGTGGAATGCAAATATTACAAAGGATTTCTTTAAAGATAAACGTGCTCAGATAAGGATTCAGTTATATGATATCCTTGGACAAGCAGTAAGTATCAGACATACAACAACTGAAAACTATACTGAGGATTCACAGTCAAAAGTATTGACCCGTTATTTTCTTGTAAGCTTTATCTATAACTTCAACAAGTTTTTAGGTGCCCAGAAGGCTCAACAACAGGGCGATCGTGGTCCAGGAATGAGAATGGGTGGCGACGGATACAGAGGTGGTGGAGGCTATGGCGGAGGCGGTGGCGGTGGTCAGCGCGGAGGCGGTGGCGGCGGCGGTTTTTAAATCCTGAACCTACTTAACTTTATTACTACCTTTTGAAAAATCCTTCCGGTAAAAGCCGGAGGGATTTTTTATTTCTTCTCGTATTTAAGGGCTGATAGGGCTTCTTTGATGTGATTTTCGGGGTTCGAAAGAGAGTTATAGATATGGATGACTACGCCTTTCTTGTCGACAATATAGGTTACTCTGCCTGGGACCACTCCCATCATACTTTTAGGTACCCCAAATAATTTCCGGATCTTGTTGTTCTGATCGGATAAAATAGTAAAAGGGAGATTATATTTGTCGGCGAATTTCTTGTGACTGGTTACATTGTCACCGCTTATTCCTATGATTGTGGCACTACTCTTTTTGAATTCATTTAGATTGTCCCTGAAACTGCATGCTTCTTTGGTGCATCCGGTAGTCCCATCTTTGGGATAGAAATAAATCACCAGATTTTTCTTACCCAAAACACTACTGATATTAAAAATCTTGCCATTCTGATCGGGTAATTTGAATAGGGGGATATGGCTTCCGACTTCTAATTTGTTTTCGGTCTGTGCAGATAATGTCGTTGAGGGGTATCCAACCATCAATAATAATCCCCATATCATCAATGAAGTAATCAGTGTCCTCATATTTTGTTTATTTTAATTGGTTAAATGCATTAACAAATATAATAAAAAAAGGACTTTAATTATTTCAACAAAAAATATGGGGATTTTAAAGAATTATATAAGTGGGTCGGATTACAAATTCGACCCGGAATATTTCTCAGCATTTTTACTTATTTCTTCATATAGGGATATCTGAATTCAGTGGGTGGTACCAGGGTTTCCTTAATAGTGCGGGGACTGACCCATCGCATCAGATTCATCTTACTCCCTGACTTATCATTGGTTCCGGATTCCCTGGCTCCTCCAAATGGCTGCTGGCCTACCATGGCTCCGGTGGGTTTATCGTTGATGTAAAAGTTACCGGCAGCATAGCGCAACAGGTCAAAAGCCTTGAGCATTGCACTGCGATCGCGACTGAAGATAGCCCCTGTAAGCGCATAGGGTGATGTGGAATCGCAGATCCTGAGTGTTGCTTCATAATCCTTATCCTCATACACAAAGACTGTCAGAACGGGTCCAAAGATCTCTTCTTCCATTGTCTTGAAATGTGGATCGGTAGTCAGGATGATGGTAGGTTGTACAAAATAACCTTTTGATTTGTCGCCCTCACCACCTGTAATGATTTTTGCAGCATGTGAATTCTTTGCATAGTCGATGTATTTCATTATGGTATTAAAGGACTTCTCATCGATCACTGCATTGACAAAGTTGTTGGGATCGGTGACATCGCCCACTTTAATCTGTCCAACCCTTTCAATGAGGGCTGCCTTAACGCGTGGCCACATGGAAGCAGGTATATAAGCACGTGAAGCTGCAGAACACTTTTGACCCTGGTATTCGAAAGCACCCCGCACCATAGCAGTGACCAGCTCATCGACATCAGCAGAATTGTGTGCAAAGATGAAGTCTTTTCCGCCAGTCTCTCCCACTATCTTGGGATATGAACGATAATGTTCAAGGTGATCGGTAATCTGTCGCCAGAGCCCTTTAAATGTTGTGGTTGAACCGGTAAAGTGAATTCCTGCAAACTCGGGATGCGCAAGAACGATGTTGCTGATAGTACTTCCGGAGCCCGGCACAAAGTTGATGACACCATCGGGCAAGCCTGCTTCGATGAGTATTTTCATGAGGTAATAGCTTGAAAGCATTGATGTGGTTGCCGGCTTCCAGACTGTAGTATTGCCCATTAATACGACTGATGTATTGAGATTGAGGGCAATGGCTGTAAAGTTAAAAGGTGAAACAGTGTAGACAAATCCTTCAAGCGGCCGGTACTCCATGCGATTAATCATCATGTTAGTCGACGATGGTTGTGAGGCGTAGATTTGGGAAGCGAAATAAGCATTAAACCTGAGGAAGTCAATAGACTCACATACTGAATCAATCTCAGCCTGCATGATGTTCTTGCTCTGTCCCAACATGGTAGCGGCATTTATCAGGTAACGGTATTTGGTAGAGATCAGTTCGGCTGCCTTGAGAAGAATTGAAGATCGGTCGATCCATGACATGTTCATCCATTGTTGCTTGGCTGCCAGTGCTGCTTCAATAGCCATCTTAACCTCTTTTTCAGAGGCCTGGTGACACAAAGCCAGTACGTGTTCATGATCAGTAGGCATTGTAACTTCGTGAATAATACCGGTATAGATTTCTTTTCCACCTATTATCAGGGGAATTTCAATCTTTTGGTTTAACTGTCGCTCTAGTTCCTCATTCAAAAGGCGGGCTTCAATACTACCCGGGATATATTGTTTTACGTCCTCGTTTACAGGCTCTTTAAAGTTTATAATTGCATT
>JGI24140J50213_10000808_pt1 | contig 14343 bp, 16 predicted proteins | sample BarGraIncu00222A_FD_50213 | JGI IMG/M metagenome (IMG submission 50213)
CTCGACTACTACGGCATCGACATGTCGAAGAACGCCGTGCCGCTGCTCAAGTACGCCGAGCGCATCTTCTCGCGGCCGGCCTATATCGAGGCGCTGACGCCGTCGGAAAAGGTGATGCGCAAGTAGGCTCCAAAATGCAGCCCGATGGCGCCTCACTGCGTTCGCTGCCCCCCGGGGGGGGCGCAGCACGCTTGAGGCGGCCCGGCGCGTGCTGACATGACGACGCCGATCGCTCCCGCCACTGCCGGCACGTCGACGCGGCCCTACCTGATCCGCGCCCTGCACGACTGGTGCACCGACAACGGCTTCACGCCGTACATCGCCGTCTTCGTCGACGAGTCGGTCCGGGTGCCGAAGGAGTACGTGAAGAACAGCGAGATCGTCCTCAACGTCGGCTTCGAGGCGACCAGCGCCTTGAAGCTCGGCAACGAGACGATCGAGTTCAAGGCGCGCTTCGGCGGCAGTTCGCGCGAGATCGCCGTGCCGGTCGACCACGTCATTGCGATCTACGCGCGCGAGAACGGCCAGGGGATGGCGTTTCCGATGCCGGCCGGCGCCACTCCGCTGGGAGCGGCCGGCGAGGCGGAGCCGGCGGCGCCGGACGGCAAGCTGGCGGCGCCGCGCGGGCCGCGCCTGGCGCGGGCCGAGAACAGCAGCAGCAGCGGTAGCGCGAACCGCGGCCCGCGCGGCAGCGCCGCCGGCGACGCCGGCGACGCCGAGCCGCCGACGCCGCCCGCGCCGCCGCCCAGGCGTCCTGCTCTCAAGCGCGTCAAGTAAACCCAGTCGAAGGCGCGCGGCGACCCGCGCCTATACTGCCGCCGCCTCGGACGCACCGCGCGTTCGCCATGCCGGCTTAGCTCAGTTGGTAGAGCACCCGCCTTGTAAGCGGAAGGTCGTCCGTTCGATTCGGACAGCCGGCACCATCGGACCTAAAGCGGAAGCGCCAGCATAGGCGCCGTTGACCAGGGCGTCCGGTGCGGCGCAGAAGCGCGTATCTCCCAGTCGTCAGTCGGGGGCGGACTGGCGCCCGACAACTCGCGGGCGCATGCAGCCTTGAGGCGCTCGACGCTTTTCCACGCGTTCGGCCGGGTTAGGCGCGCAACAGCCACGAATCGGGCGAGCGTCGCCGCCTCACCCGACCCTGGATCGTCCGTACTCATTTCGACTCCGTCCTGACATGGACCCCGGCGCCGTGCGCGGCGTTCTTCTTTTCGGGCCGTGTCAAGAACGATGATGAGCCGAACCGCGCGTTCCTTCCGTGCGCTACCGAGCATTGCGGGCTCGGCTTCATCCGATCGTCCCCTCGGGCCGCAGGGCGTTGCGCCGCGGCGGGTTCGCTACTGCCTCGCGATGCACCTGAAGACGAGCGTCGTCTCGCCGCGCAGTGCGAGCGGGCCCGCGGCGCGGCCGATGTCGCCACTGTTGTCGAGGCTGGTGACGCCGACTTCCTTGCCCTGCGCCGAGCACGTCTTCGTTGCCTCTGCGAGCGCGAGCTTGCGCGCTTCGACGGTCTTGTTCGGCCCGAAATTGGCTTCGGCAGTGACAGAGTACGTTCCGTTGGCCATCGGCACGACGCCGCTGCTGATGGCGCAGCCGGCGAGAACGGCCACGAGGGCGATCGTGAGTGATTTCATCGTGCCTGATCTTGAGTCGAAGGCGCGAGTCTACGCATACCGTTGGGGGCCACCGGTTCGATCAGTGCGAAGATGAACGGGGAAGAAGCAAAGATTGATTGCCGGATCGCCATCGCGCCACCATGCCCGCTGCCCACTCATCGCGCGCTCCGGCGGTGGCAGCCCTCGGCGCCGCGCAAACGCTGGCGTGGGCGTCGTCGTACTACCTTCCCGCAGTGCTCGCCGCGCCGATGGCCGGGGAGCTCGGCGTCGCGACGCCGGCGGTCTTCGCCGCGTTCTCGCTCGCCCTCGTCGTCTCGGCGCTGATCGGCCCGTACGCGGGCCGGGCCATCGATCGCTGGGGCGGTCGCGCGGTATTGATCGCGACCAATCTCGCCTTCGCATCGGGCCTCGCGGCGCTCGGCCTGGCGCGTGACGCGACCGGCCTCTTCGCGGCCTGGATCCTGATCGGCATCGGCATGGGAAGCGGCCTGTACGAAGCTGCCTTCGCCGCGCTGGTGGCACCGACTCGCGCGGCGCGATCACCGGGATCACGCTGATCGCCGGATTCGCGAGCACCGTCGGCTGGCCCCTCTCGGCGCTGCTGGAAAATCATTTCGGGTGGCGCGGCGCATGCCTCAGCTGGGCCGCGCTGCACCTGCTCGTCGGCATGCCGTTGAACGCGAGCCTGCCGCGAGCCGGGGATGCGGCGATGCACGCCGTCGCGGTGGCGCCGGCCGCGCCACCGGCCTCGACGTCGCGGGCGCGCAGCCGCGCCTCGGTGCTCCTCATGCTGGTCTTCGCCGCGACGTGGTTCGTCAGCACGACGATGGCGGCGCACCTGCCGCGCCTCCTGAAGGCGGGCGGCGCGACGCTGGCCGCGGCGGTCTCGATCGGCGCCCTGGTCGGGCCGGCGCAGGTCGCCGGCCGCCTGCTCGAATTCGGCCTGCTCAAGCGCTGGCATCCGCTTCGTTCTGCGCGCATCGCCGCGCTGATGCATCCCGCGGGGGCGGCGCTGCTGCTGCTCGCCGGGGCGCCGGCCGCGGCGCCGTTCGCGATCCTGCACGGCGCCGGCAACGGCATCCTGACGATCGCCAACGGGACGCTGCCGCCCGCCCTGTTCGGCGCGCGCGGCTACGGCCGCCGCCAGGGCCTGCGGATGCTGCCGGCGCGTCTGACCCCAGGCGCTCGCGCCCTGGCTGTACGGCATCCTGCTCGACGCCTGGGGCCTTCGCGCTGCGGCCGCGTCGGCGGGCATCGGCATGCTGGCGTTCAGCGCGTTGCTGCTGCTGCGCCAGCCAGCCGAGGCGCCGTCGCGCGAGCAGGGCGGAGCGCCCGGCTGAACGCGCGCCGCAACGGGCGCGATGAAATGTTGTCGAGGCGCCGGCGCTACTTGACGATGTGCCAGACGTCGCCCACGTTGTCGCCGTTCGTGTCGCCGGCCTTGTCGTCGGCCCCGTACAGATACAGGGGCTTGCCCTTGTAGGCCCATTGCCTGCCGCCGTCGTCGCGTTTGACGATGCTGAAGTCTCCTTCCGGCCTGGCATTGGCCGCGGCCATCGCCGGCGGCCACCTCGAGGAGCAGGGGCTGTTGCAGACGCTCTTGCCGCTGCCGGCAACGTCTTTGTCGAAGGTGTAGAGCGTCATCCCGGAAGCGTTGACGAGCCTGCCGCTGACCATCTTGGCCGCCGGATCGGCATGGGCGCCCATGGCGAACGTCGCAGCCAGCGACACGGCGAGAGCGGAAACGAAGTTCTTCATGCGAGTCAGCGTTGGTGGATGAGGGTGAAGGAGGCGTCCGGACGAGCGGATAGCGCGCAGCCGGTTCAGACCGAGTCGGATTCTCCAGAGGATCGGCCCGGACGCCGCCTGCTTGTCCAGGCTTCTGAGACAGGCGGTGCGCTGCACCTCGTCGACCATCTGTTCGCACCTGGCGCGCGCCCTCGCGTACGGCGAATCCAGCGGCGGCGGCCCGAGGTCGGGAGGCGCAGTGGTCTCGATGCAGCCCGTCAGGAAGAAGACCGTCAGCAAATCGCCCTCGACATCGAAGCTTTCCCCGGTTGATTTTCCAGGCGCGCTACGGCGCTCGAATCCGCAGCCGCATGAACATACGGCCTTCGCGGAGCCGAGTCAATTCCGGTGCGATCTGGGACCCGGGAAGGTAGACTGGATCGACCGCGAGACGCGAGGCCGATCGCCATGAAGAATCGCTGCACGCACCTGCACACGATCGGCACCGTGACGCCGAGCGCGCTAGGTTGCGAGGAGTGCCTCGCGATGGGCGACGAGTGGGTGCACCTGCGCATCTGCCGCACCTGCGGCTACGTCGGCTGCTGCGACGACTCGAAGAACCGGCACGCGACCAAGCACTTCGAGGCAACGCAGCACCCAATCATCGAGTGCTACGACCCGCCCGAAGGTTGGGGCTGGTGTTACGTCGACGAGGTGATCCTCGATCTCTCCGATCGCAAGACGCCGCACAACGGGCCGATCCCGCGCTTCTACTGACGACGCGCGTGCCGCCTCATCTCCCGTCTCGTCGGCGACGAGATGGAGCGGCCGCTCAATCCTGCGTCATCCCGGTCGCCTTGACGACGCCGGCGAGGCGAGCGCGCTCTTCGTCGATGAACTTCTCGAACGAGGCGCGGGTGCCGCCGATCGGCTCGATGCCCAGATCCTTCAGCCGCCTGACGGTGGCCGGATCCTTCATCGCGGCGTCGATGGCCGCTGCCATCTTGTCGAGGATCGCGGCCGGCGTTCCGCGTGGCGCGTGCACGCCGGCCCAGTGCGCGATGCGTATCTCGGCAAAGCCCTCCTCGGCCGCGGTCGCGAGCTGCGGATAGGCGGAGATGCGCTCGGTCCACGTCGTCGCAAGCGCCTTGAGCTTGCCGCTCCTCAGAAACGGCAGTACGACGATGCTCGCCTCGGAGGTCGCATCGATCTGACCTCCTAGCACCGCGGCGATCGAATCGGCGCCGCTCTTGTAGGGAACGACGTCGAGCTTGGCGCCGTACTTCGTGACGAGCATGCCTTCGACGAAGTGCGGCGTGCTTCCGGTTCCCGCCGTCGAGAAGTGCAACCCGGCGCCCTGCTTCGACGCGGCGACGAATTCCTTCAGGCTGGCGTACGGCGAGCCCGGCGGAACGACGATGACCGAAGGCGCCAGGCCGATCATGGCGACCGGAACGAGGTCGTCGTCCTTGTACGGCGTGCTCTTGCGGATCATGCTGTTCGACAGCACGCCGGCCGAGCTGACGAGGAAGGTGTAGCCGTCGGGCGCGGCCTTGGCAGCGAGGTCGGTGCCGAGCACGGTGCCGGCGCCCGGTCGGTTGTCGATGACGATCGCCTGGCCGAGCGCCCGCGACGCGCCTTCGGCGGCGGCGCGGCCGAGCAGGTCGTTGGCGCCGCCGGCCGAGAAGGGAACGATGAAGTGGATCGGCCGGGCCGGCCACGCCTGCGCCTGCGCGCCCGCGCAAGCGAGCGCGGCGACGAGGCCGAAGGCGAGGCGGGCGCGGTCGACGTTGTTCATGCGGCGGCGCGCCTCAGCCCTTGCGCGAGCGCTGGATCAGCGCGTCCGCCGCGGCGAACGCCTGCGCCACGCCGCCGGCTTGTGCCGGCGAGGTCATGTAGCGGCCCTGGATCGTCAGCGTCGGAACCGAATCGACCTTGTAGTCGGCGACCATCTTCTTCGCCCGCGCGACCGAGGTCGCGACGGAGAACGACTTGAACGCGGCGAGGAACTTCATCGAGTCGCCGCCGTTCTTGGCAACGAACGCGGCGATGTCCTCGGGCTTGTCGAGTCGGAGCTTTTCGACGTGGACCGCGGCGAACACCTTCGCCTGCATCGCGTCGACCAGGCCCATCGTCTCGAGCGCGTAGTAGAGGCGCTGGAAGTTCTCGGCGTTGAAGAGAAAGGGGACGGGAACGCGCTTGAAGGCGACGTCGGCCGGCAGCGTGCGCACCCACGCCTGCAGCGCCGGCTCCACGGCGTTGCAGTGCGGGCAGCCGTAGCTGAAGAACTCGAGCACCTCGACCTTGCCGACCGCCGTGGTCGGCTGCGGTGGATCGATTCGCGTGTAGTCGCGGCCTTCGACCGGCGCCGGGGCTTGCGCGCGCGCGCCGGCGCCCGCGAAAAGGAGCGACGCGCCGGCGCCGGAGGCGATGAGCGCGGAAGAGAAATCACGTCGGTTCATGGAGGAGGGCATTCGTCGGTATCCGGAACGGAGTCGGGTGGGAGAGAAGAGTTCAACGCGCGGCGCGGTTGGCGCGCCGACACGCAGCTGCGATCACAGCGGCTGCACCTTGATGCGCACCGCGGCAGTCGCGTGGCCGCGCTCGCGCAGCCGCTCCTCGAAGCGCGGCGCGAGGTGGCGCAGCTTGGCGGCGACGGCGGCGTTGGCGGCGAGCAGCGACCAGCCGGCCTCGTCGAGCGGGCCCGGGCGCACGCTCGCCGCGAGCCCGGCGGGCAGGAGCGGAACGATCACGGCGTACATCGCGTTCGACTCGCGCAGCCGGTCGGTGAGCCGCGTCAGCGCCTGGCTCGAGCGCATCGCCTCGGCGATGGGCAAGGCGGTTGCGCCGGCGACTGCGGGTTTGCGGCTCACGGCAAAGTCTACCGTGCGGGGGCGAATGTTAAAATTCGCAGTCTTGCGCGCCGTGCCGCGCCTGGCTCTGCCTTGCATTTGCGGCCGGTGGCCGCAACTCCCAGCGAGCTTTCGTTGCCGCGACGTGGCCTCGTGCCGGCTCGGCTGCGGCGCCGCGTGCCTTTGCCCGCACACCTCAACTCCGCATCCGCATGTTGCCCAAGCTTCTCACCTCGATCTTCGGCAGCCGCAACGACCGGCTCCTCAAGCAGTACCGGCAGGTCGTGCTCAAGGTGAACGCTTTCGAGACGGCGCTCGAAGCCCTGAGCGACGACGCGCTGCGCGCCAAGACCGAGGAGCTCAGGAAGCGCGTGGCGGCCGGCGAGACGCTCGACGAGCTCTTGCCCGAAGCCTTCGCCGTCGTCCGCGAGGGCAGCAAGCGGACGCTGAAGATGCGCCACTTCGACGTGCAGCTGATCGGCGGGATGGTGCTGCACGCCGGCAAGATCGCCGAGATGCGCACCGGCGAGGGCAAGACGCTGGTGGCGACGCTGCCCGTGTATCTCAATTCGCTCGCCGGCAAGGGCGTGCACGTCGTAACCGTCAACGATTACCTGGCCCGGCGCGACGCCGAGTGGATGGGCCGGCTCTACACCTTCTTGGGCCTCAGCGTCGGCGTGAACACGCCGCAGATGTCGCGCGAGGCCAAGCAGGCGGCGTACGCGGCCGACGTGACCTACGGAACGAACAACGAGTTCGGCTTCGACTACCTGCGCGACAACATGGTCCAGTCGGTGACCGACCGCGTCGCCCGGGGCCTGTCGTACGCGATCGTCGACGAGGTCGATTCGATCCTGATCGACGAGGCGCGCACGCCCCTCATCATCAGCGGCCAGGCCGAGGACCACACGGAGATGTACGTCCGCATCAACGCGGTCGTGCCGAAGATGAAGAAGCAGATCGGCGAGCTCGACCTGCGCACGGGCGAAGGCGTGATCGACCCGGGCGACTTCACCGTCGACGAGAAGACGCACCAGGTCTTCCTCACCGAGGAAGGCCACGAGAACACGGAGCGGTTGCTCCGCGAGGCGGGCTTGCTGGTCGAGGGCGCGAGCCTGTATGACCCGGCCAACATCACGCTGATGCACCACGTCTACGCGGCGCTGCGCGCGCGCCACCTCTACAACCGCGACCAGCACTACGTCGTCCAGGCGGGCGAAGACGGCAAGCCCGAAGTGATCATCGTCGACGAGTTCACCGGGCGCCTGATGGTCGGACGACGCTGGAGCGACGGGCTGCACCAGGCTGTCGAGGCCAAGGAAGGCGTGCCGATCCAGAGCGAGAACCAGACGCTCGCCTCGATCACCTTCCAGAACTACTTCCGCATGTACGGCAAGCTTTCGGGCATGACGGGAACGGCCGACACCGAGGCCTACGAGTTCCAGGAGATCTACGGCCTCGAGACCGTCGTCATTCCGCCGAACCTGCCGACCGTCCGCCAGGACGAGCTCGACCTCGTCTACAAGACGAGCCGCGAGAAGTTCGAGGCGGTGATCGAGGACATCCGCGATTGTCACAAGCGCGGCCAGCCGGTGCTCGTCGGCACGACGTCGATCGAGAACTCTGAGCTGATCTCGGGCCTGCTGCACAAGACCAAGCTGCCGCACCAGGTGCTCAACGCCAAGCAGCACGCGATGGAAGCCGGCATCGTCGCCCAGGCCGGCCGGCCCGGAGTGATCACGATCGCCACCAACATGGCCGGCCGCGGCACCGACATCGTGCTCGGCGGCAACGTCGAGAACCAGATCAAGATCATCGACGCCGACGCGTCGATCCCCGACCCGGACAAGGTCGCTCGCGCCAAGCAGCTGCACGCCGAGTGGCAGGGCCTGCACGACAGCGTCAAGGCGCAGGGGGGGCTACGCATCATCGCCACCGAGCGGCACGAATCGCGGCGCATCGACAACCAGCTGCGCGGCCGCTCCGGCCGGCAGGGCGACCCGGGTTCGTCGCGCTTCTACCTCTCGCTCGACGATTCGCTGATGCGGATCTTCGCCGGCGATCGCGTCCGCGCGATCATGGAGCGGCTCAAGATGCCCGACGGCGAGGCGATCGAAGCCGGCATCGTCACCCGCTCGATCGAAGGCGCGCAGCGCAAGGTCGAGGCGCGCAACTTCGACATCAGAAAGCAGCTGCTCGAGTACGACGACGTCGCCAACGACCAGCGCAAGGTCATCTACCAGCAGCGCAACGACATCCTCGAAGCCGAGAGTCTCTCCGCGCAGATCGCCAACCTGCGCGCCAGCACGATGGAAGACGTGGTGCGCACCTTCGTTCCCGTCGACAGCGTCGAGGAGCAGTGGGACCTGAAGGGCCTCGAGAAGACGCTGAGCGAGGAGTGGCAGCTCACCGTGTGGCTCGTCGCCGAGCTCGAGAAGAGCAGCGAGATCACCGACCACGACATCGTCGAGAAGGTGAAGACCGCGGCCGACGAGATGTTCAACGCGAAGGTCGATCGCGTCGGCATCGAGCAGTTCACGCCGTTCATGCGGATGATCCTGCTGCAGTCGATCGACCAGCACTGGCGCGAGCATCTGGCCGCGCTCGACTACCTGCGCCAGGGCATCCACCTGCGCGGCTACGCGCAGAAGAACCCGAAGCAGGAATACAAGCGCGAGGCCTTCGAGCTGTTCGCGCAGCTGCTCGACGTCGTGAAGATGGACGTGACGCGCGTGCTGATGTCGGTGCGCATCCAGTCCGAGGAAGAAGTGGCGCGCGCCGCCGAGGCGATCGAGGAGCGTGCCGAGCACATCAGCAACGTCACCTACACGCACCCGAGCGACGACGGCAGCGTCGTCTCCGAGGAAGCGAGCAACGCCATTGCCGCCGAGGCCGCGCTTGGCGCGATCGCCGCAGGGATGACGGCGCAGCGCGTGAACTCGGTGCCCAAGGTCGGGCGCAACGACCCGTGCCCTTGCGGCAGCGGCAAGAAGTACAAGCAGTGCCACGGCAAGCTGGCCTGAACTCCGGGATCGACCCGGCGACTGCTCGATTGCAGTCGGCCTCGCACAGGAGCAATATCGCTCGTGTTGTCGATCGAAGAGGAGTGTCCGATGGCTCCGTCAGCTACACGATCCGCCGCGATCCTGACTCTGGCTGCGTTGGCGCTGGCGACGCCTGCCGCATGGGCGGGGAAACGGAGCACTTCCCAACGCGCCTCGAGCGACAGTAAGGTCGCAACCGGCAAGCAGGGAGCGACGACAGCGGCCAATAGGATGGGCGCGCAGTCCGGCAGGCAGCCGCGCAGGCAGGCGCCCCAATGGGTCGAAGAGAACAGCTTTTCGTTCGGGGCAGCCCGAGTCGATCCCGCTTCGCCCGGGCCGGGGCAGACCGGGCCAGGCAAGGTCGGGAGCATCAAGCAGATCCAGGTGTCGCCGCCGGGTTCGACCGCCTCGGCGCAGCTGCCGAGGCGTCGAATGTTCGTTCCGCCTCCGAAGTGAGCTCGCGAGCCCCGAGAGGCTCGCCCGAATGTGCGTTCCGGGCGGATCAGTGCAGGAAGCGAGGCGCCACCGCCGGGATCGCGTATTCGCGGCCGATCACCGTGCGGGCGTAGAAGTAGCTCATGCGGGCGCGCTCGCTGAGCGCGTCGAGGTCGACGCGGCCGGCCGCGTCGCAAGGAAAGCCCAGCGCGCGGCCCGGATCCGACAGCGAACGGAAGCACAGCTCGTAGTGACCGCAGGCGACGCAGGCGGGCGAGGCGTTCGAGTCGTTCATGGCGATCCTCCTTCAAAGCGTGCGGCCGGCGTCATGGACCGCCCGATTCAAAGGCTAGGGTCCATGTGCGAACGCTTCGCCAATGCAGCCGATCGGTTTGAAACGGTGCGTGAACGGATCGTTTCCGTTCATGTCCGCCGTGCCTGCCGCGGAGCGAAGGGCCCCTGCAGGAGAGGACGGCAAATGGCGGTCGAACCGGACAGGGAAGGCGGGCTCCCGCGTCTGCGCCTGGCCGCTCGCTACTGAGCCGCCGCGAAGGCGGGGGCCAGCGTCGCCGAGAGGATCGACATCCGCACCGGCTTCTCGCTGAAGACGAGGCCGTGCGCCTTCACGGCTTCGGCGATGTCGGTCTCGTCGACCACTCCCATCAGCACCTGCGCGGTCAGCACGACGATCGGCGACCTGGCGTCCTGCTCGCGCAGCGCCGCGATCAATTTGAGCGTGCTCGTTTCGCCGACGATCCAGTCGATCACGAAGCCGTCGTAGTGCTGCACCTTGGCGTCCGATGCCAGGTCCGCCGTTCTGTAGAAGGGGCGAGCGTCGTAGCCGCTTGCTTCGAAGTGGGCGTGAAAGGGCGCCCAGTCAGGGGAAGCCCACTCGATGGCATGGTTTGGTATTGCGTCGAAATGGGCCTCGACCTGAGGCGCACATGTTCCCGCGTCCACAATAGAGATCGCGAAAAGCTTGCCGATTTCTCGACGTTTGGCGTTTGGAAAATCGTCGAAGTCGTGCGAGACGAAGGTGCGACCCAGAGAGTTTGCACAGACCTTGATGAACGTTCTGTCGCGTTTGTTCGAGACAAGCTGGTTTAGCTACCGGTTGACGCTACTTGTTGCGATTGTGCTGGTGGGCCGGGCAAGAGCGCGTGGACTCTGGTTCGAGTAGTTCTGCGTTCTTAGAATGTGACGCACCCTTCTGCTGGTACTCAGGGCATGCCCATAAACCAAAGAGCGCCGAATGCGTCGACCCTTGCCGCCATTGGTGGTGTCTCGATCGGCACCGCTATGGCCGGCGTTCGCAAGGCGAACCGCCGCGACGTCACCGTCATGACTCTCGCCCCCGGCGCATCCGTCGCCGGCGTCTTCACGGCGAACCGCTTCTGCGCCGCGCCCGTGCAGCTGTGTCGCGCCCACCTGGTGGCGGGGTCGGGCGTGCGGGCGCTCCTCGTCAACACCGGCAACGCCAACGCCGGCACCGGTGAGGACGGCCTGGCGCGCGCGCGCTCCACATGCGCCGCGCTCGCGGCCCTGCTTCCCGGCTGCGCGCCCGAGCAGGTGCTGCCGTTCTCCACCGGCGTGATCATGGAGCCGCTTCCCAACGACCGCATCGAGGCCGCCTTGCCGGCCGCGCTCGCCGACGCGCGGCCCGACGGCTGGGCCGCCGCCGCCGAGGCGATCATGACGACCGATACCGTTCCCAAGGCGGCATCGGCAACGCTCTCCATCGGCGGCAAGACCGTCGCCGTCACCGGCATCGCCAAGGGCGCCGGGATGATCCGGCCGAACATGGCGACGATGCTCGGCTTCGTCGCCACCGACGCGGCGATCGCTCCGGCGCTCGTGCAGCAGCTCGTCCGCGAAGCGGCCGACGAGTCGTTCAACCGCATTACGATCGACGGCGATACCTCGACCAACGATTCGTTCATCCTGATCGCGACGCACCGCGCCGGCAATGCGCCGATTGCCAGGCTAGACAGCGCCGAAGGGCGCGCCTTGCGCGAGGCCGTGATCGACGTCTCGCTGCAGCTCGCGCAGGCGATCGTCCGCGACGGCGAGGGCGCCACCAAGTTCATCACCATTCGCGTCGAGGGCGGCGCGAGCGTCGCCGAGTGCCGCCTGGTCGCCTACGCGATCGCCCATTCGCCGCTGGTCAAGACCGCGTTCTTCGCCAGCGACCCGAACCTCGGCCGCATCCTCGCCGCCGTCGGCTACGCCGGCATCGCCGACCTCGACCAGACCAAGATCGACCTGTTCCTCGACGGCGTGCACGTCGCAGTCGGCGGCGGCCGGCACCCCGCGTACCGCGAGGAAGACGGCAAGCGTGTCATGAAGCAGAACGAGATCACGGTGCGCGTCGGCCTGCACCGCGGCCCGCACGAAGCCACGGTGTGGACCTGCGACCTGAGCCACGACTACGTGAAGATCAACGCCGACTACCGGAGCTGAGCGGCGGGTCCGTCGCGGCCTCGCGTCGCCGCAGTGAGCAGCCAGGCGGCGCCGGCGGCGGCGAGCAGGTGCTTCAGCGTGTGGCCGCTGACGAAGGCGATCGAGGCGTCGAAGACGGCGTGGTCGGCCATCTCCATGAGCTTGGCCGCGGCGTAGAAGCCGAGCAACGCCCACCAGGCGGATGCCGGCGTGGCCGCCTCGAACGTCGGCGCGAGCCCGAGCCAGAGCGCCGCGGGGACGAGCAGCCCCGGCAGGAACTGCACGAACAGATAGGGCCGCAGGTCGCCGTCGCCGCCACGCTCGCTGATCCACCAGTAGATGACCGACAGAGTCGCCGCGAACAGGGCAGCGCCGAGCACGCGCGCATCGCACCAGCGCGGCTGCACGCGCTCCGCGAGAAAGGCGCAGAGCAGCGCGGCGCAAGCCCAGGCGATCGGCAGCCGGTCGCCGACCAGCGTCGCATTCGACGGCGCCCAGTGATAGATCGCCGAGCCCGCCGCCGTGCAGGCGAGCGCGACGCTGAAGATCCGCCACGCCGCTGCCGTCACCGACGCGCTGCCGCGCAGGCGCCACAGGCCCCAGCAGCCGACGACGAGAAATGGCAGGTTGCTGAGCACGTTGGCGGCGTTCGGCACGTCGAGCCACGCACGCTGGTCAGCGAAGGCGTGGTAGTCGGCCCACTGCGCGATCGGGCCGTGGAGACACAAGGCCGCAGCGGCGAGCCCGGCGATGAGCCAGAGCCGCGACGCGCGCGAGCTCGCGTGCGCGTCGGGAACGAGAGGGCTGGCGGTGGACATCGTGGCTTCCTTTTACATCGCTCGTGACATTGAACGGCGCGCCATGGTGTGACGGCGCCCTTCGCTTCGCAAGCGCGGCCGGCGTCGTCGCGAGCATCGCGTCCTGCGGTAGCGCCGCGCGCGCCCGGCCGCGCCCGACGCGCCTTGCGCGGAGCGGGAAAAGTGGGCGCGGCGCAACGCCTCATGGTCGCTGCCGTTGCGCAGGTCCGTGCCTCGCTGCTACGATGCGCGTCTTCAACGAGATCGACGACACCATGACCCGCAACTGCAACCCCATCGACCACGGCGCCCTCGGCGTCGCTCGGCCGTGGCTTGCCCTTGCCGGCATGGCCATTCGTTCCGGCGGCGTTCGCGCACCGGTGCCGATCTAGTCCTCTCAGCCTCCTTCGCTGCATCGAAGTTCCGCTGAGAGATCAGCGGAAGAATCGATTTGCATGCACTCCGTTTCCCCGCTGCAAGGGCCCACCCGGCCCGCCAGGCCGCCTCACCGGGTAGCCGCGATGGAAAGAGAAGGTGAAGCCATGAACTGGCTTTCGAGAACGACAAGAACACTGTTATCCGCATGGCCGCAGCTGTCGCCTACCGACCTGCTGCGCGACCTCGCGTATCGGCGCCTGTGGACGTCGATCCTCATCAGCTCGTTCGGCGGGCAGGTGACGATGCTCGCCCTGCCGCTGACGGCGGCGGTGCTGCTGCGCGCGAGCCCGACGCAGATGGGCCTGCTCACGGCGATGGAGATCCTGCCCTTCGTGCTCTTCTCGCTGCCGGCCGGCGTCTGGCTCGACCGCGTCAAGAAGCTGCCGATCTACATCGCCGGCGAGCTGACGATCGGCGTCGCTGTCGCGAGCGTGCCGTTCGCCTGGTGGGCGGGGTGGCTGTCGATCCACTGGCTCTACGTCTGCGGCTTCGTCATCGGCATCGTCTACACGATCGCCGGCAGCGCCGCGCAGATCGTGCTGACGCAGGTCGTCTCCCGCGACCGGCTGGTCGAGGCGCACGCGAAGAACGCGCTCGCCAGCTCGGGCGCCGAGGTCGCGGGGCCGGGCCTGGCCGGCGCGCTGATCAAGGTCGTCGGCGCGCCGCTGGCGCTGCTCGTCGATGCCGTGCTCGTCACCGTCTCGGCGGCGATCCTGCGCGGCGTCGTCGTCCACGAGCCGCTGGCGAGGAGCCGCGGCGAGGGGACGGCGGCGGCGCAGTTCTGGGCCGATCTGAAGGCCGGCGTGCGCTTCGTCAAGCGGCACCGCCTGCTCGTCGCGCTGGCCTTCGTCGTCGGCCTCTGGCAGGCTTGCCACCATGCGGCCTTCGTCGTGCAGATCCTCTTCGCGACGCGCACGCTCGGCCTCTCGGAGCAGGCGATCGGGCTCAGCTACACGGGCATGGGCGTCGGCACGATCATCGCGAGCGTGTTCGG
>JGI24140J50213_10000810_pt1 | contig 14315 bp, 14 predicted proteins | sample BarGraIncu00222A_FD_50213 | JGI IMG/M metagenome (IMG submission 50213)
AACTGGCCTCTGCAATCGTTGCAATAGTACAATCCGGCCCGATGGGAGTGCTTCTTGCCCTCTACCTTGGCAAGTTTCTCTTGGTCGGAGTTGCCGCAATGGGGGCAGATCGGACCTTCGGGCCACAGCACAGCCTCAAGGGCTTCGCGGGCTTTGTCTTCGTCGTGGAACATGGGGTCTTGGAATATGGCGGTCATGGGCTTTTGCTCCGATGACCCCGTTTTATAAGGCTAACTTACTTTTGTCAAGTATATAAGTGCGTATCGGGCGCGACGGAACGATCGCTTCGCGAGCTAGAGTTCGCTATCACGCTGGATCGCAATCTGGCCTGGGCCCATGCCGACGCGGGCTTCATGAAGGTGCTACTCGGGCGCGCGGAAGAGGCAGAAGCCGATCTCACAAACGCGATCCGGCTCAGCCCGCGCGATCCCGGACTGGATCGCTGGCACGCCCTGCTCGGGATCGCCGACCTATTCCTCGGCCGGCTCGAATCAGCCCTGGACAGGCTGCGTAAATCGGTCGAAATAAATCCCAACGTCGCCATGCCCCATTTCTTCCTGGCAGCGGCCTCGGCGCTGAGCGGCCACGCTGCGGAAACGCGGGAGGCGCGGAACGCCGGCCTCCGGCTCGACCCGAACTTTACCGTCGCCAGATTTCGCAACGAGCGGCGCAGTGAAAACCCGACCTTCCTTGCCCAGCGCGAACGGATCTACGAGGGCTTGCGCATGGCAGGCGTGCCAGAGGGGCAAGGAGTGGTTGGTTCGGGCAAGCAATAGCAGTACTAGTACGTTCGGATGGATTAGGGTTTGTCCGTTCCGGGTCAAACGCGTCGGTTTGACGATGGGCCGATCACTTCCGGTCTTCACCTGTGAACAGACATCATTAGACCCGGTCGACTGGTCCGTTTCGTGCCAATTCCAGACTCATGCAACGCAGCAATTCGGGTCCCTTGTCGGCGTCGGCAAGACGTTCGGCGACATTTCCGGATTGGCACAGGTCGCGTCACGGCTTAACGTCAAAACCTATCAGTCGTCGGTCTAACCGACGACAACCTGTTTCGGCTCGGCACCTGGGCGTGATGAACCATGCGAGCAAGAGTTCCTGCCCTTGCGATCGCCGGCCTGTTCGCTGGCGCCGCCTTGCCCGCCATGGCGGAGCTCGGCCCCTGCAAGCGCGACGCGCGGGAGACGCCGCTGTGCGGCTCCGGTAAAGGCGCTGCGCGGGTCGTCCGCGATACCGTGTCGCCGGACAAGAAATTCGCGCTGGCCTGGCGCGATCCGGACAAGGACCCTGGCGACGTGATCGAGGACGACGCTGACCTCGAATTGCTCCTCATTCGCCTCGCCGACGGTGCTGTGCTGGCGAAAACCGACACCGATTATTTTCGCAACCCCGGGGTAGCCGCTAACCGGCGGGAGGAGTTCGCGATCTGGTCGCCAGACAGCCGAATGGTCATTCGCAAACTCGACGTACGGTACGGCACCGGAGAGTTCACGCTGTACCGCATCGGCCCCGACGGCGTGCTTGCCGGAGACATTGACCTGACGAAGATTGTGGAGCCCGCCGCGCGCGCGCGGCTCAGGCAAATCGGTCGCGACCCCACGGACTACATGCTTTCGATTGGCGAGAGCACGCTCGGCAATGACGGCACGCTGCGCTTTCCGGTCATCATGTTTGTCGTCAAGAAACAGACCGAGGTGGACTACAAGGTCGAAATGAAAGTGACGCCCGGCAAGGCGCCCTTGCACGCGCGCATCGTCTCGTTCCGGAAGACCCACGTGGTGGAGTGACGATCCAAACAACGCAGTCTGGGTCAAAAGCGCCTTTTTTGACCGTCTCCCGAGACGTCCGGTCCGCCCCGATAAGCAGACATTTTTTGCATCCATCGCCATGTCTCAAAGGTGCCAAAAGGCGACATCGCTGATCCGCGCGATGGGAAGTCAGGTTTCTTGGTATGATCTAGATCAAAGCACAGGGTTCGATTTTTACCCAAAATGCTAATTGATAAAGGTGCCTGATGCGTGGTGTGACGATGTCGATTTTTGTTGCCTTTTTGCTTGTTATTGCCGGCGCAGGGATGGGTGGTTTGTTCGCGCAAACGACTCCTGATCCGCAGACTCATTACAAGCACGGCCAAGGCTATCAGCACTCCTTTCACGATGCCGAGAAATGGGCCAAGGCATTTGACGACCCTGCGCGCGATGCCTGGCAAAAACCCGACGATGTCTTGAATGTCCTTCACCTTCAGCGAACAGACCGTGCAGCCGATCTAGGTGCGGGCACCGGATATTTCAGCATCCGGATCGCCAAGCTCGTACCCGAAGGAAAGCTATTTGCCGTTGATATCGAGCCGGAAATGCTCCGTCACCTTCGTGAGCGTGCGCACCATGAAAATCTGAGCGTGTTGGTTCCTGTACTGGCGAGCGCCGAGAGCGCCAATCTTCCCGAGCCAGTGAATCTCGTTCTTGTTGTCGACACGTACCACCACATCGACAGCCGCATTGCTTACTTTTCCAAATTGAAAGCGTCGTTGCGGCCTAATGGACGGCTTGCCATCGTGGATTTCAAGGCGGACTCGCCGGAGGGGCCGCCGCCTGAACACCGCATCCCGCCCGAAGTAGTAACCTCAGAACTGGAAGCCGCCGGCTATACACTTGTTGCGACCCATCTATTTCTGCCGAGGCAATATTTCTTGGTATTTCAAGCCAAGATTTCGTGAAAAACCCACCAGCGGCCGACCGGACCGCCAACGTCCGCAACGGGTCCAATCGCGTCGCTTTGGCTGTGACCCAGTCACTTCCGGTTTACATCCAACTGCCGTGCCGCAACAACTGACGCAATGTGCCTGGAACAGACGCGTGCCCGGCAAAGAAGGCGCGGGCCGTTTGTCTGCTTTTGGTGCCGGAAGCGGACTAAAATTCAACCGTTTGAAGCATCCCATAAGCGGTGATAGTCGTTGCGCGTATCGCCCGCACGGCCCTGCGTTGGCCGTCTACTGCATTAGGTGGAACGCATGGCATCAGCAACAATGCGCGCGCTCCTGATACTCGCGATCTTGATCTCAGGTCTCTTGGCAGGAGGCAATATTGATCGGGCATTTGTCGCCATGCCAGCGTGGCAGCAGGTCGGCGCGATCTCCTGGGCCGAGTTCAGCCGGCACGCCGATCTCGGCAATGGCCTCGTCCTCTATCCGATCGAAGCGATTGGCGGAGCCGCATTGACGTTCGCCGCAGCGATCATGTTTCTTTTTGACCGAACCGCTCCTCAAGCGGCAACCGTTCCGATGTATGTCGCAGTACTATTCGCGATGGGCGGGCTGGTCCTTACGATCAAAGCCGCACCGATCATGCTTAGTATCAGAAGCTTGAGCGAGCCGACTGCTCTGCAACGTGCCTTCGAGGGATTCTGGTATTGGGGCAATCTACGTGCCGTATGCCAAGTGTCCGCATTCCTAGCCCAACTGGCAGCACTGGCGATGCTTTTGCGCGGCAATGCGCAAGTGCCCCGTCAATAACAACGCGATCGGCATCTTCGATGATCGCCACAACGCTGTTGTCGGAATGCAAATCAATCCCGCTGTACGCGGTGACAGTGCACTTAACCTGGCGTGCTTGCGCGAGCAGCATACCAGTTAAATGCACTGTAATTCCCACGTCCGGTTAGGCAGGGTAATCCCGGAAGTGCGGTTGTCCGATTGCCGGCTGAGGCATTGGTTTGACATGACCTGCCGTTACGACGGGCCGGGGCCAGTTCAATAGCCGGCCTAACATCCCATCCGCTCTGCGACCCCGCCAAAGTCCTTGGCCACGATATCCCAATCGCCGGTCGCCTCGAAATCGTGTTTCTGCAGCGGGCCGTATTCGGTCGGGCGCGCGACGAAGGCGGTCTTCAATCCCAATTTTTGGGCGGCGTTCAAATCGTTGTTGTGCGCGGCCACCATCATCACCTGTTGCGGTGCGAGGCCGAGCAGGCGCGCGGCGCCAAGGTAGGTTTCCGGATCAGGTTTGTAATGCTCGAACAGTTCCGCCGACAGCACCAGGTCCCACGGAAGCCTTGCGAATTTCGCCATGTTGGTCAATAGCGCAACATTGCCGTTGGAAAGCGGTCCGATGATGTATTTCTGCTTCAGCCGCGTCAGACCGGCGACGCTGTCCGGCCAGGCATGCAGCCGATGCCAGCCCATGGTGAGGTGGTGCAGGTCGGCTTCGTTCAACCCTTGAATCGAAAATTGCGCCACCAGTTTTTCCAGCGACCGCCGGTGCAGCTGGTCCAGTATCACGTAGCCGCGCTCCGGATGCTTCCTGACGTCGTCCATCGATGCGACATACGCGCCGCGCCAGCCGTCGACCAGCGCGGTCCAGTCGGCGTTGATGCGCCGGGTAGCACCCCATTTGGTGAAATCCGCGATCAGGCTGGAGCGCCAGTCGACCACGGTGCCGAACACGTCGAACACCAGGGCCTTTACGCCGGACACGTCGGACATGGTCGCACTCCCTGGTTTTCCGATCCGTCATTCCGGGGCCGCGCATCCCGGAATGACAATGGTCAAAGTATTTTTCTGTACTGGATGAAACCGAGGTTCTCGGCGACCTGATCGTAGAGAATGCGCGCCTGCGCATTGGTGGTGTGGGTCAGCCAGTGTACCCGGTTGGCGCCGGCCGCTTTCGCTTTCTCGTAGACCGCCTCGATCAACGCCCGTCCGAGGCCAAGGCCGCGCGCGCCGTCGGTGACGAACAGGTCCTGCAGATAGCAGTAATTGCCGGGCGTCCAGGTCGAGCGGTGGAACAGGTACTGGACGATGCCGGTCAGCTTGCCGTCGACATAGGCGCCAAGCAGGAACATCGGCTCGTCCGGATCGTGAAACCGCTGCCACGCGACATCGCTGGCGCCTGGCTCCAGCGTCGCCTTGTAGAAGGCGATATAGCCGTCCCACAGCGGCTCCCACGCCGCGCGTTCGTCCTTGCCGACGGGCCGGATGACGATGTTCTCAGCCATCGGCGCGCCCTCAATCGAGGTGGAATTTCTCGAGCTGCCGGTGTTCGGCCTTGATGTAGCGCACGGTGCCGGTGACCGAGCGCATCACCACGGTCTCGGTCTGGATCACATCCTTGCGAAACTTGACGCCGGAGAGCAGCGATCCATCGGTCACGCCGGTCGCCGCGAACAGGCAGTCGCCCTTCGCCATGTCCTCGATGCCATAGATGAAGCGCGGATCCTTGACGCCCATCTTGCGGGCGCGTTCGCGTTTTTCCTCGGTGTCCAGAATGAGCCGGCACTGCATCTGGCCGCCGATGCAGCGCAGAGCCGCTGCTGCCAGCACGCCCTCCGGCGCGCCGCCGGTGCCGATGTACATGTCGACACCGGTATTTTCCGGATCGGCGCAGTGGATCACGCCCGCCACATCGCCGTCGGTGATCAGGCGCACGGCCGCGCCCGTGCTGCGCACGCCGGAGATAATTTCGGCGTGACGGGGGCGGTCCAGCACCAGCACCGTGATCGCCGAGGAATCGACGCCCTTGGCCTTGGCGAGACGACGAACATTGTCGGCCGGCGATGCGTCGAGTTCGACCACGCCTTTGGCATAACCCGGACCGACCGCGATCTTCTGCATGTAGACGTCGGGCGCGTGCAGCAGCGTGCCGCCATCGGCCATCGCCATGGTCGCGATCGCGCCCGGCATGTTCTTGGCGCACAGCGTGGTGCCCTCCAGCGGGTCGACCGCGATATCGACCTGCGGGCCGGCATTCAAACCAACCTTCTCGCCGATGAACAGCATCGGCGCCTCGTCGCGTTCGCCCTCGCCGATCACCACGGTGCCTTCGATCGGCAACTTGTTGAGCTCGCGGCGCATCGCGTCGACCGCGGCCTGGTCGGCGGCCTTCTCGTTGCCGTGGCCGCGCAACCGCGCCGCTGACACCGCCGCGCGCTCGGTCACCCGCACGATCTCGAGGGTGAGAATACGCTCCAGCAATAGCTGCGGCGGCACGGAAATATGGGTCGACATCACTGCACTCCTTGAAATTCCAAAGTGGGTCTTTCGGCCCGCGTATAATCGTTCAACGCATCGTTCGTTCGCAACGCTCGCTAGTTTTTTTCGATCCGTATCACCTGCGGCCGGCCACTGATCACCTTGTCGCGTTGCACCGCCTGCAGGGCGCGATATACGGCATCCTCGCTGGTCGCATAAGTAATCAGAATGACCGGCACCGGTGAAGCCTTCCGCGTCGCACTCGTGACGTCGACGCCATCGGCATGGCGCTGCACGATCGATTCAATGGAAATCTTCTGCTCGGCAAGCCGGGTGGCGATCGTCGCAGCGGTACCCGCCAGATCGCGTGCCATCAGGCGGATATAATAGCCGCCTTCGTGACGCTCCATCGGCGCCTTCGTGGTCGCGCGCAACCGATCCACAGGACGCCCGAACGGCTTGGCACGGATGCCACGTGCAACGTCGGCGATGTCGGCAACTACCGCGGACGCGGTCGCCGCTCCGCCGGCGCCGGGCCCCACCAGCGTGATCGGAGGGATGCCCTCGCCGTCGATTGTCACCGCGTTGGTGACACCCATCACCTGCGCGATCGAGGAGGATTTCGGCACCATGGTCGGATGCACGCGCTGTTCGATGCCCTTGGCGGTCCGCACCGCGACCCCGAGCAGCTTGACCCGATACCCAAGTTCTTCGGCCGCGCGCAGGTCGTCCGGCGCGATCGAAGAAATGCCCTCCACATAGACCGCGCTCTGCGCCACCTTGGTGCCGAAGGCGAGGCTGGCTAGAATGGCAAGCTTCTGCGCGGTGTCATGGCCGTCGACGTCGAACGACGGGTTGGCCTCGGCGTAACCCAGCCGCTGCGCGTCCTTCAGACATTCGGCGAATGACAATCCTTCCTGCTCCATCCGGGTCAGGATGTAATTGCAGGTGCCGTTGAGGATGCCGTAGACGCGGTTGATAGTGGTGCCCGCAAGACCTTCGCGCAGGGTCTTGATGACGGGGATCGCAGCCCCGACCGCCGCCTCGAAATTCAGCGCGGTGCCGTGCTTCTCGGCCGACCTGGCCAATCGCAGCCCATGTTTGGCAATCAGCGCCTTGTTGGCGGTCACGACCGATTTGCCGGATTTCAGGGCCGCCTCGATCGCGGACAGCGCAGGATCGCCGGACCCGCCCATCAATTCGACGAAGCAGTCGATGCCGGGATCGTTGGCCAGAGCCAGCGCATTCCTGGCCCAGGCAAGGCCGCGCAGATCGAGACCGCGCTTTTTCACCTTGGAACGCGCGGTGACGGCGACGACGCGCACGCCGCGTCCGCAGCGCAGTGACAATGCCCTGCCCTGCTCTTCGATGAGGCGGACAACTTCAGCGCCAACCGTGCCGAGCCCCGCGATACCCACTTTCAGGGGTGCGACCATGACGAAAAAAACCTGCCGGAGAGACCAAAACCAGACGTGATCCGAAAACCGCCGCCATCCACAGGCGACAGGCTTTGCGAGATCATGCCTAGCGCCGGTTGGCGAGAGGAACCACGTTGTGCAACGTTTCAATGCCGCTTTCAAGGAAGCGGCGCACCCCGCGCGCAGCCTGGCGGATCCGTTGCTCGTTTTCCACCATGGCGATGCGGACATAGCCCTCGCCGTGCTCGCCAAAGGCAACCCCCGGTGAAACGACGACCCCGGATTTCTCGACCATCAGGGTCGCAAACTGCATGCTGCCGACGCCGCGGAAGGCTTCAGGCAACGGCGCCCATGCGAACATCGAGGCCTCCGGCGGCGGAATCTCCCACCCCGCCCGGCCGAACGACTCCACCAGCGCGTCCCTGCGCTTGCGGTAGGTGTCGCGCATCTCGCGGATGCAATCCTCCGGGCCGTTCAGCGCGGCGGTCGCGGCAACCTGGATCGGCGTGAACGCACCATAATCGAGATAGGACTTGACCCGCGCCAGAGCGGCGATGATGCGGTCGTTGCCGACAGCAAATCCCATGCGCCAGCCGGCCATCGAAAACGTCTTCGACATCGAGGTAAATTCGACGGTGACATCGATCGCGCCGGGAACCTGCAGCACCGAAGGCGGCGGATTATTGTCGTCGAAATAGACTTCCGCGTAGGCCAGATCCGACAGGATGAAGATCTCGTGCTTCTTCGCGAACGCCACCAGATCCCGGTAGAAATCCAGGCTCGCGACATAGGCGGTCGGATTGGAGGGGTAGCAGACGACGATCGCGAGCGGCTTCGGGATCGAATGAATGATCGCGCGCTCGACCGCTTCGAAGAATTGCGGCGTCGGCTCGGAGGGTACCGAACGAATGACGCCGCCGGCCATCAGAAATCCAAAGGCGTGAATCGGATAGCTCGGATTGGGACAAAGCACCACGTCGCCGGGCGCGGTGATCGCTTGCGCGACATTGGCAAAGCCTTCCTTCGAGCCCAGCGTCGCGACGATCTGGGTCTCCGGATTGAGCTTCACGCCAAAGCGCCTGGCGTAATAGGCCGCCTGCGCCTTGCGCAGGCCGGTAATGCCGCGCGACGCGGAGTAGCGGTCGGTGCGTGGCTTGCCCAGCGTTTCCTTCAGTTTTTCGATGACATGGGGCGGCGTCGGCAAATCCGGATTGCCCATGCCGAGGTCGATGATATCGGCGCCGGCATTGCGCGCGGCCGCCTTGGCCCGGTTGACCTGTTCGAACACGTAAGGCGGCAGACGGCGTATGCGGTAAAACTCTTCCATGGGTCCTCACTCCGGCAACCGGCACAGGCAGAATCGCCGATACCTTTTGCGGCGAAACGGAAATCGTCTGGTCCCGAAATCGCGCTCAATCAAGGGATTTAGAACGAATTCAGATGCAAAATCGATGTCTTGATCCTGATTTGCAGTTGAATTGGGGTTCTTTTAGCACGGACGTCCGGCTGCGCCAGTATCCGTCGTTGTCCGACACCTCGTTGTGGTGTCTTTGGCGGCGTCTTTGGCGGCGGTCGCGGACGCCTGACGGTCCCTTGCGGCAAGCAGTTCGGCTTTCATCTTGTCCCGATCGGCCGGCGCTATCGTGGCCTGATCGCGACCTGGAGGCAAATCTTCAACCGGAAGGTAAGGGTCGGCTTGTTTGGAACGCGCCGGAGCGTCTTCCGGTGTTCCGACCAATGGCAAATCAGCGATCGATATCGAGCAGCTGCCAAGCGCCAGCGCCGAAAGCAACAGCGCTCCCGCAGCCACGAGCGTCTTTGTTCGATCCACCGACATAGGTCCGGAAGTCCCCACTTCGCCAACGTGAGCTTTGCGGCTGCCTGACGCTTATTTCATCATGTGTCTTGGCAGTTATCTTGGCAGCGCTCAAACCAGTATCGCCCAAAACGATTGAAGCCTGAACAACAAACTGGAGCGTTAGGGCCTCAATGTGACAGAACCAAGATTTTGTCGCACCGCAACACATCCGAAATCGGGGTTAACGTCGAACCTGCCGTCGTCGATCTGCGCGGTGACGAAACCAAAATGAACCTGTAGTGTCCTGATATGAACGACGCTTCAACTGAAAGCAGCACTGCGCAAAAATTCGACCCGGAAGCCTTCGCGATGAACCTCGCGCGGGCGATGGAGAGCGGCGGCCAGGCGCTGGCCGCCTATCTCAAGCCGCGCGAGCAGGGCGAACCCAAGGACAAGCCGCCGAACGAGCTCGGCGAGGTGATCAAGACGTTCACCACGGTTGCGGATTATTGGCTGTCGGACAAAACCCGCGCCGCCGAACTGCAGATGAAGCTGGGCAAGGCCTATCTCGATTTGTGGGGCTCGTCGGTGCGCCGCCTGGCCGGCGAACAGGTATCGCCGGCGATCGAGCCATCGCCGCGCGACAAACGCTTCAGCGATCCGGAATGGCGATCGAACCAGTTCTTTGATTTTGTGATGCAGCTTTACCTGCTCACCACCCAATGGGCGCAGGATTTGGTGCGCAACGCCGAGGGCCTCGATCCGCACACCCGCAAGAAGGCGGAATTCTACATATTGCAGATCACCAACGCGCTGGCGCCGTCGAATTTCGTGCTCACCAATCCGGAGGTCCTGCGCACGACGCTCGCCTCTAGCGGCGACAATCTGGTTCGCGGCATGAAGATGCTGGCGGAAGATATCGAGGCCGGGCACGGCACGCTGCGGATCCGCCAGTCCGACCCTTCCAATCTCGATGTCGGCGTCAACATGGCGATGACACCGGGCAAGGTGGTTTTCCAGAATGAGCTGATGCAACTGATCCAGTACGCGCCGGCGACGGAGAACGTGCTGCGGACACCGCTTCTGATCGTGCCGCCGTGGATCAACAAGTTCTACATCCTCGACCTCAAGCCGGAAAAATCCTTCATCAAGTGGTGCGTCGATCAGGGGGTGACGGTATTCGTGATCTCCTGGGTCAACCCGGACAAGCGCCTCGGCGCCAAAACCTTCGAAGACTACATGAAGGAGGGTCCGCTGACGGCGATGGATGTCATCGAACGGGCGACCGGCGAATTGAAGGTCCACACCATGGGCTACTGCGTCGGCGGCACCCTGCTCGCCTCGACGCTGGCCTGGCTTGCGGAAAAGCGGCGGGTGCGGGTGACATCGGCGACATTCCTGGCGGCACAGGTCGATTTCAGTCATGCCGGCGATCTGATGGTGTTTGTCGACGAAGACCAGATCGCGGCACTTGAGCGCGACATGAAGGCCGCGGGCGTGCTCGAAGGCAGCAAGATGGCGATGGCCTTCAACATGCTGCGCTCGAACGATCTGATCTGGTCCTACGTCGTCAGCAATTATCTGAAGGGACAGCCGCCGTCGGCCTTCGATCTCTTGCACTGGAATTCGGACGCGACCCGAATGCCGGCGGCGAACCATTCCTATTACCTGCGCAACTGCTATCTGGAAAACCGGCTGTCCACCGGCAGCATGGTGCTGGACAACACGCTGCTCGATTTGTCGAAGATCAAGGTGCCGATCTACAATCTGGCAACGCGCGAGGATCATATCGCGCCGGCGGAGTCGGTGCTTTACGGCTCGCAGTTTTTCGGCGGTCCGGTGAAATATGTGCTGTCCGGGTCGGGACACATCGCCGGCGTGGTCAATCCGCCAGCCTCCGGCAAGTACCAGTTCTGGACCAACGACAATATCGGGGACGTGACATTGGCGGACTGGCTCAAGGGCGCGCAGGAACACAAGGGATCGTGGTGGCCCGACTGGCGTGAATGGCTGGGCGGCATCGATGCCGAGGAGATACCCGCGCGCAGCGTAGGCTCCGACGCGTTGCCTCCGATCGAAGACGCCCCGGGCAGCTATGTGCGGGTTCGCGCGTAGCGCAACGATGCGAGTACGGGTATAATCAGGTCGTCCCGCCGGGACGGGATTCGGAATGAATTGAGGGGGTAGTGCCTATGACGCGCGAATTGTTCTGGCTGACGCTGACGGTCATCTTGACGGGCCTGCTCTGGATTCCCTACATCCTCAATCGCACTCAGGTTCGCGGTCTCACGGGTGCGATGGCAAATCCGTCGCGCAACGACGCGCCCCATGCCGAATGGGCCAACCGCCTGATGTTCGCCCATGACAACGCGGTCGAGAACCTCGTGATCTTCGCGCCGCTGGTGCTGATCCTCAACGCGATCGATTATTCCAGCCAATGGACCGTTCTGGCCTGCGTTGTCTATTTCTGGGCGCGCGTCGCGCATGTGATCGTCTACACGCTCGGCCTGCCGGTGTTCCGCACGATAGCCTTCACCATCGGCTTCCTGGCGCAGGCCGTGCTGGCGGTGGCGATCTTCAGGGCGGTTTGACGGTTGGTGTTGGGCTCGAGCCTTTTCCGTTCCGATTGAATCGGAACGGAGGCTCTCCTTCTTTATTTGACGCGTTTTCTTCACGCGAACCGGTATCCACTTCGCTGGAAAACGCTCTGGTCGTCCTCAGAGCCCCTTTCGGGCCGTGACGAACAGCATCGTGGCCGGTTTGTCGTCGAAACCCCTGACGTCGCCGGTCTCGATCGATAGTGAACTCCAGTTGCCGGCATTCGCGTAGTTGGCGCGCAGCCAGTCCGGCGACGGATAGTTGTAATAGCGATTGAGCGTATCGCGGCCGTCGGCGTCGCCGGTCTTGTAGCTGGCGTAGAAATAGCCGGCGGGTCTAAGCGCGCGCCGGATCAGCGCCAGAATTTGCGCCAGCTCCTGCCGGGGAACGTGAAGCAGGCAGGCGTTGGCCCAAACGCCGTCATAGGCATCGACCTCGTCGAGGTCATGAAACAGAAGCGTCTCGACCGGACGGCCGAGACGGTGCGATGCCTCGCGGGCCATTTCCGGCGATCCATCCGTTGGACGGACATCGAAACCTTTCGCCAGCATTTCGGCCGAAGCGGCGCCGGCGCCGCATCCCAGCTCGAGAATGGCTGCCCCCGAAGGGAGCAGCGCGAGAAACCGCGTCAACCGCGTATGCGCCGCTATCTCGCGTCTGGCATAGGCCTCCGCGTTGCTGCGGTAGAATTGAAGGGTTTCTTCGTCCACGACCGCCTCGTTTGCGGAAAGAGCAGAGCCGTTAGATATCGGCCAGGCCCAACATCAGCCGCATGTTTTGTACCGCGGCACCCGAGGCGCCTTTGCCAAGGTTGTCGAGGCGAGCAACCAGAACCGCCTGACGGTGTTTGTCGCTGGCAAAGACGTAGAGCTCGAGCCTATTGGTCTCGTTGAGCGCCTCGGGCTCGAGCGTCCCGCTCCTGGAAGCCGCGCTTTCGAACGGCATCACCGCGACGTGGGTGCTCCCGGCGTAGCGCCTGGCCAGCGCGGTATGAAGCTCAGCGCCGCCGGGTTTGCCTGGAAGCGTGTCCAGTTGCAGAGGGACGGAGACCAGCATGCCCTGTCGGAAGTTTCCGACCGAGGGCACGAAGATGGGCCGGCGTGTAAGCCTTGAGTAAAGCTGCATCTCCGGCAGGTGCTTGTGCTCGAAGCCGAGGCCGTAGAGTTCGAAGGCCGGCGCCGAGCCGTCTTCGAAGCTTGCGATCATCGACTTGCCGCCGCCCGAATAGCCGCTGACCGCATTGATGGTGACGGGATAGTCCGCAGGCAAGATTTTGGCATCGACCAGTGGCCGGAGCAACGCGATCGCGCCAGTCGGATAGCAGCCCGGATTGGAGACCTTCCGCGCTGCCCTGATCTTGTCGGCCTGATCCGGCGCCAGTTCCGGAAAGCCGTAGGTCCAGTCGCTGGCGACGCGAAAAGCCGTCGACGCGTCAAGAATCTTGGGAGCCGCAGCGCCCATGCCGTCGATCAACCCAACGGTCTCCTTTGCAGCATCGTCCGGCAGGCAGAGGATGACGAGATCGACCTCCCCCATCAGCGCGCGTTTGGCGCCTGCGTCCTTGCGCTTCTCCTCCGCAATGCTTTTCACCACGACATCACTTTGCTGGCGCAGGCGCTCTTGAATGCCGAGGCCCGTCGTTCCAGCTGCGCCATCGACAAAGACGGTGGGCTTTGTGGTGTCGCCGATCGGCCGCGGCTGATGGGTGTCGGCAAGGGTGCTGTTGGTGAGGGTCATGGCACGCTCCTTTCGAGCCGGCTCGTTTCGTGTATGAAGGCTTGCGGCCGGGTTTCGCGCATTAAACGCGCGATCTGTTGCGCATTCGTGTCGGTCTGCGAGGCAAGCGCCGCTGCCACCGCCGCATAGTCGGTCTCGGATTTGTGCTGGTTCAGCTTGAAGCTGCCCTCAACCTCATCCACCGACATCACCAGACCCACAATCGCCTTTTTCATCGCAACCAGACGCCCCGCCGTCATCTTCGACGAGGTCCAGGGCGGCTTCGGCGCGAGCCGGCTTTCAAACTTCGCGCTCAAAGCGTCGAGATGCGGACCGAGCTCTTCGTCGGAAAACTTCCGCACAGGGCCCGTCAGATGCACCGCCTGATAGAGCCAGGTCGGCACCTGATCGGGTGAGGCATACCAGTCCGCCGAAACATAGGCATCCTCCGCGTTGACCGCCAGCAGCCAGGAAGCCGCCCCGTCGGCCAGTTTCACCAGTGGATTGTGCCGCGCGACGTGAAATGCCGCCTGGGGCGTACCGTCATCCGCATAGCTAAGAAAAAACGGCAGCGACGATGCGATCGGCCTCGCGCCATCCCATGCGCATACCGTGCCGAATCCGCGCGCTTTGGCAAAGGCGAGGCTTGCGGCACGATCGGGCTTGAACATCGGAGGCGTATACATCTCAAACTCCTGCTTGACGTAGGAGCCGCCGGGTCTGATCGCGCTGCTGGTGAGGAAAAATGCCGCGGACCGGATCCGGCGGCAGAGGCTGATGTCTTAAACGCAGACGTCCGCCCATACCGCAAGGGTAC
>JGI24140J50213_10000811_pt1 | contig 14301 bp, 10 predicted proteins | sample BarGraIncu00222A_FD_50213 | JGI IMG/M metagenome (IMG submission 50213)
CGTCGTCCACGGCGCCGTGCCCATCTCACGGCAGACGATCGTGACCGACGAGAAGGGCGAGAGTATGGCGTGGCGGACCGGCGAACACCTGCCGGACCGCCCCTCGTGTACCCTGTGTAGCTGCGGCGCATCGGACAACAAGCCGTACTGCGACGGCTCCCACGTGGCTGCCGGATTCGACGGCACCGAGACGGCGTCCCACGCGGCATACGAGGACGCGGCGGTCGCCATCCAGGGTCCACGGATCGTGCTCATGGACCAGGTCGATATCTGCGCGGACGCGCGGTTCTGCGCCGCAAAGGGCAAGGCGTGGCGGCGCGTCGAGATCGATGACGACGAGTCGCGACGGATCGTGATCGAAGAATCGAACCTGTGCCCGGCCGGCCGGTACACCGCGGTCGAGCTCGACGGAAGCGTGCACGAGCCGGAGCTCGCTCCTGCGATCGGGCTCGTCGAGGACCCGAAGGCCGGCGTGAGCGGCCCGCTGTGGGTGCAGGGCGGCATCTCGCTGACCGCGGAGGACGGAACGCCGTACCCGGTCCGCAACCGGGTCACGCTGTGCAGGTGCGGTAAGTCGGCGAACAAGCCGTTCTGCGACGGCAGTCACATCAAGGCCGGTTTCGACGACGGCGCCATTGAAGGATCGGAGAGCACCTGGTGGTGACCCCTGAGGGAGTGCACGACGTCGTGACGCGCGACAAGGAGCTTGAGGAAGCGCTCGACCGGGGCGCGAGCACCGGGCTTCCCCCCAACAAGACGATGGGGTGGCTCGGGGAGGTCGGCCCGGACCTGCGCAAGGTCGACGAGTTCGAGCCCACCCTGAACGCCGGCATCTCCCAGGAGAGTTCCGAGAACCTGCGCTGGTTGCTGATGCTGACCCTGTACCTGACGGTCTTCGGATCGCCGATCGCCCTGTGGCTCCTGTGGCGGGAGCCGGCGCGCAGCCGGCGAGCCAAGATCATCACGACCGTGGCCGGCGGCGTCTGCTACGTGATCGCATTCGCAGCGTACGGGGCGTTCCACGGCTGAGCGGCCCTGAAGGGCGGCTCGGCCGGCCGTCCATTCCCGTTGTGTGGCATGGTCTGTGCATCGATACTGTGTACATGTGAAGAGGCCTGCCGGCTGCGCCGGCGCGGCCTAAGCGGACCGGAAGGAACACGTGCCCCTCCACGACCCTGCTCAACTCGAAGCGCTGCTCGCACGCGCCCGCGCCCACGGGCGCATCTGCCTCGACACCGAGTTCATGCGCGAGAAGACCTACTGGGCAAAGCTGTGCCTCGTCCAGATCGCCGTGGAGGACGAGTGCGCGCTGATCGACCCGCTGGCCGGCGACGACATGACGCCGCTGTTCGACGTGCTCGCTGATCCGAGCGTCATCAAGATCGTGCATGCCGGCAGCCAGGACCTCGAGATCTTCTACCGCGCGGCTGGACTGGCCGCCACCCCCGTCTTCGACACGCAGGTCGCCGCGACCGTTGCCGGCTTCCCGGCCCAGGTCGGCTACGGCCGTCTGATGAAGGACCTGTTCGACGCCGACATCGACAAGTCGGACACCTTCACCGACTGGGCCCGGCGTCCGCTGACGCCCGCGCAGATCGAGTACGCGCTCAACGACGTACGCTACCTGGATGGCGCCTATCTGGANCTGACGGGGCGCCTGGAGCGGGAGGGCCGGACGACCTGGCTCGCCGCGGACATGGAACGCCTCTCCGATCCGGCCTCCTACATCGTGGAGCCGGACCAGCAGTTCCGGCGCCTGAGGCGCATCTCGTCGCTCACTCGCCGTCAGCTCGGGGTGCTGCAGACGGTCGCGGCGTGGCGCGAGAGGGAAGCGATGCGCCGGGACCTGCCGCGGCGTTGGGTCATCGGCGACGAAACGCTGGTGGAGGTGGCGCGGCGCAGGCCGGCCACGGCTGCCGCGCTCGCGGACATCCGGGGGCTGAACCCGCGCTCGCTGGGTGACGGGGGAGCCGGCATCATCGCTGCGGTGGCTGCGGGGGTGGCGATGTTGGAGGACGACCTGCCGCGCATCGAGCGGAAGCCTCGCACCGTGATCGACGTCGAAGGCGTCGTGGAGCTGATGGGCGCACTGCTGCGGGTGCGCGCGTCGGAGCACGGTATCGCGGTCCCGCTGCTCGCGACCCGCGGCGACCTCGAGCGGCTGGCGTCCGGGCAGCGCGAGGACAGCCCGCTGCTCACGGGTTGGCGCAAGTCGATCGTGGGCGACGACCTGGTGGCGCTCATGGACGGCCGCATCGGGCTCAAGGTCCTCGACGGCCGCATCCAGGCCGATTCGTGCGTCGCTGAGCCGCCCGATCCCGCCGCGGCCGACACAGCGACCCGGGTGCCCTAGCGTCCGCGGAGCAGCTCTAGCCCTTCTTCGGCATCTTCTCGATTGACATCATGACGAAAGAGACGACCCATATCACCCACGGCGCGAAGATGACACGTGACATGGTGAGCGCGGTCTTCTCGTCTTTCGCCTTGGCGGCGCGTGCCGCGATGACGATGACCACCAACATGCCGAACATCCCTAGGAGCGCCAGGTAGGTCGAGAGGCCGTTCTCGAGCACGACCGTGGTCTCGCCGAATCCGAGGTTCACCAGATAGGCCGACGCATCGGTGGCCAGCTTGGCCGTGATGGCGGAGGTCGCCTGGAACGCCATCACCAGCGTCCCGAGCACGTCGAACGCGAAACCGAGCCACAGGAGGAGGAGATCGCGCTTCGAGGCGCCCTTCTTCCGGAACGAACCGATCGCGCCGATGGTGTACAGCACGAGCGCCGCGACGACGAACAAGGTCCCAGCAAGGATCGTGATCGGCATCTTGCCCACGAAAACATCTCCCCTTCGGTCGACTCCCCTTGGTGACTTCCCAGCCCCGCACACACTGTAGTACGAATCCTCGGCCGTCGAGAAAGGTCGGTCGGGGGCCGGGCGGAAGGCGATCGGGAGCACGGGGCACGATCGTGAGATGGGGCAGTCCAGCGCACAGGCCGGGGTGGGGCACGCGACCTCGAGGCCGTGTTGCATGCGCGGTTCGGCCATGACACGTTCCGTTCCGGCCAACGCGAGATCGTCATGTCGGTGCTCGCCGGCCGCGACACGCTCGCGGTGCTGCCCACGGGCGGGGGCAAGTCGCTCACGTACCAGTTCCCCGCACTGGTCACCGGACGCTGTTCGCTCGTGGTCTCGCCGCTGCTGGCGCTCATGCGCGACCAAGTGGAGTCGGCATGCCGTGCCGGTGTCCGCGCGGCCGGAGTGGACTCCACACGTCCGCCCGAGGAACGCTGCGGTGTGCTGGACGAAGTGCGGGCCGGACGGATCGAGGTGCTGTACGTCTCCCCGGAAGGGCTGCCGCGGCTCGCCCGCGATCTTGCCGGCGCATCTCCGTTCGGCCTGTTCGCGGTGGACGAGGCGCACTGCATCTCGCAGTGGGGCCACGACTTCCGCCCGGACTACCTGCGCCTGCGCGAAGCGCGCAGCGCGCTCGCTCCGGCGGTCCCGTTGATGGCGGTGACCGCGACGGCTACGCCACAGGTCAGGCAGGAGATCGTATCCCTGCTCGGTATGGCCGACCCGTTCGTGCATGTGGGCACGTTCTTCCGGCCGAACCTGCGCCTCACGACGTGGCGGAAGGACGGGGTGGGTGACGCGCGCGAGGCGGTCGCGGCGCTTATGCGGGCGCATGAGGGCGAGTCGGCGATCGTCTACCGCATATCCCGGTCGGGAGCGGCTTCTCTGGCGGGCTGGCTGCGGCGTCGCGGCGTCCCCGCCGCCGCGTACCACGCAGGGTTGGAGCCGGAGCAGCGAGCGCGCGTCCAGGATGCGTTCCTCGATGGTCGCTGCGGGGTCGTGGTCGCAACTGTGGCGTTCGGCATGGGGGTCGACAAGGCCGACGTCCGGCTCGTTGTCCACGCGGACCTGCCCGGCTCACTGGAGGCGTACGCTCAGGAGATCGGGCGCGCGGGCCGCGACGGTCGGGACTCCGATTGCGTGCTGCTCTACTCGTGGTCGGACGTCCGTCGCCGGGAATCGCTCGTGTCGGACCTCCCGCCGGACCGGCGCCGCTTGGCGGTCGGGGCCGTGCGCGATGTCTACCGCTTCGCTGCCGGCGCATCCTGCAGGCAGCGCGCCCTGTGCGCGCACTTCGGCGAGCGGGCGCAGCGGCCGTGCGGGGCGTGCGACGTGTGCGGCACCGTCTCGGCTGGCCGTCTGCTGCGCGCCGGGGGGTGGTAGCATCGTTTCGAGCCGGAACGCCGAACCCGTGATGAGGAGTGCGCCCGATGTCCGACGCGCCACGCGCGTTCACCGTCACCGAGGCGATGACGCTCGCCAAGCGAACGCTGGAGGCGGTGCCGCTCCGCGTGATGGGCGAGGTCTCGGAACTGACCGACCGTTCCGGCTACAAGGCGATCTACTTCACGCTCACCGACGGTTCCTCCGTGATGTCCTGCCTGATGTGGCGCGACGCGTTCGAGCTTGCGAGCGTGGCGGTGCGCGAGGGCATGCTCGTGGAGGTGAGCGGCGCGCTCACGGTCTACCCTCCGAAGGGCCGCATGCAGTTCCAGGTGCGGACCCTGCAGGCCGCGGGGGAGGGGGCGCTGCGGATGCAGGTGGCCGCCCTCGCGCGGCGCCTGGAAGCTGAAGGGCTCATGCGCCCCGAACGCCGCAGGTCCCTTCCCGAACACCCCGACCGCATCGCACTGGTCACGTCGCCACGCGGCAAAGCGGTGCACGACGTCATCCGCACGTTGCGCCGCCGCTACCCGATCGCGGAACTGCTCATCGCGGGTGTCGCGGTGGAAGGCGCGGGCGCGGCCGATGCGATCGTGCAGGGCCTGCATGCGGCCGGCGCCTCGGGCGCGGACGTGGTGATACTCGCTCGCGGCGGCGGCTCCTACGAGGATCTCATGCCGTTCAACGACGAGACGGTGGTCCGCGCGATCGCCGAATGTCCTGTCCCCGTCGTGACCGGCATCGGGCACGAGCCCGACACGTCGCTGGCGGACATGGTCGCCGACCTTCGCGCCTCGACCCCGACGGCAGCGGCCGAAGCCGTCGCGCCGGCCCTGGACGAGCTGGACGCGCGTCTGAAGGTCATGCGCCGGATGCTCGGGCGCGCGCTGCTCCATACGGTGCGACGTGACGCTCACCGGCTCGCGGTCGTGCGGGCGCGCCCCATCTTCACCGATGCCGCGTCGCTGACCTCGCTGGTCGCGCAGCGTGTCGACGCGGCAGCCGCCGGGCTCGCACGCGCGCTCCCGGGCCCGCTCGCGCGCGACCGCACACGCGTGGGTGTCGCGGCGGAGCGCATGTCCGCTGCCGTGCTCCGCGCGCTCGAGCGAGGGCGCGTGGACGTGAGGCACGGGGCCGAGCGCCTGGAAGGGCTCTCGCCGCTGGGGATCCTCGCCCGCGGCTACGCCGTATGCTATGCGGCGGATGGCACGACGGTGGTCCGAAACGCCTCGACGCTCGCCCCGGGTGAGCGAGTGCGTGTGCGTCTGCACAGCGGTGCCGCGGGGTGCGTCGTCGAGACCATCACGGAAGAAGGAGTTGGCATGCCATGACCGATACTGCGCTGTCCCCCGAGAGCATGCGGTTCTCCGACGCCCTCGCCGAACTCGAGACGATCGTCAGCGCGCTCGAGAGCGGGCAGCTCGATCTCGAAGACAGCTTGGCTCGCTANGAGCGTGGCGTCGCTCTTCTCCGCGCCTGTCAGGCGCGGCTCACGGAGGCCGAGCAGAAGGTCACCATGCTCATGGGCGAGATAGAGAGCGACGAAGCCGGCGGCGACGAGAGCTGATCGCGGCCGCAGCGCCCGCACGGGCCGCAGGCGAGGGCCGGTACATCGCCGTTCCCGCGACGAAGGAGTGAGCACGTGGAGGACTGCATCTTCTGCAAGATAGCCGCCGGGGAGATCCCGGTCCCGTTCGTCTACGAGGACGACCAGGTGGTCGCTTTCAACGACGCGCAGCCGCAGGCGCCCGTCCACGTCCTGATCGTGCCACGGGAGCACCACTCCGACCCCGCCGACGACGTGTCACCCGAGCTTGCCGCCGCGCTCATGGCGGCGATCCCGAAGGTCGCGGGACTCGCGGGTGTCGCAGCGTCCGGATACAGGGTGATCGTCAACAGTGGGCCGGACGCCAGGCAGTCCGTCCCGCATCTGCACATCCACGTGCTGGGTGGCGCCCCGATGAGCCACGGCATGGTGACGTTCTCGTGACCCGCACGACCCGGACGATGGCGATCGTGACCGATTCCACGACGCTGCGCGACACCCAGGGATCCGTTCGGCGGTGGATCAGCTTGGTCCCGGGCCACTAGCGCGAGGCGTCGCATACCGGGAGTCACGTACCGGAACGCAGACTGTCCCAGAATACGGAGAAGCCCGGCCTTCGAGCCGGGCTTCCCACATTCCTTCCCCGGTTACCCCTGAGTCTCTGGCGGTACCGCTCATGCGGTCACCGCGAAGCACCGTTTCGCTCAGAGGTGCCGGCCCCTGGCTCATGTCCGGTGCCCATCTTCTTCGTCCCACATCCGTGGTGCGAAGCTTCAGGGAAGGGAAACTGAAACCATNAAGACTGTAACNCCGAGACACAAGGGATGCAANAACCTTCATCGGCTGGTTGCCGCCGTTGACCGACGCGGCACCGCCGCTGACCCCTGAAAGGCATACAGGCGCGCCTTCTCGCCGCAATCATTGCNTCAGCGGCCGACCAAGNNGGCCGGCTGNGTGAGGGTGCGCGTGCCGCCCGGNNNCGGGCAGATACGCGGGTGGACCGGCCATANTGTGCGATCCAGCGAAGGAGGCGATGCGGCGATGAGTGANTCCATTGATTCGATGCANGCGGAGGGGCTGGTGTTCGAGCCGGCTGCGAACATACGCGAGCGTGCGTACCTCAAGACTCGCGAAGAGTACGACGCGATGTACAAGCGGTCGNTCGAAGACCCCGAGGGCTTCTGGGCCGAACAGGCCGACGAGTACCTGTACTGGCACAAGAAGTGGGACAAGGTCCTCGATTGGGAGTTCGACACGCCCAAGGTCGAGTGGTTCAAGGGCGGCCAGACCAACGTCGCGTACAACTGTCTTGACCGGCACCTGACGACGTGGCGCCGCAACAAGGCCGCGATCATCTGGGAGTCGGACGAGGGCCGCTCGAAGGTCTACACGTACCAGTCTCTCTACTACAAGGTCTGCAAGTTCGCCAACGTGCTCAAGAAGCACGGCATCAAGAAGGGCGATCGGGTCGCGATCTACATGCCGATGATCCCCGAGCTCGCCATCGCGATGCTGGCATGCGCGCGCATCGGCGCCATCCACTCCATCGTATTCGGCGGCTTCTCGGCCGCCGCGCTACGCGACCGGATCCAAGACTCGGCGTGCAAGATGCTCATCACCGCGGACGAGGGCATCCGTGGCGGCCGCGTCGTGCCGCTGAAGTCGGAAGCGGACTCCGCGCTGTACGAGTGCCCGACGGTCGAGACCTGCATCGTGGTCTCCCGCGCCCGCGCCCGCGTCGACATGGAGCCCAGCCGCGACTTCTGGTACCACGAGGAGATGCGTGCCTCCGACATCAGCCACCACTGCGAGGTCGAGTGGATGGATGCCGAGGACCCGCTGTTCATCCTCTACACGTCCGGTTCGACCGGCAAGCCGAAGGGCGTGCTGCACACCACCGCCGGCTACCTCCTGTACACGGCGATCACGTTCAAGTACGACTTCGACTACCACGACGAGGACGTCTTCTTCTGCACGGCGGACATCGGGTGGATCACCGGCCACAGCTACATCGTGTACGGACCGCTCTGTGTCGGCGCCACGTCGCTCCTGTTCGAAGGAACGCCGGCCTATCCGCATGCGGGCCGCATGTGGGAGATAGTCGAGAAGCACGGGGTCACGCAGTTCTACACCGCGCCGACCGCGATCCGGGCCATGATGAAGTCCGGCGAAGAGCCGGTGAAGAAGTGGGACCGCTCGAGTCTGCGGGTGCTCGGCACCGTGGGTGAGCCGATCAACCCCGAGGCGTGGATGTGGTACTACAACGTGGTCGGAGACGGCAAGGTGCCGATCGTCGACACCTACTGGCAGACCGAGACCGGCGGGCACATGATCACGAACCAGCCTGGTTGGACGCCGATGAAGCCGGGCTCTGCGACGTTCCCCTTCTTCGGTATCCGCCCCGTCATCCTGAACGAGGACCGGACGCCGACGCCGGTCAACTCCGGCGGTCGCCTGTGCATCGAGTTCCCGTGGCCGGGCATGCTGCGCGGCACGTGGGGCGACCCCGAGAACACGCTCGTGAAGAACACGTACTTCTCGCAGTTCCCCGGCAAGTACTTCACCGGAGACGGCGCGAGGATCGACGAGACCGGCCACTACTGGCTGATGGGCCGCGTCGACGATGTCATCAACGTCTCCGGTCACCGGATGGGCACGGCCGAGGTCGAGTCCGCCCTCGTGAGCCATCCGATCGTCGCCGAAGCAGCGGTCGTCGGCTTCCCGCACGACATCAAAGGCGAGGGCATCTACGCCTACGTCATCCTCAAGACCGGGGTCGAGGTCCCGAAGGGCGTGGAGAGCATCCTGCAGGGCCATGTCCGCGAAGAGATCGGTCCGATCGCGAAGCCGGACCACATCCAGATCGTCCCGGAGCTGCCGAAGACCCGCTCGGGCAAGATCATGCGCCGCATCCTGCGCAAGATCGCCGCAGGCGAGCGCGACCTCGAGACCTTCGGCGACATCTCGACCCTGGCCGACCCGAGCATCGTCAAGATCATCGTCGACGGCGCTCTCTAGTCCTCACTCGGGGCCAGCTCGCGCAGCGCGACGACTCAGGCGCCGCGGTCCGGATCATCCGGGCCGCGGCGCTCTCGCGCGCGGGCGAGAGCGGTCGTGCGGGGGTGCGCGCGCACGCGTGGGGGTGCCGTCTCTTTGCTACAATGGGCGCCCGTCGATGACCCTCCCGGGCTCGCGCCCGCTTCTGTCCCGAAAGGACATGCCGCATGCCGTTCGACGACACCTTTCTGCGCGCCTGCCGGCGCGAACCGGTCTCACACACGCCGGTCTGGATGATGCGGCAGGCGGGACGCTACCTGCCCGAGTACCGGGCGATCCGCGAGAACCACGGCTTCCTGGAGATGTGCCGTACGCCGGAGCTCGCGGTCGAGGTCTCCATGCAGCCAGTGGACCTGGTAGGCGTGGACGCCGCCATCATGTTCTCGGACATCCTCGTCTCGTTCCCGGCGATGGGGCTCGACCTGGAGTTCGCGAAAGGCGAGGGCCCGGTCATCCACAACCCGGTGCGGACCGCGGCCGATGTCGCCGTCCTGCGCGTCGCCGATCCGCTCGAGGCGACGCCCTTCGTCATGGAGACCCTGAAGATCCTTCGCCGCGAGCTCGCGGATAAGGTCCCGTTGATCGGGTTCGCAGGCGCGCCGTTCACCTTGGCGAGCTACGCCATCGAGGGCCACGGCACCCGCGACTACGAGAACTGCAAGGCGCTCATGTGGTCGGACCCGGTCGCGTGGGACTCGTTGCTGGGCAAGTTCGCCGACACGACTATCGCCTACCTGTGCGCGCAGATCGACGCCGGCGCGCAGGTCGTCCAGCTCTTCGACTCATGGGTCGGCTATGTGGCGCCCTACGACTACGAGCGGAGCGTGTTGCCTCACTCGAAGCGCGTGATCGACGAGGTGACCGCGTATGGCACGGCCAAGGTCCCGGGCGGCGTGCCCGTCATCCACTTCGCGAACGGTGCGACCTCGATGATCGACCTCGTCCAGCGCGCGGGCGGAGACGTGATCGGCGTCGACTGGCGGATGGACATGGCGCACGCGGTCGAGGCGATCGACGCCCGCTTCGGCATCCAGGGCAACATCGACCCGGTGGCCCTGTTCGCCCCGGACGGCGCGCTTTCGGCGATAGTCGAGGACATCGTGACGAAGGTCGGCACCCGACCGGGTCACGTGTTCAACCTCGGGCACGGCATCCACAAGACGACCGACCCGGAGAAGGCGCGGACGTTCGTGCGCTTGGTGCACGAGCACTCCGCGCGAGTGCTCGCCGCAAGATAGCAGGATAGGGAGACGACGGATGATCCGCACAGGAGTCCTGATCACGGCTTTCGGAGGTCCCGGAGACCTCGACGAGATCGCCCCGTTCATGTGCTCGCTGCTCGGCTGTGAGCCGAGTCAGGGGTCACTCGACGAGGCGCGCCGCCGCTACCTGACGATCGGGGGCTCGTCCCCGTTGCCGCCGATGGCCGAGAGGATCGCCGTCCAGCTCGAGAGGGAGCTCAACGGGCTTCCTCGCGCGGAGGAGAGCGAGGACGACTCGGTCGGCTTCTTCGGCGTGCCGAAGACACTTCCGCGAGCGACCGAGGGCGTCACCATCCCTGTGGCCGTTGGGATGCTCCACTCGGACCCCTCCATCGCGTCGGCCGTGGACGCTCTCGTCGCGTCCGGCGTCCGGCGGATCGTGTCGCTCTCCCTCTCACCGTTCGAAGCTGCGGCGACCACGGGTGCCTACCGGGCCGCCGTCGGACTTGCGGTCACGGGGCACGAGGGCGTGTCGGTCATCGAAGCGGCCGACTACCGGCGCTCGGAGCCGTTCCTCACCGCGCTCGCCGACAGCCTGGTCGCGGTGCTGCTCGACGACGAGATGCGCCCGCACAGGGTACTTGCCGCGTTCACCGCTCACAGCCTTCCCGTTTCGGACGTAGAGACGGACCCCTCGTACGTCGAACAGCTCAAGGAGACCGCCGGGGAGGTCGCGGCCCGCACGGGACTGGGCGCGGCGGACGGGTTCGACTCCGTCCCGGGCCTCGAGGCGTTCGGTGGCCGCGGCGGGTCCGCGCCTTGGCTGCTCGCGTTCCAGAGCAAGGGCCGCCGTGGTGGAGAGTGGATAGGCCCCGACCTGGACGACGTCATCGACGCCGCGGTCGCCAACGATTTCGGTGCGGTGGTCGTCGCTCCCATCGGGTTCGCGGTGGACCACATGGAGACCCTCTACGACCTCGACGTATCGGCAGCGGACCGCGCCCTGAGCGCGGGGATCGAGTTCGCGCGGGCGAAGGCTCCCAACGACGGCGAGGACATGATCCAGGCGCTGGCTGAAGCGGTCCGCGCCGTCGCGTAGTGGAACGTCCGTGCGCGATCCGTCGCAGCGACGGTGGCGCCAAGGTCCTGTCACGATCGATCCGGGGGGCTGAAGGACTGCATGAAGCACATCGTGGTCATCGGCGGGGGAATAGCCGGTCTCGGCGCCGCGTACAAGATCAAGCGGGCCGCGGACGCGGGATGCGAGGTCTCCTTCACGCTCGTGGAGAAGGACGACCGGCTGGGCGGCAAGATCTTCACCGACATCGCCCAGGACTCTGACGGTGGCGCCTACATCGCCGACGGCGGTTCGGACGCCTTCCTCACCGACAAGACCGCGGTGCACCGGGTGGCCAGGATGCTCGGCGTCTTCGACGAGGAGACCGGCACCCTTGATGACGTGAAGAAGACGTTCATCGTCAAGGACGGCCGTTTGGTGGAGATGCCGGACGGCATCATGATGTTCGCCCCGACGAAGCTCGTCCCCATGGCGACCACGAGCCTGTACTCGTGGCCGGCCAAGTTCCGGATGGCGCTCGACCTCGTCATCCCACGCAAGCTGCACTGGATCAGCGGAGACACCGCGCAGGACCACGACGAGACGCTCGAGAGCTTCGTCGTGCGCCGCATGGGGCGGGAGTGTCTCGACCGCCTGGGCGAGCCCCTGATCGGCGGCGTGAACGGTTCCGACCCCGCGAACATGTCGCTCGCAGCCACGTATCCGATGCTGCTGGAGATGGAGCAGAAGCACGGCTCGCTCGTGCGCGGATTCCTGGCGCAGCGCCGCAAGGTCGAGGAGATGAAGAGGAAGTATCCGCCGAAGCCCGGGGCGAAGCGGCGGACGTTCTTCTCGTCGTTCAAGCTCGGCCTGCAGTTCATCATCGACCGCATGGCGGACGCGGCGGGGCGCGAGGACATCCGTACCGGCGTCGCGGTGACCGCTCTGCGCCACGAGGGCGACGCGTGGCGCGTATCGCTGTCGACGGGCGAGGAGATCGGCGCTGACGCGGTCATCGTGGCTTCCGAGGCATGGGCCACCGCCGCGCTGCTGAGTGCGGCCGAGCCGGCCATCGCCGATCTGGTCGGGACGATACCGTGCTCTTCGTCGGCAACGGTGATCCTCGCGTTCGACGAGGCTGATTGCCCGTTCGACAAGGCGTGGCACGGGATACTGACGCCGGCAGTCGAGAAGCGGTCGCTCACGGGCGTCTCGCTCATGTCGTCGAAGTGGCCGGACCGGGCTCCCGAGGGCCGTGTGCTGTTGCGCGGCTTCCTTGGCGGTCCCCGGGACCAGCACGTGCTCGAGAAGCCGGACGACGAGCTGATCGAACTGGCGCGCACACAGATGGTCGACCTGATCGGCGTGAAGCCCGACGCGAGGCCGCGCTACGCCAAGATCTTCCGATGGGAAGGCGGCATGCCGCAGTACACGCTCGGGCATCTCGACCGCGTGGACGAGATCGAACGGCTGCAAGCCGCCGTGGCCGGCCTCGCGCTTGCCGGCAACGCCTACCGCGGCGTGGGCGTGCCCAACGCACTCGAGAGCGGGGAACGGGCGGTCACCAAGGTCCTCGGTGACTTCGGCATGACGCTCGCGGAGGACTCGGTCGAGGAGAAGCGCATCTACTAGGTGGCGGGACGCGGCCATGCGGCCGCTGGCACCGCTACCCATCAGCGAACGGCTCGCGGAAAGCACACGGAGGGGCGCACAGCGTGAAGAAGGTCATCATCATCGGGGGCGGCGCGGCAGGGCTTGGCGCGGCCTACAAGGTGCGTCGGGCGGCCGCGGCAGGCGTCGAGGTCGACTGCGTGCTTGTCGAGAAGGGCGAACGTCCGGGCGGCAAGCTCGCGAGCGACATCGTTCACGACGCCGACGGCAACGGATACGTCATCGACGGCGGCTCGGACGCGTTCGTGTCCGGCAAGCCGGCGATCGCGCGCATCGCCCGGATGCTGGGCATCGCCGACGAGATGGTCCCGGCGCGCGAAGAGAACAAGAAGACGCTGATCGTGAAGGGCAAGCGCCTCATCGAGATGCCCGACGGCATCATGATGTTCGCGCCGACCAAGCTCGTTCCGCTGGCGACCACAACGCTCTACTCGTGGCCCGCGAAGTTCCGCATGGCGCTCGACTGGTTCCTGCCGCGCAAGGTGAAGTGGGCGCCAGGAGAGACGGCGCAGGACCACGACGAGACGCTGGAGAGCTTCGTGGTGCGTCGCATGGGGCGGGAGAGCCTAGAGCGGCTCGCCGAGCCGCTCGTGGGCGGCGTGCACGCCTCGGACCCCTCCGAGATGTCGCTTGCAGCCACCTTCCCGAACTTCCTCGAGATGGAGCAGCAGTTCGGCTCGCTGATCCGCGGCTTCCTCAACGAGCGCAAGAAGCGCGAGGAGATGCGCAAGAAGTATCCACCCAAGCCCGGCGCCAAGCCCTGGGCGTTCTTCAACACGTTCAAGCGCGGGATGCAGGAGCTCACCGATGGCATGGCCGACGCGATCGGCCGGGAGCGCATCCGGACNGGCGTGGTGGCCACGGCCATCGAGCGCGCGGGCGACGTGTGGCGAGTGAGCCTTTCGACCGGCGAGGTGCTCGAAGGTGACGCGGTGATCATCGCCACCGAAGGGTGGGCTGCCGAGAAGCTCGTCCGCGGCGTCGACACCCGGGTCGCCGACCTGCTCGCATCGATCCCGTACTCGTCGTCCGCGACCGTCCCCATGGCGTTCCGGGCCGAGGACTGCCCGGCGGACCTGAAGTGGTTCGGCATCCTTTCGCCGATGGTGGAGAAGCGGCCGATCCTCGCGGTCACGCTCTCGTCATCGAAGTGGCCGGACCGCTCTCCCGCCGACCGCGTCCTGCTGCGCGGGTTCATCGGCGGCCCGCAGAACCAGCATCTGCTCGAAGCGAGCGACGCAGAGCTTATCGAGACCGTGCGCGCGCAGATCGTCGATCTGCTCGGCATGGACGCCGGTGCGCAGCCGGTCTACGCCAGCGTGTACCGGTGGAACGGCGGGATGCCCCAGTACACGCTCGGGCACCTCGACCGGGTCGATCGGATCGAGGCCCTTTCCGCGGAGATCCCCGGGTTCGCGCTGGCCGGTGGGGCGTTCCGGGGCGTGGGCGTGCCGAACTGCATCGAGAGCGGCGAACGCGCGGTCACGAAGGTGCTGGGCGAGCTCGGGTTCGCTCCGCTCGAGGAGGACA
>JGI24140J50213_10000812_pt1 | contig 14297 bp, 11 predicted proteins | sample BarGraIncu00222A_FD_50213 | JGI IMG/M metagenome (IMG submission 50213)
AACGTGCAGCGTCCACCGGTCGAGTTCTTCATCTTCAACGCCGACNCGAAGGCGATCACGAGCGACGTCGACAGCTCGACGATCGTCGCGCTCGACGAGTTCGTGCAGGGGCGGAACGACAGCTTCAACTTCCGGCAGTTCATCTGCAATCTCGTCGTGCCGGGGTACATCCCGGACGTCGTGCGCAAGCGCCTGGAAGACATCTCGAACAAGTGGGGCATGCTGCTCATCGGCGATCTGAAGGATGAGAAGAGCTTCCGCTCGCTCAGCGATCAATTTCGCACGGATGGCGGCGCGTACGAGTTCCTCAAGCGTCCGGAAGACAAGGCTGCGTCGGATGTCGTGATCGCGGGCTACGTGAAGCTGCGCGAGAAGCATTGGTTCGAGGAGCCCGATGGCGACTCGGAAGATGCCGATCTCTATTCACCGGCATCGATGCTCTTCGCGGGCTCGCTCGCGCGAGCGGATCGCACCACCGGCGGCGGAATAGCGCAGGGGCCCGTCGGCATGATCTTCGGCAAGATTCGCGGCGTGGAAAAGTCGCGCATCGAGCCGCGTATCTCGCAGATGGAGCATTTGTCGATGGAGCGGCAGGTCGTCTCGATCATCCGCAACGAGGACAATGATCTCTGCTTCGTGGGCAGCCGCTCGCAGGCCGAGGATCCGAACGGCGTGCTCAAGTTCTTCACGTCGTATCGCGTGCTGCGCTACCTCGAGCGGCGCATCGCGGTCTATCTGCGTCGCGTGGCGGAGCAGCGCCTCACGCGCGACCTGGTGAAGTCGCAGGTGCGCGATCCGATCGAGGAGTTCCTGCGCAGCGAGAAGCAGAAGGGCACGATCTACGACTTCAACCTCGACATCGACATGGCCGAGGACAAGTTCGCGATGGGCGTGCTCGACATGGGGCTGGAGGTGCTGCCGGTTGGTCCGGCGGAGACGTTCAACCTGAAAATCGACACGCCGAACTTCTCCAAGGAAGAGGGGAAATAGATGGCGGCCGGCGACAAGAAGACGCCCGACGAAAGCGACGACGCGTCGCCGGCACCGCGCAAGCCCGACGTGCGTGTGAGCTCGCACGACGACATGGGTGTGCGCGTCTCACGTGATCTGAACGCGTCCGGACCAGTGGCGCGCGGCTACAACTCGAACATGTCGAAGCTGAATTTCTCTTCGCGCGGACTGCCTCGCGAAGAGGTGGTGGACGACGAGGATCCGGCGCCGGCGAAACCGGTGGCCGCCGCGCCGGTGAGGCCGCCGGCGCCTGCTGCACCACCCGCCACGCCGGCAGCACCGGCGGAAGGCGGCGCTCTCTCCTGGCTCACGGGGCTGTTCAAGCGCCGCTGAGCGGCGATCGATTCCCCGACTCACCCTGCCGGCGCTCGCCGGCGGCTCTCCACGAACCCAATCACGAGGAACGACGATGGCTGCTCGTACTTACGGCGCCTGCCACATTGAGGCGGGGAAGATCGACCTCTGGCCGAACGAAGCACGCGTGCGCATCCTGTCGCCGCGCGATCAGGCGACCGGGCAGGCGACTGGACGTCATCAGATTCAGGGAATCAGTGCGTGGGTGAATGCGAGCGATGAGTCGCGCATCACGCAGGACGTGCTGATGGAAGTCTGGAAGTCGATGTTCGCGAACGAGATGCTGGCGAAGGTATCGATCACGTGGTACACGAACGAGGCGAAGGGCGCCAACGTGCTCGCGAACCTCGAGTTCCAGGGCAGCGTGACGGGCTTCGAGTTCTTTAATCCGGGCACGCCAATGTCGGACATCACCGACGGTCCAGCCAAGGGCGGCATGTCGATCGCCGATCACAAGCCGGAGGCGATGATGATGTCGAACATCATGGTCGTGCAGTTCGTCGCGACGACCACTGACAAGGGATACGGCGCGCTCAAGTTCACGAAGTGATTTCCGGCGCGGTGCGGTGATCATCGCCGCACCGCGCCATGGCGTGCCCCCGCACTCGATGACTCGATGACCTCTGCAGCAGACTCCGCGCGTTTCGGAACGATCTTCTTCACCATCGAGGACGGGGGCATCACCTTCGAGGTCGAAGATGCACGTGTGGAGGTCACCCGCGATGTGAGCGCGATGGGCAGGCGCACGGGATCGTCGCTCGAGGTCCGCGTGCACATCGTAATCGACCTCCACGGGATCGCGCCGGGCAGCGGAGTCGCGCCCAAACTTTTCAACATCTCGATTCAAGCCGACGACATCGTGCAGAAGTTCAAGGTCGAATGGCGCAATCCCGTTTCGGGTGAGGGCACCGACACGCACGCACGCGAGCTTTCGTTCTCCGGCTGGTGCTGCGGCTACGAGCTGTACCGGCCGGAGATCACCGGGACCTCGAGCTTCGGCACCACCGAGGCCTCCGAGAACACGAGACTCGGCCGCGCCGACCAGCTGATGCATTGCACGTTCTCCGTGGTCACGGACGACGATAATATCGGCAACTTCACGCTCACCGAGTGACGTCCCCCTTCTCGTCGTCTCGCATGCTCTCGCTGCCGCTTCGGATCACGCCGGAGGGGCAGCTCGAGCGAACGGATCCCGTGAGCTCGCTGCTCGGGATGGTACAGGCCATGGCGGCGACCTCCAAGCAGGCGTGGCCGCACGCGCCGTGGTTCGGACTGCAGGAGCTGTTCGCCGACGCGAGCATGGAAGTGCAGGACCATCCACGCATCATCACCGCGGTCAACGCGGCATTCGCGGAGCTCGGCATCAACTGGGCGCGCGTGTCTGCCGTGAAGCGGCCCCCTTCGCGGGTGCAGGGCGAGCGCAACTTCAACATCACTTTGTTGGTCGACGGCCAGCCGGCCTACGGAAACGTGGCCGCCTCGTCGCCGGTCGCGGGTTAGCGCCGATGGCNGTTCGACTCGAAGTCAAGATCGGCGCACTCACGCTGCGCGACCGCGAAGTCGAACGTCTCGAGATCGNGCAGGAGCTCGGNCAGCATCATCGGCTGTCCATCACCTTCCATCGTGATCCGAGCAAGCCGCTGAAGCTCGCGGATTTCGTGAATCCGAAGGTGACGGTTACGCTCACGGACGACGCGACGAAGAAGACGGCGACGCCATTCGTCGGCCTCACCGATTCGTGCGAGGAGCAGCATCAGCTGCGAGGCGGATCGATCTTCGTGCTCGTCGCGCTCTCTGATTCGGCGAAATTCAGCGCGCGTCATCACAAGGGAAATGCGCTTGATGGCAATATCGTCGACCTGCTGAAGGCCTTCGACGTGAAGCTCGGCAGTACGCCGCCCTTCGTACGCAAGCAGGATTTTCGCCAGGCCGGCGAGTCCGATTTCGAATTTGTGCGACGACTCGCCGACGATCACGACTGCTTCGTGCGTCCAATCGAGGGTGGGCTCGAGGCGCGCCATGGCTTCGATGACAAGGCGCACGACCTCACGTTCGGGAAAAATCTGCAGGCGCTGACGTCACGGATCATTCCGAGAAACGCCCGCTTCAAGGGCGCGTTCTATGAGTTTCAGCGAAAGGGCGAAGTGGGACTCTTCGATCGCCAGCAGGACGCGGTCGCGTCCGGCGCGACGAATCTCACCGACGCGATCAAACAGAAGGCGAGCGCCCTGCAGGTCGCGGGCACTGGAAATTTCTACGAGACGATCTCCCGTTCGTCGAACGTCGGGGAGTTTCGCGACGCGGTCCAACGGGAGGCGGAACGTAGAAGCGGAGCCGCAGTGCGCATCGAGGGCTCCTCCACGAACATCGAGCTGCTCGTGGGCGACACCGTCGACATTCGCGAGGGAGCAAACTTCAAGCTCTCCAACCCGCCGGGCGTCGTCGGGCTGACGAGCGTGACGCATCTCTTCGACGGAAATCAGTATACCAACTCCTTCGTCGCCACGCCCTGGACGAACTTCTCCAACTACGTCCAGCCGGCGCGTGAGACGCTTTTCGGACTGACCACGGCCGAAGTAGTCGACAACGTCGATCCGCTGGCACTGGGCCGCCTCAAGATCAGGTTCAAGGATAGTCCGCCAGGCAACCCGGCCCTCCAAATGTTCGCCCGCTACATCACGCCGTTCGCGGGCAACGAGCGCGGAATAGCCTTTCTCCCCGAGATCGGCGACGAGGTCATGGTCGGATTCGAGGAGGGTGATCCAGAGCATCCGTACATCATCGGCGCGGTGTGGAACGGCGCCGATGTGAGCCCCGGCCCGACTCCCAAGCGCATCGTCACGAAGAGCGGCAACGCGATCGTGATGGATGACGCGGGGATGATCGAGATCCACTCGCCGAGCGGCACCTGTCTCGTGCAGCTGAGTAACGGTGTCAACGGCGCACCGCGCATCACGATCAGCTCGGGCGGCGATCTCTTTCTCGAGGCCGCGGATCGCATCCAGCTCAAGTGCAAGAATCTCGTCGAGCTCGTGGACAAGGATGCGACCCGAATCATCAAGGGCGATGATCAGACGTCCATCAAGGGTGGACGATTTATCGAAGTGACGGGTGAGGACGTGCATCAATCCGACACGCGCATCGCGTTTCTCGCGGGCGGGGCCAGCACGATCGACATGAGTCCCACCGCCATCGTCTCGCAGGGCAACCAGATGGTCTCGATCGCGAAGGCGCAGAACGTCGTGCAAGGGCTGTTCGTGCTGCTCAATCCTCCCGGGCTCAACATGCCGCCAGCGCAGACCGGCATCTTCGTCGAGCCGGAGTCGAAAGACAGTGTGGCGACCGGGCGCGCGAATCCCAAGCCGACCATACCGTTGAAGTCGACCCGTGAAGACGCGCCGACATGAGAGCGCAGAGTGCTGGCGGTGGGAGCCGCGTCCCGGGTGTGCTCGGCGGATCCGCGCGCTCGGCCGCGGATCTCGCGGCGGAGATGCGCCGCGAGTTCGAGGCGGCCGTCGCGTCGCGCTTCGGAACGCAGCCGCAGCCGGACCCTGTGCTCGGGGCGCTCTTCCAGGCGTTCGCCGTGCAGCTCGAACGTATCTACCAGGAATCCGAATACGTCTTCCCCGTGGCGGTGCTCGATGATCTGTTGAATGGGCTCGCACTCCCCGGGCGGCTCGCGAATCCCGCGCAGACCGTCGTCTCGTTCAGCAGCATCGATCAGCGCGAGCGACTGGCGCTCGATACGGAGCTCACCGGCAACTCGACGAGCGGCGAGCAGCTGCGATTCACGATCGATGAATCGATCGAGATCTCGTCGACGTCGCTCGCCTTCGCCGGCGTGTACGATGGCGGCAAGCTGCACTCGGTAGCCGGCGCGCGCATCGGTACGGCGCCAATTCTTCCCGGCAGCACACCGCTCGCGCTCCGCAATGCGCCGCCGACGTTGCTCATGGCCTTCGACGCGGACGCGTCGCATCTGAGTGGGCTCGGAATTTTCCTCGATGTCACGAGCATCGACAGTCCGCTGGTCGAGGCGGTGTCGCGGAGCCCGTGGCAGATCCTTTCGGAGATCGGCGCCGTCTCCGAGCTCGGCACGCTGCGCGCCAGGCGCGGGCGCGGCGGGGTGACGACGCTGGTGTGGAACGACTCATCGCGGGTCGAGGAAGATGAGATCGTGAGCACCGGCACCGCGTCCGACGAGGCAGCCGATGTCGCGAGCGCGTTCGAGTTGACGCCCGGCAGCTATGGCAAGCAGTGCGTCGTCTTCCCGAGCGTTCCCGCTGAGCGCCGCATGCGGTCGTCGCCGCCGGCACGCTTCGCCGACGCACTCGCGATTCTCCTCCCCGAGAAGCAGCAAGACGCGCTCGAGCGGCCACTCATCTGGGTGCAGGTCCCGCTCCCCGCGGGGCTCACACGCGTGGCGGACGAGCTACAGCGCGTCGCGCTGCACGCGGTCACCGCGAGCAACATCGAGATCTACAACGAGCGCATCCAGTTCGATCGCATGGGGAGCTCAGTCACGCTTCGGCCGGAAGGCCGCACCGATCAGTATCTCCTCGGCTTGCTAAGCGTGAGCGGCGAGAAGGGAGATGCGTACGTCAACGACTCCTCCATCGCGGCGCCCGCGGAAGCAGGGCGTTATCGCTTTCGCAGCGGACAGCTGGAGTGCCGCCCGCATCGCCAACCGACCGGACGCTTCGACGGCTACGCGATGGCGCGCTTCCTCTTCTGCGACGGCGCTCGTGCGAACGGCATGGAGGTGGGTTCGGTGAAACGCATCGCGTCGCCGCTGTCGAACGTTGCCGCGCGCGTGGCCAATCTCGCGGTGTCGCGCGGTGGCAGCGCGCCGCCGCCTTATGCCGACGCGCGCATTCGCTTCGCCGAGCTGCTGCGCACGCGCGATCGCGTCGTGACGATCGATGATGTCGAGATCACGGCGCGCGCGTTCGAGCCGCGCATTAAGAGCGTCGACGTCGCCACCGCATCCGAGCTCGGCCCGCATGGCGTGCGTCAGGTCGACGTCGTCGATGTTCGCGTGGCCCCGAGTGATTTCGCGGATCCGGANTCGGAGCTGCCGCGACTGTCGACGCTCCTCGAGTCGCACCTCCAGCAGCGCGCGATCATGGGACGTGGCGTGCGCGTGACGGTGATGTCGAATGCCTAAGCGCGCGAAGCCGTCCGCCGAGGCAGCGAAGAAACCGGCACGCACCATCGAGGAGGCGATCTCGACGCTCGTCGCGCCGGTCGCTGAGAGCGACGATGAGAATGCACCCCTGGCCATGCCCGACCTCGTCCGTGCTCGCCGGCTCGCTCGCCAGTCCATCGACTCCGCGCTCACGTCGCTCTACGCGCTCGGCGTCGATGACTCGCGCGTGGTGATCGAGAGCGTTGGGCGCGGCTGGGAGCCGGGCACGATCGTCGAGCAGACGCCGGCGCCGGGAACGCCGCTCACCGCTCGTACGCGCGTCGTGCTCAAGGTGGCGGGACCGAGTGCGATCGACTCGCTGCCGTTCGCGATGCGNGACGAGGACGAGTACGAGTTTCGCTCGGATCGACTCTTCGCGCTGTTCGACAGTCCGCTCGCCAAGCTCGCGCACCGCGTGCGCCGCGGCGGCGACTACTTCGTTGCGTCGCCGGATGACATGGTGCGCACGCGCCGCTGGATCGAGGAGATCTTCCAGCTCTCGGCCGAGCGATGGAGCGAAGAGCGCTGGTTCGCGATCGCGCGACTGCTGCCAGCGCTGCATCGCATCGCCGGCCGGGAGCTCGCGCTACGAGTGGCCTGCCGGCTCGTCTTCTCCTTGCCGGTGGAAAGCGTGACGATGCACGCGGGGATGGTCAGGCTCGCCGGCACCGGCACGACGAGGCTCGGCGTCAGCAACGCGCGACTCGGCGTCGACAGCATCGCGGGCACCGGGCTGCGTGACGAAGCATCGATCGAGGTGCGCTACGGCCCGATTGACCTCACGATGTATCGAGCGCACCATGGTGAAGATGCGCGACGCGAACGCTACGAGCTGTACCGGCTCGTGCTGCCGATGCATCTCGCGCGCTCGGTGCGCGAGCGGTGGCGAGTTGGCGATGCGACACAGCCCGCGCGCGTGGGCGGCGCACAGGCGAACGAAGATGCAGCGGTCCTGGGAGTGAACAGCTATCTTGGCGCACCGCCGCAAAGGAGATCCGCGTAATGCCGGAGGAGACGGGAGAAGGGCTCAAGTCGGTCAACTGGACCACTGGAATGCTGCTTACGCCGGAGCATTTCAAGCTGCAGGACCGGTACATCGACAACACCGTGGGATGGGTGCTGCGGAACTGCATGACCGCGAGCGGTCTCGTGGGCGGCGGCGTGCGTCTCGAGGCCGCCGAGCGCGGCCTCGGCGTGCACGATCCCAAAGTCGACGTGCAGGATGACGGCACGACGGTGAGCATCTCCGTGCGCCAGGCGCGCGGGCTGACATCACGCGGCGACATCGTCGACATCGACGAGCACAGCATCATCCGCCAGAATTTCGGGCGAGGCGACCTGGCCGGCGCGACCGAGCTGTTGGTGTACCTCGTCGCGGGAACGGGGAAGGAAGAGGATCCGGAGAGCGTGGGGTCCGACGACGCGAATCCGAACTTCGCCGCGCTTCGCCGCAACAAGTACACGATCGCGCTCGGCGTCGACGCCGACGCGCTGCCGCACTCGCTCGCCATCGGCAAGGTACGCCGCGCGTCCGAGACGCTCGGCTTCGAGCTCGACCCTCGCTTCATCCCGTCGTGCGCGACGCTCATGGCGCACAGCTCCCTCTACACCGGGTGGCGCTCGCTGCAGGCGGAGATCGTGCTGCTCGCGGGCGAATTCGCGGAGCTGCATCGCGCGGTCGCGCGCTACGCGGACCAGGTGTCGCGCCGCGGCATCGACGTGCGCGCGGACACGGACATCCTCGCGTTCATCGAGCGCGCGGTGATGGCGCTCGACACTGTCGCGTACGAAACTTTCGATCCGGCGATGTCGCCCTTCGCCTTCTTCCAGCAGGTCGATCGCTGCGGACGTCGCATCGCCGTCGCGCTCGATCTCAGCGCGTCCACGCAGAGCTTCTTCCAGACGCTCACGGGCGCCGACGCGAGCTACGCGACGCTGCTCGAAGAGGAGCGCCAGGCACTCTCGACGCGGCGCGAGCTGAACCCGCGCGACGATCTCCGGCACTCGCTCGAGCGCGCGGAGCAGACGATCGGTCAGCTGCGGCGCCTGAGCGAAGCGCTCGAGGGGAAGTACATCGACTACCGCATCAACCGCTCGATCGACTCGCTGCGCTTCCTTCTCGATCGCGGCGGAGAGCACTTCTACGTGTCGGTGGCGACGCCGGGACATCCGCAGCGCGATGGCGACATCCTGACGTTCGTCTTCTCGCAGATGAATCTCACGGGGCGCCACGAGTATCGCATCGTGCTCATGGGCGATCCGCAGGGCACATCGAGCTGGCAGGTTGGCGAGGAGCTGCGCGTCGATCTGCGCATCAACTCGACCGCGGGGCCGAGCAGGCCGACGTCGCGGAACATCGCGGCGGAGATTCCCGGGCAGCGCAACTTCGCGATGAACTTCGACACGCCGCCCGACGTCGCGACGATCTCGGGGCTCACCATCACGGTGCAGCCGGGCCATCGCGTGCGCGGCGCGCTGCTCTATCAGCGCCGCCTCGGACTGATAGCCGAGGGGAGCGCTCCGCCGCCGCCGATGTCATCGCCGGCGCCGTCGGTGTCGCCGGTCGCGCCCGTTGCGCCACCGCCAATGGCGCCGCGCCCGTCCGAGCCAACGCCCACCGGCACGCCGGTCATCAAGTTGAAGAAACCGAAGTGAGCGTATCCCGGCGCGCAGGCTACGCCGGGCGAGCGCGCACTATGTCTAACTAAGGAGAGCCACAGATGGATCTGAGTCGCCTCGCCATGGACCTTTCCGCAGCGCTCGAGTCGGCGCGGCGTGTCGCGGCCCGCGCGGGCTCTGGCTACATCCACTCGAAGCATCTGATGCAGGTGCTGCTCGACAAGGGTGGCGCGCTGCAGCACGTGGCCGCGCAGGTGAAGCTCGACGCAGCGGCGGCGCTCGCGGCGGTGGAGCGCATGCCCGATGAGCGCGATGCGACGAAGCTCGAGCCGGGGCGGCAGCCGATCGCGGGGCGCTCGCTGCGCGACTTGCTCGATCGTGCCTTCGCGGTGGCGGATAAGCGCGGGAGCAGCACGGTGGGAGCGCTCGAGGTCGCGCTCGCGGCAACGGACTCTCGCTCGGGCGATCTTGCGACGGCGCTCAAGGATTCGGGATGGACGGCGGAGGCGATCGGCGCGGCGCTCGACTCGCCGACGGTGATGCAGCCCACGGAGGAGCGCCAAGCCGAGGCGGGCGCGAGTCAGCTCGCGAAGTTCTCGACCGATCTCACGCAGCGCGCGCGCGACGGGAAGCTCTCGCCCGTGATCGGGCGCGACATCGAGACGCGCGCGCTCATCCAGACGCTGCTGCGCAAGTCGAAGAACAACCCCGTGCTCGTCGGCGATCCGGGAACCGGGAAGACGGCTGTGGTCGAGGGGCTCGCCCTGCGGATCGCGGCGGGCGACGTGCCGGAGTCGCTGCGCAAGTGCCGGCTACTCTCGCTCGACCTCACCGCGCTCGTCGCGGGCGCCAAGTATCGTGGCGAGTTCGAGGAGCGGATCAAGGCGATCGTCGACGAGGTGCGCGGCACCGACGATGTAATTCTTTTTCTCGATGAGCTGCACACGTTGGTTGGTGCGGGCGGCAACGCCGGCGGCATGGATGCGGCGAACATTCTCAAGCCGGCGCTCGCGCGCGGCGAGCTCCGCTGCGTCGGCGCGACCACGCACGACGAGTATCGCGAGCACATCGAGAAGGACGGCGCGCTCGCGCGGCGCTTCGAGAAGGTGATCGTCGAAGAGCCCGATGATGACATGACGCTCGCGATGCTGCGCGGCGTGAAGGGGAATTTCGAGCGGCACCACGGCGTGCGCATCAGCGAGGACGCGCTGCACGCGGTGGTGAAGCTCGCGCGCCGTCACCTGCGCGACAGATTCTTTCCCGACAAGGCCTTCGACATTCTCGACGAGGCCGCGGCGCGCATCCGGCTGCAGCTCGAGTCGAAGCCGAATCTGATCGACGAGAAGGAGCGCGAGCTCGTGCGCATCAACGCGCGCATTGAGGCTTTGAAGGGGTCGGGGGGAGGGAAGGGCGACGATCTCAAGAACGCGACGGCCGACGCGGCGAAGAAGCAGAAGGAGCTCGACGTGCTTCTCGCGCGCTGGAAGGACGAGAAGGAGGTCTCCGACGGGCTGCAGGCAACGCGTAAGGCGACGCAGGAGAAGCAGGCCGAGCTCGATGCCGCGGAGGGCGCGGGCAACGTCGCGAAGGCGGCGGAGCTTCGCTACGGCGCGCTCAAGTTCCTCGGCGATCAGCAGGCGGATCTCGACAAGCGCTGGGAAAAGCTCTCCGCCGCGGGCGTGCTCGTGCCGGCTGAGGTCGGCCCCGACATCATCGCCGAAGTCGTCGCGCGGCGCGCGGGAATTCCGATCTCGCGCATGATGGAGAGTGAGCGCGAGCGGCTGCTCAAGCTCGAGGAGCGCCTTCGGGAGCGCGTGCTCGGCCAGGACGACGCCGCCGATCATCTCGCGGATGCCGCGCGCCGCATGCGCGCCGATCTGCGCAAGAAGCGGAAGCCGGCATCCTTCCTCTTCGTCGGCCCAACGGGTGTCGGCAAAACGGAGCTCGCGAAAGGGCTTGCCGAGGCGCTGTTCGACGACGACTCGGCGCTCATTCGCATTGACATGGCCGAGTACAAGGATGCGGGCTCGGTGTCGGGGCTGATCGGCTCGCGGCCGGGACTCGTGGGCTCCGAGCAGGGCGGATTCCTCACCGAGCAGGTGCGGCGCTCGCCGTACTCGATCGTGCTCTTCGATGAGATCGAGAAGGGGCATCCGGAAGTCATCGACATTTTGCTCGGCGTGCTCGACGAGGGGCGGCTGACGGATGCCAAGGGACGCTTCTGCGACTTCACGAACACGATCATCATCCTCACCTCGAACCTTGGCGTGAAGGAAGCGATGGCCGCGACTGATGATCTCGAGCAGCGAAAGGAGATCATCATGAAGGTCGTGCAGTCGTCGCTGCGGCCGGAGCTGTTCAATCGCATTAGCGCTGTGATTCCGTTCAACTCGCTCGACCTGCCGGTTCTCGAGAAGATCGTGCGCATTCATCTGAATGGGATCGGCGCTCGGTTGATGGAGGAGCATCAGGTCACCTTCGAGGCCGACGACGATGCGGTGCAGCTGCTCGCGCAGCTCGCGTACGATCCGGCGTACGGCGCGCGCCCGGTGGAGCGCACGGTGGAGCGGCTGGTGGTGTCGGAGCTCTCGCGCACGATCATCGCGGGCGAGCTGCCGCCGGAATCGCACGTGCGCATCATGTGCGAGGATGACGACGTGCTGATCGTCACGGGGAGCGTCGCGCAGGTTTCGAAGGATGCGGCGGAGATCGAGGCGAGAAAGAAGAAGAAGGCGGCGGAGGCAGCTGCGGCGCCCCCGGCTGCGGCGCCGGCCGAGCCGGCGGCGGTGTGACCGGGATGCATGAGTCGCGTGGGACTCGCGTGAGGCGCACTCTCCTCGGCGCCTCGTTCGCGATCGCGATGCTCGCGCCCGCGGGCGCGCATGCACAGGGAATCTTTTTCTGGAAGAAGAAGAAGCCCGAGCCGCCACCGCCGCCGGCGGCTGCCGCGCCCGCCGCTCAGGCGCCACCGGTGACGCCGCCGAACGCGCTCACGCCCACGCAGCAGGCGGACAAGGATCGGCTGATCAAGCAGGCGCGCGAGAAAGGGCTCAATCGCGACACGACCGAGGCGAACGCAGAGGAGCGCGCGGAGCTCTTCAAGATGGTGCTCATCATCGACGGCTCGGATACCGAGGCGCGGATGGGCTTCGATCAGGCGCAGAAGGACATCGACGCGGCGCACGCGCACGAGGCGGCCTCGCAGAAGTCGAAGGAGGACGCGACAGCGGCGAAGCGCGACAAGCTGCGCGCGGCCGAGACAGCGATCGATGCCGGCGATCTCAAGACCGCCGATACGATGGTGGACGACGTGCTCTCGACGTCGCCCGACGATCCGCGCGCGATCTCGCTCAAGGCGACGATCGCCGACAAGCGGAAGTCGGCGGCGACGCGGAAGAAGTTGCTGATCCTCGGTGCGATCGTGCTGGCTGTCGCCGTCGCGGGGGTGCTGCTGACCATTCAGCTGCTGCGCGCCAAGCGCGAGCACGACAAGCAGGCGAAGGCCGAGGCTGCGGCGCGGAAGGCGATTTTGAAGGTCGTCGACGGCGTTGGTCGTGGAAAGTTGATTGCGCTGGACAAGGATGTCTTCCGCATCGGTGCCGCTATGGGGACGAAGCCGGAGGAGCAGAACGATCTCGTGCTGAGCGACAGCGAGAATGTGATCTCACGCTATCACTGCTCGATCATCAAGAAGGATGGCGGTTTCTGGCTAGTCGACTCGTCGCAAAACGGCACGTCGCTGAACGATCAGAAGCTGGATCGCGGCGAGGATCACAACCTGGACGACGGGGATGAGTTCGTGCTGGCGGAGGTGAGCAGGATCAAGTTTTTGTTTACGTGAGCAAGCCGCGCTCGCGCTGACTGTAGTCATGGGGCGGGTGCTCGGTGCATAGCGGCTATCAGATCGACGCGGGTGTCAGGGGCGACGGCACGCGCGTCGTCATCAAGCGCCTTCGCGCTGAGCTTCGCGACCGCGGTGACCTCGTCGCTCGCCTCCTGGCGGAAGGGCGCTACCTCGGCGCCCTGCGGGGCGAGCACGGGGTCCTGCGCTGTTACGAAACGCGCGATTCCCCTGCGGCGCTCACGTTGGAGCACGCCGCGGGCGGATCGCTTGTCGAGCGCCAGGCGACTCCGCTCGCCCGCTCAGATGCGGTGCAGCTCTTTCGCGGAGTGTCGAATGCCGTCGCCCACGCGCACGCGCACGGCATCATCCACCGCGACATCAANCCCTCCAACATCCTCTTCACCGCCGCCGGCGAGACTCGCCTCGCCGACTTCGGCATTGCCGTCCGCCGCGGCGCGCGCTCAACGGCCGAGGGGTGGGAGGACATCGACATCGGCACGCTCGGCTACGCCCCGCCCGAACTGCTGCGCGATCCCTCGACCGCGAACACGGAGTCCGTCGACATCTACGAGCTCGGAGCGCTCTTGCACGAGATGTTGCTCGGCGCTACGCCGCACATGATGCACGGCGACGAATCGGAGTTGGAGCTACGAGCGCGGATCGTCGCCGGCGCAACGCGCGATCTCACCCCTCGCGAGCAGTCACTCCCGCCAGAGCTCCGCGCGCTTCTCGACTCCGCCCTCGACCCCGCGCCCGAGCGTCGCCCGCAGTCGGTCGCCGAGCTCCTCGCTCTTCTCTAGCAAGCTGACCGTGTACCGGTCATGTCGACCCGCGAACCGATCGACGTGCAGATGCACCCCCGTCCCCGCGCGATCCGCCAGCCCCGCCTTGATCGCGCTCTGAATCTGCGCCTGCAGCACCGAGTCCGTCGAGAAATCCTTCACGCGAATCCCTGCTGCGCGACAGTTCGCGACGATCCACTGGACCTGGTCGCGCGAGAGATCGCTCACGCGCATGTCGATCGCGCCACCCCGGCCATACAGTGAGAGATGCTCCGGATGGTCGCGTCCCGTGACCACGACCTCCCGATGGAATTGCGACGCGAAGCGCGTCTGCATCGCGGCGAATCTCGTGGAGAAGTCGGCCGCCGACAGCTGGGCCTTCAGTGACGATGCCATGTTCACCGTCGCTTTCGCGTTCTTGTACTGCGACGGCACGTTGATGCTCCGCGTCCGGTAGATCTCGCCGATCGTCGCCTCGAGTGCGGCGATTCGCGGCTTC
>JGI24140J50213_10000814_pt1 | contig 14291 bp, 7 predicted proteins | sample BarGraIncu00222A_FD_50213 | JGI IMG/M metagenome (IMG submission 50213)
ACACTGCCGGCCATGAGCGGACGCTCGCTGGCGTCAGCTACCGAGCGACCAAATTCCGGACGAACCCGTTTGCTGGTCGATATCGAAGTCGTTGGGCGGACGGTAGACTTACCCATGGCCGCCGATTCATCCAGCCGTAGCGCTTCGAGGCAGTGGGCCAGAAGGTTTGGCATCTTTTTCGCGGCGCTGCTTCTTGTCGTCTGCGCCGCCTATGTGGCGCGGCGCACGCTCTTACTCGATGTCGCGAGAGTCTTTCTTGATCGAGATGCCGAACTCGTATCACAGGAGAAGGCAGACGGCGTGCGGATCGTCTTCGCGAAGCCGCCGCCACCGTGGGTGACGCCCCTGAAGAACGTCATGAATCCGATGTGGCAATCCATCGGAGCCGAAGGAGTGAACTACTACACCTTCGCCGGGCCCGGCAATCTGTTCCGGTCCTACAGCGAGCGATCCGACCCGACCTCTTCCTACTATCAAGCATGGGTGGGTGCCTACGTGACGAAACGGAGTGACGGCACGATGCCCCAGGACTTGCTATCTTGGGCCAAGCAGGTGACCGAACTCGATCAACGCTCCTGGCTCGCTGCGATGGGCGATCCCGCGCCGCTTGCCGAATCGGCCCCTGCTTCAGGCACGGGAAGCGTCGTCGTCGACGGCCGAACGTTGGAGTTGTGGCGCGGCACCATGCGCAGTCATAGCGACCTTAGCGAAAAGGCGGACAGTCCGCTGGCGATGTTGGTCGGAATGCCTACGAAATCGTCCTGGCCACCGGGGATTCGCTCTTTTCACGACGTGACGTTGGACGGCTACTTTGTTTGCTGGCCCGACGTGACTCGACGCGTGTCCATCGTCGTCTATGCCGTTGCTGCGATTCCAGACGATCAGTCAGTACGAGACAGCGGTTCTCACGGTGACATCAGAGACGAACTGTTGGGCTTGATGAAGACCGCGACCGTTGAAGCAGTTCGCTAGACTCCTGCCGAAGCATCTCCTAGATCGCATGTCCGCCGTTGATCGCCCGCCGCTCAGTGGTCAATGCCGGCCAGAAGCTGCTGGTCTCGGACGTCCGCTCTAGAGCTTCGTGCTAAGGGTTGCGTCCAGCCGACGGTCCGATCAACGACTGGCGTCCACACCGACCTATCGTTAACGAACTAAGGACGACTACGCGATCAAGTCCCCTTGACCGCGGCGGCAACCTGCTTCCACGGATCGAGCGACGGTACGAACACTGTGCCGGCAATCAGTAGCCCGATGTAAACCAGGCCAAGCCGGGTGGCGCGGTGAACCCATCTCAGGGTGGCTAGATCCCAAACCACGAGAGCCAAAGGCACCAAAAGGTACAGCGCCAGGAACGCTGGGAGCGGAAGTGAAGGCAGCCGCGCCAGAGCAGGCAGCATGAGTTCCGCCGTTGCGAGCAGCATGAGACGCTTGTGCGTTGATGCGTCGCGACGCAAGATGACGCCGCGGGCGACCAGCATTGCAAAGACCAAAAGTTGACCGAGATTCCCGAAGAGTTCCTGGTCACCGACGCCGCTGTCCGGTCGTCGAAAGGCCATGACGAGGACCACGGGACTGATCAAGACCATTAGAACTGCCCACCCCGCGATGAAGAATCCCAATCGTCGGTGCCAAAGCACCCGGCCCGCCACGATCAATGCGATTTGGACAATGAACAGGATGACCCATCCCACAAACAAGATTGCATGTACGTGTACCAGGACACTTGGTAGTCGTGCTAAGAACCCACCGGCAAGGAAGTACGTCCTTGCAAAGCCGATGACAATCATCGCAAGAAGCGCAAGCGCCGCTACCCCATAGAAGACGTGTTCAGCGCGCGAGTTTTTCGCAAGTTTCATCGACTGACTCGCACGGAGCCGAGCTGCGTACGCGAGGTACCACCCCCAGATCATGCCCGCTCCGGACATCGGCCTGCGGAACGTAACCTTCCAAGTGGCGCGTCATCTGCACCGATGATGCGGAGTCAGACTTCTGGGCAGTGCGGCGTCGACTCTCCGTACGACCAGGTTGATTGCAGGTCGGCAGACGTCGCCTCTGCGGCAGGCCGCCTGGCGCCCTCCAGTTCCGCAATGGGTCGGCAGCGCCAGTTCGCAACTTTCGGATGCAGCCGTTCGGCCGCGAACTTGTCGCGGTCGTCGGTCGGAAGGTGCGAACGATCGCAAGCGCCAACTCAGATTTGCTCGAACGGCTTCGGCGAAGGTCGAGTTCCAAGGTGGGAGGGTCGTTCACCCAGAAGACCGCCACAGGCTCCTTCGACGTAACTTCTAGTTCGCGGCCTACGAGAGCAGCCCTTGGCTGCCGTGTTCGTGGCGGCGATGGTCGTCATTCACTCGAATTGCCGGTGAGAGGCCGGTTCAGAGTAGAGCGGACAGCCGACACGGTGAAGTGTCAAAGTCCGGTTTTGGCGATCTCTGTCATTGGGGCTCCGAACTCGAACGGCGGGAGCTAGTCAAGCTCCCCTGATCCCGCTCGTCAAGCCGCCGCCAACGCCGCCTCGTCCCGCTCTGTCCTTTCCAGGACGCTCCGGAGCGCCGCGCCGGTGTGGCTCTCCTCCAAAGCCACCAGCCGCTCCGGCGTCGCCTCGGCGACGACGCTGCCGCCGCCTGCGCCGCCTTCGGGCCCAAGGTCGATGACCCAGTCGGCCTCGGCGATCACGTCGAGGTCGTGCTCGATGACGACGACGCTGTGCCCGCCGTCGACGAGGCGATGCAGGACGCGGACCAGCCGCTCGACGTCGGCCATGTGCAGCCCCACCGTCGGCTCGTCGAGCACGTAGAGCGTGTGCGGCGCCTTGTTGCCGCGCCGCGCGACGTCGTCGCGCACCTTCGAGAGCTCGGTGACGAGCTTGATGCGCTGCGCCTCGCCGCCTGAAAGCGTCGGGCTCGGCTGGCCGAGCGTGAGGTAGCCGAGGCCCACGTCTTTCAGGAGCCGCAGCGGATGCGCGATCTTGGGCATNGACGAGAAGAAATCGACCGCCTCGTCGACCTCCATCTTCAGGACGTCGCCGATGCTCTTGCCGCGCCAGCTCACGGCCAGCGTCTCGGCGTTGAAGCGCTCGCCGTGGCAGGTCTCGCACGGCACCTTCACATCGGGCAAGAAGCTCATCGCGATCGTGCGCAGACCCTGCCCTTCGCACGACGGGCAGCGCCCCTCGCCGGTGTTGAAGCTGAAGCGCGCCGGCGCATAGCCGCGCGCCTTCGCTTCGAGCGTGTCGGCGAAGAGCTTCCTGATCGTGTCCCAGAAGCCGATGTAGGTCGCCGGGCACGAGCGCGGCGTCTTGCCGATCGGCGTCTGGTCGACCTCGAGGACGCGGTCGATGAAGCCCCAGCCGTCGATCTTCTCGCAGCCCCGCCAGTTGGGTCGCCCGCCGCGCGAGTTGATGAACTGCAGATTGGCGAGCAGCACGTCGCGCGCCAGCGTCGACTTGCCCGAGCCGCTGACGCCGGTGATCGCGACGAGGCGCTTGAGCGGAATGTCGACGACGATGTCCTGCAGGTTGTGCAGCGTCGCGCCGCGGATCGTGAGCAGCGCGTTCTCGGCGCTTTCCCTGCGCTCGGTCGCGGCGCTCGGCACGGCCACCGGCCGGCGCGGCTGCAACGGGTGGACGAGCGGGTGCGCAAGGAAGCGCCCGGTGACCGAGTCGGGTTTCGCCGACAGCTCGCTGACGCTGCCCTCGGCGACGAGCCGGCCGCCGCGCTTGCCGGCGCCGGGGCCGATGTCGATGATGTGGTCGGCGGCGCGGATCGTCTCCTCGTCGTGCTCGACGACGACGAGCGTGTTGCCCTTGTCGGCGAGCGTCTGCAGCGCGTTGAGCAGGATGGCGTTGTCGCGCGGGTGCAGGCCGATCGTCGGCTCGTCGAGCACGTAGGCGACGCCCTGCAGGTTCGATCCGAGCTGGGCCGCGAGGCGGATGCGCTGCGCCTCGCCGCCCGAAAGCGTCGGCGCGGCGCGGTCGAGCGTCAGGTAGCCGAGGCCCACCTCTTCCAGGAACTCAAGGCGGCTCTTGATCTCGGTGACGACGTCGCGGGCGATCTCGGCGCTGCGGCCGGCGAGCGAGAGCGCCTCGACCCACCTGCGCGCGTCGGCGACCGACCATTGCGCGATCCACGAGATCGACTTGTCGTCGAAGGTGACGCCGCGCGACGTCAGGTTGAGGCGCGTTCCGGCGCAATCGGGACACGGCTCGTCGACGACGCCCTCGACTTCGGCCTCTTCGGCCGGGAAGCTCTGCTCGCGGCCACGGTCGTCGTCGTCGCGGATCGAATCGTCGTAGGCCTTGCGCTGCTCGCGGTTGAGCTTCAGCCCGGTCCCGACGCAGGTCGTGCACCAGCCGTGCTTGCTGTTGTAGCTGAACATGCGCGGGTCGAGCTCGGGGTAGCTGGTGCCGCAGGTCGGGCAGGCGCGCCGCGTCGAGAACACCTTCACCTCGCCGACCTTTCGCGTCGGCGTTCCAGCGAGCATCGCGCCGCGCAAGCCGGTGAGCGGCGCGAGCAGGTGCAGCACGCCCTTGCCGACGTCGAGCGCCTTGTCGAGCAGATCGCGCAACGCCGCTTCGTTCGCCGCGCCGACGACGACGTCGCCGACCGGCAGCTCGAGCGTGTGCTCCTTGAAGCGGTCGAGGCGCGGCCACGGATCGACCTTGACGAACTCGCCGTCGACGCGCAAGTGCGAATGGCCGCGCGCCTTCGCCCATTTCGCGAGGTCGGTGTAGACGCCCTTTCTCGCGACGACGAGCGGCGCAAGCACGCCGACGTGCTCGCCGGCGTGGTCGCGCACGATTTGCGCGGCGATCGAGTCGACGCTTTGCGGCTGCACCGGCGTCCCGTCCTTGACGCAATGCTGGACGCCGAGCTTGACGTAGAGCAGGCGCAGGAAATGCCAGACCTCGGTCGTCGTGGCGACGGTGCTCTTGCGGCCGCCGCGCGACAGGCGCTGCTCAATCGCGACGGTCGGCGGTATGCCGTAGACCGCGTCGACCTCGGGCCGGCCGGCCGGCTGGACGATCGAGCGCGCGTAGGCATTGAGCGACTCGAGGTAGCGGCGCTGCCCTTCGTTGAAAAGGATGTCGAAGGCCAGCGTCGACTTGCCCGATCCCGAGACGCCGGTGATGACGCTGAACTTGCCGCGCGGGATCGACACATTGAGCGACTTGAGGTTGTGCTCACGTGCGTTGACGATGCGGATGTTCTGGTCTTCCGTGTGCCGCTCGCGCCCCGGCTTGAGCAGGTACTGCAGCGAGCGACCTTCCTCGACGGCGTGTCCTTCGAAGCCGAGCGCGACGTCGTAGTCGCGCAGCGCCTTGGCCGTGTGCGAGCTGGCGTGGCGCTTCACGTCTTCCGGGGTGCCGGAGGCGACGACCTCGCCGCCGGCGTCGCCGCCTTCGGGGCCCAGATCGATCAGCCAGTCGGAGGAGCGGACGACGTCGAGGTTGTGCTCGATGACGATGATCGAGTGGCCGGCTTCGAGGAGCCTGCGGAACGACCGCATCAGCTTGGCGATGTCGTCGAAGTGAAGACCCGTCGTCGGCTCGTCGAACATGAAGAGCGTGCCCTTCCTCGCCAGCGCCTGCCGGCTCGCGCTCGAGTTCTGCGCCGCTTCGGCGAGAAAGCCGGCGAGCTTCAGGCGCTGCGCCTCGCCGCCGGAGAGCGTCGGCACCGGCTGGCCGAGTTTCACGTACTCGAGACCGACGTCGACGATCGGCTGCAGGCGCCGCACGACCTCGCGGTCGTCGCGGAAGAGCGCCACCGCCTCGGCGACCGTGAGCTCGAGGACGTCGGCGACGCTCAGGCTGCGAAACGGCTCGCCCGGCAAGCGTCGGTCGATCTTCACGTCGAGGATCTCGGCGCGGAAGCGCCTGCCGTTGCAGTCGGGGCAGCGCAGGTAGACGTCGGACAGAAACTGCATCTCGACGTGCTCGAAGCCCGAGCCGCCGCAGGTCGGGCAGCGGCCGTTGCCGGCGTTGAAGCTGAACATGCCGGCGCCGTAGCTGCGCTGCTGGGCGAGCGGCTCGACGGCGAAGAGCTTGCGAATCTCGTCGAAGGCGCCGACATAGCTCGCCGGGTTCGAGCGCGCCGTCTTGCCGATCGGGCTCTGGTCGACGAACACGGTATCGGCGAGCCACTCGGCGCCCAGCAGGGCATCGTGCGCACCGGGCGTGTCGGTCGCCTTGCCGAAGTGGCGCGCCAGCGCCGGCGCCAGCACGTCCTGGATCAGCGTGCTCTTGCCCGAGCCGGAAACGCCGGTCACGCAGACGAGGTGGTGGAGCGGAAACTCGACCGTGACGCTCTTCAGGTTGTGGTCGCGCGCGCCTTCGACGATCAGCTTCGGCGTCGCCGCGCCGACCAGGCGCTTGAGCCCCATGCCGACCTGCTTCCTCGCGCCGAGGTACGCGCCGGTCAGCGTGTCGGCGCTCTTCACGCCTTCGGGCGTGCCGTCGTAGACGATCTCGCCGCCGCGCTCGCCCGGGCCCGGGCCCATGTCGATCAGGCGGTCGGCGGCGAGCATCACGGCCGGGTCGTGCTCGACGACGACCAGGGTGTTGCCGGCATCGCGGAGGCGATGCATCGCCAGGACGATCCGGTTCATGTCGCGCGGATGCAGGCCGATCGACGGCTCGTCGAGGACGAACAGCGTGTTGACGAGCGAGGTGCCGAGCGCCGTCGTCAGGTTGATGCGCTGCACCTCGCCGCCGGAAAGCGTGCGGCTTTGCCGGTCGAGCGTCAGGTAGCCGATGCCGACGTCGCACAGGTAGCGCAGGCGCGTCCGGATCTCGTCGTGGAGAAGATGCAGCGCGTCGGCACGCCCCTCACCCCAGCCCTCTCCCCGCTGGGGACAGGGAGGTCTTGCCCCCTCTCCCGCGCCTGCGGGCGAGGGCTGGGGTGAGGGTCCGAGACGATCGAAGAAGGCGCGGAGCCGCTCGATCGGCAGCATCATCAGGTCGTGCACCGTAAGTCCGGGCAGGGCTTCGAGCTGCTCGCGCGACCATTCGACACCGCTCGGCATGAAGCGCTTCTGCGGCGCGAGCACGGCGTCGGCGCCGGCTTTCGAGCCGAGCCGCCAGAGCAGCGCCTCGGGCTTCAGCCGCGCCCCGGCGCAGACCGGGCACGGCGTGTAGCTGCGGTACTTCGACAAGAGCACGCGGATGTGCATCTTGTAGGCCTTCGACTCGAGGTAGGCGAAGAAGCGCCGCACGCCGTACCACTGCTGATTCCACTTGCCGTTCCAGTTCGACGAGCCTTCGATCACCCAGCCGCGCTGCGCCTCGGTCAGCTGCGACCACGCGGTGTCGCGCGGAATGCCGGCCTCGCCGGCGTACTTCATCAGGTCGTCCTGGCATTCCTTCCAGGCCGGCGTCTGCAGCGTCTTGATCGCGCCCGAGCGCAAGGTCTTCCGCGGATCGGGAATGACGAGGCCGAAATCGACGCCGATGACGCGGCCGAAGCCACGGCAGGTCTCGCACGCGCCGTACGCCGAATTGAAGGAGAACAGCGCCGGCTGCGGCTCGGCGTAGCGCAGGTCGCTGTCGGGGCAGTGCAGTCCGGTCGAGAAGCGCCAGAGCGCTTCGCCGCCGTCGAGCGCCGCGTAGACGTTGACGCGGCCGCTGCCGCGCTTGAGCGCCGTCTCGATCGCCTCGATCGCGCGAACCTTTTCCGTCGAGCCGATGCGAAAGCGATCGGCGACGACGTCGAGCACCTTGCGCGGTCCGGTCGGCGAAGCGACCTCGCGCTCGGCGTGCACGCGCGTGAAGCCGCTCGCCAACAGCCATTGCTCGATCTCGTCGGCGGTCGTCGCCGCCGGAAGCTCGACCGGAAAGGTGACGACCAGGCGCGGCTCCTCGCCGCTTTCGCCGGGCAGCGTGCGCTGCAGCAACTCGGCGTAGATCGTCTCCGGCGAGTCGTGGCGGACGCGCTGCGCCGTCTTCCTGTCGAACAGCTCGGCGGCACGCGCGTAGAGCAGCTTCAGATGATCGTTCAGCTCGGTCATCGTGCCGACCGTCGAGCGCGAGCTGCGCACCGGGTTGGTCTGGTCGATCGCGATCGCCGGCGGAACGCCCTCGACCTTGTCGACAGCCGGCCGGTCCATCCGCTCGAGGAACTGGCGCGCGTAGGCGCTGAAGGTTTCGACGTAGCGGCGCTGCCCTTCGGCGTACAGCGTATCGAACACGAGGCTCGATTTCCCCGAGCCGCTCGGGCCCGTCACCACCGTCATCTCACCGGTGCGGATATCGAGGTCGAGGTTCTTGAGGTTGTGCTGTCGCGCGCCGCGGATGCGGATGACGCCGGAACTCATCGGGAGGGACTTTCGCGAAGGAGCCGGGCATTCTAGAGAGGGATCGACGTTCGCACCGGAAACTGCCGACAAGGCCCGGTCCGGCGCAAGGCCGGCCCGAAGACGGCGGACAGGCGCCCGCCGCCTCGCTACTTGCTAACCGCCGCGTTCTCGATCAGGACAGGGTAGGCGTAGCCCGAGCCGAGGTTGAGATCGAGGCGCACCACGCCCCGGGCGCTGACGACGTCACCGACGGCCGCCCTGTCCTGCGTGGTGACGAGGATGTCGTTGCTGCCGTCGGCCGCCGCGCCCGAGCCGTCCTGCAGGTGCAGCCAGTTCTTGCCCATGATGCCGAGGTTGGCCTTGACCACCTGGCCGCGAACGAGCACCGTCTTGTCCTTCAGGCCGGCCTTGCCCTTGACCACTTCCGCCACGGTCCTGGCGTCGTGGCCGCTAGCCTTGGCGACCTTGATCGCGGTGCCGCCGGCCGGGCCGGCGGGCATGGCGCCATACGGCGCCGCAGGCGCGGCGCCCGGCTCGACGAGCTGGCCGAAGACGATCTTGTCGAACTTCTTCTTGAGCGTCTTGCTCTCGAAGCCCTCCATCGTCATCGCGTTTCCGATCGTGACCCGGGTCCCCTTTTTCGCGGTCGTCGTCGGTACCGCCGCCCAGATCTCTCCGTTCGAGGTCTTCAGGCGCAGATAGGTGTAGCTGTCGACGTTCTGGGTCTCGAGAATTTCGCCCTGCACCGTCATCGCAGCGGGCTGGGCGGTTGCCGGCGGGGCCGTCAGGACGGCGCCGACGAGGAGCAGGGCAGCGAGGACGCGGCTGGGTTTCAAGGGGCTGACTCCGTACGGGCGCAAAGACACATCATGGCGCATCCTGAGGAGCGAGGCTTGCGGGCGATCAATGACCTCGACCGAGGCTAGACTGGCCCCATGAAGATCGATTTCGTCTCCGACGTCGCCTGTCCCTGGTGCGCAGTCGGCCTGTATTCGCTCGAGCAGGCGCTCTCGAGGATCGGCGACGCCGTTTCCGTGCAGCTGCACTTCGAGCCCTTCGAGCTGAATCCCGCCATGCCGCCCGAGGGCGAAGACGCGATTGAACACCTGTCGCGCAAGTACGGCGCGCCGCCCGAGCAGCTGGCGCGCTCGCGAGCCGCCTTGCGCGAGCGCGGCGCGGCGGTCGGCTTCGTCTTCGGCGACCGGCCGCGTGTCTGGAACACCTTCGACGCGCATCGCCTCCTGCACTGGGCGGGAACCGTCTCTGACGCCAGGCAACGCGAGCTGAAACGCGCCCTGCTGACCGCATACCACACGAATGCCGAGAACCCCGGCGCGCGCGACGTCCTCCTGCGTCTCGTCGGCGAGGTCGGCCTCGACGTCGAGCGGGCCCGCGCCATCCTCGACTCCGACGAATACGCAAGCGAAGTGCGCAGGCGCGAGCGCTTCTGGCAGGAGCGCGGCATCCACTCGGTGCCCGCCGTCGTCATCGACGACCGCCATCTCATCTCGGGCGGGCAGCCGCCCGAGATCTTCGAAGAGGCGCTGCGCCGCATCGCCTCCGCGAAGACGCCGGCCTAGGGCTCATGGCAGCCCCCTTCGAATCGCTGCTCGCGGCGGGCGCCGACGCCGATACGGCGCTCGCCGCTCCCGGCCGGCCGCCCCTGCCCTACGCGGCGCTGCGCGAGCTCGTCGCGACGACGATCGCGACGCTCAACACGGCCGGCGCCGGGCGCGACGACCGCGTCGCCATCGTCCTCGACAACGGGCCCGAGATGGCGGCCTGCTTCGTCGCCTGTGCGGCAGGAACGGCGAGCGCGCCGCTCAACCCGGCGTATCGCGCCGACGAGTTCGAGTTCTACCTCGCCGACCTGAACGCCAAACTGCTCGTCGTCGCCGCCGGCAGCACGTCGCCGGCCGTCGCCGTCGCGGAAAAGCTCGGCGTCTGCATCGTCGATCTCGTCGTCGACGCCGGCGCGTCGGCCGGAAGCTTCCGGCTCGTGCCGCGCGCGGCGGCGGCTCCCACGGTCCCGGCCGCACAGGGCGGATTCGCCCAGCCGGACGACATCGCGATGGTGCTGCACACCTCGGGAACGACGTCGCGTCCGAAGATCGTTCCGCTCACCGTCGCCAACCTGTGCGCCTCGGCGGCGAACATCCGCGCCTCGCTCGCGCTCGTTCCGCGCGACCGCGGCCTCAACATCATGCCGCTGTTCCACATCCACGGCCTCATCGCCGGCGTCCTCGCGCCGCTCTCGGCCGGCGCGTCGGTGTACTGCACGCCGGGCTTCAACGCGTTGAAGTTCTTCGCCTGGATGGACGATGCGAAGCCGACCTGGTATACGGCCGTGCCGACGATGCACCAGGCGATCGTCGCGCGCGCGAAGAACAACGCCGAGACGATCGCGCGCAACCCCTTGCGCTTCACGCGTTCGTCGTCGTCGTCGATGCCGCCGCAGGTGATCAAGGAGCTCGAGGCGGCGTTCGGCGCGCCGCTGATCGAGGCCTACGGAATGACCGAGGCGACGCACCAGATGGCGTCGAACCCGCTGCCGCCGCTGCCGCGCAAACCCGGCAGCGTCGGCCTGGCGGCAGGCCCGAGCGTCGAGATCATGGGCGCGGCGGGCGAGCTGCTCGCGCCGGGCGAGACCGGCGAGATCGTCATCCGCGGCGCCAACGTCGCCAGCGGCTACGAGAACAATCCCAAGGCCAACGCCGAAGGGTTTCGCAACGGCTGGTTCCGTACCGGCGACCAGGGTGTCAAGGACGGCGACGGTTACATCACGATCACCGGGCGGCTGAAGGAGATCATCAACCGCGGCGGCGAGAAGGTGAGCCCGCGCGAAGTCGACGAGATCCTGATGGACCATCCCGCCGTCGCGCAGGTCGTCTGCTTCGGCATGCCACACCCCAAGCTCGGCGAAGAGGTCGCCGCGGTCGTCGTCCTCAAGCCCGGTGGCGCGGCGACCGACCGCGAGCTGCAGGCCTTCGTCGCGGCGCGCGCCGCCGACTACAAGGTGCCGAAGAAGATCCTCTTCATGGACGAGATCCCGAAGGGCGCGACGGGCAAGCTGCAGCGCATCGGCCTGGCGCAAAAGCTCGGCCTCGGATGAAGATCGCCGTCGTCGGCGCCGGCGCGATCGGCGGCCTGCTCGGAGCGCGGCTCTCGCTCGCTGGCGAGGACGTCACCTTCATCGCCCGCAACAAGAACCTCGCGGCGATCGGCGCGAACGGCTTTCGCCTGATCGAGGAAGACGGCAGCGAGCGACACGCCTCGAAGGCGCGTGCCGTCGCCGACGGCGCCGAGGCCGGCGCCCAGGATGCCGTGCTTCTCACCGTCAAGGCGCACCAGCTGCGCGACGTGCTGCCGGCGCTGCGCGGCCTGCTCGGGCCCGAGACGATGGTCGTCTCGATGATCAACGGCCTGCCCTGGTGGTACTTCCAGCGCTTGCCCGGCCCGTACGAGAACTGGCAGCTCGACAGCGTCGACCCGGGCGGCGCGATCGCCGCGGCGATCGACCCCGGGCGCGTCATCGGCAGCGTCGTCTACCCGGCGGCCGAGCTGCTCGAGCCCGGCGTCGTGCGCCTCATCGAAGGCAACCGCTTCACCCTCGGCGAGCCCGACGGCAGCCGCAGCCCGCGCATCGAGGCGCTCTCGCAGGCGATGATGCAGGCCGGCTTCAAGGCGCCGGTGACGAAGGACATCCGCGCCGAGATCTGGCTCAAGCTCTGGGGCAACGTCAGCTTCAACCCGATCAGCGCGCTGACGCACGCGACGCTGGAAGGGATCTGCCGCGATCCGGGCGGCCGTTCGGTCGTCGAAGCGATGATGCGGGAAGCGCAGGCCGTCGCCGACAAGCTGGGCGTCACTTTCAAGATCTCGATCGACAAGCGCATCGCCGGCGCCGAGGCGGTCGGCGCGCACAAGACCTCGATGCTGCAGGATGTCGAGCACGGGCGCGCCCTCGAGCTCGAGGCGCTCGTCGGCAGCGTCGTCGAGCTCGGCCGGATCACGCAGACGCCGACGCCGTCGATAGCCGCCGTCTACGGCGTCGCCGGTCTGCTGGCGCGGACGCTGGCGGCGCAGCGGGCGCGCCTGGCGCTCGCGCCCGCCGCGTAGACACGCACGCGGGCCCTCGCGATGGCCGACGACCCGCTCGCCTCCGCCAAGCGCTGGATCGCCGACGCGCGGCGCATCGTCGCCCTCACCGGCGCGGGCATCTCGACCGAATCGGGGATTCCCGACTTTCGCGGCCCGCAGGGCGTCTGGACGAAGAACCCGGCGGCCGAGAAGCAGTCGACGATCCAGCACTACCTCGCCGAACCCGAGGTGCGCAAGGCGGTGTGGCAGGCGCGGCTGCGCCACACGGCGTGGGGTGCCGAGCCGAACGCCGGGCATCGCGCGCTGGTCGCGCTCGAGCGGCGCGGCAAGCTGCTCGCCCTGGTCACGCAGAACATCGACGAGCTGCATCAGCGGGCCGGGCAGTCGCCCGGGCTCGTCGTCGAGGTGCACGGGACGATGCGCCGCGTCATGTGCTGGCGCTGCGGCGCGCGCGCGCCGATGGAAGAAGCGCTGGCCCGCGTTCGCGCCGGCGAGGACGACCCGGCCTGCCCGCGCTGCGGCGGCATCCTGAAAAGCGACACGATCTCGTTCGGCCAGTCGCTCGTTCCCGAGGTGATCGACCGGGCGCTGCGCGTCGCCGGCCAATGCGACCTGCTGCTGGCGGTCGGCTCGACGCTGCAGGTCCAGCCGGTCGCGAGCATGGTGCCGATCGCCGCCCGCGCCGGTGCCCGGGTCGTCATCGTCAACGACCAGGAGACGGCGATGGACGAGATCGCCGACGCGGTCGTGCGCGGAGCGATCGGCGCGCTGCTGCCGGCGATCTGTGCCGCTTCCTAGGGCGCCCTAGGGATTACGCCACCCGACTTCCGAGACAGACCCGCGCGCGACGGCCCGGCCGCGCGCCTGGCACGCTTATCGCTCGGGGCCGACCCGGATGTGAACTTTGATCCCCAGCCCATAGGATGCAGCCGGCAGCAGCGCCGACGGCGCCGCCCTGGGATCTCGAGGAGATTGCGATGCAAGAGCTTGAACTGCGTGCCCTGATCGAAGATGTGCGTTCGGGCCGTCTGGCGCGACGCAGTTTCATCCAGCGGCTGGTCGGCCTCGGCCTGACGGCGCCGATGGCCTCGATGCTGCTGATGCACGCCGGCATCGCCCAGTCGCAGCCGATGCCCGCCTACAAGCCGACCAAGCGCGGTGGCGGCGGCGCGTTGAAGACGCTCTGGTGGCAGGGGCCGACGCTGCTGCAGCCGCACTTCGCCAACGGCACCAAGGACCAGGAAGGATCGCGCGTCTTCTATGAGCCGCTCGCGGTGTGGGACAACGACGGCAACCTGGTGCCGATCCTGGCCGCCGAAATCCCGAGCGTGCAGAACGGCGGCGTGCTCGAAGGCGGCAAGGTCGTCCGCTGGCGCCTGAAGAAGGGAGTGACCTGGCACGACGGCAAGCCGTTCACCGCCGACGACGTCGTGTTCACCTGGGAATACGCGCGCGACCCGGCCACCGCCGCCGTCACGAGCGGCGTCTACAAGGACCTGACGGCCACCAAGGTCGACGACTACACGGTCCTCGTTTCGTTCCAGAAGCCGACGCCGTTCTGGGGCACTGCCTTCGTCGCCGCCGAAGGCATGATCATCCCCAAGCACCTGTTCGGGCCGTACGCCGGCGCGAAGTCGCGCGACGCGCCGAACAACCTCAAGCCGGTCGGCACCGGCCCGTACAAGTTCGTCGATTTCAAGCCGGGCGACATCGTGCTCGGCGAGATCAACAAGAACTACCACATGCCGAACCGGCCGTACTTCGACACGATCGAGATGAAGGGCGGCGGCGACGCGACCTCGGCGGCGCGCGCCGTGCTGCAGACCGGCGAATACGACTACGCCTGGAACCTGCAGGTCGAAGACGAGGTGTTGAAGCGCATGGAGGCCGGCGGCAAGGGC